>Ga0265295_1002529_pt1 | contig 28707 bp, 24 predicted proteins | sample Munlansysbiofilm_FD_192503 | JGI IMG/M metagenome (GOLD analysis project Ga0265295, IMG submission 192503) | Leachate microbial communities from a municipal landfill in Southern Ontario, Canada - Methane capture system biofilm | ecosystem: Engineered > Solid waste > Landfill > Unclassified ... | reverse complement strand
GGACAAGGTCGCGTAGATCCCAACTTATTTGACAATCAAAGAACTGCTCCACGAACCACCTCAGCGGTGGTAAGGGTGTGATGTAACTCTAAAGTCCAGACATATCAGATTCCTTGTGGTTATTCCAGTTCTTTGACGGACATGCTCACCAGGCGCTTCACCTTTGGCATCAAGGGCAAGCAGTTGTACTAATCTTTTGTTATTTTAAGATGTTATGGGAGTCGTCACTGGAATGTGAAGATCGAGGGAAGATAGTAATCAGGAAAAGCCGCCGGCAACACGCGCCATCCCTGTCGCACAACAAAAAAGGCGAAACATCGAAAATGCTTCGCCTTTTAATAATCCAGTCTTATCCGGCTTATCTACTGTCTTCGGAATCTCATTCTACCGGCGCCCAGAAGTCCGGCAAGCCCAATGCCAAGGAGAATGACCGTGGAAGGCTCGGGCACAGAAGTAGCGGTCAGGGAACCGTTGAATGTAACGCTGCCGGCCGCGATGCCGTCCCTGTTATCGGGATATTCCGCAATCGCAAGGGTGTTCATCTGCATCAGATATTCCTTCAACTCGGTCATGTCGGCCGCGGTAACCGTGAACATGATGCTGTCGTCCAACGGCATCTCCCACGCTACGGTCAGGTCGTTCAGAGAGAGCGAATCACCGCCTTCCAGTCCGAAGACAGAGAAAGGAATGACGACATTACCCAGATTCGTCGACCCCGGCGCCTCCAGTGGCGGACGCTCGTATTTTCCTATTTCGATAGACGCTAAAGGCCCCACGGCGAAATCCGGGCCCCCTCCATTGAGGTCGACGGCAAAGCTTCTCATACCGATGGACCAATCATATTTTCCGGCTGGAGGAAAGTTCTGGTTCACCGTTCCCGCGAGGCCGGTGAACGACAGGACGAGAGGCCCTCCCGTGTCATATCCGCTGAAGCTGAAATCACCCGTCACATCGAATTCCGTGGTGTAAGAAGCGGCCTGAGCCGTTGTCACGGCAATCAGCATCACCAGCATGATCGCCATTGTGAAAAATGCCTTTTTCATTTTCACCCTCCTTTTCCTTTCTGATTTTCAACAAGATGCGCCTTTCTTTTCAGGGCATCATTAAAGCTGATCAATGCAATTTACATGCAAAAAGCAATAAACGATTGATTATACGTAATATTTCAGAATATCCGTTTCTTCCGCCTTTATGGCGTTTGTAAATATTCTCGACAGCGCGTGCCGGCACAGCCGCGAGATGCCGGCTTTAACTATCCAATATTTATAAAGGATTTGTTATTAGTGTTGAAAGGAAGGTGGAAGCTGTTCAGGCGGATATCTTTACACAATTGCGACGTCTCATCCCATTGGAAGATGCCGTCTCGCGGCACAAAGGGGAAAACCGAAAGGAGAAGGGCTGGGAGGAGTTCTTAAAAATATCCATTCCCGAGCAAAACCCGATTATATCTTTCCTTTTGGTATTTGTATTCTGAAAGGCCGGCTGTTTCGACAGATAGCAAGACAATGCTACGGAAACAGCACCAATTCAAGGTATACCTTCTGGCTTTACGGCTAACCCATGTTGATTCAGCGTACAGGTTTTGAACGATACGGTGACGACCTCTTGTCGTATTTTCCCCCTTCGTCCACCGGTTCAGACCGCCGGAAACAAAACAGCCGGGACTGAAATATGAATGATATTTCGGCAACCCGGCTGTCTCGGCAAGACACTGCAGGCTTTCCGCCCCATGCTCACGGATGGTTGAGTAGTATCGTCTATCCCATGGGGTGATTTCGTTTACGTGGATCCTAAGTCATGAAACGGAACAAGTCAACCATGTGATATGAATCATGTTATTTCCTTGCCGTTTCCGAAACCACCCCTTTTTCATTCCTCAAGCAGCTTCGCGGTATCGTACTCGAAGTGCTGGTAGTCGAGGAGGTGCTTCCAGGCGCCTCCCCAGTCGAAGCCCCGGTCGGTGAAGATGTCAACTTCCCTGCCGCCGGTCCTGAGCAGTCCCGGCTCTTTCCTGGAACGGTCCGCGTAGACGGCGCCCGTTGCCGGCAGCGCCAGGCAATCCGCTGGGCGGGCGGTGCAGAAGGCCAGGGCCGGAGATGGAGTGTCAAAGCCGTTGCGACGAAGGAACTCTCCCTTGTCCTCCGCGCCGTCCCAGCCGAGCGTCCTGAGAACGTCGCTCCTTGGGGAGATGTACGGGTTCTGGAGCGGGTTGATATCGATGGCGCCTCCGTAGCTGTGCCTGGACCAGACGCCGGGCTTGCCGGTGACGTCGCGGCAGTTGAAGGCCGAGGTGTTGTTGGCCTCCATGGAACGGTCATCACTGGCGTCGTATTTCTCAATCAGCTCCATTCGCTCGATGGGAAACTGCTCGGTGTAAAGATCGCCGAAAGCCCTGACCACCGGGAGCGCTAGCTTCCGGTGCACCACCAGTTCCCCCACCTTCTGCGTGCCGTCGAATCCTCGATGGACGAGCACGAGGTACCTAAGGTCGGAAATCGGCACCGGGCACCCTTCCTTCCAGCTCTTTTTCTGCCGCATATCATCCACCAGGGCTTGCGGCACGGACAGTGCCATGCCGAAGAAGCCGTCCGTCCCCCGGTATTCCACCTGCCGCTCTCCCAGGCCGGCAACCCTGGACCGCACCTGTCTCTCCGGCACGCCGGCCTGTTCACCAATGGTCGCCAGACGCGACATTACGGGCAGAGCCGCCAGGTCACGGCGGTTCGCCATGAGAATCTGAGGATTTTTGGAAGGATCGAGCCAGGCGAGAATCCTTACCAACTCAGGCTCGTTCATTGCCACACACCCGGACGTCGTTACGCCGTCTTCCAACCGGACGTGGAGAAAGATCGCGCTGCCGAGGCCCTTGACAACAGGGTTGCGGTTGTAGCCGATCACGATTCCGTGCCGGTAGCGATAATCCTTGCGTTTCATAACCTCGTACGACGCGGCGCCGGTCTCGCTCCGCTTCGCCCAGGTGTTGTAGTCGGGCGCATTCACGTCATCCACCCAGACGTCCTCTTCCGTTGTCTGGCGGTACAGCATGCGGCTGTCGATTGCCGAAGCGTAGCCGAATGCGAATTCCAGGGAGAATACGCCGGTGGGGGTCCGGCCGTCGCCTTCCCGTTTCTCCCCCCGTGGGGCGATTCCGTTCCGGCCGATCATAACGGGAACCGGAGCGAAGCGGGCTTCCCATCCCGCGGCGGTGCGTTCCAGTACGTAGAGACGCGCCAGGGAGGTGTCCGGTGTGTCGGCCACCACCAGCAAAAGCTGGTCCCCTTTGATCTCGGATTCGGACAGGGCCGCCGGGGCGTCGCCCGGCGTATCCGAGGAACAGCCGGCGCCAACCAGCAGCGTCAACAGGAGCAGAAATCCCAGGGTATTTCTCTTTCCTCTCATAAAGAACCTTCCCTTTCCTTGCAATGGGTAACCCGGCAGTTCTCTCCGTACCAATGGTCGCCTTCCGGAGGAGGTACTTTACCACACTCGGCGCACATTTTTCCCGCCAAACTCACGCAGGCACATCTTGACATCCTCCCTTTTCGCTGATAAGTTATCATTTGACAACATATTGCGGAGATTACCATGGAAGAGCTCACTCCCCGCCAGCAACAGGTGCTGGCATTCGTCACCGAATTCATCGACGCAAACGGCTACCCCCCGACCCTGCGGGAGATTGCGGCTCACCTGGAGGTTAGCGGGACACTGGGGGTGATGCGCCACCTGGACGCCCTGGAGAAAAAAGGGTACCTCACCAAGGCCGCGGGCAGCTCCCGGGGGATCGTGCTCGCAGGCCGGGCCTCCGCCGTCCCCCTCCCCATTGTGGGAGTTGTGCGGGCCGGGCTCCCCCAGCCCGCGGTAGAAGACATCGAAGGGTTTTTCGCCATCGACTCCACCCAGCTCCGCTCCGGCGGGTCTTTCTTCCTCAGGGTGAAGGGGGACTCCATGATCGGGGCGTCCATCCTGGAGGGGGACCTGGCCCTGGTGCGCCCCCAGCCCTCGGCGGAGAATCGCGATCTGGTGGTGGCCATGGTGGACGGCGAGGCCACCCTGAAGCGGTTCTTCCGGGAGCGGGAAAGGATCCGCCTGGAGGCCGCCAACCCCAACTACGACGACATCATCGTCCGGCCGGGCAAAGGCGAGGTGACCATCATCGGCAAGGTGGTCGGCATCTACCGCCCCCTGGAGTGAAGCCATGGAACGGATTGGGGAGCCGGTGAGGGTGGCCGTCATCTTCACCCCTGGGAGGAACATCCGGCCGGTCTGGTTCGACTGGAAGCGCAGGAAGCACACCGTCCTGGAGACAACCTACTCCTGGCCGGAGAAGGCCGGGGACAAACTGTTCCTGCACTTCGCGGTGGTGGACGGAGAGGCCCTCTACGAGCTGGTGTACGACACCCTGGAACAGAGTTGGACGCTGAACGGCGTGGAAGCGGAACCGTGACCCACCGCACCATTCTCCACATCGACATGAACGCCTTTTTCGCCTCGGTAGAGCAGGCCTTGAACCCGGCCCTGCGGGACAAGCCGGTGGCGGTCATCGGCTCGGCCAAGCGCACGGTTATTACCACCTCGTCCTATGAGGCGCGACGGTATGGGGTGAAAACCGGCATGGCGGTCTGGGAGGCCCGGCGCTGCTGCCCCGACCTGATCCTGATCGTGGGCGACAATCGCCGCTACACCCACACCTCGACCGGGATCGTCCGGATGATGCGGGATTACACGCCGCTGGTGGAGGTCTTTTCCATTGACGAGGCATTCATGGACATGACCGGTTCCCTGAGGCTGTTCGGCCCCGCCAAAAACATCGCTATGCTCCTGAAATCGCGCATCCGGCGACGCTTCGGAATCACCTGTTCCATCGGCATCGCCCCTAACAAGATGCTGGCAAAGTTGGCGTCCGACATGGAGAAACCGGACGGGCTAACCATAATCAGGCCGGAGATGGTCGCCTCGGTTCTGGAAAAAGTCCCGGTTGGCGATATGTGCGGCATCGGCAGAAAGACGGTGAGGGTGTTGAGGCTCCTCGGAATCACCACCTGCGGCGAACTGGGACGGTTTCCCGTCGATATTCTGAAAAAGAGGTTCGGGATTGTCGGCGAACACCTGCATCGAATGGGAAAAGGGATCGACGAATCTCCCGTGATACCGGCAGAGCAGGCTGAGCCGGTGAAGTCCGTTGGCCATTCCATGACCCTGGAGCGCGATATAGAGCGGCGCGAAGATATCCTGAGATATCTGCTTCAGCTCTCGGAAAAAGTAGGAAGGCGGGCGAGGCGCTACGGAGTAAGCGGCAGAACCGTGCATCTCCAGGTCAGGTATGCCGATTTTTTCAGCAGCTTCAGCAGGCAACAGACACTGCCCGATTATGTCAACCTCAGTGACGAAATTTACCGGGCCGCCGTCGGAATTCTGGATTCGGTCACCCTGGAACAACCGGTAAGACTGCTGGGAATAAGCCTTTCCGGCCTCCGTCACGGGGAAACGCAGTTGCCGCTGTTCTCCGAAAATCCGCGGAAGGTTTCCGCCACGCAGGCCATGGATCAAGTGAACGACCGTTACGGAGATTTTTCCGTTACCTTCGGTACGCTCCACGCCGTTGATGAAGAAAAAGGTTCCTTTGTCATTTCTCCTGCATGGAGACCTGAGGGGATACGGTGCGTTGACGTGGAGTAACGAGCAATTAAATGACGGGCCCGGAATGCTGAAAATACCTTAAAAAGGGCACTCCATAATGGTTTTGCGGTTTTAGTGGTTGATTTTCAGGCAGGCCCGGTTGAGCAGAAGCAAGGTTCTCCAGAAAAATCATCATCAGTCCAGTGACGTTCACTTGCAAACCCGAAGCAATAACGGAGCAATTCCGGCTCATGGTCATGCCCGGTCAAAAATCAATAAAAAACGGCGGTTGGAGTCATCGGAAGAAAATGATTCTGGCCTGATTCGTTGCTGTTCCAGGCGAAATGGGCCTGGAACAATGGGAAAAGGGCATCAGGAGTGGGCAAAGCGTGATTTCATTCCGATGCTCCAGGACAAATTGGCACACAATATGCTGAACATACAAAAAGAAATACAAAAGCCGTGTCAACCCTCCGGATCAATATCTCCCTTTAAACCCGCATCCTGCCTGATGCGGGTTTTTTTTGCCCCTGACCCGACAAGGCAAACAGGATAAAATGCGTCGTCCCCACTATTACTCGTCCCGGAATCGCCTTCATCAACAAGTATGTGGATTAGCTGTGGATTACGCAAAAGACATTAGCGATGAAATTTATGGAGAGGGACTAAACAGTCCATTCCTTTATATGGAAAGGTGATTTTTCATCAGAACATCGGCATGTTATCCACACCGAAACATTGGATTACGGCCAACGAAATATCACCTGCAGAGACAGATGCATTTCCTTTGCTGCTCGCAGGGGTGTGTATAACCCGGAAAAGATCGCGCCACGAACCTCACTTCGGTCATGCTCAGGAAAAATGAATACTTAAGAAAAGCCGGGATACCGGGATTGGTCGGCATCCATGAAAAGCAGGGGGGATTTTTCCCAACGGGAAAGCTAAAAAAGGGCCGCGTTCGGACGCAAGCCCCTTGAGCTCTGGATGGTGGGCGATACTGGGATCGAACCAGTGACTTCTACCGTGTGAAGGTAGCACTCTCCCGCTGAGTTAATCGCCCGTGATGTGTATCCATGAATAGCAAAACCTCCCTGAACTGTCAAGGGCGGATTCCTGTCTCCATTCCTTGAGGCCTGCTCCCGGCGCCCGGGAGCGGCCTATATTTGCTCTTGACAGCGGGCATCTCCTGTTCCAATCTTTGTCGGCGCAGAACAGGCGCAATAATGAATCCGGACGGTTTCCATGGATAGCTACAGGCTGGAAAAGGGCATGGTTCAGGTATATACGGGCAACGGCAAGGGAAAAACCACCGCCGCGCTGGGATTGGCCTTCAGGGCGGCCGGAAGGGGGCTTGCCGTCCATATGATCCAGTTCGCGAAGAAGGAATGCTGCGGCGAACACCTCGCGGCGGAAAGATTCGCCGATTGCCTCACCATTACGCGGATGGGACACAATGGCTGGCTGTGCGGAGAAAAGCCCGGCGCCGAAGCATTAAGCATGGCCCGCAAAGCCTTTGAGTTGGCCCGGGAGGCGGTAAAGGATGGGCTTCACGACCTGGTGATACTAGATGAGATAAATAACGCCGTGTCCCACGGTCTCATAGGTGTGGACGAGGTGCTGACGCTGATAGGGGAAAAGGGTGCGAACGTCGAACTGGTGCTGACCGGCAGAAACGCGGCGCCCGAGATCATGGAGGCGGCCGACCTGGTAACAGAAATGCGGGAGATCAAGCACTACTACAAGGCGGGGATCGCGGCGCGGATCGGAATAGAGAAGTGAATGCCGTCGCAAGAACGGCCGGCCAAGGCCTGACAACCAGCCGGCCAATCCCCGCCGGACTTTATCAGCCGGTCGCAACCGGCCGTTCGTCCATCAGTAGTCGGCTCGCAGGCGATACCCGACTCCAGGTTCGGTGATTATGTGCCTGGGGCGTGAAGGTTCCTTTTCTAGTTTGTGGCGAAGGTTGCTGATATTCACCCTAAGGACGTGGGGCTGTTCCACATAGGCCGTACCCCAGATATGTTTCAGAATGAAGCCGTGGGTCAGTACCTTTCCGGCGTGGACCACCAGCAACCGCAACAGTTCGTATTCCGTCGGCGTCAGCTGCACTTCGGATCCCGCCACAAGCACCCTCCTGCGGGACAGATCCACCTCCAGCTCCCCCGCCAGAAACACGGGCTCTTCCGCCTGGCGCAGGGAACGGCGCAAGGCTGCCCGTATACGGGCAATCAGCTCGGCGACACCAAAGGGCTTGGTCAGGTAGTCATCCGCGCCGGCATCCAGGGCGCTTACCTTGTCGTCCTCCCGCTCCCGAACCGAAAGGACGATAATCGGCGTCTGGGACCATTCCCGTATGCGCCGTATGACCTCCACCCCGTCCATATCCGGGAGACCCAGATCCAGGAGGATCACGTCCGGCCTCGTTGCGACGGCCGCGGAGAGCGCCGCAAAACCGCTCTCCGCCTGATGGATTACATAATCACCCGTATCCAGAGCGGTCCTCAGAAATCGCTGAATCGGTGGTTCATCGTCCACAATGAGCAATCGTGGCGGATTGTTATCCTTCCGCATGCAATTCTTCCTTTCCTTTTCACAATCTCAGCATGACAACGATCCTCAACCCGCCTCCGTCTCTGTTTTCGGCCCGGATGACGCCACCATGGGCCTCCACGATCCCCTTGCAGATGGAAAGCCCAAGCCCTGTTCCAGAGGCGCCCTCAGGAACCGGCAACCGGTAGAACTTGTCAAAGACCCGTTTCAGATCACGCTCGGGTATGCCGGGGCCATGATCGGCGACTTCGATTATCAGACTCTCCCCCTCCGCCCTGGCGGATATCTCGATGGGGCTTTCGGCCGGGGTGTATTTCAAGGCATTGTCCAGCAGATTGACAAGAACCTGGGTCATCAGGGACATGTCGAGCCTGACCGGGGGAAGCATGGGAGGGAAGCGGAGATCAACCCTCCTGTCTCCGAGCCGCCTCTCCATGGCGGTCAGGGCGCATCCCGCCAGGTCCTCCACATCGCACATCTCCTTTCTCACCTTTACCGCTCCGGATTCCAGCTTGGTCATGTCCAGGAGATTGCCGACGAACCGGTTAAGCCGCTCCGCCTCTTCCCTGGCGATATCCAGCAACTCCAGTCTGGCTTTGTCCGCAAGCGTGTGCACCCTTTCCCGCAGGGTATCCAGAGCGCCGGTAATGGTTGCCAGGGGTGTGCGCAGGTCGTGGGAGATGGAATTCAGCAAGGCTCGTTCCAGGTTCTCCCTGGCCTGAAGTATCTGGGACTTCTCCGCCTGACGGGAAAGCTGGATGCGCTCCAGGGCCATGGCTGTCTGGCTGGCAAAGGAATCCAGCAGACGCCTTATCTGCCTGGAGCGGTAATCGGATTCGCTCCCCAGCTTTATTCCCAGCACACCCAACTGGTTCCCGGAGGCCTGGAGCGGCAGATGGAGAAAATGGGCGGCGCCGAGCGTCCCCGTCCCCCGTCCCGCTTCCTTGCCATTGCGGAAAACCCAGTCGGCCACAGCCATCTCCTTGACGCCGGGATGTATGCCCCTGCCGGCGGCCGCGACCCGCATATGGTCGCCTTCCGGAAGGATCACTGCGGCCTTGGCGTTCAGCGATTCCCCAAGGTTTTTCAGCACGGCCTCCAGCATGGTTTCAATATCGGCGGTCGAGGCCAGGTCCCGGCTGAGGTGATAAAGGCTGTTTGTCTGTTCCTCCCGGTCGCGGACCGCTTCCGCCCTCTCGCGAGCCTTTGAGACCAGGGAACTGATGATCACGCCCACCGCCAACAGCGCGACGAACGTGATGATGTACTGGGTATCGGCCACGGCAAGGGTCAGGTGAGGCGGGACACAGAAAAAGTCGAAGGCGATCACACCGAGGAAAGCCGTGAGTATGGCCTGTCTCCGGCCGAGGCGCAAAGCCGCAACCACCACGATCAACAGATAGATCATGACCATATTGACCGGTTCAATGAAGGAGCGCGTCAACAGGCTCACCAGCGCAGCCGCCACAACCAGTGCCAGGCTCGCCAGGTATCCCAAAACGGGAACAGGCGTTTTCGGTCCCGCGCCGGTGAGGTCCGCATCCGGAAAGGTCGGCGTGACGCTGACCACATGCACGTCGATTGGTCCGCTCAACCGTATAATCCGGTCGACAGCCGGAGGGAAGAAAAACTCCCGCCAGCGGGATCCGACTGGTTTGCCGACCACTATTTTGGTTATGTTGTGACTGACCGCATAGCGGATAACCGCTTCCGCTACGGAAGCGGACGATACCGTAGCTGTTTGCGCCCCGAGGCTCTCGGCCAGCCGGAGATCCCTCCACACCCGCTCCCTGTTTTCCCGCGCATGCCTGCCCACGTCCGGGGTTTCAATGTAAACCGTATGCCAGCCGGCCTTCATCTCGTCCGCCAGGTGGCGGGTCATTCGGATGAGCCGTTCACTGAACGGGCTGCCGCTGACGCAGACCAGAAGCCTCTCCGCGGCGGGCCAGGGGCCGGGGATCCCCCGAGCCTCCATGTAGGCCCGCATCTGCTCGTCCACCCGTGCGGCAGTGCGCCGCAATGACAGTTCTCGCAGTGCGATGAGGTTGCCGGGACGGAAGAATTTTTCAGCGGCCCAGGCCGCCTGCTCCGGAATGTAGACCTTGCCTTCGAGCAACCGTTGCAGGAGCTCGTCAGGCGGAATGTCCACCAGGCGGATCTCCGCCGCCTGATCCAGCAGGCTGTCTGGAACCGTCTCCCGCACCGCCACCCCGGTAATCTGGGTGACAATGTCTTTCAGACTGTCGAAATGCTGGACGTTCACCGTAGTGTAGACGTCGATGCCGGCGGCAAGGAGCTCCTCCACATCCTGCCAGCGTTTCTCGTGCCGCGAACCCGGGGCGTTGGTGTGAGCCAGTTCATCCAGCAGGGCGATGTGGGGTCTCCGGGTGAGAACAGCGTCGATGTCCGGCTCCGAAAGCAGCACACCATGATACCTGATGCAGGCCCTGGGGATGATCTCCAGACCTTCCAGCAGGGCGTCCGTCTCGGCGCGGCCATGGGACTCCACATACGCCGCAACCACGTCCCTTCCCTCGCGTTTCCGCTGCCGGGCCGCTTCCAGCATGGTGTAGGTCTTTCCCACCCCGGCGGCGTAACCGAGAAATATCCGCAACCTGCCCCGGCCGGTCAGTTGTTCTTCGGCCCGGGCAAGCCTGAGCATTGCTTCCGGCGATGGGCGGTTTTCGTCCTCTTTGGCGCTCATGGCGCCAGTTTATCCAATGCCAGGTTCAATGCAAGCACATTCACGCGCGGCTCGCCCAGAAAGCCCAGCTGACGATCCTCGGTATGGACGGCAATTAGCCCGGCCACATCCTCCATGCTCATTCCTCGGATTCCGGCGACGCGAGGGAGCTGCAGATTTGCGGCTTCCGGCGTAATGTGGGGATCGAGACCGCTGGCAGACGCCTGTATCAACTCCGACGAGATCGGGCCGCTCAGACCTGCGGCCCGCAGGCTGGCTACCCGTTGGGCCACTGCCTTCAGGTAGGCGGGATTGGTGGGGCCCAGATTCGAGCCGCCGGAGCCTGCCGGGTTATACGGGAAATATGTGGTCGCGGAAGGTCTGGGCCAGAAGTACTTGGGATCGCTGAACGGCTGGCCGATGAGAACGGAGCCGACCACCCGGCCGGTCTTGTCGGTCATCAGGCTCCCATCGGCCTGTTGGGGGAACAGGGACTGGGCAATGCCGGTGACCACGACTGGGTAGATGCCACCGCAGATTATGGTGAAGGCGATGAGCATGAGGATTGCGGTTTTAAGGTCTTGCATGGGTTATTCCTCTCGTAAGGGCGAACCGGCCCGGTCGCCCCTACATTGATTCTATCTACATCCACATCCCCACTACCATATCAATCCCTTTGATGCCCAGGAACGGCGCAACAATTCCTCCGATCCCGAAGATCAACAGGTTATGGATCAGGAGCTTTTCGGTGGACATGGGACGAAACCTGGTCCCCTTGAGGGCCAGAGGCGCCAGCAGCGGGATGGTCAGGGCGTTGAAGATGACCGCCGACAGGATGGCGCTCCGGGGGCTGGTAAGCCCCATGACGTTCAGCACTCCAAGCTGAGGATATATGGTGGTCAATGCCGCTGGTATGATGGCAAAGTATTTGGCGATATCGTTGGAGATGCTGAAGGTGGTCAGGTTCCCCCTGGTCATCAGTATCTGCTTCCCCACCTCCACGATGTCCAGCAGCTTGGTCGGGTTGCTGTCCAGGTCGATTATGTTGGCAGCCTCGCGGGCCGACTGGGCACCGGTGTTCATGGCCACGGCCACGTCGGCCTGGGCCAGGGCCGGGGCATCGTTGGCGCCATCGCCGGTCATGGCCACCATGTAACCCGCCGCCTGGTTGTCCCGGATCAGGCGCAGCTTGTCCTCGGGCCTGGCCTGGGCCAGGAAGTCGTCCACCTGGGCCTCGGCCGCGATGGCCGCGGCGGTCAGCGGGTTGTCTCCGGTGATCATCACGGTCCTGATCCCCATGCCGCGCAACTGTCTGAAACGCTCCTGTATCCCACCCTTGACGATGTCCTTGAGGTTGACGACGCCGAAGATATCCCCCTCGATGCAGACCACTAGCGGTGTGGCCCCGGCGCGGGCGATCTCGTCTACTATTCCGTCAAGTCCAGCGGGGTCCGCCTTCCCCCCCGCTCCACGGACAAAGGAAATTACCGATTCGGCCGCCCCCTTGCGGAACCGCTTTCCCTCAAGGTTTACGCCTGAAAGGCGTGTTTCCGCGCTGAAGGGGACGTTTTCCGCATCTGCCGGAAGGGCGTCCGCCCGCAGGCCGTATTTCTGCTTGGCAAGCACCACGATGCTGCGCCCCTCGGGGGTTTCGTCGGTAAGGGACGCCTTCATGGCAGCCTCGGCCAGCTCCTGCCCGGTATGGCCGCCTATGGGAACGAAGGCCACCGCCTCCCGGTTTCCCAAGGTGATGGTGCCGGTCTTGTCCAGGAGCAGCACGTTCACGTCGCCTGCCGCCTCGATGGCCCGGCCGGAGAGGGCAATGACGTTCTTCTGGATCAGGCGGTCCATGCCGGCAATGCCGATGGCAGGAAGGAGCGCGGCGATGGTGGTAGGCGCCAGGCAGACGAACAGGGCCGTCAGCGCCGTCAGCGAAACTGGGGCGCCCCGTCCCGCGGCCTGGACGCTGTAGACGGAAAGCGGGCTCAGGTTGGCGCACACCAGCAGGAACACAAAGGTCAGGGCTATGAGGAGCACTTCAAGCGCTGTCTCGTTGGGGGTCTTGCGTCGCCTGGCCCCCTCGATCAGGGAGATCATCCGGTCCAGGAAGGTCTCGCCAGGATTGGCGGTGATCTTCACGATGATCGAGTTTGCGATGACCGTAGTACCGCCAGTGACGGCGCTCCGATCTCCACCCGACTCGCGCACCACCGGCGCCGATTCGCCGGTGACCGCCGATTCGTTCACCAGGGCCGCGCCCGCCACCACCTCGCCGTCGCCGGCTATCAGCTCATGGGCCTCCACCTGGATATGGTCCCCCTTGCGGAGCAGGCTTCCGGGCACAAGCTCGTATTCGGCGCCGAACTCCGGTTTCCTAAGACGTCTGGCCTGGACCTCGGTGCGTGTCCGGCGCAGGGAGACGGCCCGCGCCTTGCCGCGTCCTTCCGCCAGGGCCTCGGAGAAGTTGGCGAAGATGACCGTGAGCCATAGCCAGACGGATACCTGCCCGGTGAACCAGGCCGGTTCAGGGCCTTTGCCGGTGAGAGACATGACGAAGGTAACCAGGGTGATGAAGCTGGCGATCTCGACACAGAACATGACCGGATTGCGCCACAATGTACGGGGATCGAGCTTTTTGAAAGATTCGACCAGGGCGGATCGCATGATCCGCGGCTCGAATATGGATACTGCTTGCGGAACGTGTTTGCTCATTCTGGGGTCTCCTGTAGGGGTGATCCTTGTGATCGCCCTACGGTGGGCGAAGACATGGGAACGAAGACAAGATTCGCCCCTACGTGTTCATTAGCAGGTATTCCGCGATCGGCCCCAGCGCCAGCGCCGGGAAAAAGGTCAACGCTCCCATAATCAGGATGACAAGGGTCAGCCATACGGCAAACGGCGCCTTGTCGGTCGGCAGGGCGCCCAGGCTGGGGGGAACGTACTTCTTCTCCGCCAGGGCGCCGGCCATGACCAGCACGGCGATGGCCGGGACATAGCGCCCGAGGGTCATGGCCAGGGCGCCCAGCAGGTTGTAGAAATTGGTATTGCCGTTCAGGCCCGCAAAGGCGCTGCCGTTGTTGTTGGCCATGGAGGCGAACGCATAGAAGACCTCGGAAAGCCCGTGGGCGCCCGGGTTGGCCATGGACGACACGGCGGTAGGGGCGCTCATGGCGATGCCCGACAGGATAAGAACCACTATCCCCGCCGGCAACACCGTCAGGATTGACATCCACATCTCCCTTATTTCGATCTTCTTACCCAGGTACTCCGGGGTCCGGCCGATCATCAGGCCGGAGACGAAGACAGAGATCACCGCGAATGCCAGCATGGTGTAGAGTCCCGAGCCGACCCCGCCGGGGATAAGCTCGCCCAGAAGGATCAGGTTCAGGGGGACCATGCCGCCGATGGGGGTAAGGGATTCGTGCATGGCGGCAACCGCGCCGCAGGATGTGCCGGTGGTGGCCACCTCGAACAGGCTGGCGCCGGCCAGACTGAAGCGAACCTCCTTTCCCTCCATGTTGGCCCCCTGCACGCCCATCCTGGCTACGACCGGGTTGCCGCCGGCTTCCATAGTCTGCATCACGCCGAATGATGCGAGCAGGATGAACAGCATGACCCCCAGAAGCGCCCATCCCTGGCGGGTGTTGCCGACCATGATGCCGAAGGTGTGGGTAAGGGCGAACGGTATCAGCAGGATCAGCAGGACCTCCAGGTAGTGGGACAGGGGGGTCGGGTTCTCGTAAGGATGGGAGGAGTTGGCGTTGAAGAAGCCGCCGCCATTGGTTCCCAGCTCCTTGATGGCCTCCTGTGAGGCCACCGGACCCATGGCAATGGTGACTTCCTTCACCGTCACGGTTTCGGTAACCGGCTTGCCCGAGAAGTCCGTGACCGGATTTCCCTTGTCGTCCAGCTTCACTTTTTCGTAGCTTGCGGACTGGACCAGAGGAACAGTCTTATAGTCGCTGAAATTCTGTATCACCCCCTGGGATACCAGGACCAGGGACGCCATCAGGGTGATCGGCAGCAGGATGTAAAGGATGCTCCGTGTCAGATCGATCCAGAAATTGCCCAGCAGGGAGGTCTTGCGCCTTACGAAGCCGCGTATCAGGGCCATGGCCATGACCATGCCGGTCGCAGCGGAGACGAAATTGTGAACGGCAAGCCCGACCATCTGGGTGAAGTAGCTGGCCGTAAGCTCACCGCTGTAGTTCTGCCAGTTGGTGTTAGTGACGAAGCTGACTGCGCTGTTCAGCGCCAGCTGCCAGGAAAAGGCGGGGAACTTTCGCGGGTTGAGCGGTAACAGATGCTGGAGCATCATTATGGCGAACAGTGACGCGAACAGCGCCAGATTGAGCAGGATCAGAGACCAGGCATAACGCTTACACCCCATCTCCTCGTCACGGTTCACCATGCAGACGCGGTAGATAAGGTTCTCGCACGGCGTCAGCATCGGTGAGAGAAAGGTCCGCTCCCCCTGGTAGACCCTGGCCATGAAGGCGCCCAACGGCTTCACCAGCGCCAGCAGGACCAAGAAGAAGAGGATGGTTTCCAGCCATTCATAGTTATTCATCGGGTCTCCTCCGAAAAATCCTATCGCCATCAAGTTTACCACTCGGCAGGCCTTTACACAGGGCCGGGATCGGGCGGATTTCCCAGCGCTGCTCGCGTACGTTGAAGAAGGGCATCCACCCACTACCGACCTTCGGCGGAGGAAGGGTCGTGGCGTCGTACGGAATAATGTAAGAGCCGCGCCTGAATTGTTCCTCGTCGGCAAAATCTTCACCCAGGTATGCGCCGTTCTCAAGGCTGAAGAGATAGATTTTCATGGCTACATTTCCACCCTGGTCACGCTGCCCTGCAGCTTGCTCGCCGGCAGCTTGTAGAACTGCACGAAATTGGGCGTCAGTTTCTTGATGACGCTGAAGACCCGCCAGACAGGGTTCCTGGTGACGATATCCTCGATGCCATAGAAGATGACCTTTTCCCGGATCCCGTTCTTCTGCAGTAGTTTTTCCATATCGATGACCTCCATATAGCCGGCCCGGATTTCGAAGGCGTCAAGACCGGCTCCGATACCCTCTGTCATCTTTTGCTTGACACCGAACGGTTCATCGGTGCGGAGGATGGAAACCAGTATGTTCCGTTCGTAGATGATGTTGCTCCTGATCACGTTGTGAACCAGGTAGGGGGGAATAACGGAAATCTCCTTGATGAAAAAAAGCGCCGTGCCCGGAATGTTTATCCCCCTGGCGTAGATCTGCTCGTAGGAAAGTTGGAAGGTCTCAAGGTCGAGCGGTTTCAACGCCCGGTAGAGGGCAGCCTGCCCATTGGTCCAGATCAGGATGGTCAGGAAGGGTATGGTGGCCAGGATGATGGACCAGTAGCCGCCATGCGGTATCTTGTTCAGGCATGCCATGAAGAAGGCCAGGTCCGCCACCGTTACCAGCAGGGCGAATGGGACCTTCCACTTCTTCTTGGTATGGCTGAAGATAGTGGTCATCATGACGCCGGTGATGGTCATAGTCCCGGTGACCGCCAGGCCGTAGGCCGCAGCCAGGTTTTCCGATTTCCGGAATACCAGCATGATAAGAAGCACCGCAAGGAGCAGCGACCAGTTGACAGCGCCGATATATATCTGTGATTTCAGGTGGGTTGACGTGTAGTCTACTTTCAGCAGCGGCATCATTCTGGTGTTGATACCCTGGTATATTACGGAAAAGACTCCGCTTATCAATGCCTGCGAGGCAATGACGGTCGCCGTGATGGTCAGGATCAGAAACGGGACGTACAGTAGCGGCGCCTGATCCTGTACCATACCGAAAAGGAGGTTCTTGCCTGCGCCGTGGGACAGGACGTAGGCCCCCTGGCCGAAATAGTTTATGACCAGGGCGCAAAAGGCGATGAGCCAGGCCCGGATGATCGGTTTGCGGCCAAGGTGCCCCATGTCGGCATACAGGGCCTCGCCGCCGGTGGCGCACAGGATCACCTCGGAGAGGACAAAGAAAGCGGCAAATCCGTTGTCCATGAAGAATCGCGCCGCGTACCAGGGGCTGGCCGCCTTGAGCAGTTCCGGGTGGGTCGTGAGGGAGAGCAGTCCGGAAACCGTCAACGCAGCGAACCAGACCACCATGATCGGGCCGAACGCTCCAGCCACCTTGTCGGTTCCCTTGTACTGGAAGATGAAGAGGACGACCGCGATTAACGCCGCAATCAGGATCATGGTCTCCTGCCGCGGATGCTCCATGCCGGGGATAAGGATCATACCTTCAACCGCCGACAGGATACTGATTGCCGGGGTGATTACCCCGTCCCCAAGCAGGAGGGATACGCCGACGTAGGACAGGAATCCCACGACTGCAATCTTACGTCCCGGCTTAAGAATTCGGACCAGTATCTCCTTGAGCACGATAGTCCCCCCTTCACCCTTGCGGCCGAGGCTCATGGCCAGCCAGGCGTACTCCGCCGAAACCAGGATGGCTAAGGTCCAGAAGATGAGGGAGAGTATTCCCATGACGCTCTCGGGAGTCGGCGGAGTCAGGGCGAAGATTACCGTGAGGGTATATATGGGGCTGGTGCCAATGTCGCCGAACACCAACCCGAACGATTTGATGACGCCCTTTAGGGAAGATTCCTGAGGGTTCTGTCTCATGATGCGGCTCCTGGCAGGAAAATGCTCTGTTCAGCATTACTCTACCTCGGACTTCATCAAGACAGTCTCAAAATAGGGGGTAGGAATATCAAGAAGTTGTCAAGAAAGAGGGCGGTCTTTACGAGGATGATCGGAGGGTGGATTGGAAAGGGGCAGGTGTGATCCGGCAGCGCATGTTGACGAAAAAAGGGAGCGGCATAACCGCTCCCTTTTTTTCATGTCTGACTGGAACAAGGCGGATTCTAGTAATCCATGCCGCCCATGCCACCCATGCCGCCCATGCCGCCGGGAGGCATCATCGGGCCGCTGTCCTTCTTGGGCTTCTCGGCAATCATAGCCTCGGTGGTCAGCATCAGGCCAGCCACGGAAGCGGCGTTCTGCAGCGCGGAACGGGAAACCTTGGTCGGGTCGATGATGCCCGCCTGGACCATGTCGCCATACTGGTCTTCCGAAGCGTCGTAACCGAAGGCGTCGTTTCCGGCCTTTACCTTGTCCACAACGATGGAGCCTTCGACTCCGGCGTTAGCGGCGATCTGACGGATCGGCTCCTCAAGGGCGCGCTTGATGACATTCACGCCGAACTGCTGGTCATGGGAGAGCTTCAGCGCATCGAGGGCAGGCAGGGTGCGGAGGTAAGCTACACCGCCTCCAGGGACGATACCTTCCTCAACAGCGGCGCGGGTTGCATGGAGGGCGTCTTCCACGCGGGCCTTCTTCTCTTTCATCTCGGTTTCGGTTGCCGCGCCAACGCGGATGACCGCTACGCCGCCCACCAGCTTGGCGAGACGCTCCTGGAGCTTCTCACGGTCGTAATCACTGGTAGTCTCTTCAATCTGGGCGCGAATCTGCTTTACGCGGCCCTGGATATCGGCCTCGGCGCCCGCGCCGTCGATGATGGTGGTGTTGTCCTTGTCCACGGTGATCTTCTTGGCGTTGCCGAGCATGTCCATGGAGGTGTTTTCCAGCTTGAAGCCCAACTCTTCGGAAATGACCTTGCCACCGGTGAGGATGGCGATGTCTTCCAGCATGGCCTTGCGGCGGTCGCCGAAGCCGGGGGCCTTGACGGCGCAGACGTTCAGCACGCCGCGCAGCTTATTGACAACGAGGGTCGCGAGGGCTTCGCCTTCGATATCTTCAGCGATGATGAGGAGCGGCTTGCCGGACTTGGCGGTCTGCTCCAGGACCGGGAGAAGGTCCTTCATATTGCTGATCTTCTTGTCATGGATGAGGATGCTGACGTTTTCCAGGGCCGCTTCCATGCGCTCCGGATCGGTGACGAAGTAGGGAGAGAGATAGCCGCGGTCAAACTGCATACCTTCCACGGTCTCCAGGGTGGTTTCCATGGACTTGGCTTCCTCGACGGTGATGACCCCTTCCTTGCCGACCTTCTCCATGGCCTGGGCGATGATGTCACCGATGGTCTTGTCGTTGTTGGCGGAGATGGTGCCGACCTGGGCGATTTCCTTGTGGTCCTTGATGGGCTTGGAGATCTTCTTCAGTTCAGCCACGACCGTTTCCACAGCCTGGTCGATGCCGCGCTTGATGTCCATGGGGTTGTTGCCCGCGGCCACCAGCTTGGCGCCCTGGCTGTAGATGGCCTGGGCGAGAACGGTTGCGGTGGTGGTGCCGTCGCCGGCCACGTCGGAGGTCTTGGAGGCGACCTCTTTCACCAGCTGGGCGCCCATGTTCTCGAACTTGTCTTCCAGTTCCACTTCCTTGGCCACGGTTACGCCGTCCTTTGTGATGACGGGAGAACCGAAGGACTTCTCGATAACGACGTTGCGGCCTTTGGGGCCGAGGGTCACCTTTACCGCATCCGAAAGGGTGTTTACGCCTTTCAGGATGGAATTTCTGCCGTCCTGGTCAAACTTGATGGTCTTTGCTGCCATAGTAGTTGTATCCTCCTTGAAGATAAATGATCGGTTTTCTGGAAAAAGTGGCGATATCCGTTATTCGATTACGCCGAGGATATCGTCTTCACGCATGATGAGGTAATCCGCGCCTTCGATCTTGATTTCAGTGCCGGCGTATTTGCCGAACAGAACCTTGTCGCCCACCTTGACATCGATGGGGAGAACCTTGCCGTCTTCGGTCACCTTGCCCTTGCCCACGGCGATGATTTCACCCTTCTGGGGTTTTTCCTTCGCGGTATCGGGGATATAGATCCCACCGGAGGTCTTGTTCTCCTCTTCAAGCCTTTTAACGATGATGCGGTCCTGCAGGGGTCTCAGATTCATGCTTTCATTCTCCTTTCTTGCCTGGATATGTAATTGTTTTTGGAAAAAATATTAGCACTCAAAACATCTGAGTGCTAATGACGGGTTCAAATATAAACACGGCGCCGATAAAAATCAAGTTCTTATTTTGAAATTATCACCAATTTTTCTTGCCCGCCTCTTCCCGGAAGAATTTCTGGTACAGAACATCCCACTCCCGGCTGCCCGGAACCTTGGCCTGGGAGTACGAGGACAGTTTTTTCCTTACAATGGCGTCTATCTCGTCGGCGACGGCGAAATAGTCCGTTATGGATGATTTTATGGCGCCGAGAGCACGGGCCTCGTCAGGGAAATCCACCAGATCATCGCGCCAGAGGCGGTCCAGAATCTTGTGTGCGATGTGGGAGATGCGTTCCTCGGAAAACTGCATAATACCCTCCTGAACAAGTTCAAACGGGAAACGGCCACGGGTCAGATGATCATCTTCTTCTGTTGGGCCAGCTTTGACTTGATCATCTTCAGCATCTTGTGACGGTCAATGTCGTCGCCTCCGCCGGCCGCGCGAAGCGTCTTTTCGAGAAGCTCCCCGGCTTCCTTTTCCAGGTCGTCCTCCGCCTTAAGGTCTGCTTTTATGACTTTTCGAATGCAGTCATGGATCTTCGCCCCGTCCACCTTGGGCATGGCAATGGCGCCGTCCGCCAGGACGGTGGCAACCCTTGCGGCCAGTTTGTCAATCTGCTCTTCCTTAAGACGCATGGTGCGTGCCCTCCGTTATTGGTTTCCATCATCAGATCACCCCCGGCAACCCTCGATCTCCCCATAATTAATGAGATAATAAAGGGAAATCAATACTACCACCAAAGCGATTTTCATGGTACCTTTTTCCCGTCTTTTCCCATCTCAGCGCATAACCCGCGGAGGTTCCCGTGCTTATCGTCATGAATCACCAGGCAGGAAAGAAACAGATAGAGTCCGTTAACAGGGCCATCGAGCGTTTGGGTTTCACGGCCGCGCCCATTCCCGGAAGTGAAAGAACCGCCATCGGGGTCCTGGGCAACAAAGGGTATGTAGACGACTCAACCGTCCGCGACCTTCCAGGAGTACAGGAGGTTATCCATGTATCAAAACCCTACAAGCTGGTTTCAAGGGATTTTCATCCGAAAAATACCATCGTGAAGGTAGCCGGTATCGAGATCGGAACAGGGAGACGGCCAATCGTCATGGCCGGGCCTTGCGCCGTAGAAAGCGAGAACCAGATTCTCCAGACCGCCCGCGCGGTAAAGACCGCCGGCGCGGATATGCTGCGCGGAGGAGCGTTCAAACCCAGAACCGGACCCCATACCTTCCAGGGTTTAAGGGAAGAAGGGTTGAAACTCCTGGCTCTGGCTTCCCGTGAAACGGGGCTTCCCTTTGTTACCGAGGTGATGAGTCCGGATACGGTGGGACTCGTGGCGGAGTACGCCCACATGCTTCAGGTGGGCGCCCGCAATATGCAGAATTTCGAGCTTCTCCGCGAACTGGGAAAGATCAGGAAGCCGGTCCTTCTGAAGAGGGGGATGAGCGCCACCATTGAAGAGTTTCTCGCGGCCGCGGAGTATATCCTTGCCGAGGGCAATCCGTCAGTAGTACTATGCGAGCGCGGAATACGCACCTTCGAAACGGCAACGCGCAACACCCTTGATCTGGCGGTTATCCCCCTTATCAAGGAGCTGACCCATCTCCCCATTGTCGTTGATCCATCCCATGCTACCGGAAGGAGAAGCCTTGTCGCCCCCATGGTGAAGGCCGCGGTAGTGGCGGGCGCCGATGGCGTAATGGTGGAAGTGCATCCCGACCCGGAAAAGGCCCTTTCCGACGGTCCACAATCGCTTACCCTGGCTGGTTTCCAAAAGCTGATGACTGAGCTGGGCAAGATTCTGGAGTTCCTTGCATAGTAGGTTCTTCCTCCCCTTGAGCGGGCAGAAGTCGCTTGCATTTTTCCTCTCTCTGGGTTACTCTTTTCACGTAAGTCTCTCTGCCATGCGCGTGAGGTTATCAAGCCCAAGCGGAATATTCGTGAAAAGGGTTTCTTTCAGATCGCAGTGTGCTTCCCCATTGCGCGGGATTTGCCTGAAGCGGTACAAAGAGGCCCACCTATTGAGGAACTCGCTGTGAGGCCCTCAACCCACGGCAGAGTGGAGAGGCCTGAAAATAAAGAGAACCGGATTTCCGGTTCTCTTTATTTTTTTGCGAATCCCGGTCAAAGACATTGCCAATGTCAATCAGTGTGCCTCGCTCCAGTTCCTTCCACAGCCTATATCCACTTTCAGCGGCACGAAAAGCGGAACAGCGTGCTCCATCTCATGACTGACCAGCAGCTCCATGGTCCGCAGCTCTTCCTCCGGGACCTCGAAAATCAATTCATCATGCACCTGCATGATGAGACGGCTCCTCAGGCCTTCATCCTTCATCCTCCCGCTGACCCGCACCATCGCCTGTTTGATGATATCCGCGGCTGATCCCTGAATAGGATAGTTTATGGCGTTTCTTTGGGCAAAGGACCTGATATTGGCATTTGTGCTGGAGATGTTCGGTATCGGCAGCCTTCTGCCGAGAATGGTGGTTACGAACCCGTCCTTCTCCGCGCTTCTGACACAGGAATCAAGAAATGCTCGCGCGCCGCTGTGTCTCTCGAAATAGCTGTCTATAAACTGCCTGGCCACCTTGGTGGATACGCCCAGTTCCTTTGCCAGACTGAAAGCGCCCTGACCGTATATGACGCCGAAATTGATGGTCTTGGCCTGCCTGCGCATTTCCGGGGTTACCAGCGCGGGCATGAGGTCAAAGACCTCGCTGGCGGTGCGGGTATGGATATCTTCGTCCCTGGAAAACGCGTCGCAAAATACCGGGTCTCCGGAGAGGTGGGCGAGGACGCGCAGCTCAATCTGGGAATAGTCGGCGGAAAGGAGAAGAGAACCGTCCTCGGCAATGAATGCGCGGCGAATCTTTCTCCCTTCCTCTGTGCGTATGGGGATATTCTGCAGATTCGGCTCCGAGGAAGACAGCCTGCCGGTATTGGTTACCGCCTGGTTATATGACGTATGCACTCTACCGGTCACGGGGTCGACAAGTTTCGGCAGGGAGTCCGTGTAGGTGGACTTGAGCTTCGAAATGCTCCTGTACTGAAGGATAAGGGAAGCAATCTCATGGTCCCCGGCCAGTCTTGTCAGAACTTCCATATCGGTTGACCATCCGGTCTTCGTCTTCTTGCCCGTTGGAAGATGGAGACGCTCGAAAAGAACCTCTCCCAGTTGTTTTGGCGAATTGATGTTGAATTCACATCCAGCCATAGCGAATATGCCGCGCTCCAGGGCCTCGAGTTGCCCGGAAAAGCCCTCGGAAAGCTCGAGGAGAAGCGGCGTATCCAGCTTCACCCCCTCAAATTCCATATCCGCCAGTATCCTGACCAGGGGCATCTCCAGGGTGGAAAACAGACGCTCCATTCCGGATTCAGCCAATCTTCCTGAAAATATGCCGTAGAGAAGGAAGGTGGCGTCCGAATCTTCGCACGAATAAACGGCCGCCCTCTCAACGGGCACACTGGAGAAACAGACCTGTTCCTTTCCCTTGCCGGCAACCTCCCCATAGGAAATCATCTTGTGATCGAGGTATTCCACCGCCAGGGAATCCAGACCGTGGCTGGAACGGGCCGGATTAAGAAGATAGGAGGCCATCATAGTATCGAAGCGGAGTCCCTTCATCTCGATTCCGCAACACCGGAAAACCTGGTAGTCGTACTTGATATTCTGCCCGATCTTGGGCCGGTCAGGGTCTGTAAGGAGTGGAGCAAGCTCACGAAGCACTTCTTCGCGAGGCAACTGGACGGGCGCGCCTGGATAGCTGTGTCCGACCGGGACATAAAAGGCCTCGTGCTCACGGAAGGAGAAGGAAAATCCGACAATTTCAGCGTTGAAGGGATTGAGGCTGGTGGTTTCCAGATCCAGGGCAAACATCGGCGCATCCCGGAGGTCCCGCAGGAGTCGGGAGAATTGAGAGTGCGATACTATGGTGTGGTAGTTTTCGGTGGAAAGACGGTTTTCGGCGCCCAGTTCCCGCATGAGGGTCGTGAAGCCATACTCGCGGAACAGTTCGTTGAGCCTTTTGGTATCAGGGGGTGAAACCTCCAGATCTTCATAACGACAGTCTACGGGAACATTGGTGTCAATGGTGGCCAGTGTGCGGGAAAGCCGCGCCTGGTCGGCGTACTCCCGGAGACGCTCACCGTTTTTTCCCTTCACCTCCCCGGCCCTTTCCAGAAGGGCATCAAGAGAACCGAACTCCTTTATAAGCTTCAGGGCCGTCTTCTCCCCGATACCGGGAACTCCGGGAATATTGTCCGAGCTGTCACCGGCCAGACCCATTACATCAACGACCTGGGCCGGCTCAACCCCGAAACGCTCTACTACCTCCGGGATTCCGCTCGCCTTGTCTTTCATGGTATCCAGCAGGGTAACGGAATCCGTGACTATCTGCATCAGGTCCTTGTCACCGGTCACGACAACGACTTTCATTCCCTTCTTCTCGCACTGCCGGGCGATGGACCCTATTATGTCGTCCGCCTCGTATCCGTCCCTTTCCAGGGCTGGTATGTTGAATGCCCTTACCATCTCCTTGATCGGGGCAATCTGCGGGACAAGATCTTCGGGCATGGCCGTCCGGTTGGCCTTGTAAAGCGGGTAGAGCTCAGTGCGAAAGGTGCGTCGGCCGGCATCAAAGACAACCGCCAGATGATCCGGGCTGCGGTCTTTCATTACTTTCAACAGCATCTGTGTAAAACCATACAGGGCGTTGGTCGGAAAACCCTTCGGAGAAGAGAGATGTCGAATGGCGTAGTATGCCCGGTATATATAGGATGAACCGTCAATAAGGTACACTACTGGTTTTCCCGTCATCTACTCATCCTCCAAAGAAATATCCCTGGTAAAAAGGAGAAAGGCCATGCTGGGCCTCCTGCTGGATTCCCGCATGGCGAATTGCATGCCGTCAAAACGCCATCCCTTGGCGTTCCATTCGTTAAGAGCTTCTTCCAGGGTATCCTCCGCGACTGAGGTTATCTCCACAACCTTGTATTCGAGCATTATGTGTCTCCGGTGAAAGGAATCTTCCCATGGCCTGAACGGGATGCATACTAGAGCATTAGCCCCTTCCATACAAGGTGCAATATTGATTTATCGACTTTTTTGCTCGGAAGACTACTATTCGTCAATGGATTGCCGGGTTGCGCGTGACCGAAAATTTGCTACCATTTCAGAACCGCAATCAAGCATAAAGGGGGTGAGACGGGTTCAGCTTTTTGCTATTACACAAACATCAACGCGTTTTTCAAAGGGGTAATTATCTATGACGGAAAACGAAATGGAGAAGATTGCAAAACTGGCTGACGAAGCGGAAAGTGTCCTGGCTGATAATTATGAAAAAAAAGACCTGAAGGAAAAACGATCGCTGAACAAAAATACGCTCTATGACGGATCAAAAAAGCTTAAGCACACCATTCCAAAAGGAAAGCAGATGAAATAAATATTATTTCAGGATGCGAAGTGCTATTATCCTGACGGATTTTTCGCGAAAGGGAGTTGTTAGAGATGGCGATTGTCAAATACAACCCGTTGAGGGAACTGCGAAGCATGCAGGACCAGATGAGCCGCTTGCTGGACCTGGCATGGAGCCGGGAACCGTGCGAGGAACTGAGGGAGGGGGTGTGGCAGCCTCTAGTTGATATCTTCGAAAACGACGAAGTGGTCGTCATAAAGGCCGAGCTGCCAGGTGTCGACCAGAAAGACATTGAAGTCAAGATTGAGGACACGACACTTACCATACGCGGGGAACGCAAGCAGGACTCGGAAATTCGCAAAGAGAACTACCACCGCATTGAACGGTATTACGGCACATTTCAGCGCAGTTTCTCACTGCCCCAGTCCATCGACAGGGAAAAGGTAAACGCCACCTGTGACAAAGGCGTATTGACCATAACCTTGCCGAAAAAGGAAGAGGTGAAACCGCGACAGATTGTGGTAGAGGTTAACTGACGGTTTGTTTTGACCGCGCCAGAGATTTCTCCTGACTTTTTCCCATAAAAAGACCGGCTGCCTGATTGGGCAGCCGGTCTTTTTATGGGGGGAGGAATTCATTCGCAAACACCAAAAGGCCCGCGAGGGTTGAGTGGGTTATTTCTTTACTGGACGCATTCAAGGACCGCGTCGATACGACGGTTCTTCTGCCGACCTGCGGCGGTGGCATTGGAGGCGACTGGCTTCGTATAACCATATCCCTTGGTTGTAAGACGAGTTTCAGCAATGCCGAATTTGTCGACAAGATATCTTTTAACACTCTCGGCGCGACGCTCGGAAAGCCGGATATTGTACTCATACTTGCCCCGATTGTCGGCATGACCCTCAATCACAGTGGTGACCTGCGGATACTGCTTCATGAAATCCGCGACCTTTTCAATCACGCCATGATACTTGGATTTCACATCCGACTTGTCATAATCAAACTCCACATTCAGCGTCATGCAGATTTTTTCCGGCGGTGGCGGCGCGGGCGCCGGAGGCGGCACTGGTCTTACCACAGGAGCGGGTGCGCATCTTTCCGCTTCTTCGGCAAGGCGACGGGCTTCGGCCAGCAACCTGGAGGCTTCGTCATTATTGCAGACCCAGTAGGCATCGGCTGCCTGCTTGCCAAGTTCCCTGGCTTTTACCAGTTTTTCCGGGCAATATTGCGCCCCGGAGGATTTCTCCGCCCGAGCGATTACAGCCTCGGTCTGCCCGAACTCATCGGGTACGTGTTGCGCCCTGTCCTTAACACCAAAGTGATAGGTGGTGCAGGATGCGCTCATCAACAGGATCATCATCAAACCTGTAAGAAAAAAGCCTTTTCTCATGTATTATCCCCTTTCCATTCAATTTCACTACTACAAGACAACTGAAATTTTCCCATTTTTTCCTCTCCCACCCATTACCCCTCACCCGGACTCCTTATTCCATCCTCGCCGGATAGAGCAAGGAGGTTGGGCGGATGAGGGGATTTCAAAGCATGGCAGCAACAAGACCGGACATAAATAGTCCTCTCACGCAAAAAAATTATAGAAACATTGTATACCAGAAAGTCTGTACCGCAAGTTCTGGAACTCGCCGCTTAATGTGAAAAGACTTGACAGACACTCTGTACCGAAACGGCGGAGAGTGCAAGTTAATGAAGCCCGGACACTGGATATTTTTGCTTACAGATATGGAGAAAACAGTTTGGCGACACCGTCACGAAGCTTTTCATGGAATGGACGGTTATCCATATCATCCAGGGATACCTCTTTTGAGCGATTCACCGCTTTCATGAATACAACATCCATCGTTTCGGTAAATTTACGATCATACACTTCCATATTCAACTCAAAATTTAGCCTGAGGCTTCTCGGGTCAATATTTGCTGATCCAAGAAGCGACCAGACGCCATCCACCAGAAACAGTTTGGTGTGCGCAAAAGGGGGTGGCTGGTAAAAGACCCTGATACCACACTGCAGAAGTTCCCATAGATAAGACCTGGTTGCCCAGTGCACCAGGGGAAGGTTATTTATGGCGGGGAGAACAAGTGTTACTTCAATTCCTCTCATGGCCGTTGTGGCCATGGAAGAGATCATGGCACGGTCAGGGATGAAGTATGGAGTCATTATTCCCACTCGTTTTCTTGCGCAGGAAAGCGCGCCCATTATGATCCAGTGAAGATTACGGAAACCCTTTTCAGGCCCGTCCGCTATTACCCTCGCCAGTGAGAATCCTTTCTCGGTCAATGGCGGAAAATATCTTTTTTCATCCATGAGACGCCTGGTAGCAAAATACCAGTCTTCAAGAAACACCTGCTGAAGATCCCCGACTACTGGCCCCTCAAACTTGAAGTGCACATCAGCAACTGGAAAATTGGCCTCGGGGACCTTGATCATGTGTCTTCCGCCTATGTTCATGCCACCTGAAAACCCTGTGAGTCCGTCAACAACCAGGGTCTTACGGTGATTTCGCAAATTCAGGTATCCGCCTTGTCTCAACGGAAGAAAACGGGAAAACTCGACTTTACTCCCTTTAAATAGACTTCTGGCGGTCGGAAATGAATATTTTTCGCCGAGACCATCCACAAGGACTCGCACTTCCACCCCTCGCGAGGCCGCTTGATTCAAGGCTTCGACAAAAAGAAGGCCCGTGCGATCCACATCAAATATGTATGTGCTGAGATGGATTGAAGATCGGGCGCCGGCAATAGCGTGGAGCATTTCCGGATATGCCTCGTCGCCGTTGTAAAGCGGCGTAATCCGGTTACCGGCGGTAAAGACGGATGAAACGATCCGGTCTGAAAGATTCCGAAGTTCACGCAAATGAAATGCAAACCCGGGAAGTGACGGCGGAACGTAATCACGTCGAATCAACTGGAAGACATTCCGGCCGCCTATGCTCCGGCCTTTTTCCTGCCACCTCTTTGCCTTCCTGCTGATACGGTTTATTCCCATTATCCAGTAAAGGAGAGGACCAAGAAAGGGAATAGTAATACTTACAACGATCCAACCCAGGGCGGATCGAGGATCGCGCTTCATAATCAGCGCATGAAACACAGCCGTCAGGGAAAATACCAGTGAAGCACAGACAACAGTTGCCCAGAAAAAGATATACACTCATTGTCCTTCCCAAAAACATGGTCATCAAGTTTGATGCTGTTCAGCCTCGGGCGTCTGTAAGCGTAAGAGTAGCCCACAACAACATCAAGTCAAGACCGGAAGTAAAGTGAGGAACGCACAAGAGCGGTTATAAACGTATCATCCTATATTCGGCAGATGGAATCATCCTGCGTTCTCTCCGGGCGCCTCCAGTTCCCATATCAGGACAGAGCGGTTTTGTATTGGATTGAAGCCGCGGAGTTTGAATGGATGTTTATGGATTGTAAGACGCAGGTGTCGAAATGACAGAAGTGCTTAA
>Ga0265295_1002528_pt1 | contig 28707 bp, 45 predicted proteins | sample Munlansysbiofilm_FD_192503 | JGI IMG/M metagenome (GOLD analysis project Ga0265295, IMG submission 192503) | Leachate microbial communities from a municipal landfill in Southern Ontario, Canada - Methane capture system biofilm | ecosystem: Engineered > Solid waste > Landfill > Unclassified ... | reverse complement strand
CATGGATAAATAGCACTCGCGGCAACAGTAATCACCACCAGACCACCGTGGATGCTTTCGGTGGACCTTACCGCATGAAGGACAATGTAAAATCAATGACTTTGACATGAGCAACACTCCAGGCAAAAAAAATTCAACATACCTCTATTTCCGTTCTCGGATTATCGCGATCCACAAACTGAACAACCGAGAACTCAACGTCCAAATCAGTATCGTCCGGCAGAACCCCGAACCGGACCAGGGTATCTTTTAGGGGTTTGATAGCTCCGACAAGGTTGTCCCGATCCGCGATCAAACATTTTTCCGATTTGACAAACCTCCGAACTGCCAGCTTGCGCCTTCCCTCGGAACGGCCCCACAAGTGGATCGTCCCGAACAGGACGCTCTCCCATTTTTTGCGGATTTTTGTGTAGATATACCTCGGTCGGCCATGCCAGGCATTGAGGCTGTCCAGATATGCATTGGTGGTCAGTACCCTCCCGCAATGCCACGTCCGTATCGATTCGGAAGCCTTCGCCTTTTTGGGCTTCTGACACACAACACCCTGCCGCTGACAGGACCGGCAAACAGGATGCTCGGGATCGAACACCCTCCCGACAGGGCACATCAACCTGGCGCCACCACGTCGTCACCGCACAGGCGCAACCGGAGCAGGTAATCAGCCCGTCCCCTGCGTTCCACTACAACGGTTGTCCCGGTCTCCGGAATGCGTTTGACGGCATTCTCGGATCGGCCATGGACAACATCGTTCAGCGCATCACGAACCGCATTCCTAACTCGCCGTTTCACTACTGCCCCCTTTACCACGTCTCCGGTGACTGCCCCAAGAAAACTCAAGCACGGATGATTTGCCCTCATAAAACCTGTCCATTACCGTTGGCCCGAGATACCGCTCGACATCATTCAACGGATAATTGGATATGATGATAGTCGGTTTTTCTTCTTCATAACGACCGTTCAGAGCCTCAAACAGCAGTATTTTCTCACGAACGGTGTCGTACTGGACACCGACCTCATCCACTACCAGCAGATCGGGAAGCGAAAACGAATCAATAACGTCCTGCTCTTTTTCGGTGCTTTTCCCTCCCCAGGTCTCCGCTATCCGGCGCACCAATCGCAATGCCGTCGTATGGACTGCCTGGAACCCGCCCTGGACTATCTGGTGGCAAATGGCTGCCGCCAGCATGTTTTTTCCGGTTCCCGGATTTCCAAGCATGAGCAGATTGTCACAACCCGCAAGCCGGTCCGCAAAGGTGGTTGCATATTTTTGGCAAATCATTTTCACCCTGGCAGCCGCATCGCAGGTAGGCAGATAGGATTCAAATGCCACGTTGCGATATCGTTTCCCGAGCCGGATATTACCCAACCTCTCCTCTAAAGCCGCAGCCGCAGCCGCTTCGCGGCGAGCCTTCTCTCGTAAGCCTAGATCGAGGCAAACATCACAGACACCATCCACCAAATCGCGATGGTGTATCGGGCAACGTTCACCAGTCGTCACTCCCAACCGGGAAATCCCCGGCAAAATCTCCCGCACCGCCAATGGGCGCAGATATGCCGACCTGTGGTCTGCCATTTCCAGGCGGATTTGTGCAGTTGTTTCCGTTGCCATGACTACCTCCTTTATTCTGCACCCGAGCAAGCCAACCCGTAATGAATTTAACAATCCCTCGTGACGTTTTCAGTTTTGTCGGATTACCCAAACACCATGCCGCCATATTCCGAAGTTCCTGCACAACATCAACAGCAGGGAACAAACTTGAATACTGAGCAACATCTGCCTCCGTTACAGTGTGCTCAGATTTGTCATTCAGCGGCAGGGAGATAACTATCGGCGAATCCGGTTTAACGGGCACCTGCCCAGGTTCCTCACAAGTCGGGTCTGTGTCTGGTTTCAACTCCGGAATCAGAAGAGGTTCGGAAGGCATAACAAAAGCCTCATCGAAAGCCTTACCGAAAGACTCCCCGAAAGAATACATGGCCGTCCTAAGCGAATGGAAAGCCTCTGTTTTCAAATCACATTCCGGGATCATCTCCCATTCTTTACCCCACGATTTGACAACATTGGGAGATACCGGACGATTATGAAAAATAGCCTTTGGAACCCAAACAACACGAGCCTTAAAGTCGGATTTAACCATGCCTTTCTCTAAGACTTCCGCGAAGGCTTTGTCGAAGGCTTTCACGTCCCAATCAAGCTCTTCAGCCATTGCGGCCCGTCCAGCCCTGAAAAGCCCAGGGATAGGTCCCGTATTTGGACCAGTCAGCAGGTACAACCACAATCCTTGACCGCAGGGAGGTAGCGTAGATAATGATCGGAATTTTGCGTCTCCCCACATTTTGACCTCAATCTTCCGGTATCTACTCATAACCACGCCTCCAGACGAGCAAAAATGAAAAATCCCCTATCGGAACAGTCTGACTCAAATCGTGGCGCGATAAGGAAAGAAACCGATAGGGGATTTATTGTAGCTGCGCCATTGGATGACGACAGCGAAACTATTTGTTTTTTACTCATTTTCAATCTTTCCTAAACGCGCCACGGTTCTTATAACACAAACGTTTGATATAGGCAACAACTAAATTTTCAAGACCAAGTTTCTGATTTTGTTACGATATTTTTCCGCTTGAGGTCCGCTCCCGTTGTAGGCGCGGACAGCAGGCCACAATGAGCCGGTGATCCTGATCTTTTCCTCCAGGTGAGCAATAGCCACATTGAGCGCATGAGCATTGTCGGTCGGATCGCCACCAGGCCACCGCAGGATTTGAAACATCGAAACCTCGCCTGCCGAACCCACCGCATGCGGATCGCAAACGGTCTCCACAATGGCAATTGACGCCATAATTCGGGGGAATTTGTTCCGAGCGAACAGTGGAGCCATTTCCTCGGCGGTTTTGTGAGATGCCCCTTGGGCAACAAGAAAACTACGGATGCGATCTTCCAGACTGCTGGCGACCTCAACAGACGCGACACGTTGAGGAACGGTAGGTGTCTTCAAACCGGGATCGGAAACGGTATTTGCGCATGATAAAATCGCCATCGCAGTCACTCCAATCAAGCTAAAACGGGATATCATCATTCGGGTTAAAGTATGGCGCGTCGTTATTTTCGGCGGGCTTTTTCCGATCACTTTCACCCTTGCCACCACCACCAAGCATCAAAAGTTTTTCGCCTACAACGTCTGTCGTGTAGCGGTCCCGGCCCTCTTTGTCCTGCCATTTCCGGGTCTGGAGTCGCCCCTCGATGTAGACCATTTTTCCCTTAAGCAGGTACTCGCCCGCGATTTCGGCGAGCCTGCCCCACAGGGTGATGTTATGCCACTCAGTTCGATCTTCCCAATCGCCCGCTTTGTTCTTGAACCGCTCCGACGTCGCCAGAGAAAAACCGGCGACAGCCGTACCCGATTGCGTGTAGCGGATTTCCGGGTCTTTTCCGAGATTGCCAATAATGATCACTTTATTTAAACTGGCCATTTCCGCCCCTCCTCCTAAGTGGAAAATTTCTGGTCGCATGGAGCGCTGAGTGTTCTCTCCTGCCCATGAGTTCCAAATTCTCTAGCCTATTATCAGAGCGGATGCCATTGACATGGTGTACGCACTCGTGGGTTTTGAGTTTCCTACCAATGTGCTCTTCAATAATTACGATATGTTGATGCCTACCTTTGCTTGGCCCACGGGTAAATTCTATATACCCGTGCGGATTCACTCTTGTCCCTTTTGCGAACTTATCGGCATGCGCCAATCTCCCCTTGGAAATATTTTCTTTCCACTCTTTTGTGAGAACACGTTTTACCCCTGGCCTTCCTAATTTACCTTTCGCAGAAGCAAGCCTTACCCCATCACTTCTGCTTCTCATTCTGGCACCGTCCCTGATTAGGTGTCGCCTGACATTACTTATCGGCTCGTCCAACATTTGAGCAATTTCGGGGATACTGTAACCAGATTCGTACAGCGCGACCTTGTTTAAACTTGCCATCATGCCCTCCCGAAAAAATAGTCCTGGTTCAACTGCGCGACAGCAACGTCAGGATCGACACCGTAACGGTCCCAAAACACCCGGCCCAATGAATGGACCGAGCCAGGTTGCTCAGTCGTCCCACCTCCGACGTGGTGGTCATGGCACAGAGGCAAAGCCCGGTAATCAGAACATTTCGCCGCAATTGAGCCATGGCCGCGAACAGCCTGGTGGTGGGCTTCAGAATCTCTGCCGCAAACCAGACAACCGCGAGAGCGGACAAACGCCAGATAATCTGCATCTCGTTTTTTTTCCATGTCGGTGCTTTTACCATGACTGGTTGCGTGCGTCAAACCAATTTTCAAAAAAAAGATCGCCAGACAAAATGATGTGAATCAAAATAAACACCAGGACAAAACTCCTGCGCGGAGGTCGGGTTTTTTGAGCTCCGCGCTAATGGTTTTTTTATTCCTGTTCCTGTTCCTGTTCCTGTTCCTGTTCCTGTTCCTGATTAGGCATAGTCTTAACGAAAGCCTAAAATGAAGACTTAGCGAACTACTTAACGAAAGACTAGCGGAAAGGCTTAACGGAAGCCTCTCAAGGCGCACGACGAGCGAATCTACCGGATTCAGCGGTTTAGTTTGTAGACCAGTTTTCAAGCACAATTCAGGTGTTTGCATCACAATTAGAAGACCATCAAGAGAGGGGAACAGACCGGCCCCGAAATTCAAAAAAACAGGCTCAAAAGATACCCTTTAAACAACATACCGCGAAGGCTTAACGAAGATAACAAAATGGCTTAACCGAAGGCTTAACCGAAGCCTTACGCGAAGGCTTCTACGGCATAAAGAAAAACCCCTGCGAAGGAGCTCGCCAGGGCTTCGTGATCCAGACTTAAAGTTGGAGACATGGCGTGACATTCCGTGACAAAACCATCTCAAGGCTGCTTCGAAGCGGTTCCATTCGCATCATTTTGTCCGGGTATCTTTTCATCACAGATACCCGAACTGATGCGCATAGCAAACTTTCAATCCCGTTGTAAAATAATCACTTGATATCAATTTTAGGGTGTGGTAGCGTTTCCGCCAGGTGCTCACAACACCTACACACAGTAGCCAAATAAAATGATGCGCTTGTATAAAAAAGGAGGGAACCAATGGTCACCACTGAAATCTGCCCACTTGCCGATCCAGACTACCTGGCCGGAATCGCCGACAACGTGGATATGCAGATGTTTTCAACCAAAAGAAAAGAACTGATGGACAAATTATTTCCGTCCCTTACTGCCGAACAAAAAGCCCTTGTTACGGAACTGGACAACCTCGCAATCGAAGAAATCAACATGACGCAATCCGAAACCGTGAAAGAGGTGGTTTGCAAGGCATGTAAAAAAGCCGAACCCTGCGCACTGAAGTAACCACAAGCGGCCCAGGGTAGTGGTGGCTACCCTGGGCAGAGGTATTTTTTTGTCCGAACCGTTGCCAATAACAAACAGTATCCAGTCCAGATTCGTCGAACGCAAGTGGATGCGCTCGGCAAAAGCATGGCGATGCTTCCTGGATATTCCGTCAGACGGGCAAATCCCGGAAGTCCTGACTGCGCTCCTGGAAACCCAGGTGTGCGCGGACATAGTCGGAGACGGGATCACGGTCAAAATCGATCCGGCCTACATCGTGGACGTCCCGAGCAAAAAAAAACAGTTTCAGGTCGTCCTGGAAACCGTCTACGAAAACCAGTCAACACTCGGCCCCAGGTTGACAGCACTCACCGACCAGGCGGTAACCCTCTCGATCCTCCCAAGACGCCAGCAGGCAACCAACACACCCACACCAGAACCGGAAAACACACTGAACAAAGACGTCCTCAGAGGTCTCCACATAACGTTTTTCCAAAACCCGAAATTTTGGGAATGGTTATCAACGCAAACCGGAGAAACCATAGGAAACCCGCTTGATTGTAAAGAAATCTTTAAAGCATGGCTTCAAGTATCCAGTTGTAAGGATATCGAGACAGTCACCTTCAGGGAAGTTGTGGCGAGATTCAACGATTGGCTGAACGGGAGAAATGGTGCTTAGACGCAAGGAAGCGGAAAACATCAATGGCCGGTATATCAACTGCCGCTACTACAGCGGCCCGAGACAGGCAGCAGCACAAGACACATTCCACTGCACCCGGAAGGGCGAAAGAGCCACCTGCGTCGGATGTAACGTCTGCCCGAAATGCGGCGGTTTGATGGTCTGCGAGAGCCACACAAAGGCAATCGGCATGAACAAAATTGCCGTCACCCGAGACATGAAATGCCTGGAGTGCGGTCTTTACACCAGTGAGCATGTGCAAATCGACAAGGAAACCACGGCAAGACGAACAGCAACGATGATCAACGTCATGACAGGAGGCCAGCAACCACCTCCAGTGTGTGCCGTGAAAGGTTGCCGGGCGCGGACCTGGGACAAGAGAACCGTAAAGATCGACGGAATAGCCCTGCCTGTTTGTGACCTGCACTATCGCCAAATGTCGACATGGCGGGCGCACAACCAAAAAGGCGACGACCAGGTGCCGTTAATACTGGTCTTCGGCGAGTTGATGGAAAACCCAAATTACAAACGACCGACAAAAAGGACAACAAGTGAAGGGAAGCCAAGAACGAAAAGAAGAAGCACGTCTCAAGAGGTCGAAAAGGGATAGGAAACCGATACCGGGATCAGTAAATGCGCCACTGCCCAATGGTGGTGATTCCGTAAGCGACCTGAAACCGGCAGCATACAACCCCAGGACTATCTCTGCCGAGAAACTCGAAATGCTCAAAGAGGCAATGATCGAGTTTGGCGACCTGTCCGGAGTTATCCTCAACCGCACAACCGGCCAGTTGGTCGGCGGCCACCAGAGGGTAAAGCATTTCGACCCGGCATGGACGATCATCAAAGAAGATCACCAAGACTCAACCGGAACCGTAGCAACCGGACATATTGATACCCCTTATGGCCGCTGGACATACCGAGAGGTTGAATGGTCGCTGGAGAAAGAGAGAGCGGCAAACATCGCGGCAAACAAGCACGGTGGCGAATGGGACGAAGACCTCCTCGCGTCCCTCATGCAGCAGTTGTACGACGATGGCGCGGACATGAACCTGACCGGATTCACCGACGAGGAAATAAAAGACCTGCTCGGCATCACCGAGGACAGGGAACTCGGAGAGGAAGACCCGGACGGTGAACCAGTACCTGACCCCATAGTCAGGCGCGGAGATTTGTGGATTCTCGGGGATCATCGACTCCTGTGCGGCGACAGCACCAGCCAGGAAGACCTTGCCAGACTCATGGCCGGAGAGATGGCCGACTGCATTGTAACAGACCCGCCTTACAATGTGGCCTACGAATCAAAGGCAGGAAAGATCGAAAACGACAATCTGTCAACGGAGGCATTCAAGGAGTTTCTGTCCAAGGTTTTCACCACCATGCACGATGCGCTTAAGCCTGGCGGTTGTTTTTACGTCTATCACGCCGAAGGTAACCAACTAGGCGACATATTCAGAAGCGCAATCGGCAACATTCAAGGACTACTACTGAAGCAATGCCTGATATGGGTAAAAAACCAAATGGTACTGAGCCGACAGGACTACTCCTGGAAACATGAACCTATCCTCTACGGATGGAAGGCAGGCGCGGCCCATTATTATGATGGCGACTTTACCCGCTCAACGGTGATCGACGATGACATCGACATTTCCAAACTCAGCAAAAAGGAGATGCAAACGCTGATCTCCGAACTGAGAAATAAAGTCCCGTCAAGTGTGATCCGCGTAGACAAACCGCAAAAAAGCGACATTCACCCCACAACAAAACCAGTCAGGTTATTTGAGAAGAACATCCTCGCCAGCACCAGACCAAAAGAGATCGTCCTCGACCTGTTCAGCGGCTCCGGCACCACAATCGTCACATGCCGCAAAACAGGCAGGAGAGGCAGGGGAATGGAACTCTCGGAGAACTACCTCGAGGCGTCCCTGCTGAGATACCAGGAATACTGCGGCGAGGAAGCATACCTGGAAATGCCGGACGGAACGCTTGTCCCGTTCAAGGAAGTAAAAAAACAGAGGAAAAAGGAGAAGGCATGAAAAACTTTGTCGCAATTCTAAGAAAAGTCACCGAGGCGCAAGAAGACGCGGAAAAGTTCTTCGAAAAGGGCAACCGAGCAGCAGGAACCAGGCTAAGAAAAACCATGCAGGAAGTAAAAGAACTTGCGCAAACCGTCAGGAAGGAAGTGAGTGCGGCAAAGAACGACAATTAAAAACTGCGATTCTTGCCGATTCTACCGAGAAAACACCCACAAGGAGAACGTATGCAACAGTACGAAGTCCACGTAGAAAAGAAGTTCGATCTGAAATTCACTATCCCGGCATTCGACCGGCAAGAAGCGGAGCAACTCGCGGTCCAGGAGGCAAAACTCCGGATATTCCACGACGAGACACCATCCGTAACAGCCATGTCCTGCCAGGAGGTTCCAAGGTGAGCAAACGAGGTGAAAACTGGTCCGGATTCGCGGATAGGGTCCGGGACCACATCGACAACTACACCGTAGCGCAATACGGAGATGAAGGCGAAGACCTCGCAACCCACTACACGGCAGAAGACTGCATCAAGCAGGCGAAAAAATACCTCGAGCGGTACGGCAAGAATGCCCGCCCAGGCCAGGAACGAAGAGACATGATGAAGGCAGTCCACTATATCCAAATGGCCGACGAAAGGATGCAAGATGCTGCTGGTCAAGCCACGGTTTAAAATCAACTACTTCAACGCCTCAGAAATGCTCTGCGCGATAGAGATGGCAGGTCGCACCTGCTACAAGAGTTTCGACCAGATCACCTCGGAGAGTGCGGTCAGATTTGTAAAAAAACTCATCGAACGTGGTCACGAATCAGTGATCGAGCATGAAAAAATTTCCGTGCGCATCCTCTGCGACAGAGGTGTGATGGCCGAACTGACCAGGCACAGACTCGCGTCGTTTTCGGTCGAATCAACGAGGTACTGCGACTACCAAAACCACGTCGCGTTTGTGATCCCGCCGTGGTGCAACATAGAACCGGGAGAATTCGGAACGGAACCGCAAGACGAACCGGACGCATGCCTCGCCCAGGTAACGGATGACCCAAGCACATACACCTGGCTGATGACGATGGCCGGAGCAGAGAGAGCATACAAGAGTCTCCGTCAAGCCGGATGGACCCCGGAAGAAGCACGCACAGTACTGCCAAACAGCCTGAAGACCGAAATGGTCATGAGCGCAAACCTGAGAGAATGGAGACATTTCTTTAAACTCCGAACGGCAAAAGCAGCACACCCGCAAATGAGGGAGATAACTATCCCCATGCTGCAGGAATTCAAACTGAAACTGCCGGAGGTTTTCGGCGACCTTTGAGAAGCAAAATCGGCGTTTCTTGCCGATTCCACCGAGAAAACACTTTGTCAATCTGACATGGCCCGATGATCCTTCTCTCCGGGACGTCGGGCATTTTTTAGAAGGAAACCATGCACTGCAACCTGTCGGTCAAGATGACTTACGAAAAATGCCAAATGTACAGACGGTCGGGATCGGTATCCTGCGCAGGATGCCCAGGCATTCCCGGACCAGAAGATATAAAAACAACCAAACCGGAGGAAACAATGACGCAACCGAAACAGAAAAACGAGACAGAAACAGCAAACAAACCTACCCCTAGATGCTTTCTGTGCGGACAGACAGCAAAGGAGAGCGCGGAAAAGGACGGAAGCATCTCGTTCGAGGACAACGGCAAGCAGAAAAACATCTATGTCTGCCATGCCTGCACTGCAATCATTTTTCAAGACCTGATGGCCAGAACCACCAGAGAACAACGGCAGCAGGTGATCGGCGAAGTGATGTATCAGAGAGCACTCGAAACCAGGACGTGGTAAAGGGCAAAATCGATGCGTCATGCCGTTTTCATCGAGAAAATACAAAGGTTCAAGGTCTACGTGGACGCACCCTGCAAGGCGGATGCGGTCAAGCTCGCAAAGTCCCAGGCGTGCGCCCACTTTCCAGACGTAAAGCCAGAAGTAAAAGCAATTGATGTGCAAGAAATTGGAGGACAACCCAATGGCGAAAAAAAGAGGACAACCCACAAAACTAACAGAAGAGATGCTGCAAAAACTAGAAGTCCTGATCCAGAACGGGAACTACATCGAGACTGCGGCGGCAGTAGTGGGAATTCACAAAAGCAGTTTGTACCTCTGGCTCAAAAAAGGGGCACGGGAACAACGCGGAATTTATAAGAAATTCTCCGACGCAGTACTAAAAGCACAGGGCATGGCGGAGGCTCGAGACGTCTCTTTGATTACCAAAGCGGCCAGCGAAGACTGGAAGGCTGCGGCGTGGAGATTGGAAAGAAAGTTTCCCGGACGATGGGGGAGAAGGATCAACGTTGCACAAATCGGACAGATCGACCCAAAAGAACTAAGCGACGAGGAACTGCTTGAACTGCTCGAAGGAGATGATACAGAGGGAGATTGAACGGAGAAGAGCCGAGCGACGGCAGGTGGCTATGCAGGAGGCTATCCGGCGCGGGCTTGTCCTCGCAACCGATAACACAAACATCCACCTGCCGGAGATCGCCCGCAACGTGCCGGACAACCTGTTTGATTTTGTCGAAAAGATACGACCGACACTGCTGGTCGACAACGAACCGTTCACCTGGATCGGACACGAATACCTCATCGAGCCGTACAAGGCAATGGCCGTTACAGGAAACCACAACCCCGAGGGTTTGAGCGTCGTCCTGGAGACGGGAGCGCAGGTGGGCAAGACCACCATGGGCTTTTTGTTTTTGATTTGGGTGGCACTCCGCTTTTTTGGAAAATACTTCGGATACTTCCTGCCGGACCAGGCAATGGCAATGATTTTTTCAGACGTCCGCTTTAAGCCCATGGTTAGGTCAATCCCGGAAATCAGACCACTATGGGGAGAAGACCCTTCAGCGACAGAAGGAGACAAAAGGAAGACCGACCAGAAGCGGGTTCGGTCAATCGGATCATCACAGATATTCTTTTCCTACATGCAGGGAAAGACCTCAACTGAATCAATTCCGATGCTGGGTGTGATTTTTGACGAGGTCCGGCGCATGCTCGAGGGAGACATCGAAAGAGCGGAAGAACGTCTCAGTCACTCCCCCTACCCTATCAAGTTCAAGTATTCAACGGCAGGATACCCCGACGCAAACATTGATAAGTATTTCAAGCAATCCAACCAGAACAAGTTTCACAGCAAATGCGAGTGCAAGGATGGTGTCGTTCTTTCCGACGCCTTCCCCGATTGCATAGGGGATCGCAACGGGAAAGAATTCTTTTACATCTGCCCGACCTGCAAGACCATCATCACAAACCCCAGGGACGGAATGTGGATACCACACAACCCGACCTCGGAGATCATCGGATACCACATTCCGCAAACCCTCTCCTGCCGACAAAACGCAGGCAAAATCCTTAAAGCCTTCCAGGATGCAAGCGACCTGCAAGAGTTTTATAACTCCAAACTCGGAGTTCCCTACCTGTCGCCAGAGTCGCAGATCGTCAACGAAACTATCCTCCGCGCAACAGTCAACCCGGATATCAAGTGGATACGGAAGGGACAGAACTGCGCCATGGGGATCGACCAGATGGGCGGATTCAACGTTGTGACGATCCGGACATGGGGACCGACCTGCGACCTGGGCACAAACAAGTCACGACTGGCGCACCTGGAAATCATCTACAGCGACGACCCCTGGGAGAGATGCGACGAACTGATGCGACAGTACGATGTGAGCGTCTGCGTAGCTGATGCCCTGCCCAACATCAATGAGGCGCGGCGGTTTGCGCAACGATGGCCAGGCCGGATCTGGCTTGCCGACTACTCCTACGAGAGCAAAGGCGACCAGGACATCTGCGAATGGGGAGACAGACCGAAACAGACCAACAGTGAAAAGAAATCCTCAGAGGAAATCAAAAACAAATACACAGTCAGGATCAGCCGGTTCCATGGCCTGGAGTGGAACCTGATGAAATACGTTCATCGCCTGAAAGAACAGCCGCACGAACGAGGCCTCGTCCAGGAAGTCAGGGACAATACTGGCCGGCCACAAATCCAGTTTCTCTGCGAGCAGGTGTTCTGGACGCACCTGCAAAAACTGGCGAGACGACGAAAGACCATCGACGAAACACAAGGGAAATACAAGATGATTTTTGAAAACATCGGGATAGACCCGCACTTCGCCCATGCGGATCTGTACTGCGAACTGGCACTGTCCCGAGTGAAACCCGAAGGGCATGCCCGAGCATTCGGAGAGTATGCCCAGGCGACAAGGGGCGAAGGTGAACACCAGTGGAAGCAGGTAAACGCAAACGCATTTCAATGCGAGAAATGCGGAATAGCTGTCCGGGCAAAGAGCGAGCAAGAAGCTGATAACCAGGCGCACGCGCACAGATGGTCTGAATGCCAAGGAGAGAAAAAGTGAAACTGATTTTTTGCCCTGAATGCCAGGATGTAGTGAAACTACAGAGAGTCTACCGAACATGCTCATGTGGCAGTTCGGGAGGCATGTACCGATCTGACGGTCTGAATGCCATCATCAGCGGGAAAACCATACCCATAGGCATAGCCAACAAATCCCTCGCTGAGGCAATCAAGCATCGCCCGGCGCACGGTCAGGGAGCCGAGTTCTGTGCCTTCGTGATCCCCGAGAAATGCGAAACCATAGATCGTTACTGAAAGGGAACCAGTATGAAAACCACTAAAACACTCTGCAGCACATGCAAGCACGCCGACACAGGAGACTGCCAGGAAACGCCAGTAATTACCCTGGACTGCCCCAGGTACGAACCAAACAATATCGACATGCACATGCACCCCGACGCAATCTGCAAAAAATGCCACGACATGGAAACTATCGATTGCACATACTGCTACTGCCCGCTTTACCACGACGAGTGCGGAGGCAACTACACGGTCACCATGGCAGGAATAAAGGACTGCTTAGACTGCACTCTCCCCCATCAAAAAGACTTCGAAAAACACCGGAAAACTGTTGCGTATACCAAACAGACATGATATAAAAACCATGTCGAGTCGAACCCCTACAACAGATTTCATACCCTGCTCCCCACAGGGAAAGCGCCCCTGCCCTTCGACTCGACACCGAAGTACGGCAGGGGCGTTTTTTATTTCAGAAAGGCGACCATGACAAACTCACTACACATTTCTAACCTCATCAGAAACTGCGCAGAAACCACGAAAAGCAAAGGATTTGACGTATCGCAGGTAGGAACCCAAGTCGCCCTGTTTGCCACCGAAGTCGCGGAAGCATTGGAACTGGTGTCCGCGACAGGCGACCAGGTAACAGACGGATATATCGACACAATCCGCAAGGCCAGCACAAACTTCGAGGCGTACCGCAAACACGCAAAGGGCATCCATGCCGACGCTTCCGAGATTGTCGACCTTGAAGCGTTCCTCGAGGAACTGGCGGATATCTTAATCCGGATCTTCTCTTTTGCGGGTGGGAACGGTTACGACGAACTGTTTGTCGCGGCACTGAAAAACAAAATGACACGCAACCAGTCACGTCCGGAAAAGCACGGCAAGAATTTCTAGTGGAGGCGAACTGATGACACTCGGAGAAAAGCAACGCAAGTTCGCAAAAATGGTAGGTCAACTGCTTCTGAAAGCATACGAAATGGGATACGAGGTAACACTCGGCGACGCATACCGCGACCCGAGAGTCCACGGCAAGATGGGCGAAAAAAGAGGCTACAGTCACCCGAGAAGCAACCATAAGCAAAAACTCGCAATAGACCTGAACCTCTTCAGAAACGGAAAGTACCTGGCCGCGACAGAAGACCATCGTCCGCTCGGAGAATGGTGGGAGTCGATAGGTGGCACATGGGGCGGACGGTTCAATGACGGCAACCACTATTCCCTGGAGCACGGAGGAATCAAGTGAAAACGCCGGACAAGGACAGCATACGATCCGCATTTGAATACTGGTTTTCTGACCAAGGAAAATACCCAAGAGCAATCGAGCGGCATGGCGAAGTCTATATGTTCAAGCACGCCCAGGATGCCTGGCAAGTATGGCAAGCCGCATGGGACGTTGCACGGCAGGCAGCAGGCACCACAAAAGAGGTAAAGGGGAAAGAGTAGAGATGGCAATCGTAGAGTTTGAACTGACCGACAAAGAACTGGCAACCATAGGCGCGACACTCGGCACCTGCATCCTGATGGGACTCGAGCGGCACATCAAGCCCCACCGGGTGGTCGCAAGAAGAATCAGAGCAGTCGAGGATTCGTTACAGAACCTGGCGCAACTGGCAGGATGCAAGCTGGACCGGGTTCTGGTCGACGCCGGGATCGTGGCCTGGGGCGCGGCGGTCGAGAAACTCGCGGAAGAACTGCATGCTCGAGGCGAGGATGGATCAACGGGACATCCCGCCTCTTCTGTTGGCACAAGAAAGGATTTTTGATGATTGTGAGACGAGAATGGGCGATGCCGAACCCGCAAACATTCAGTGTAAAGCCGATCAAGGAGCTTGTAGAGCGGTATCTTTCCGCTGGCGGCGTATCGGTTGACCCGTTCGCCCGTGACACTACCTATGCCACGTACCGCAACGACATGAACCCGGCCTGTGCGGCTGAGTACACGATGGATGCCTACGAATTTCTTCTGCACCTGGAAGAGCGGGGAGTGTCGGCAGACGTGGTGCTGTTTGACCCGCCGTACAGCCCCCGGCAGGCGGCAGATTGTTACGCGGCGGCGGGGATAGACCCGAAAACGCTGGACGCTGTACGGCAGCGCAAGGGCAACGTCTGGCAGCGGACAAAGAACTGGAGCGAGGAAAAGGAGGCAATCAGCCGTTTGCAGAAACCCGGCGGCGTCGTGCTCTCCTTCGGATGGGACAGCAACGGGATCGGCAAGAAACGTGGCTACGAGATCGAGGAAATTTTGCTGGTTTGCCACGGGGCTTGTCACAATGACACCATCTGCACAGTTGAACGGAAGGTCTTATAACTTATTAAGGCTTATAGCAGGCCAGGAGGCAAAATGGATTTCAGCGCAGCACTCAAAGGACTGAAGCAAGGATACAAAGCCTGGAGGTCTGGATGGAACGGCAAGGGCATGTTTCTGTTTCTCGTTCCAGGTAGCCGCATAACCGTAGGTGAAGGAAAACCCCTCTCGTCAGCATTCATGCCAGGGACCGAAGTGAACTACCTACCACATATCGACATGAAGACAGCACAGGGCGACGTTGTCCCGTGGTTAGCTTCACAGACCGATATCCTCGCAACAGACTGGATCGTAGGAGACAGACCATAAAACAGGGAGCAAACCAAATGGAAGCAGGCAAACACGGATTCAGTGGTGCATGCGATCCCAGTTCTAATAAGAAGTGGGCGGTATATACAGGAACGTTCAGCCTCGGAATCTTTGAGTGGGTACCGAAAGCGGACGGAAAAGGTTTCAAGAAAAGCGCGGTAAAAGTTCGCGTCTCAGGTGCCACAAGCAGAGCCGAAGCGGTTAGAGCCAAGGCTGAAGAAATCGCCAAACTTCTGGACTCCGGAACCTACTCCGGCCCAAAGAACGTCAAGATCAGGTAGGAAAAATCCACAAAAGGAGCATATGCAATGGGACTGATGAGCAACACGGTGAGCATCTGCCAGTTTCAAGCAACTGAAGGCGAACTACCACCAATTGAAGATCGCTACGAATGGTTACGCGACAGACTGCTCCGGCAACGGTTCATCGATATCAAGGACTCGCCGGACGAGGTATCACTCGGGATAGTGGAACTCCACGACAACGCGAAAACCGATTTTGATGACCCAGGCGCATTCTGGATAGGCACCTATTTCGGATTCACAATTCGCCAGGATACACGCCGGATACCACCAGCTATCCTCCAGGAGGAAACACAAAAGCAACTCACGGAATGGTTGCAAGAACACCCCGATTACACTCGCGTGCCGAAGGCAGCCAGGCAAGATATAAAAGAGGCGGTCCGCGCACACCTCATGACCAAAACCCTCCCGGCACCATCAACATTTGATGTCGCCTGGAACACAGTAACAGGCATCGTCACCATAGGGACCACCAGCAACAAAGGCATCGACACCGTGACGACAATCCTCGCTAAAGCCTTCCCTGAATTCAGATTCCAAATGGTTCACCCCTATGCCCGAGCCGCCAAGGTTGCCGAAAAAGCAGGATTAACAACAAACCTCCAGGACAGGAACCAATCGCGAACTGAATCAATCGCAGAATCCATCCAGGCGAACAAATGGATAGGGACGGATCTCCTGCTGTGGATGCTTTACGCCAGGGAATGCCAAACCACAGAACTCCCGTTCTGGATCGACAATAAGATCGTCCTCCAGCAATCGGACGATGACGGGGAACACACCATATCGATAAAGGGAGTGCAAAGCAGACTCGGTGAGGTAAAAGCGGCACTCCGGGATGGGAAGCAGATCACCCAGGCGACCGTATACATGACAGACGAAACCGAAGAAACCTGGCGCATGACCCTCAAGGCAGACACTTTTTACTTTGCCTCCTATAAATGCCCGACCGTACAGATCGAGAGAGACGACACGACCGACCTGCACGACGAACGGCAAGCCGTATTCCTCGAGAGAATGCACCTGATGGAAAAAGGCATGGGTTTGTTTGAGCGCATCCTTGCGACATTTCTCGAAACGCGGCTGAAAGCGGAAAGTTGGGGAGCAGTAACACAGAAAATCTCGGAATGGATAAAGGAGTAGGACCGTGACAAAAGAGCAACTGGCAGCAAAGCTGAACGATAGGGAATACACGCGAGAGATAACCAGAGAAGAAGAAGACCAGGCAAAGCAGGCCGGTCTCGTCGTGGTTTTCGGGTACTCAGACGACAACATCGAGCTGAGAGGCGCGATTGACGACGAATACGGCGCATACAAAGGAACCACGATCATGGTGGACAGGGAAGGCATTGTGCCGGTATGGGAATACATGATCGGAACCGAGGTAGAAGAAGCGGAATTTGAAAAATATTTCCAGAGAAAGCAACACGCAAAGAAAATCAAGGCGATCTGGAACGCTGAACTGGATCAATTTGCCTGGACGTTTGAGACAGAAATCCCGCACGCGACGTTTGAAATACTGGAAGACGCTGTCAACTACTGCCGAGGGATCGTGTTCTCCATAGATGACCTGAAAGGATAGACTGATGACCGCAAAGGAAAAAATAGAACACCTCAAAAGCGCAATCGAAGACTGTGACAAGGTGTACGACACCCTGCGCGATGTTCTCGGGGCAAGCCCGGAAACCCCACTATTTTATGCCATAAGCCGGTTGCAGTACGTTGCCATCAGGGCAACAGCAGAAAGCATCGGTCTAGAAATAGAGGCTCTGGAGTGGTTCGTTTTAGAAAACGAGTTTGGTTCCAAAGGCTTCGTGTGCGGCAAAGACGGCAAGGAAGTAGTGGTCGACAGCATAGACGCCTTTTTACACTTCGAAGGAGTCCCAAGCGCATGATGATCTACATCGCAGGCAAATACTCCGATGACTCAAGAGAGGCAATCAAGCGCAACATAGCCGCCGCTGAAGAAATCGGCAGACAGATTCTGGCAAGCGGCCACATCCCGATAATCCCCCACAAAATATCGTCCTTTTGGGACGAGAAAGAACCGCTCCGCAAATGGCAACACGAAGACTGGATCAACAAATTCTGCCTGCCGCTCATGGACCGATGCGATGCTGTTTTTATGGTCCCAAAGTGGGAGACATCCACAGGAGCAACAATGGAGTACCATCATGCAAGGCGCAAAGGAATGAAAATTTATTTCATGACGGAGGCGATATGCTGAGAAAGATAGCAATAATTCTGATGACTTTTTTCTTTTGCCTTGCGGTAACACCCTTTTCTCTCACGATTGGCATCCTCTGCGCGTTGATAGAAGGCATCAAGCCCACCTTCCAAATATGGGGTCTTTTCCGGGATGCCATATTCCGTCAAGGCGGGCCATATCCACCATGCATATAGCGGTAAATATCACTAGCAAAAAACTCAACGGAGCAACCGTCTGGTTGGCAACCGACAGGGACGTCGCAAGGAAACTCTGGACAGACAACGTCCGCGACCCGATATTCCTGCCGGAAGAAATAGAGGCGATGGCCGGAATCCCGGATGCCGGACTGAGCATGCTCTACGAGCAAAAGAAGGTTTTCCCCGGGTGCATAGTGGAACCATGGCAACCGCCACCAGCACCCGAACAGCCAACTGAAACCCAAATCGAGATGACACTGTGAACTGCCCTATTTGCCAAAACCCGACAACCACCATCGTCAACTCACGCAAGCGGCAAACCCACGTCATGCGACGTAGGCAATGCGAGTCCTGTGGCCACAGGTTCACCACCACAGAAGTGGTAGGCGATAATCCAAACCCAAGCGACGCAGCTATCCGCAAACTCCAGACTGAACGCGACAGGGCAATCGGCGCATTGTATGCGATCTGGTCCAGTGGAGAGACGACACTCTCCCGGATCAGGTCTGCAATCGGAATCGACTCCCTCACTGCAATAATCACGGAAACGGCCCAGGCCAAAGGCAAGCTGAAACAAAAGGTTTGATATAGGCAATGAAATGGCGCAAAATTCCATCAAAAAAGGCCGCGCATGAGACACACATACCCGCCACAATTCCACATCCAAGACCCCGTACAGACACCCCAGGGACTTATCGCGCCAGCAAAAGCCATCGACAGCCTTATCAAGGCTGAAGCCCGGAAAATGGCCGCGCAAGATCAAAACAAGTCCGCGTTTTTCTCCAGGATCGCCCTGGCCAATAACATGATTGCCTATGGCGCGAGAGAAAAGCCGATAGGCACACCCTCCTTTGAGGTCTTGCGCGAATGCTCGGTCAAAAGTGTGATCGACAGAATACTGATCCAGGCCAGGATAGACCAGCAAAAGAGAGTGTGGCAAAAGTCCATATCCGGAAAGCAAGTAGGCTTTCAAGTCGTCCACGACAGGCAAGACGATCCGGAATTCAAAGGCAGCAAAGAGATAGATGACCGTTGCCGCGAACTGGAGCAACTCCTCAACAACCCCACACCAACTGATTACATTTCCATCTACCCGCACAACATCAGACCACATCAGAGGCTGAAAGACCTGGTGGCAGTTTTGACCAGGGCGGAACTCGTCATAGACCGGAAGGTGATCCGCAGGTACAAACGCCGAGACGGGCAAGGCTATGCGGCGTTTCACTGGCTGCCAGGCGACACGATCAAGAACGTCGATGAGGCTGTCCGAGATTGGGCACGGAAAAACGAGCAAGACCGAAAGGTGAGCCGATACACCCTGGAAAAAATGAGCTACGCAACCGGGTACGACCTGGCCGAAGCAGCATTTGTCCAAATGGTAGACGGCATGATCACGGAGGCATATGCCGAAGACGAGATCAGCGTCCACATCAGCAACCCGTCAGACGAACTGAACAGGTGGGGATATGGATGCTCGCGCCTGGAAGCCTCCCTCGACATTACCACTACCCTGCTCTACGCCTGGAACTACAATAAGGAGATGTTCAAGACCAACTACCCCGAGCAGGTGCTGGCCGTTATAGGAGACTACGATAAAGAGGGACTGACAGCATTCAAACAGCAGGTGCTCGGTGAAGGCGGACTCGGAAGCAACTGGAGATTACCGATCATCCCCTTTTCTTCCAAAGAGGAAGCGCAACTGCAATCCATCAAGCTGCGCGAATCGCCCAAAGACATGCTCTTTGACAACCTGTTCCGAATCCTCTGCATGCTGAAGGCTGCCGCATACGGAGCTGCGCCCCAAACGCTGAATTTACAGATAGACTCCGGAGGCGGAAACTCACTGTTCGGCCACAACCCGTCGGAAGAAATCGAATTCAGCAAAGAACACGGACTGATGCCGTCGCTAATGGATATGTGCGAATGGTGGACAGACTGCATCATTAAACCGAGATACGACGATCTGAGGCTGATCCTTGTAGGTCTGGACCCGGAAGACGAAAAGCAAGCCATCGATATCCGCACGGCAAGGGTGTCTAAGTGGATCACAAGAAATGAGGCGAGGATGCAGGAGGGACTCGAACCTATCGGTGATATCAACGATGACGGTAACCCCTGGAACTATCCGGCAGACGCGCCGCTTATGAATCAAGTCACACAAGCCAATATGGTGGACCAACAACAGGAACAGTACGATCAGGAGGATGACAATGAAGAAGCGAGCCAGCAAGATGATTAAGAAAATTACCAGAAGTCGTTAAGGAAATCGCACTCAAGACAATAGGCATTAAATATTGACATACCAGCCTAAAAAGATTAACTGTGAGCAGACGAATCAATGCAAGGACTGTGACATGCATGGAATTATTTATAAAGCAACCAACACGGTATCGGGGAAAGTTTACATCGGGCAAACAATACAACCGATGATGAAAAGAGTAAGACAACATATAAAATCCGACAATATGCTTGGGCGGGCCATCAAGAAGCATGGAATAGAAAGTTTCAATTTTGAAATAGTAGACAAGGCGACAGACAAAATAACCCTCAACTACAAAGAATCGTATTGGATTAAACATTACAATTGTATGTCACCCCAAGGATATAATTTAACTTCAGGAGGCGATGCCAACACCAAATTCAGTCGCGAAGTGCTGGCGAGAATGTCTGCGTCAAGGGTGGGTAAAAAAAGACCTCAAGAAGTGAAAGATAAAATTTCGATTACAAACACAGGTAAAAAGCGCAGTCCCGAGTCTCGCGCAAAGATGTCCGAAGCAGCTAAAAAAAGAGCGGCTGAAACCACGGCTAGACTCGTTGCTATAAATACAGGGAGAACCGCTACGCCAGAGGCAAGGGCCAAGATATCAGCATCACAAAAAGGAAGAATAGCATCAGAAGAAACCAGAATTAAGCTATCAGCAGCACGCAAAAACAGAGGGCCAATTTCTGACGAAACACGAGCAAAAATGTCAGAATCGGCAAAAAACAGAAAACCGATCACTCCTGAAACCAGAGCAAAACTTTCGCAGGCTCTCAGGAACAGAAAACCAGTTTCAGAAGAAACGAGGGCTAAGATTTCCGCTGCAAAAAAGGGGACAGTATATTCACTTGAAAGCCGGGTAAAAATGTCAGAATCGGCCAAAAAAAGAATGATATCCACAGAAACCCGAGCAAAAATGGTCGAAAGTAGAAAGAAAAACTTGGCCGCAAGGAAGTCATGAATTCAACGATCCAGCTCAAACCAACCAAATCATCCACCATCTCCGATGAACCGAAAGTACCAAAAGAATCGGCCATGCGGGAACTGTACTACCGCTTCCAGGCTGAATTCCACAAGTCTGTGGCATGGCTTGTCGATAACGCAATCCCCTCGGTACTGAGCGCGACCCTTGAAAAAGCCTCGTCTCCCCTCCCCCGCCCGCTGACCAAGGAAGAAATCCAGAACATCCTCCAGGCAATCCACGACCGCTTTGCATTCGTGGCCGCACAGATGCAAAGTGAATTCACGCCTCCCAAGGACGTCCTGGAGCGATGGAAGGCAATGGGCCTGATTGGGCAGGACGTGACAGCCGAAAGTTTTACCCTCGCGGCCACAGAACCGGAAATGCATTTGATAAGAAATGCGTTTATTTTTGGACGCCTGCATGCTGCCATGGAGCAAGGCAAGAGCTATGCGGACATCCTGAAACTGGCAATAGGCATGCCCCTCCAAAAACCGGACCTGCACGCAATCGCTGTAGCGGAACAGCAAACCGCGACATACATCACCGCAATGGGCGACCATCTCGGAACTGAGGCAGGCCGGGTAATGGCCGAAAAGAACCGGGCAATCATCCAAAGGATGGCGATTGACTACCACAAAAAAGACCTGACGGCAAAAGTCCTCGATGAGGAAGCGAAACGGGAGGCGGGATTCGAAATACCAGAGGTTCGGGTAGACAACTGGCGGCAGTTTTCATCGGAACTCTACCATACCATGGAAGACAAGGCGCGGGATTGGGACCGGGTAGCCTATACGGAACTGTACGATGCCAGGAACCAAGGCCAGGCAATGGACCTGCTGGAAAAGTTCGGACCAGAGCAACTGGTGTACAAGATGCCACTTCCGACCGCATGCCCACAATGCAAGCACGCATACCTCGAGGCCGATGGCGTCACCCCCCGAGTTTTCAAACTGGCGAACCTGATAAGTAACGGAACGAACATCGGAAGGAAACCGCACCCGGTAAGAGGCGGAACGGTACTGTCAGGAGGCAGGCCGGACGGCAAGACAACCCTCCGGCCCGTGGCAGGTCTTATGCACCCATGGTGCGCTTGCCTTGGCCCTTACCTATTCACCGGAAAAGAGATATGGGCACAGAAAGAACGGATGAACAAAAGCAAGGCGATACCAGGCGCGTACCTCATTAAAGCCCATGTCAAAGCCCACGACCGGATGAGCGCCAGCGGCAAGCTAGGACAGGTCAGGGAATACGACGACAGCCGGAAAAAGAAGACGGAACCTCCGAAAGAAGAAACTGAAACCAGAGGGAAACAGCAGACGGCAGGAGTTCGAGGAAAACGGAGAGGGTATCCGGTCTATCGGTGAATGCCCCAGGGATCACCGGGAACTGGTGGCTTTCTTGCCTCTGCGGGCTTCTTCACCTTCTCAGGTTTCTTCTCAGGCTCAGGAGGCGGAGGCAAAGCAGGCAAGTCCCGGCCACAAAACCGGCAGACAATAGCCGCAGCCTTTACAGTCTCGGCGCAAAACGGGCACACACGATCCTGCGGCACAACCTGCTGCGCTTCCGAGCGTTTTGCAAAAAAAGCCAGAATCCAACAGACAGCAACAAAGGCAAGAAAACCCATCACTACATTGAAAGTCAGAAATCCCGGAAAGATAAACTTGTCAGCGATACCCACGGCAACGCATGCCAGTACAAGCAAAATAACATTGCCCACAAATCGCGGAAAACAGATGGCAGCAACAATCACGGCCAGAGAAAGCAGACCAATCTCCATTACAACCTCCGGAAACTATTCAAGCATTTGAACATCCGTGATGTCCCTACCCTCGGCATCAATGACAGGCGGATACCGCACGGTAATCACGATAGCCATACCACCACCAAAGTCTCTCCGCAACTCAGACAAAACCACGCAGACAAATGCCACAGCAAGCAGCAGATCACACCGCGTAGTAATCCGGTTCCGGAATGAGTCCACCAGGGAACGGCAGGATGAAGTACCCTCCGCAAAGGGCGCACTCTTTATAGGTTTCATAGGTCACGACATGGGGCGGTAACGCCCCGCATTTGGGACAAACGGCACACCCGCGACAATCCTCACGCTCCGGATAAACAGAGCAACGCATCCGGATACCCGTCTCGGCCAGGACAGGATCATAAACGGCAACAGTCCCATAATAAAGACACTCAATGTAGCACCCCAGGCAAACTGAGGTACGCGGTTGGGGAAGCTCGTCGTCAGGGAGATTCGGCATCTTGGCGTAATTGATGACGGGCTCAGGCTTGACCGTAGAACCACAAGCAACGCAAACGCGGACTCCGAACCTATGATCCCGGCCACACACCAGGCAAGTCCAACGGAATCCGCTCACAAGAATGCCCCAAAAATGGATTTTACGAAGGAGAGCAACGGAAGGCACCTCAACGAAGATGGGAAGATTCTATCACAGGAAGGGGAAATAGGCCACCACCAATGATGAAAAAAGGTGGTGGCCAGGAGGGAATGATAGTCACATGCTTGTTTCAATCGTTTTCGTTTTCCACCGCCTCGGCAAAATCAGGGTATTTGTCGGCGAGCGCAGCCATTTTTCCGGCGTACACTCTCGACCCCGCTTGTGACGGCGGGTATTTCATCATCAACCTAAATGCGGCTTCGTACGCTTTTTTGAATTCTTTATAGGTCATGAGCGCCCTCCCAGGCTATTGAGATAGAGGGACCATCTGCCCCTCACCCAAGAGAAGATCGCCGCACAAAATGATGCGTCAGCGAGCAGTTACTCATCCGGATCATACGGGACCAGGAACGGATCGCCGGTCTTCCCGTTCTCAGTGGAAAAACCGAAGGTTGGGATTACCCAACCTCCGGAATAAACGTCAGGGTCGCAAACCGCCATCTTGTCGGCCAGGGACAAGGCATCATCGGTAGCCATGAAGTGGTTGAAAACCAGGAACTCCGCCATGCCGCACACCAGACCCTCGCGATCCGGAAACTCAATCAGCATCACACCCCCTGCATACCCTGACGGCAGACAGAAAGCCCTGCAAAAAGAAATGGACTTCCATTGCGGTCGCAGGTGAATCCAGCAGCAGGTCCGCCTCCTTCCCCGGATCGCGATAAATGCGCCACAACATATACCCGCCACCTACCCGCTCGACCTTCAAACCAAACGGCATGAACCGCAGGCTCCCGGTGTTCGAGTTCGCAGCCGAGCAAATGCCCTTGAGTACTCGTTCTGTAACTTTAGGCATTAGCACTTCCCCCATGCGTATAACAGAAGCCTGACCAGTGCGCCTCCAGGTGGTCCTTGCCGGTGTTCTTTATCTCCAATTCCTTCCAAACCAACTCAGCGGCTTCCACCACCAGTTTGTGAGCATTGCTAGAGGAATGACGATTCGCAAATGCGGTTTCGCAAACGTCTTCAGTGAGCGCACGCCAATTGTAATTAAAATTTACCGCAGCAGCGTAAACCGTCATTATGTCGTATGTTTTTGTCTCGATGGCAACCTTAAGCAGGTCTTTTACTGATTCCGGTATGTCGTGACGAGTAAATTCCATTTTGCCCTCCCAGGCTTTCGAGATAGAGCAGGCATCCGCCCCTCGGATAAGAAAAGATTTCCGCACAAAATGATGCAACTATACGCAAAATGTTTGATCTACGCAACGTTCACAACCTATGATTGAGGCAAAAGGGAGGCGAAAAAATATGAATCTGCTCGTAAAGGCGAAGGAAAGAAAAACAGGAGCAACCCACACGGAAGTAACCGCCAGAAAAGGAACGGTCAGAAGAACAAAATCCGGAAAGGTGACGACCGTTCGGGCCACCACCGCAACAGTCCACAAAAAAGACGATTTGATACCGATTGGGACGCCTGTTTATTTCAAGCCGGAAGGAAAGCCGCGAGCATTCAGAGGTTCCATAATAGGTCACGAGAACGGCAACTACCACGTCGAAGGACTGAGACAGGGCTACCAGTTCAAGGCCGACAAATACCTCCTCCCAAAAGAACAAGTCTGGACGCACGAAGAACACCAGGCCAGGAAGCAGAAGCCCAAAAAGGCAAAATACGAATCCTTGTCTTCGAGCAAACGCACCATTTCCATCGAGGAACAAAACCGGAGAAAGAAAGTTTCAGAACAGCGGTTTGATATGCCGGAAAACGAGATTCTCACAAATCCCGCCATCACGGAAACTATGCGCCGAACATTGGTAGGCATAGCCTCCACCAACAAGATCACCCCCCTTGTCAGACTGAACAATGGATTTGTCAGCAGTGACGTTCCCGAAATGAACGACATGATAAGTGAGTACACCACAGCAATGATGAACAGCCTGCGCCTGGAACTCAGCCAGGCCAGCGAGGAAGACCTGAAAGAGTTCAAGCAGCACCTGGCAGGAGAAAAGCAGAACAGCAGGATACTGGCAACCGTCACGACTGCCGGACGTGGCGCTGCGATCCGGTACATAAAGGACCGCAATAAGAAACTGGCGGAAATGACCGACTTTCAGACAGTGGACAACGATCCGGTAATGAGACGGGAACTGTCTCAGCATGCTACCCCCGCGCACCAGGAAGAAGACCTGACAGCCAAGCCAATACACCTGACCGTTAAGATCATCAAACTGCTTCACAAACTGACACCATTACACGCTCAAGTTATCAAGAAAAAGTTCGGAATATTGCGAGGTGAACCATTAAATAATGAGGAACTTGCCGAGCACTTAAACCAAGCGGGAACACCGAGGCCGGACGGAAGAAAATGGACTCGCGACAATGTGTCCGAAACGCTCAACTTGGCAATCTCAGAGATAAGCAAACAAGAGGGAGTAGAAGCCCTGCGAGATTTCTACAAGAGCCTGAAAGAACTGGTTTCTTTGAAAAAAAGCGGGCATGCCGGAATAACGGCACAGATCGTCAAGGGTTATAAATGCCTGATATTCGAAAGCGAAACTCTCGCCAAGTCCTACTCGAGCGACCTGATCGCGAATCACCCTGGTGGCAGGTGGGTAACCGTGAAAGAAGGCCCGCTGCACGGACGTCATTTGTTCATCCTCCCGCACAAAGACGGAAGCGCAACAGTTCTGGCCGGAGGCGGACCCGCAATCAGGACCAAACGCGGGGAACCCCAGGCCAATCTCGGCGACAAGCTGCATCAAGAATTACTGTCTGGCAAACTGAGTAAGCGAGACTTTCTCAAGCAACGCAAGCAGGTAAAAACCGACCTGAAGACAGCAAAGGCTACCCTGAAGGAAGCAATGAAGTCCGGCAATGGCGAGAAAATCAAGCAAGCGCAGAACTCCATAAAAGAGCACACGGAAAAACTCGGTCATTACGAGACTGTCTACAAAAAACACGACTTCCTGACAGAAGGGCAGAAAAAACAACTGCAGTGGTTCCGCGACAAACAGACCAAGGTCATGCCCGATTACGACCATTTTCATGAGGCACTAGCGAAGGTTGGAGGCATCAACGCAGATGAAGCGCATCGCCAATGGGGACTGTCCATCCGGGAATATCCAGCACTAAAACAATCCCGAATCCTCGCAAACCCACTGAAGGCGAAAGGAGGTCTCCACCCGGACAAGGCAGCAGAGATACTGGCACAACACGGATTTGTCGCGACAGACAGTCACGGCAAGCACGATTTCCGAGACTTCGAGGACAAACTGCTAAGAGCCGCGACAGGAGAAAAGATTCACGGAAACGCACACGCCCATGACGAATCCGAACTGAAAGATGCGGAAGAAAGATATGCCAGGGAACGCTACGGCAACCCCGAAAACAGTAACTTGGATGACCTGATGGATTTCTTTGATTCGGTAGGTGTGAGCAAGAGTCTACAGCAACACATAGCAACCTGGCATCGCAACGGAAAATACGAGGTCGTCGAAGACCTGGCAAAAGCACTCGGATACTCAAACAAAGGAGATAAGCTGATGAAATTAACGAAAAGCCACGTCAAAGGATACACCAGGAGGTCGAAATCAGGCAACGTCACGCAAGTGAACGACTACGAAAACACCCGCCAGAAAGCAGCGTCCGCGTCAGAAGCCGCAAACGACTACCAGAAAAAACAAGACTGGAGCAAGCCCGACACAAGAGGCGGAGCAAAACTGCATGCAAAAGCTGGACTTTTACATCTCCAGGCCATGCATGCAGCATATAAGGCCGGAAACAGCGAAGCAATGCGGAATCACTACCACCTGGCCAGTCAGCACTTGGCAAGTTCGGATAGTCACCTGACGTTTGACAGAAAGGACGGCAAGGCGAGAGCAAAGCAAGCTTCAAAAATAGCTGACGCACTGAGCAATCTGGCGAACAGCCACAAGGCTGAACACAATCACCAATCCCTCGACTACGGATCAAGCGTCCACCTTCTGGCAGCAGAACACCATAATCGCGCCAGCACATCACACTTCAACGGCAATGACCGGGAAAAGGGGCAGGCACACCGCGATGCTGCCATAGAACACGGCAAGAAGGTGGTGGAGATTTCCAGTGTTGCCACAAATGCCACTGAACACGCCCATAATGCCAGTGACCGGGCCAGGATCGGTGGAGACAAACCCGAACATCACCTGGACGCAGCTAAAGCGCACAGGAAAGCCGCTGAACTGACTTGGGATGAGGAAGGGCAAGCGGAACACAAAAGGCTTGCGGCAGAGCACGAAGCGAAAGCAAAGGGCACGAAAAAGCCCTGAGATACCTGTCTAACCGGCACTACCAAGAAACATCAGGAGGTAACCAATGGCAACATGCTTTTTCTGTACTCGATTCGGCGGGAAAATTTGCGGCGGGAGTTGCGGGCTTTGCGGAGAGAAGTGTCCTGGGTACGATCCGGAGGACAGAGATGTTTCTGCTTAAAAGCAAGAACGACCACCACAAGGCATACGAGCGGCACCTGGCAAACGGCAAGGTAGTAAACATACCAGCCAAGGGTGTGGTTCCAGTCCAAGGGAATACCGTCCTCGGACGGACAGGGAATAAACCACAGGATTTTATTACCCTCAACGGAAGAAAAGATTTGTGGGAACTCCCGAAACTCAAAGTCTCAGGAAGCACTTTAGCCTTTCCATCCCTTCCAATCAGACTGCACATTGGCGAACACAAAAACGTCCACAATGGATATGGTGTGCGCCACATCATGGCAGAACACTCCGCCCTTCTTGCAGAAGTAGGAATGTCAGCAGAGCAGTATGTTTGCCACCTCCTGAAAAACACTACACGGATTTATGACCCATCAACAAGAGGCATGCTTATTCTGCAAAGCTTAGGGAAACCTGGTGGAAACATATACATGCAGATACGAGTGAAGGGAAATTATTACTCTGTGGTAACAGCGTATAAGGGGAAGGCAGAAGGAAAGTTGGTCTGGAGTGGTCGCAACACCGATATGGAAGACTACCCCATATCCAGCCCGCTTGAAAAAGCAGCCGCCACAACCGGTCAATCGGCTAGACCGTC
>Ga0265295_1002527_pt1 | contig 28710 bp, 31 predicted proteins | sample Munlansysbiofilm_FD_192503 | JGI IMG/M metagenome (GOLD analysis project Ga0265295, IMG submission 192503) | Leachate microbial communities from a municipal landfill in Southern Ontario, Canada - Methane capture system biofilm | ecosystem: Engineered > Solid waste > Landfill > Unclassified ... | reverse complement strand
GCATGGCAAAACTGACATGCCAAGTCAATCCGATAGAAACAAAAGAGTACCCAACCCCTGCAGTGCGCCCCCACTACTCGCTGCTTAATAAAGCAAAAATTAAAAAAGAGTTCAACATAACCATCCCCTACTGGAAAGACAGCTTGGATGATTGTTTACGAAAATTAGGAGAGAGACGCTAGATGAATAAAACTCTCTATATCATCGCGGGAGCTAACGGAAGTGGTAAAACTACGTTTGCTATGTCCTATTCTCACTTAAAAAATTTACATTTTATTAATGCGGATGAGATAGCAAAAGAGTACGATCCAAATGATCTAGAGAGATATAAAATCAAAGCGGGAAAAGAATTTTTTCGACAATTAGAGATAAATTTTGAAAAAAACGAATCTTTTATAATCGAAACAACTCTTGCGGGCAAATATCTTATAGGTGTTATTGAAAAAGCAAAAAGAAAACGTTTTAATGTTGTACTTATCTACCTTTTTTTAGATGATGCTACCGAAAATATTTTACGCGTCAGAAATCGTGTTCTCAACGGTGGACACGATATACCCGTTGAAGATATTAAAAGAAGATATGTGAGAAGCCGTAAACTTTTTTTAAGTCTCTACAAAAATATGGTTGATACGTACCTTGTTTTTTTTAACGGTGATGATAATTATGAACTTGTGGCAGAAGATAATGAGATATTAGACGAAGACTTATATCTACAATTTTTAAAAGGATTTGAAAATGAGTGATATCGCAAAAGAGATACTTAAAATTGCTTCAAAAGCTGTCAAAGAAGCCCAAAAAAAAAGTTTGGCAAACGGAATTGCGAATGTATATAGCAAAAACGGAAAAATTTATTTCCAATTACCCGATGGTACCATAACACAAACAAAACCAAAAGAATATTTAAATTAGGAGAAAGAAAATAATGCAATCGATTTTATTAACGGGAACCGCAGGGTTCATAGGCTCAAACTTCGTTCCGTACTTTTTGGAAAAATATCCGGATTATCAGCTCATCAACCTTGACCTTTTAACCTACGCAGGAAACTTAGAAAACCTCAAAGAGTGCGAGGGGAATCCCCGTTATAAGTTTATCAAAGGGGATATCTGCAACCGTGAGCTTGTAGAGTTTATTTTTAACGAATACGACATCCAAGGGGTGATCCACTTTGCGGCAGAGAGCCATGTGGACAACTCTATCAAAAACCCCGGCGTATTTGTGCAAACCAACGTCAACGGCACATTTACCCTTATCGACGTAGCCTACAAATACTGGATGGAAAAACCGTTTACGTACAAAGAGCGTTTTCGTCGTTCCGAGATTGCGGTTCAAGTCCGCAATGACGGCGGCCGTCATCCTGAACTTGATTCAGGATCTAGCTTCCCACGCTTCCACCACATCAGCACCGACGAAGTCTACGGCACGCTTAGCCTTGATCCGAACGATCTCTTCACAGAAGCCACCCCTTACGCTCCCAATTCACCTTATAGCGCAAGCAAAGCTTCAAGCGATATGATTATCAGAGCCTACCATGAAACTTACGGCATGAACACCGTCATCACCAATTGTTCCAACAACTACGGACCGAAGCAGCATGACGAAAAGCTCATCCCGACCATCATCAGAAATGCGCTCAAAGGCAATCCTATCCCTATCTACGGCGACGGCAAAAACATCCGCGACTGGCTCTACGTGCTTGACCACTGTAAGGGGATCGACCTTGTGTACCATGAAGGCAAAAACGGCGACACCTACAACATCGGCGGACGCAACGAGAGAACCAATCTTCAGATTGTCGATAGAATCTGTACTATCTTGGACGAAAAAGTACCTCCGCATAATGTCATTGCGAGAGAAACGAAGCAATCTATTGCTTCATACAAAGATCTTATCACCTTCGTAGAAGACCGTGCAGGACACGACCGCCGCTATGCCATAGATGCAACTAAACTAGAAAATGAACTCGGCTGGAAGGCAGATGAAAACTTTGACACGGGAATCGTGAAAACGATCGCGTGGTATTTAGCAAAATATCAAGAAAGATCATAGATGTTAGACAAACAAAAGCTCACGCACCTCAAGCAACTAGAGGCAGAATCGATCCATATCATGCGCGAAGTGATCGCAGAATTCTCAAACCCTGCTATGCTCTATAGCGTTGGAAAAGACTCGTCGGTGATGCTACACCTACTGCAAAAAGCATTTTACCCTGCACCGCCTCCGCTGCCACTGGTACATGTAGATACTAAATGGAAATTTAAAGAGATGATAGAGTTTCGTGATAAACGAGCCCAAGAGGTTGGCATGGAGCTTATCGTTTACTCTAATCCGCAAGGCGATGCGCTTGAGATATCCCCTTTCAAACACGGAAGTGCGATGCACACCGATATCATGAAAACCCAAGGGCTCAAACAGATGCTCGACATTTACAAGTTTGATGCGGTATTCGGCGGAGCGAGACGAGATGAAGAAAAATCCCGTGCAAAAGAGAGAATCTACTCGTTCCGAGACGAAAACCACCGTTGGGATCCGAAAAACCAAAGACCCGAACTGTGGAATATCTACAATGGTCGCCATAAAAAAGGGGAGTCTATCCGCGTATTTCCTTTAAGCAACTGGACGGAACTCGACATCTGGCAATATATTTATTTAGAGCAAATTCCTATTCCCGAACTTTATTTTGCGAAGAAACGTCCCGTTGTTGAATATATGGGCACGAAAATCATGGTTGACGATGCACGCATGCCACAAGAACTTGCAAGCACTGCAAAAGAGGAAGTCGTGCGTTTTAGAACATTGGGGTGTTATCCGCTTACGGGTGCGATCAACTCAACTGCAACAACCCTGCCCGAAATCATCCAAGAGATGCTTTTAACGACCACGAGTGAAAGGCAAGGAAGGCTCATAGACAGCGACGGCGACGCTTCTATGGAAAAGAAAAAACAAGAGGGATATTTTTAATATGGCACATCAATCAGATTTAATAGCAGAAAATATCGAACGGTACCTCAAAGAACATGAGAACAAAGAGATATGCAGATTTATTACATGCGGCAGTGTTGATGATGGAAAAAGCACGCTGATCGGAAGGCTTTTGTATGATTCTAAGATGATTTTTGAAGATCAACTCTCTGCGATAGAAAAAGATTCCAAAAAGCACGGCACTACCGGGAAAATCGATTTGGCACTTCTTGTCGACGGGCTTGCAAGCGAAAGAGAGCAAGGCATCACCATCGACGTGGCATATAGATTTTTCTCTACCGATAAAAGAAAATTCATTATCGCGGACACTCCGGGACACGAACAATACACAAGAAACATGGCTACGGGCGCAAGCACGGCAGATGTAGCTATCATACTTATCGATGCTAGACAAGGAGTGCTTACCCAAACAAAAAGACACTCTTTTATCACAAGCTTGCTCGGTATAAAAAATATCATCGTAGCTATTAACAAGATGGATTTGGTAGATTTTTCACAAGAGCGCTACAACGAGATAGTGAAACAATACAAAGAGGAAGTTCTGAACAAACTATCGACTGACGACAACAGACTAACGACAACCTACATCCCAATTTCGGCACTTGATGGAGACAACATCGTTACTATCAGCGAAAAATCTTCATGGTATAAAGGGCTTCCGCTTATGGAACTCTTAGATACCGTAGATATCCATAAACAAGAGAGTGCTTCTTTTAGATTGCCCGTGCAGTACGTTAACAGACCGCACCTCAATTTTCGAGGTTTTTGCGGCACGATTGCAAGCGGTTCAATCACGGTAGGAGAGAGCATTACGGTGTTACCGTCCAAAAAAAGCTCAAAAGTAAAATCAATCGTATCCAATGACATAAAAGAGCTACGTCCGAAAAATAAAGACGAATCTGTAGAAACTATCCAAAGTGCTTTTGCTCCTATGGCAACGACCATCACTTTGGAGGACGAGATCGATATAAGTCGTGGTGATATGATAGTAAAAACCTCCGATATCCCGCAAGTATCCAATCAACTCTCTACGATGATCGTATGGATGCATGAAACTCCTATGAACGTCCACACAAGCTACATCATCAAACGAGCTACATCCGTCATCAACGGAACTTTCAAATCCATAGAGTATAAAAAAGACGTCAATACGTTTGAAAAGTTACAAGCGGACAAACTTGAACTCAACGACATTGCCGAATGTACTTTAAAATTAGACCGCCAAATAGCCGTAGACCCGTATGAAACAAACCGTTACACGGGAAGCTTCATCGTTATCGATAGATATACGAATGAAACGGTCGGTGCGGGGATGATACTCAAGTCGATAGCCGATGACCAATCGCTACCTAATACTAAAGAGTATACGGATGCCGAAAGAGCCTTAAACGAGTATATCCGCACCCATTATCCCGAATGGGAATGTAAGGCTCTATGAAACTTTTTATAGCCCTTACGCTTTTACTTCTGCTAGGGTTGCTTATCCGTAATAAACACAAGCCGGCGCTCCTTTTCGGAGGGCTTGCGACTTTGTATTACGTAATGGATTTTATTACTTTTAAAGAGTGGAGTGCAAGTTACCTCAACTCTTCTTTACTGATCTTGATCCTTCTTTTGCTTGTATCTTTGGCATTAGAGAAAACAATACTCGTAGAATACTTTTCTAAATGGATCATAACCGATCGTTATCGTTCCTCCCTCTTGAAGCTCGGTTTAGTTACCGCGGCATTTTCCGCATTTTTAAACAATACCGCCGTGGTTGCCACGCTTATGGGAGCCCTACAAAAAAACAAACATCACATGCCATCAAAACTGCTGATCCCGCTCTCCTATTTCGCCCTTTTTGGGGGCACCATGACCTTGGTAGGCACCTCGACGAATCTTATCGTCAACTCTTTTGTGATCGAAAACGGATTAGAAAGCTTGAAAATGTTTGATTTTTTCTTCGTCGGTGCTTGTATTACCTTTTTCGGTATCACCGCCCTTTTACTCGTCCATCCCCTGCTCCCCGCGTATAAGGCTTCAGATGAAAAAATCGAAGAACATCTCATAGAAGCAAAAGTGTTACCGACAAGCTCTCTAGTGGGTAAAAGTATCAAAACCAACAAACTCAGAAACCTCGAATACCTTTTTTTGTTAGAGATACAAAGGGGCGAAAAAACCATATCCCCCGTAACGCCCGATGAAACCATAGAAACAGGCGATCGACTTGTTTTTAGCGGAGATTTGCAGCATATAGAAGTGCTCAAACAATTTGACGGCTTACTCTTGGGCGGCGACGTCGATGTTATAAAACTTCATCTTGTCGATACCATTATTACACCCGAATCAAGCCTTATCGGTCAAAAAGTCAAAGAGGCAAACTTCCGCTCCAAATTCGACGCCGCCATCGTCTCGTTCAAAAGAGGATCGCAAAACATCTCTAAAATCGGAGAAGCCGAACTCCAAGCAGGCGACAGGCTTGTTTTGGCAGTGGGCAATGATTTTGAGCACAGAGACAATCTTGCGAAAAATTTCTATCTTTTTTCTAATATTCAAACAAACCAAAAATTCGATCCTATGAAAAGTTTTTTTATTATCGCCTCTTTTTTAGGGGTGATTCTTTTGAGCGCATTAGGGGTTGTATCTCTTCTTAAAGCGCTTATCGTTTTATTGGTTGGTTTTCTTGCCTTTAAAGTCTTACGTATTCAAGACCTAAAACGGCGTTTTCCGTATGAGATTATGATTATCGTCGGCTCTTCATTGGCTATTTCAAAAGTGATGATCAGCAGCGGATTAGGGCACGACCTCGCTTCTTTCATCATTCAAAGCTTTGGCATGTACGGTGTTTACGGCAGTTTTATAGGTGTTTATTTGGTAACTCTTTTTCTCACGGAACTCATCACGAACAATGCCGCAGCAGCACTGAGCTTTCCCGTAGCTTTTGCAACTGCTCTAGCCTTGGAAGTCAGCCCTCTGCCGTTTATTTTTGCGGTGGCATTCGGTGCGAGTGCAAGTTTTATGATCCCCTACGGGTATCAGACCAACCTTATGGTGAGCTCGGTAGGAAACTATAAAACGACCGATTTTTTAAAAATAGGCTGGATTATTTCTCTCGTCTACTCGTCGGTAGTGCTTATAGCGGTGCCGATATTTTTCCCTTTTTAACAAAAACAATAAGGAACATCTATGGAGCAAAACAACATCGTTTGGCATGCAACCCACATAACCAAAGCGGAACGCGCACGACTAAAAAAACAAAAAGCATGTATTTTGTGGTTTACGGGGCTTAGCGGCAGCGGCAAATCGACACTAGCCAATGCGCTCGAAGCGAAACTTTACACGCTAGGCATACACACCTATCTGCTTGATGGGGACAACATCCGTCACGGACTTAACCGTGATCTAGGCTTTAGCGAAACAGACCGCGTAGAAAACATCCGCCGCATAGGCGAAGTGGCGAAACTCTTTGTCGATAGCGGCACGATAGTTCTTAGTGCGTTCATCTCTCCGTTTATCAAAGATAGAGAACAAGTAAGAGAACTCGTAGAGTCTCACGAGTTTATAGAGGTTTTCGTCGATACCCCGCTAGAGGTATGCGAGAACAGAGATCCAAAAGGGCTTTACAAAAAAGCAAGACTCGGCGAGATAAAAAACTTCACGGGCATCGACAGCCCCTACGAAAAGCCTTGCTCACCCGAAATCCATCTTATAAACGACAAAGCAAACATTAACGACAATGTAGATAAAATTTTAAACTATTTAACAAAAAACGGATATGTAGATGCTAAAACAAATAGATATTGACGCCATTAAAAACATAGCTCTCCAAGCGGGTGAAGCTATTATGCAAATATACGCCAAAGATTTTAACGTAGAGTACAAAGACGACAAATCTCCCCTTACCGAAGCGGACATTCTTGCAAACGAGATCATCTGTTCTGCCTTACAAAAGCTTTACCCTTCTATACCCTTGATGAGCGAAGAGAACAAAGAGACACCCTACGAAGTACGAAAAAACTGGGAATACTACTGGTGCATCGACCCCATAGACGGCACCAAAGAGTTCATCAAAAAAAACGACGAATTTACCGTAAATATTGCGCTTATCCACAAAGGCACCCCCGTTCTTGGCGTGGTATACGCTCCCGCTCTCGGCGAGCTTTATTATGCGAAGCAAGGAGAAGGGGCGTATTTGTCGACGGTAGATAGTCAATGGTCGATAATCGATAGCAAAAGACTGCCGTGCTACAAGAAAGATGAAGATACACTCAACGTAGTCGCGTCTAAATCACATTTGTCGCAAGAAACCGAAGAGTTCATAAAAAATCTAGCGACAAGCGGCAAAAAGCTATCGACTATCTCCAAAGGAAGCAGCTTGAAACTTTGCATGGTTGCAACCGGCGAGGCCGACATCTATCCCCGCCTTGCCCCCACTATGGAGTGGGACACGGCAGCCGCACATGCCATAGTGCTCGAAAGCGGCAAAAATGTGTATGTATACGATTCAAACATTACCGACTATCGATTAGCGACTAGCGACAATCGACCGCTAGCTATGCAATATAATAAAGAAAACTTATTAAATCCTTGGTTTGTCGTGAAAGAATAACAATATACATGTTGAAACCTAATTAGACAAGGATTTTAAATGACACTCTCAATCGTAACAACACTATACGAATCATCCCCTTATATAGATGAATTTTATACTCGCATATCAAAAGGGGTGCAAAGCTTTAATTTGATAAAATACGATGCAAGACTACAGCAAAAGGAGTCAATGCTATGCATACTGTAAAACTCAAAATAGATGATAGTATATACAAAAATGTTATGTTTATGCTTTCAAATCTAAAAGTAAATGGTTTAGAAATAGAAGAGGAGTATGTGCAAGAGGATTGGTCTTGCTTGGAGTCTGAAATAGACAAAGGTCTAAACTCAGGTATGAGCAGTAAATCTCACGAAGAGATTATAAGTGAGATCAAGAAAAAATATGCACAACATTCATTACTCTAATGATGCACAAAATGATCTTTATATTGCAATATCTCGTATTGCAAGTGAAAGTAAGAATAACGCTCTAAACTATTTGGCAAGATATGAAGAAAAAATTGAACTTTTAAGACTCAATCCCTTTATGGGTGTGGAGTGTAAAAATAAACTGATTAAAAGAGATTGTAGAGTATTGGTACATGAAAGTCATATTATTGTCTATAAAGTAGTAGATGACAAAAAAGAGATATTTTTAATAAGAATTTTCCATAGCTCAGTCAACTATGCAAACAAAATGAACAAAGAAAGCTAAAGGAGACAAATGACCCTTTCGATAGTAACAACACTATACAAATCATCCCCTTATATAGATGAATTTTATACTCGTATATTCAAAGAAGCACAAAAGATAACAGATGTTTTTGAGATACATTAAAAAGTTTTATCGTTTTTTTAAACATATATATACAAGCAGTAAAAGCTTTAGAAAATTGAAAAAAATAAAACTGGCAGACAATATCATAGCATCAACTGCACAAGTAAACGATCTAACGCTCGTTACAAGAAATATTAAAAATTTTAATAGAATATTCTGAATAAATAGCGTATTAGATTCCGAATCATGTTCGGAATGACGGAAGTACGGTCATCCTGAACTTGATTCAGGATCTAGTTTATGATTTAATCAGAGTGTTCAATAAATCCTCAATATTTTCGACCAGCCAAAAGGCAATTTTAACGACAATGTAGATAAAATTTTGAACTATTTAACAAAAAACGGATATATATGCTTGAACAAATAGATATTGAAGCCATTAAAAACATAGCCCTTCAAGCGGGTGAAGCAATTATGCAAATATACGCCAAAGATTTTAACGTAGAGTACAAAGACGACAAATCTCCCCTGACCGAAGCGGACATTCTTGCAAACGAGATCATCTGTTCTGCCTTACAAAGGCTTTACCCTTCTATACCCTTGATGAGCGAAGAGAACAAAGAGACACCCTACGAAGTACGAAAAAACTGGGAATACTACTGGTGCATCGACCCCATAGACGGCACCAAAGAGTTCATCAAAAAAAACGACGAATTTACCGTAAATATTGCGCTTATTAATAAAGACACACCCGTACTAGGCGTGGTATACGCTCCTGCGCTCGGTGAACTTTATCATGCAAAACAGGGTGAGGGAGCTTACTTGTCGACGGTGGATAGTCAATGGTCGATAATTGATAGTAAAAGACTGCCGTGTTACAAAAAAGATGAAAACGTACTCAACGTGGTCGCGTCTAAATCACATTTGTCGCAAGAAACCGAAGAGTTCATAAAAAATCTAGCAACAAGCGGCAAAAAACTATCGACTATCTCCAAAGGAAGCAGTTTAAAACTTTGCATGGTCGCAACGGGCGAAGCCGATATCTACCCTAGACTTGCTCCAACCATGGAGTGGGACACGGCAGCTGCAGATGCTATAGTGCGAGAAGCGGGTAAGATGACCTATCAATATCATTCAAAATTCAACATTAAAGATTCGACATTAGAAGATTCTCTTTGCTACAACAAAGAGAATCTTCTAAACCCTTGGTTTGAGGTAAGGTAAGTTTTGAGATATTTAAAAGAGTTTTATAGATTTTTAAAACATATTTATAGCAGTAGAGAATTACTTCTTTCACTTATAAAAAATGATTTTAGAAAACAGTACTTAGGCTCATATTTGGGCTTGGTGTGGGCTTTTATTCAGCCACTTACTTTTGTAGTGGTTATTTGGTTTGTTTTTGAAATAGGATTTCGATCAGGTCCTACAACAAATGGAACACCTTTTTTCTTATATCTAATAACAGGAATGATTCCTTGGTTTTTTATATCAAATGCTTTTACAAGTGGTACAGGTGCTATAGTAAATAACTCTTTTTTAGTCAAAAAAGTATCCTTTAGGATAAGCATATTGCCTTTGGTAGAGATTGGTTCAGCATTAATAATCCATCTTGCTTTAGTGGGGTTTTTAGTTTTTGCATTTTTACTATATGGCTATATGCCAACTATTTATTGGCTTCAATTACCATTTTATATACTATGTTCCATAGTTCTTCTTTTAGGTTTATCTTGGCTTACTTCAGCTATTAGAGTATTTGTAAAGGATGTTGGTAATTTTATAGCAGTTCTTATGCAGATTGGTTTTTGGGCTACACCGATATTCTGGTCTATAGATATGATTCCAGAAAAATATCAATGGATTTTAAAACTAAATCCGGCTTTTTATATAGTAGACGGGTACAGAAACAGTTTTATAAACGGTTCTTGGTTCTGGGAACATCAAAATATAACTATTTACTATTTTGGGTTGACGCTGTTTTGTTTAGCAGTAGGCGCATTGGTATTTAAAAGACTCAGACCTCATTTTGGGGATGTACTTTGATGAATATTGATAAAAATTATTATAATTTTATAAAAGAACTAAAATCAAAAATATATAATGCAAAATCAAAAGCTATATTGTCGGCAAATAAACTAATGATTGAGTTGTATTTCGAGATAGGGAAAGAGATAGTCGCAAAACAAGAGACTTTAGGTTGGGGTAAATCTGTAGTAGAGCAGATGTCAAAAGACCTTATTAAAGAGTTTGGTGAAAAAAGCGGATATTCAACGCAAAATCTATGGTATATGAGACAATTTTATCTTACCTATAAAGACAGTTTAAATCTCCAACCGCTTGTTGGAGAAATTCCTTGGGGACATAATATACTCATCTTTAGTAAGTGCAAGGATGAGGCTGAACAAAATTATTATATTCAAAATACTATTTCTAATAGTTGGAATCGCAATGTGCTTATGCACCATATCAAAACTAATCTTTTTGATCGAGATAAAATAGAAAACAAAAGTAACAATTTCGAAATCTCTTTACCATCTCATTTATCGGAACTAGCACAAGATATAATAAAAAGTGAATATAACTTAGAGTTTTTGGAAGTTGCAAAAGATGCACATGAAAGAGTCGTAGAAAATGCACTTATAGAAAATATAAAACAATTTCTTCTTGAGCTGGGATATGGCTTTAGTTTTATAGGGAATCAATACAAGCTTATACTCGGGAAAAATGAATATTATATAGACATGCTTTTTTTTCACAGAAAACTAAATGCCCTTGTAGCTATAGAATTAAAAGTTGGAGAGTTCAAGCCAGAGTATGCAGGGAAGATGAACTTTTATCTCAATGTTCTCAATGACACAGTAAAGATGCCACATGAAAATCCTTCTATTGGAATCATTCTGTGCACAGACAAAGACAAGATAGAAGTTGAATATGCTCTGCAAAATGTAACCCAGCCTATGGGGGTATCAACATATACAATCCAAGATAAATTGCCGAAAGAATTATGCGATACACTTCCAACAAAAGAAGAGATTGAAGCCAATATAAAAGGCAGTTTTGATGCATAAAAACACAGCAATAAAAGTACAAAACCTTACTAAAACATACAAACTCTATGACAAACCTATAGACAGGCTCAAAGAGTCACTTCACCCACTGGGGAAGAAGTACCATAAAGACTTTTATGCACTAAACAATGTAAGCTTTGAGATAAAAAAAGGTGAAACAGTAGGGATAGTAGGAAAAAATGGAAGTGGTAAATCAACACTTCTAAAAATCATCACAGGAGTTCTGACTCCTACAGCTGGAAGAGTAGCAATACATGGGAAAATTTCAGCTATTTTGGAGCTTGGAGCTGGGTTTAACCCTGAGATGACTGGACTTGAAAATATCTACTTAAATACCTCTATAAATGGTATGAACAAAGTTCAAACCGATAAAAAAATAGATGAGATAGTAGCTTTTGCAGAACTAGGGGAGTTTATACACCAACCTATCAAAACATATAGTAGCGGTATGAAAGCTAGACTTGCTTTTGCTGTATCTATAAATGTAGAGCCTGATATTCTTATAGTTGATGAAGCTTTAAGTGTAGGGGATGCCGCATTTGCTAGAAAGTGCTTTGCAAAAATGGAAGATATACGATCAAAAGGTGCTACTATACTTTTTGTAAGTCATAGTGAGGGAAGCATAGTAGGCCTTTGTAACAGAGCCATCTGGATAAGCAACGGAAACCAAATCATAGACGGTACACCAAAACTAGTGACTGGCTTATATATGAAACATATTAATGAAAACAAAATAGATAAAAGCAAAATAGAAAAAGAGTATGAGTCTTTAGTAAACAATGAAGAAGAAAAACCTAAAGAGAGCAAAGAGGAAAAAGAACAAAATAATTCAAAATTAAAAATCAAACATTTAACATTAAAGAACTCTTCAATAGAAGAGTTCTTTAACCCGGCATTAAAGCCAACTTCAACTATCTGCTATGAAGAAAAGGGCGCTAAAATAAGCGATATAAAGATAACTACTCTTGATGGGAGAGAGGTTAATGTATTAGTTCAGGGAGGTGAATATATTCTTAGCCATAAAGTAGATTTTGCTGAAAAAAACAATAATGTGATATTGGGAATATCATTACATACAAAACAGGGAGTTATACTGGTAAATGGTCATTTTCCAGAACAAAAAAAATATCATATTATTAATGCTAAAAATGTTTTTGTTGAATGGAAATTTTCTTGTACGGTACTTGAAGGTGAGTATTTTTTAACCCTTGGAGTTATGGGGATTGATAATAAGTTTATGGCAAGAATTAAAGATGCTTATATGTTTAAAGTCATAAATAATCAAAATAGACAAATGAGAGGATTAATAGATTTGAATTTAAAAGGAAATATTGAAATATGCTAAAAAAGTTTCAAAAAAGAAAAAAAATAGATTTAACATTAAAAGCTGGTGATAAACATTATAGATCATTTATTGGTCCACCTTCAAAATATGATCTGGTCTCTGCAATGCAATTTAATTTGTTGACTAAGCATGGACTTAGAGAAAATCATAAATTTTTAGATATTGGTTGTGGAAGCTTGAGAGGCGGAAGGCTTTTTATAATTTACTTGCTAGAAAATAATTATCATGGCGTGGAGCCTGAAAAATGGCTTGTTGAAGATGGAATTTATTTTGAGCTAGGTAAAGAAATAGTGAAATTAAAAAAACCAAAATTTTTACATAGTACAAATTTTGATTTTAATAAGTTTGGTGCAGAGTTTGATTTTGCTCTTGCCCAATCTATATTTACACATGCATCTGTTGAACAGATGAAGACATGTCTTTTAAATCTTTCTAAAGTGGCTAACAAAAATTTTAAATTGTTGGCATCATTTATTGAAGGAGATGAAAACTATGAAGGTAGTGATTGGGTTTACCCTGGATGTGTGACTTACAGATTTGATTTTATGAAACAACTCGCTGAGGAGTACGGATTCAAATGTAGAAAAACTGATGATGCTCATCCTAATAACCATACGTGGCTATTAATTGAGAAATAGGAAAACAAACTAAAATGAAACAAACATGTATTTTAGTGCTAGGAATGCACAGAAGTGGAACTTCGGCTTTGACTGGTTTACTTAGCTTACTTGATGTACATCTTGGTAGTGAATTGATGAAGGCAAATTTTGCTAATGAAAAGGGCTACTTTGAAAATGAATATATAGTTAATTTTAACGACAAGATTTTAAAAAAACTAAATAGCTCGTGGGATGATATATTTTTTGATTATGATTTGAAAAAAGATTTAATTACTCAAAGTGATATAGAAGAACTTAAAAATATAATGCTTCAAGAGTTTAGTAGTAATACTCTTTTTGCAATTAAAGACCCTAGAATTTGTTATCTATTTCCACTGTATGAAGAAGTATTAAAAGGATTACAAATAGAAATTAAAATTCTTCTTCCATACAGAAATCCAATTGAAGTGTCTCAATCTTTAGAAAAAAGAGATAATTTTAGTCTGGAAAAAAGCATAGCTTTATGGCTAAATCATTTTTTGGAAGCAGAATTAAGAAGTAGAGAGTACCCTAGGTATTTTTTAAAATTTGATAATTTATTAAATGAAACAGAAGAAGTTATCAAAAAGATAGATAAATTTTTAGGTATTAATATATATGAAAAATATATGAAAAATAAAACTAAAATTGATTTATTTTTAGAAGTAGGCTTAAAACATAATAATCTTGAAGATTTATCACTTAAAAAAGGTATAAGATTTATACTGCAAGATTTTTTAAAAATATATCATGAAGAATTAAATAAAGTTTCAAAAGAAACTTTTGATTTAATGTACTATAAAAATAGTGAAATAAGACTTTTTTATAAAGATTTTAATATGGGTTTAAGACAAGAGTTAAATAACACAAAAGAAGAGTTGAATCAAACAAAGCAAGAGTTGAATCAAACAAAGCAAGAGTTGAATCAAACAAAGCAAGAGTTGAATCAAACAAAGCAAGAGTTGAATCAAACAAAGCAAGAACTAATAGAAGTTTATACTAGTAAAAGTTGGAAAGCAACAAGACCTCTTAGAGCTATCATGAGGGTAATAAAAAAATGAAAAAACGAGCAAAAGAGTATAGAAACAGAAAATTAATAGCAAAAAGTGGACTTTTCGATGAAAAATATTATCTACTAAGATATCCAGATATAAGAAAAGCAGATATAGATCCCATAAAACATTATTTAAAAATTGGAGCAAAGGAGTATAGAAATCCTAGCTCAGATTTTGACACAAAATATTATCTTGAAAACAATCCTGATGTAAAAGACTCAGGAATCAATCCTTTAGTGCATTACATAAAATATGGGATGTATGAAAATAGAGCTACTAACAAAGAAAATAGTTTAAAAAAAACAAATGATTTTCATAAAAAGTCTTTTATTAATATTATCAACAAACTTTTATTAACAATAAAACAAGAACCGACTTTAGTTTATAAATTCATAAAATCACTTTTTAAAGATGGTGTCTTTGTAACTATTGAAAAAATGAAAATAAAATCTACGAATGGATACTATGAACCAACACTAGTATCTTTAAACAATATAAATCTAGAAAAATATAATCAAGATTTAGAAAAAGAAGAGTTTATTCCAAAAGTTTCTATAATAGTACCAAATTATAATCATGCTAAATTTTTAAATATGAGAATAGATTCTATATTAAATCAAACTTATAGAAATTTTGAAATATTGCTTTTAGATGATTGTTCTACAGACAATAGCAGAGATATACTCTTAGATTATGAAAAAAAATATCCAAGCTTAATAAAAACCATATTTAATACAACAAATGCAGGAAATGTATTTAAACAGTGGGAAAAAGGTGTGCAAAATACCACTGGAGAACTAGTGTGGATATGTGAAAGTGATGATTTTTGTGATAAAGACTTTTTAAAGAACATTGTAAAGCATTTTAAAAATCCAGCTGTAAATATAGCATTTGGAAGAATACAATTTAGTGATATAAATGGTAAATTTCAAAAAGGCTTAGATAGCTACAGAGAAGGTGCTGAAAGAGGGATATGGAATAAAAGTATAATAAGACCTGCAAAGAAGTGGTTTTGTAATGCATTTGGAGTTAATAATGTTATCGCAAATGTTGGAGGTTGTGTTTTTAAAAAACAAAACTTATCTAAAGATATTTGGGAAAAAGCTCGCACATATAAAATTCTTGGTGATTGGTATTTATATAGTCATCTTGCAAATGGTGGGCTTATAGCTTATGAACCTGATGCTATTGCATATTTTAGACAACATGAAAAAAATACATCTGTAACTTCTTTTTCAACTGCAAAATATTATGAAGAGCATTTTGCTCTTATGAAAAACTTAAAAAATATGTGGGATATACCAGATGAAACAATTGATAACTTCTACAGCAAAATAGAGTTTCAGTATAACCATTTTAAGTGTGAAAATACATTAGGTTCTTTAAAAAACTATGTCAATATTGAAGAATTAAAATCAATAAAAAGAGAGAAAAAACATATCCTTATAGCTATACTGGCTTTTCATCCAGGTGGAGGAGAGTTTTTCCCTATTAATCTGGCAAATGCAATTCAAAATGAAGAAGATACACAAGTTTCACTTTTTGTTTTAAATATGAATGATATAAATCAAGACATGTATAACCTTGTAGATAAAAGAATTGCTATATATGATTCCAAATTCGTAACAGCTTATGGAGTAAATAGATTTTTAGAAGATGCAGGTATCTCTCTTATTAACTCTCATATGGTCTCTTTAGATGTTTATTTTACTGTACGGCATAAAGTTAATATTCCTTACTATCCTACACTTCATGGTTCCTATGAAGCCTGCAATGTTCAACAAAATGTTATAAAAGATATATCAGAAAAGGTAACTCACTGGATATATACAGCAGATAGAAATTTAACTGCCATAGAATTTTTAAATATTCCAAAAAACAAAATAACAAAACTAGCAAACGCAATGCCAATAGATAATGAACCTTTTCAAAAAACAAGAGCAGAGCTTGGGATTAAAGATGATACAGTAGTTTTTATTTTGGTTGCTAGAGGTATAAAAAGAAAAGGTTGGAGAGCATCAATTGAAGCTTTCATAAAATTAAATAAAGAGAATCAAAATACTCATTTATTGCTTGTAGGTGAGGGGGAAGAAGTTAATAACCATAAAATTAAATATCAAGACGAAAAAAATATTACATTTTTAGGTTTTCAGTCAAAAATACATGGGTTGCTTAAACTTTCAGATTGCTTGCTTCTTCCTACTAGATTTGCAGGTGAATCTTACCCTCTCATAGTTATTCAAGCTTTACAAGTGGGGCTACCTGTTATTTCTGTTGATACTGGTGAAATAAAATCAATGATGACCTTAGAAGATGGTAGAACATCAGGAATTATTTTACCTAATGAAAGAGATACAAAGTTATTTATAAGTCACCTGAAAGATGCCATGCAAGAGATGATGAAAAAAGAGAAAAGAGAAATATTTTCTAGTGCATCAAAAGAGCTTGCTAAAAATTATGATATATCAAATCTTGCTAAAAAATATATGAATATTTTTGAAACAAAAAAAACTATTTATTTGCATATAGGCTGGCCTAAAACTGGTACAAGTGCTATACAACAATTTTTAGTTCGTAATTTTGAAATTCTAAAAAATAAATATGATTTATTTTATCCAGATTATGGTAGATGGGTCGATGGCTCTCATCACAATATTGCATTTGCATTAAGAGAAAACCCATATTGCAAAATGAAATCAGAAATGGAACAATATCAATATTTAAAAGAGTTAAAAAGCTTAGTATTAAATTCAAATTGCAATAAGATTTTGTTAAGTTCGGAGTGCTTTAATTTATATGATAGCAAAGTATTTCAAGATTTATTTTGTAATTCTTTTGAAATTAAAATTATTTGTTACTTACGTGATCATGATGAATATATTGAATCAATATATGGACAAAATGTGAGAGATCCTTTTTTCAGAGAAAAACAACCATTTAAAATTTTTTTAGATTCTTTTAAAGAAAAGTTATTTTATTCTAAAACTTTACAGCAGTGGGATAAAGTGACGAATAAAGATAACTTTATTTTAAGACATTATAATATTGAAAAATTTATAAACAAAAATATTATTGATGATTTTTTAACCATATTGAATATTGAGCCAAATCAAATAGATTTTAATTACATTAATTCAATTGTAAATGAAAGTTATACTAAAAATGTTTTAGAGTATAAAAGGATGCTTAATATAATTATGTCTAATCAAGATAATAGATTAATACAATTATTACAAAAGTATTCTAAAACGAATCCAGATGAAAAAATAAATTTTTTAACGATAAATGAAAAAAATGAACTTAACAAACTTTTTTTAGTAGATAATGAACTAATTAAAAGTAGATATAAAAATTCCAATTTTACACCAATGCAAAAGCATTTGAAGGTTGATAGAGATGATTTGTATACTAGTATTTCTGATGAAAGTATTAATGATATAACAAATTTTATTTTTACAAATGATATTGAAACTTTTAAACTTATTCAAAAGGATTGTCTAGCTTATAAAAGCTCTAAAGATGATTATATTATGAAATTAGTGGATAGTTATATAGGCAAAAATTCATGATAATTGGTAATGGACAACTAGCAAAAGCTTTTCAAAAAAGCAAACTAAAAGATGATACATGTATATTTGCAAGTGGAGTATCAAATTCAAGCTGTACAGATAAAAATCAATTTGAAAGAGAAAAAAATCTTTTAATAGATACTTTAAAAAATAATAGTGATAAAAAATTTGTTTATTTTAGTAGTTGTGCTTTATCGGCAATTGAATATCCAAAAAATGATTACTATAAACACAAAGCGAATATGGAAGATATAATAAAAGAGCATTCAAAAAAATATTATATATTTAGAGTCCCTCAACTTTTTGGTGATTTTATTGATAATCATAAAACACTAATTAATTTTATTTATACGTCTATAGAATATAATCAAAAATTTAACATCTATGATGAAGCTTATAGATATGTGATTGAGATAAATGATGTTATAAAAATTGTTGAATCATATTTAACTCATCATGATAGTTGTATGACAGTTGATATTGCAAATACATATAGATATAAAGTGTTAGATATAGTACAAATATTTGAAAAAATTTTAAACAAAAAAGCTAATTATGAAATAATTCAAAAAGAAGATAAATATATTTTGGATTTAACATCTTTGGAAAAATTTGTAAAAGAGAAAAAAATTGGTATAGATTTTGGAGAAAAATATTTAGAACAAAAATTGAAAGGAAAACTGAATGTTAAGTAAAATTAATGTGTTCAACTACCTAAGTGTAGTGATAGTGTTTATGCTATCAACTATAGCTTTTTTATATGGAGAAAAAGTGCATTCTTCCTTTGTACGCTCTGATGAATGGAGATTTATTGATGTATATTTGGTACCTTTGTATGAAGGTGTTTTTTCTTGGAAATATTTATTTATGGATCAACATTCATCGTCGATAGATGGTATATTATTTATTATTAATGCTTTATATTTTAATTTAACAGGAGACTTGTTTTTTTATGTAGGTATTATTTCTAAGATATTAATATTAATACTATTGACATTGGTAATTAAAAAAAACTTCAAAAACAATTCAATATTTTGTCTTTTTGCTTTATTATTAATTGGAACAACATTTTTTAGCTTAAAGGCAACAATGGAATATCAATGGCCATTGGTGACAAGATTTAGTTTTTTTGTTTTATTATTTTTGATGGCTTTTTACTTTATTGATAAGATTATACAAAAAAATAACAATACTGTTAAATACTTTATTTATATATATTTAATTTTGATTATCTTATTGCTAGCACATAAATCAGGAGCTACCATTATGATTAGTTCAGCAATTGCCTTAATGGTTGCACTACTAATTTTTAATAAAGAAAATAGAACCAAATATGTTTATTTAATATTGCTTTTTTTCGCAGCCTTTTTAACTATAAAATTATTTTGGATAATTTTTTCAATAGAACAAAGTCATAGTGTAAATTCTAAAATAAATTTTTATAATTTTTCTATAATGTCTTTTATGGAATCTTATGTTTTAGCATTATTAAGTGGATTTGTAAAGATTGAGTTCCTGAAAAAGAATTTGGAAATTTCTACATTACTATTTCTTGGCTATACATATGGATTAATTTATTTTATAGTTATTTTTTATAGTATGAAGTTTAAGACTTATGAAAAATCTACAATTCCATTGATACTTATGTTTTATCCTTTACTATTTATTTTAGGAGTTCTATTATATAGGTATTTTCCTGTGTATGGGGAAGTAAACTGGCTTGTTATTTCTCCAAGATACATTAAAACTTATGAATTAGGAACAGTAGGTTTACTTTGGAATATTTTGTTGATTTACGATAAAGTAAAATTAGATAGATGGAAAAATAACATGTTAATTTCTTTAGGGTTTTTATTCATATTGATTAATATATATTATATGTATTTTTCATATAAAACTTCAAATGCATTTGTTAAAGCATTTTCTAATGCAGATGAAAAATTTTATTATTATGCAGGGGATAAAGATTCTTTACCAAAATGGTTAAAAGGTGGACATTTCTCAGATGAAAAAGTGCAATTTTTAAAAAAAAATAATTTGAATATTTTTAATGAAAATTATAATTTTAAAGAATTCAATCCTCACATAAAAAATAAATTATAACTTAAGGAAAATTTTATAGATGATGTACTCAATAGTAATACCAGTATACAAAAGTTCGAAAATAGTAAGTAGAACTATAGAACAAACAATGAATGAATTAAAACAATATGATTTTAATTATGAGATCATTTTAATAAATGATGGTAGTCCTGATAATAGTTGGGAAGTGATAAAAACATTATCCCGAGAATACAAAGAAGTTAAGGCTATAAATTTAGTAAAAAATTATGGACAACACAATGCTGTCCTTTGTGGATTTGAGCATGCAAAAGGTGACTATATAATCACAATGGATGACGATTTACAAAATCCACCAAGTGAGATCATACATCTTATTAATGCAATAAAAGACACTGAATATGATTTAGTATTTGGTAAATTTAAAGAAAAAAAACATGCTAGCTATAGAAAAATTGGTAGTAGAGTTATAGGGTATTTAAATGAAAAAGTTTTTGACAAACCTAAAAATATAACACTTACAAACTTTAGAATTGTAAAAAAAGAAGTTGTTAAAAGAGTTTTAGAACATAAAACCTCTTATCCATATATTCCTGGACTGTTACTTATGTATGCCTCAAAAATAGAGAATGTTCTAGTGGAACATCATGAAAGAACAGAAGGAAAGTCGAATTATACTTTTTCTAAAATCTTAAATTTAGTGAGTAGGCTTTTACTTAACTATTCTTCATATCCTTTAAGACTTTTGAGTACTTTAGGAATTGTAATATCGTTTTTTAGTTTTCTGTTGGGATCGATATATTTAATTAAAGGCTTTTTATTTGGGACTGAAGTTCAAGGCTGGACAACTTTAGTAGTATTAACATCGTTTTTGGGTGGATTTATTATAGTTTTGCTTGGAATTATTGGAGAATATTTATCAAGAATACTTGAGCAAATTTCTACAAACAAAAGTTATCATGTTAAGGAAGTAGTAGATGAATAGGCAACAGTTTTTTATAGTAGGAGCACAAAGAAGTGGAACGACTTATTTGTATGATATTTTAGACCAACATCCAGAAATTTGTATGGCAAAACCTGTAAGACCTGAGCCAAAGTTTTTTTTGAATAAAAAACTAGATGAAATTAATTTAGATGAATATTATCAGACATATTATCAGCAGTGTTGCGAAAGCAAGGTTTTAGGAGAAAAAAGTACAAGCTACTATGAAAATGAATCTGTTGCAAAAATACTTTATGCATCTTGTCCAAACGCCAAGATAATTTTTTGCCTTAGAAATCCTGTGAAAAGAGCATTGTCAAATTATCAGTTTAGTGTTGATAATGGTTTAGAAACTAGAACTCTAGAAGAAGTCTTTATAGAAAATAAATCTATTAAAAACTTCAACTTTAGCACTTCAGTTAACCCTTTTAACTATCTAGGAAGAGGAGAATATGCTAAGTATATCAAAATGTATCAAAAGTATTTTCCAAAAAATCAAATAAAAGTTTTAATTTTTGAAGAGCTTGTGAATAATGAAAGTGAAATAAAAAAACTATATGATTTTTTGGAAGTCGATTCTAATTTTATCCCTTCAAATATTGAAAAAGTTGTGAATGCTTCTTCTAAAAAAGATAGCGTTAATGAGAATGTAGTTTTAAAAATTCAAGAGTATTATAAATCACATAATGAAGAATTAAGTGAAATACTTGACAATCCATTGAGATGTTGGAATTAATGAAAACATTTTTAGTATCTTTAACAACTATTATCACAGTCATTACTGCATTGTTACTTGATTATGGAGCGAAGAACTATTCACTTTTTCATATAGCAAGTATTGCTATTGTTGCGGTAGTTATTATTGTAAATTTTATAAAATTTAAATTGTGGGGGTATATTCATAAGCAATATCATTTGTCTGATAGTTATCCTGCAGTAGCTATTTTTTTCCCTATTATATATCTTATATCGATTGTAAGAGGAGATGCTGTTTTTGAATTCTCGAAAGTGATAGGAATAGTATTTATCTTATTAGGAATTTTTTATATGAATCAATCTAAAAAAGAAGTTTTAAAATGATTATTGGTTCTTTATTTTTAGTGGGTGCTATTATTAGTACTGCTTTAGGACAATTTTTTTATAAAATGTTTACTTTATACGGTAAGAAATATTTTTTCTATTTAACGATTTTTATGTTTATATTTACTCCATTATTTAGTATGCTTTCGCTTAAGTACTTTTCTGTTGACATGGTGTATATGCTTACTTCTGTAACAATTTTATTGGTAGTTTTATTATCGAGATTTTTTTTAAAAGAGCAGATTACTCAAAAGCAGGTGATTGGAATTGTATTTATACTTTTAGGAGTTGTGTTATATGGAATTTAATAAAAAAAATATATTGAGATTTTTCTTTCAGTATTATTCGTATTTACTAAATGTTTGGCTGATGATTTTAAATATTTTTCCTCCATTTTTGCGAAATATATTTTTAAAACTTATGCTTAAAAAAATGGGCAAAAATGTTTTTATAGATTATGGGGTGCATTTTAGATTCCCTTCAAAGATTATACTTGATGATGAAATTACAATAGGATACGGAACAAAATTTTTCCCATCATTTCACAATAAATCATCTTTGATTCATATTTGTTCGAATGTAAGAATTGGTCCAAATGTTTCATTTAATGCAGCAGGACATGACTACAGATATTTACACTTACCTGATCTTGGAGGAAAAATTGTTGTGAATAAACATGTATGGATTGGTGCAAATAGTATTATCTTACAAAATCTAACTATTGGAGAGGGCGCAGTTGTAGCAGCTGGAAGTGTTGTTACTAAAGATGTGGAACCATATACAATAGTGGGTGGTGTCCCAGCAAAATTTATTAAAAAGAGAGAGTGTGTACACAATGATAGAATTGTTTTTTAGGCTATTTTTAATTAAAATTTTAATTTCAACCATGGTTTATTCTAATGAAATAAGTAAAAATTATGAATTATATCAAGGTGATGAATTTAAAGAAGCTTTTAAAAACCCTATAGATGGCAAATCACTTCCAAAAATTTTAATTATTGGCGACTCCATTTCCATTGGCTATACAACTGAAGTAAGAAGGTTACTTGAAGGTAAAGCAGAAGTTTTTAGAATCCCTGTTAATGGTCAAGATTCATTACATGGAGTCAAAAATATAGAAAAATGGATAAATAATAAAAAATATGATGTTATAAATTTTAATTTTGGTCTATGGGATATCTGTTATAGAAAACCAACAAAAACTAATAAGTTTTTTAAAGACAAAATTAATGGACACTTAACAACAACTCCTTTAGAATATGAAAATAATTTAATAAAACTCATATCAAAAATTAGCAAACATACTTCTAAAATAATTTGGGTTTCTACAACTCCAGTTCCTGAAATTGAAAGTGGACGAAAAAAAGGTGATGAAGTAACCTACAATTTAATTGCAACTAACGTTATAAATACGATGAAAAAAAAGGGGGGGGGGTAGAATTGTATATTAATGATTTGTATACCTATAGTTTGAACAAAAACATACAAATAAAAAATGATGTTCATTTTACGGAAGAAGGTTATAAAGTTTTAGCTAAAAAAGTTGCGGATGAAATATTATTTGCGTTAAATTATAAAAAGGAAATATTACAAAAATGATAAGATTTAACAAACCACCAATTACAGGCAATGAAGAAAAATATGTTTTAGAGTCGATGAAAAGTAGTAAAATCTCAGGAGATGGAGAGTTTACAAAAAAATGTCATAAATGGTTTGAAGAAAAGCTAGAGTGTAAAAAAGTACTTTTAACTACTTCTTGTACTCATGCTCTTGAGATGGCTGCAATTTTACTAGATATAAAAGAGGGTGATGAAGTCATCATGCCATCATATACTTTTGTATCTACTGCAAATGCTTTTGTGCTAAGAGGTGCAAAAATAGTTTTTGTAGATATTCGTCCAGATACTATGAATATAGATGAGACAAAAATAGAAGAAGCAATTACTTCTAAAACAAAAGCTATAGTTCCAGTTCATTATGCAGGTGTAGGGTGTGAGATGGATACAATTATGGATATAGCAAAAAGATACAATCTTTTTGTAGTTGAAGATGCAGCTCAAGGTATGATGAGTACATATAAAGGTAAAGCTTTAGGTACTATTGGACATCTTGGAACTTTTAGTTTCCACGAAACGAAAAACTATACAAGTGCCGGTGAAGGTGGGCTTCTTATCATAAATGATGAAAAGTTTGTTCAAAGAGCAGAAATCATAAGAGAAAAAGGGACAAATAGAAGTCTTTTTTTTCGTGGCATGGTAGATAAATACTCTTGGGTAGATGTAGGAAGTAGCTATCTTATGAATGATGTAAGTGCAGCATATCTGTGGGGAAATATTGAAAAAGCAGATGAGATAAATCAAAATAGATTAAATAGTTGGCAAAAATATTATGATGGACTAAAAGAGCTTGAAAACAGAGGTTTTATAGAGCTTCCAAAAATTCCAGATGGATGTGTACAAAATGCTCATATGTTTTATATCAAAGTCAAAGATTTGGAAGAGAGAACAGCTTTATTGGGACATTTAAAAGAAAATAATATAAATGCAGTATTTCACTATGTACCACTTCACACAGCACCTGCTGGAGTGAAGTTTGGAAGGTTTGATGGAGTTGATAATTTTACGACTAAAGAGAGTGAGAGGTTAATAAGATTACCTATGTATTATGGGCTTGAAAATGAGGTTAAGGATAAGATTATTAAAAGCATAAAAGTATTTTTTAAAAAATAGATGAAAAAAATATCTATTCTTATTTCAACATTTAATGGAAAAAAATATATAAAAGAGCAGTTAGATTCGTTGTTAAATCAATCGTATAAAAATATTGAGATAATTGTTCGTGATGATGGAAGTAGTGATAATACTATCGAAATTTTAAAATCTTATAATATTAAGCCTATAGATACAAAAATAAATCTAGGAGCTATGGGAAGCTTTGAAGAGCTTTTAAAATATGCCTTACAAAATAGTAATAGTGACTATTTTATGTTTTGTGATCAAGATGATGTTTGGGAAAATGACAAAGTAGAAAAAACTTTGGCAAAGATGCAAGAGATGGAAAAAGAGTTTGGAAATATCCCTCTTTTAGTTCACACTGATTTAGAAGTAGTAGATGCGAAGTTAAATACTATAAATAGCTCTTTTATGAATTTTCAGAAAATAAATCCTGGAATAAATAAATTTCATAATCTTTTGATACAAAATACTATTACAGGTTGTACTGTGATGATAAATAAAAAACTAGTTCAAATGTGTTTGCCTATCCCAGATAAGGCTATCATGCATGATTGGTGGATAGGTTTAGTTGCTACTCAGTTTGGTAAAATTGGATATATAGATGAAGCTACTATAAAATATAGACAACATACAAGTAATACAATAGGTGCAAAAGGTTTTGATGTTAGTTTTGTGCTTAAAAGTGTCTCTAAAAAAGTGAACTTATGTGGAAATATATCTCAAGCCAAAGCTTTTTTAGAGAAGTATAAAGATGAGTTAGATGTTGAAACCATAAAAATGCTTGAAGATTTTACAACTTTAGAGCAAAAATCATGGTGGCAAAAAAGAGTAGTCATGTGGAAATATAAACTTTTAAAGCAAGGGCTTATACGAAATGTCGGATTGTTTTTAAATATTAAATGAAAGTGAGCAAAGTTGTGCAAATCAACGGTTCAATAGTACTATACAAAAACAATGAAGAGTTGCTTAAAAAAGCGATAAGCAGTTTTTTGAATACAGAGTTAGAAGTAAAGCTATATTTGATAGATAATTCACCCACAGATGATTTGAAGTATCTGTCAAATTTAGATGAAAGAATAGAATATATTTTTAACAATGCAAACCTCGGCTTTGGAAAAGCGCATAACATAGCGCTCAAAAAAAGTATCGCTGAGGGTGCTAAGTATCATGTCGTGCTTAATCCCGATGTTTATTATGACCAAGGAGTACTAGAGGTGCTTTGCGGGTACATGCAAGAGAACTTTGATGTTGCCAATATCATGCCAAAAGTGTATTATCCTGATGGTACTCTGCAACGTGTTTGTAGGCTTTTACCTACGCCTGCCGATCTTTTTGTACGAAGATTTATTCCATTGAAAAGACTACAAAATAAACTAAATCGTACATACGAGATGTATGATTTTGGACATGATACGATTATGAACGTTCCATTTTTGCTAGGATCTTTTATGTTCCTGAGAGTTTCGGTTTTAAAAGAAGTTGGTTTGTTTGATGAAAATTTTTTTATGTACTTAGAAGACACTGATCTAGGTAGAAGGCTTCACGAGAAATATAAAACTCTCTTTTTTCCTCATGTCCATATTTTTCACGCGCATGCCAGAGAATCGTATAAAAGTAAAAAACTTCTTTGGGTTCATATACGTTCTGCCGTGTATTATTTTACAAAATACGGGTGGCTTTTCGATGCGCAAAGAAGAAGCATGAATAAAGATGTCAAAGATGCTTTCAACATGAATACAACTTCTTTAGATTAAAATTCCGTATGATATTTAAAAGTCTCTTATTCTCCTCTCTCGTCTATATTGTCATTTTAATTGGCATTGATCTGTTTGCACTCTATGGTAGTTTGCAAGCGGCGTTTTACGTTCGTACGAATTATCTCAGCGAATATCTCGCGCCTGCGCAGGACTTAAATATCGAAAAATATTTTTGGGTGCTCATAGTGGTGATGAGCTTTTTGATCATTGAAAAAATTTACACCAACAGGTACGATTTTTGGAGCGATACGAAGCGGACACTCAAAGCTTTGTTCTTTGCATTTGTAGCCGTCTTAAGTGTTGTGTATTTTGCCAAAATGTCCGAAAATTATTCTCGAGGCTTTTTAATTCTCTTTTTCCTTTTTGCCGCTTTATTTTTGCCCATTTTCAAGCGGATCGCAAAAAGGCTACTTTTTACTTTAAATGTTTTTAAAATCAAGGTAAAAATAGTCGCCCATTCGGTGCAACAAAAAGATTTGGAACGAGAACTCGAAGAGAACTGGTACTTCGGTTTTAGCGTATGCGACAAAAGATACGATATGGTACTTGTAGCATCCAAAGGTTTTTCTGTCGAAAAGCTTCAGTATCTCATTAAAAAATATTCCAAAAGAACAAAAGACATTTATGTGGTTCCGTACATGTACCATTTGGATTTTTCTCATGCCGATGTTTTGGATTTTTTCAATATACGACTTTCTGCAATCCACATCGAAAATAAGCTTTTAAGTTTACCCAACGTGTTTCTTAAAACTTTGAGCGAAAAGTTTTTGGTTCTCTTGGTCTTTCCTTTTGCACTATGCTTACATCTTCTTTTGGTTGTACTGATCCGTTTGGAATCTAAGGGCAATGCTATCTTTAAACAAAAACGCTTTGGCAAAAACGGAAAAGTGTTTAGCTGCTACAAGTACAGAAGTATGTATCAAAACGGGGATGAGATACTCAGAGAATATTTACGTAATAATCCTGAAGAAGTTGCGTACTATGAAATTTATCATAAATATAGGAATGATCCGCGTGTGACAAAAATCGGTAAAATTTTACGTGCATCTTCCCTCGACGAACTGCCTCAGTTTTATAATATCTTGCGAGGCGATATGAACCTTATAGGTCCGCGACCTTACATGCTAAGTGAAAGGGAAAAAATAGGGCTTTACAATGAAGATATTATTTTAAAAGTGAAACCGGGCATTACGGGGCTTTGGCAAGTATTGGGACGCAACAACCTAAGCTTTCAAGAACGCATAGAACTCGATAAATGGTATATTCAAAACTGGTCGCTATGGATCGATTTTGTCATATTTATGAAAACGATTAAAGTGGTGCTGAGCAAAGTGGGGGCTCGGTGATTTTACTTTCGAAGTTTTTTAATCTCTAAGCGCACTATATTATCAAACTTTTATCAGAAACGGGCTAGAATACTTCCCTTATAACATAACTGTATGTGCACAAGACATTAACGAAAGCAGAACTTATGAAGAATTATCCCCTTTCAACCGTCGTCATTTCGGTTTACAAAGACACTAAAAGCCTCGATATCATCCTAGAAGCGCTTTCTACACAAACAATTTTACCCGATGAAGTACTCATTTCTGAAGATTGCGACAGCAAGGAGATGGCAGAGTTTATCCCGCAGGCTCGCATTAAATACCCAAATCTAAACATAACACACCTTTTCCAAGAAGATATCGGTTGGCGCAAAAACATTGCTCTTAATCGTGCAATCATGGCTGCACGAAACGAATATCTTATCTTTATAGACGGTGATTGCGTGCCGTTTCACAATTTTGTAGAAAATCATGTTGTTCAAGCGCAAAAAGGCGTGGTTTTAAGCGGTAAACGCGTTGAACTCGGACCAAAAATTACGCAAAAAATCTACGACAAGAAGCTCAAACCCTCTACGTTAACGAATTATTACTGGTTCTATCTGCCGCAACTATTTCTAGACAAAACGCGCCATTTAGAAGATATGCTGCACATAAGTGCCAAAAGTTTCTTAGCACCCCGTATAAAACGCCATGTACGCTACATAATCGGCTGCAACTGGTCATGCTACAAAGAGGATATTTTAAAAATCAACGGTTTTGACGAAACAT
>Ga0265295_1002525_pt1 | contig 28741 bp, 26 predicted proteins | sample Munlansysbiofilm_FD_192503 | JGI IMG/M metagenome (GOLD analysis project Ga0265295, IMG submission 192503) | Leachate microbial communities from a municipal landfill in Southern Ontario, Canada - Methane capture system biofilm | ecosystem: Engineered > Solid waste > Landfill > Unclassified ... | reverse complement strand
TTGAGACTAAGGACAAAAGGAGGTTAGTCGTCGACAATTCTAATCGTGTTGCCGAAGCGTCGGTTAGTTTTAATAGCGATGTTATCAATCGCGGGACAATTGATCATGATGAGAAGGCGGTGCCAGAATTTAAAAAAGATGTTCAGGACCTGGCAAAAATGAGAATTGTCGGACAGCTGTTTAATGTATATATTCTTCTGGAGGGTGAAAAAGAAATTTATCTTCTTGATCAACATGCGGCCCACGAAGCTTTCTTAACCCAGGAGCTGATGGGAATTTTTAATCGCAATGAAGGTCTTCCCAGTCAGGGGTTGATGACACCGATACCTTTAAAAGTTCGTCCCAAAGATTTAACCCTGATCGAAAATGCGTTGGCTGAGTATCAAAGATTGGGCTATGACTGTGATGTTTTTGGAGATGATACCTTGCTTGTTCGTAGTGTCCCGGTATTATTAGGGGAACCCCAGAGCCCGGACTTATTAAAAGCGATGATTGACGAACATCTTTTTGAAAGTAACGAAAATACTGAGGGCAACACGGTTTTTTCAGAAAAAGTAAAAAATAAAATCATTATGATGGCTTGTAAAGCTGCCATTAAAGGCGGGCAATCTTTGACCCAGGCTGAAATTAGAAAACTTCTTGAAGATTTGAGGCGTCTCAGTAATCCCTATACTTGTCCCCATGGACGCCCTATCATCATGAGATTAAAGGAATATGAATTAATGAAATTATTCAAGCGGGTGGTATAAGATGGAAACAAAAAAACCAAAAATACTCGTCGTGGTAGGACCGACTGCCAGCGGAAAAACCGCATTGGGGGTGGCACTTGCAAAAAAATTGAATGGTGAGATTATTTCTGCGGACTCCATGCAAATCTATAAATATATGAACATTGGTACAGCCAAGGTCACCTTAGAAGAAATGCAGGGGGTACCCCATCATCTGGTAGATTGTGTGTCCCCAGATGAAGAATTCAGTGTCGCAAAATATAAGAAAGCCGCACTGGGTGTCATCGAAGCCATTCTTTCAAAAGGAAAGCTTCCTATTATAATAGGGGGGACAGGATTATACATTAATAGTCTTAGTCTGCCCTGGGATTTTCAAAAAAAGGACAGTGATGAAATAATACGGTGGCGACTAACGGCCGAAGCCGAAGTCCTGGGGAAGGAAGCCTTATACGAACGGCTAAAATTGGTGGATCCGGTTACGGCAGAAAGTGTTCACCCCAATAATCAAAACCGGATTATCCGGGCGTTGGAAATTTATGAGCTCACTGGCAAGCCGAAATCCCATTTTGATGAAGAGACAAAAAAACAGGAAGTTCCTTATGATTATATTATTCTGGGGTTGGACTGGGACCGCGAGACGCTCTATCATCGGATTAACCATCGGGTTGATCGGATGATTGAGGAAGGTCTTGTTGAAGAGACAAAGATGCTGGTTGAGCGGGGCTATGACTGGAACTTGACGGCACTAAAGGCAATTGGCTATAAAGAGCTAAAACCCTACCTGGAAGGGGTGTCCACCTTGGCAGAAGCGGTAACCATTCTAAAACGGGATTCCCGACACTACGCCAAACGTCAAATGACCTGGTTTCGCAAAGATAAGCGCATCCAGTGGCTGAAAATGAGTGAGGCCAAAGACTTGGAGACCCAGGTTGAGGCGTGTTTAAAGCTGATTCTTCCTCAATTTGAACCAATAAATGAAAGTGAGTAATTGTTTGAACATACAAAAAGACATTAAAACCTATCTTGAACAGGAATTTGAGATTTCAGCAGAAGTCATCGATTTCGTAAAAAAAGTCGAAAATGAGGTTCACTCCCAACTAAAAGAACGGGATGATCTGTCAGAGCTTCATCAGTATCGGGTCATCAAAGCGATGCAAAAGGCGGGACTGGGTGATCGACACTTTACTGTTTCGACTGGCTATGGCTATGACGATGTCGGACGGGAAGTGGTTGAAACCATCTATGCCGATGTTTTCGGAGCAGAAGATGCCTTGGTGAGGCCGCATATTTCATCGGGAACCCACGCGATTGCGTTAGCTTTGTATGGGGTCCTTCGCCCCGGCGACCATTTACTGGCCATTACCGGTTCGCCCTACGATACCATCCGTTCCGTGATCGGCCTGGAAGAGACTTGTGTTGGGCAGGGAACCATTAAAGAATTTGGAGTCACCTATAATCAGATCGAATTGCTGGCTGATGGCAGTTTTGATGAAGTGGCGATTCTTTCTGCCATTACCCCAAATACGAAAATGATTTATCTGCAGCGATCGACAGGTTACAGCTGGCGGGCGGCACTAAGCATCAACGCGATGGCAGAGATGATTAAAAAAATTCGAGCAGTAAAAGCAGATGTGATTGTTTTTGTCGACAATTGCTATGGCGAATTTATGGACCTGGTCGAACCAGTGTTAATCGGTGCCGATTTAATGGCCGGTTCGCTGATCAAAAATCCTGGTGGCGGCTTAGCGCCGACCGGCGGTTATGTCGCTGGTCGAGCAGATCTGGTCCATTTGGCCGCTTGCCGTCTGGCGGCTCCCGGAGTAGCCAGAGAAACCGGTGCCACCCTGGGAATAAACCGCACCTTGCTGCAAGGTCTGTTTTTGGCTCCAACGGTGGTGGCCCAGGCAATTAAGTCGGCGGTGCTATTGGCCGCTTGCTATAAAAAGCTGGGTTTTGCCGTTTGTCCCGAAGTGATGGACTATCGCAGTGATATCATTCAGAGTGTTTGTTTAAAAACCGCCGAAGCGGTTAAAACATTTTGTCGGGCGATTCAGGAAGCGGCTCCGGTGGACAGCCAGGCCACCCCTGAACCATGGGATATGCCCGGCTATTCGGATCCCATTATTATGGCAGCCGGTGCTTTTATTCAAGGTTCTTCCATCGAACTTTCGGCTGACGCCCCGATGCGGGAACCTTACTATGTTTATTTTCAAGGCGGTCTGACACATTTTCACGGTAAGCTGGGTGTATTGCTCAGCCTCCAACGCCTACTCGATAAACAACTTGTAAAAATTTAAAAATTAAGATTAGAAATAATGAGGAGAATCATGATAACAAAAGAAAAAATTGATCGAATCAATGAACTGGCCCGAAAGAAAAAAGAATGTGGGTTGACCGAAGACGAATCGGATGAGCAAATGACACTGCGGGCTGAATATCTGTCGGCTGTCAGAACAAATTTAAGAGCGCAACTGGATAACATCGAAATCGTCGATAAGTAATATAAAAAAAGCAAAGGAGCAAATTGTTATGAAAAATAAAGAGAAAGAAAAAAGTCCTGGGACGCTGCTTCAGGAGCAGCTGGGTAAAAAATGGGAACTGGCCTGGAAAGACCTCAGCACAGAAGAATTTGTCAAAGTAAAAGAGATCAGCGATGATTACATCCGCTTTCTAACCGCCGGAAAAACCGAACGACAGTGTGTAACACTTAGTGTTGATCTGGCCGAAAAAGCTGGATTCAAGCCACTGGATTCTTTTTCGGAAGCCGGGAAAATTAGTTCCGGGGATAAACTCTACACGGTTCACAAAAACAAAACCGTGATTTTCTTTGTGGCCGGTAGGAAGTCGATTGAGGAGGGAATGGCTATTGTTGGTGCCCATATTGATTCACCTCGTCTTGATTTAAAACCATCACCTCTGTATGAAAGTGATGATATGGCTTTTTTCAAGACCCACTATTATGGCGGCATAAAAAAATACCATTGGGTGACAATCCCCCTGGCCATGCATGGAACAGTGGTAAAAAAAGATGGCGAAACGATTAACGTTTCCATCGGGGAAGCGCCAGAAGATCCGGTTTTTTGCATCACCGATCTATTGCCTCATTTGTCTCAGGAACAAAACACCAAAAAAATGACCGAGGGAATCACCGGGGAAGGGCTTAATATTATTGTCGGCAGTCAGCCCTATCCTGAAAAAGATTTAAAAGACGGGGTTAAGCTCAATATTCTCAATCATCTTTACACAAAATATGGTATGGTGGAAGAAGATTTTGCCACCGCTGAATTAGAAGTAGTGCCGGCAGGAGCTGCCCGAAACGTTGGTTTTGACGAAAGCCTGATTGGTGGCTATGGTCAGGATGATCGTATCTGCGCCTATACAGCACTGCGGGCGATTCTTGATCAGGAGACGATACCGGAGCGAACGCTTTGTGTGATTCTGGCTGATAAAGAAGAAATTGGCAGCGTCGGTAATACGGGCATGCATTCGCGCTTTTTTGAGGGCGCGGTCGCAGAACTAATCGATTTGATGGCGGTTAAAAAGCCCGAAATAGCCATTCGTCGCTGCTTAATGCGTTCAGAAATGCTTTCTGCTGACGTCACTGCCGGCGTCGATCCTAATTATACAGGTACCCACGATAAAGGAAATGCCCCATATATTGGAAAGGGAATGGTTTTGTCAAAGTACGGCGGTGCCCGCGGGAAATCAGGTTCTAATGATGCTCATGCTGAGTTTATGGGGAAGATGCGACAAACGCTCGAAACTGCCGGTGTGATCTGGCAGATGGGTGAGCTCGGCCGGGTGGATCTTGGCGGCGGTGGCACGATTGCCCATATTCTGGCAGAATATGGAATGGATGTACTGGATTGTGGCCCGGCACTGCTGAGCATGCACTCGCCCTTCGAGTTAGCATCTAAGGTTGATTTGTATATGTGCTATAAAGGGTATAAAACCTTTTTGGCTTAGAAAAAATGACAAGATAATACCCTTTAAGACAGAAAGGTTATTCTAAATGGCATATGTTAATATATTAACATATGCCATTTAGTGCATTAATCGTTTTGGCTCTATGAATGGTCACTTTGAAATGGTAGTTATAGTCTAAATATTATATTTTTAGAGCTATATATTACCATTTTTTTTCTGGGCCCGGTGGGTACAGTATTATTTTAAACAAATTTATTAATTCGTATGGAAAAAAAATAATTTATATGTTATGATACTGCCTATATATACAAGTATACAGTTTCTCTTGTGTAAAAAATTTAATTTGAGGGGTGTTTGACGTAAGATGAATGTAAAACATGGAACCTTTAAGGGGGGAATCCACCCACCCTATAGAAAGGAAAGTACAGCTGAAGTTCCGTTGGGCTTTGGCGTAAAGCCGGAAATGGTGATCATACCCATGTCGTTGCACATTGGGGCACCTTGTACACCGATTGTGAAAAAAGGCGATCAGGTATTTCTGGGCCAGAAAGTTGGCGAGCCGAATGGTTTTGTTTCCGCTCCGGTACATGCCAGTGTATCCGGAAAAGTTGTTGCGGTGGAGGAACGTCCACATGCATCAGGGGATCGGATTATGTCGGTTGTGATTGAATCAGATGGTTTGGATACTATCGATCCAAGTATTAAACCCTATGGTACTTTAGAAGAAATGGATGCGGAGTCAATCAAAAAAATGATTCTGAATTCCGGGATTGTTGGTCTTGGTGGGGCAACCTTTCCAACTCATGTTAAACTGGCGATTCCACCGGACAAAAAGGTTGATTGCGTTGTTTTAAATGGTGCCGAATGTGAGCCTTATTTAACTGCTGATCATCATTTGATGCTGAATCAAGCTGAAAAGGTTGTCATGGGATTAAAAGCAGTCATGAAAGCGGTAAGTGTTGAAAAAGGTTTTATTGGTGTCGAAGATAATAAAACCGACGCCATTGAAGCACTTGTGACAGCAATTGGAAACGATAGCAGACTGGAAGTTTATTCATTACACACAAAGTATCCGCAGGGAGCTGAAAAGCAACTGATTGCGGCAATCACTGGTCGAGAAGTACCGTCGGGCGGGTTGCCAGCAGATGCGGGTGTTGTTGTTATGAATGTCGGAACAGCAGCTCAAATAGCAGAGTCAATGGCAACAGGAATGCCTTTGTACAAACGTTACCTGACTTGTACTGGCGATGCCATTAAAAACCCACAAACCATTGAAATTCGCGTAGGAGTACCATTTCAATCGGTGATTGACCAATGTGGGGGCTTCTCGGCTGAACCGGGAAAAGTAATTTCTGGCGGACCGATGATGGGGGTTACCCAGTTTGAAACGGCGATCCCTGTTATGAAGGGAACATCAGGAATTTTATGTCTAACCAAAGAATCAGCAAAAATTTCCACACCATCAAACTGTATCCACTGCGGCAAATGTGTGGGAGTCTGTCCAATTCACCTGCAGCCTCTTTACATCGCCGAATATTCCCAGCGGAATAATTGGGATAAATGCGAATCAAATAACGCCATGGATTGTATTGAATGCGGAAGCTGTTCTTACATCTGTCCGGCAAAAAGAACCCTGGCATCATCGATTCGTGTGGCTAAACGCGAGATTATCGCGCAGCGAAGAAAAGGAAATTAGGAGGAATATTGATGAATGAATTAAATCTTACAGTGTCATCATCCCCTCATATCCGCGCAAAACATTCCACAGCCAATATTATGCAAAATGTCATTATTGCTTTGTTACCTGCATTGGCTGTCGCAGGATTTGTTTTTGGGATATGGGCTTTGGCATTAGTAGCAATTTGTATAATTTCTTCAGTTGCTACAGAAGCGGTTATTCAAAAACTGCTTAAGAAACCAGTAACGATTAATGACTGGAGTGCGGTTGTCACGGGGGTGCTTTTAGCATTCAACTTACCGATTAATGCGCCATGGTGGATTGCCGTTGTCGGTTCTGTTTTTGCCATTGCTATTGTTAAACAGTGTTTTGGTGGTTTAGGACAAAACTTCATTAATCCAGCTTTGGTGGCAAGAGCTTTCTTGCTGGCTTCATGGCCGGGACATATGACCGCAACAGCTTATCTGCCAGTATCGGATACGGTAACGACGGCAACACCATTGGCCTTATTAAAAGCTGGTGAAGCGGCAAGCATGCCTTCAACCATGGACTTATTCTTCGGTTTAAACGGCGTGTATGGATGTATCGGGGAGATTTCAGCCCTTGCTTTGTTGCTTGGCGGATTGTATCTAATTTTTAAAGGCATTATTAGCTGGAGAATTCCAACCATTTATTTATTAACAGTGGGAATTTTTGCCCTTCTGGTTGGACAAGATCCAATTGTGCATATTGTATCAGGTGGTGTGATGTTGGGTGCCTTCTTTATGGCGACGGACTATGCGTCATCGCCGGTTACACCAAAAGGTCAGATTATTTATGCATTGGGGTGTGGGTTAATTACCATGATCATTCGTATTTATGGGGGTTATCCTGAAGGCGTTTCTTATTCAATTCTACTAATGAATGTTGCAACACCTCTTATTGAACGCTTCACCAAAGAGCGAATCTATGGTGTGACTAAAACCAAGAAGGAGGCTAAAGCATAATGGAAGCTAAAGAAAAAGTGCAAATTGACTGGAAAGTTGTTTTTAAACTCGGATTTATTTTGTTTGTCATTTCAGCTGTGGCTGCCTGTGCATTGGCATTGACCAATTATGTAACGGCTGGAACCATTGAGGAAATGAATATCAAAGCCAATACTGTGGCGCGACAGGAAGTGCTTTCGGATGCAAATGAATTTGAACAAGTTCCTGCTGAAGAGGTAACAAAAATTGCTACAGAAATAGGCATGGAAAAACCAGAAGAGCTTTTGGAAGTCTACACAGGAACAAATGGCGGTGAAGTTGTGGGATATACTGTAAAAACCGGACCTACTAGCGGGTTTAGTGGCGAAGTTCAGGTTCTGACAGGTATCTCAACAGAAGGTACTATTACCGGCATTACCATCATCAAACATAATGAAACCCCGGGTTTGGGAGCCTTGGCTGCCGGCGAATGGAATGATCAATTTACCGGGAAATCAGCAGCTGAAGAGTTAGTTGTGGTAAAAGGGACTGCTAAAGAAGGCAGTAATGAGATTCAGGCGATTACTGGTTCTACCATTACTTCTAAGGCCGTTACTGAAGGCGTAAATACATCGATTCAAGTTTTCCAGACTTTGTCGAAATAGGAGGGAACACAAGATGAATTTTTTTAAAAATCTTACTCGTGGTATCATACGAGAAAACCCTACCTTTGTTCTTGTACTGGGGATGTGTCCAACCCTTGCGGTTACCACGTCTGCCATTAACGGGATGGGGATGGGTCTGGCAACCATGGCAGTGTTAATTGGTTCAAACGTGGCCATCTCGGCATTGCGTAAAATAATTCCTGATAATATCAGAATCCCGGCTTTTGTTGTTGTTATCGCTTCCTTTGTTACGATTATTGGAATGCTGATGAAGGCCTATGTACCAGCACTGGACGCCGCGTTGGGGATATTTATTCCTTTGATTGTTGTTAACTGTATTATTCTGGCTCGTGCTGAAGCGTTTGCCTTTACCAATGGTATTGCCGACTCATTTGCCGATGGTATGGGAATGGGTCTTGGTTTTACCCTGGCATTAACAATTCTAGGCTCAATCCGAGAAATTTTAGGGGCCGGAAGTATTTTTGGATTTTCTCTGTTCGGTGCAGCATATGAACCGATCTTACTGATGATCTTACCTCCCGGAGCATTTTTAACCCTTGGTCTTTTAATTGGCCTGATTAACTGGAAAACGAAAAAGGCATAGGGGGAGATATCGATGACTTTAATTTTTATAATGATCAGTGCAATTTTTATCAACAACTTTGTACTGTCGCGATTTTTAGGTATTTGTCCGTTTTTAGGGGTGTCCAAACAAGTTGAAACCGCTGTCGGGATGGGTGTTGCGGTAACCTTTGTTATGGCGCTGGCTTCTGCAATTACATATGTAGTTCAATATTCTATTCTTGATCCACTGGGTCTTGGCTATCTGCAGACAATTGCATTTATTTTAATCATTGCGGCGTTGGTTCAATTGGTCGAAATGATTATCAAAAAATCAAGCCCTTCGCTGTACCAGGCGCTGGGTGTATATTTGCCACTGATTACGACAAACTGTGCGGTACTTGGGGTGGCTTTAATCAATATTCAAAATGAGTACAATTTCATTGAAACCATTTTTAATGGTGTTGGTGCTGCATTAGGTTTCACTCTGGCCATCGTTTTGTTCGCGGGAATTCGTGAACGTCTTGAAACTTCGGCAGTGCCAAAAGCGCTGGAAGGATTTCCGATTGCATTGCTGACTGCTGGTTTGATGGCGATCGCATTTTTGGGATTCTCCGGAATGAAACTGGGTTAGGAGGATATGGAAATGTTAAATGCGATTTTAGTTCCCGTTGGTATCCTCGGTGTATTCGGCTTAGTATTTGGGATTGGTCTGGCTATTGCTGCTAAGGTATTTGAAGTTTATGAAGATCCGCGGGTGCCATTGGTAAGAGCGGCTCTTCCGGGCGCTAACTGTGGCGGTTGTGGTCTGCCTGGCTGCGATGCTTTGGCTTCAAACATTGTTGATGGAACGGCAGCCATCGATGCCTGCCCGGTTGGGGGAGCCGATTGTACCGCTGCCATTGCCGAAATTATGGGTATGGAAGCCGGAAGTGCGGTTAAAAAGGTTGCCACTGTCATTTGTCAGGGAACCTGTGAAACAGCACCAAATCGCGCTGATTATTATGGCGAAATGGATTGTCGAGAAGCGATGATTGCTTCTGGTGGTGCAAAAGGATGTCGATATGGATGTCTGGGATTAGGAACTTGTAAAGCGGTATGCCCCTTCGATGCGATTGTTATGGGAGAAGACGGACTGCCGAAAATTGATCCGGACAAATGTACTTCTTGTGGCAAATGTGTGGATGCCTGTCCTAAAGCCATTATGAGCCTGGTGCCGGCAACTCAGGAAGTCATTATTAAATGCCATAACCTTGACAAAGGAAAGATTGCCCGTCTATCATGTACAACTGCATGTATTGCTTGTGGTGCTTGTAAAAAAGCCTGTCGCTTTGATGCGATCACGATCGAGAATAATTGCGCGAAAATCGACTATGATAAATGTCGACAATGTTATGAGTGCGTCGACAAGTGTCCGATGAACTGTATTACGGGTGATGTGGAATATGGCAAAGAAACTGCATATATTATTGAAGAAAATTGTATTGCCTGCGGGTTGTGTGCGAAAAATTGTCCCGTTAATGCAATTACTGGGGAGATTAAAAAACCACCCTACGTTATTGATCATGATATGTGTATTGGCTGTGGAATCTGTTTTGATAAGTGCAGGAAAAATGCGATTGAAATGAGACCAAATAAGACCAAATAAATAAAGTAGAACCAGATAAATAAGATGTTCTAAACGGCTCCTCATTGAAAAATGAGGAGCCGTTTTTATTAAGAATTTATGACAATTCATGATTTGATTAAAATTTTAATGAGAATTTTAGGAAAGATGTATAAAATAAATTGCGGTGTTGTTAAAATAGTAATATTGCTAACATGAGGAGACATAGGTTTAAATTTTTATCAAAATTAATGCTGACGAGTCAATCAAAATTTCAGCAATGAATCAGATTATGTTTGGTTGTCGGTCATATCTGAGTTGCTAAACATGAAAAACGTCTGTAATTACCTTAAATCTAAAAAAATATCTAACGCCTCGGGGCGAATTGGGGTATAATAGTATGCATGTTTTAAAGTAGCATCATATGAATCCGGGTATTGTAAAATAAAGCAGAAAAAATAGAATTAAATTAATTAGTCATAAAAAATATTTTAGTAGAGTTAGAACCGGGGGTAGGATTATCAGTCTTGTTTATACATATCAAATATCAATAAATCATGAAAAGCTGGTCAGAGAGGAACTGGTCAAGCGTTACAGTTATTCTAGCCGTCTTATCAGAGAAATTAAACGGATTGGAAAGATCAGTTTAAATCAGCGCGAGTGTTTTCTGGGACAGCAAATTAAACCAGGAGATGTCATTGAGATTAAGATGCCTTGCGAAGATATTGATGGCGAACCGGTATCGGGGAACCTTAATGTCGTTTACGAAGATGAGGAATTGTTAGTCATTAACAAACCGCCTTTCTGTGTAACACACCCAACGAAAACGCATCAATTGGATACCCTGGCAAATTATATCAGCTATTATTGGAGTGAGCGCGGTGTTTCTGCAAAAATCCGTTTTATCAATCGATTGGATCGAGATACAACGGGTATTGTGGCGATTGCCAAAAATAAATATGTGCATCATTATGTTCAAAAAGAAACGAATTCAGGTAAGGTGATTAAGGTTTATCATGCTTTTGTGCATGGAAAGCTTCCCCATCAAGAAGGTATTATTAATGCGCCCATTGGTCAACCTTATGAAAACAGTATCCACAGGGTTGTTATGGAAGATGGGAAACCATCGGTAACCCGCTATAAGGTGCTGGAGGAATTTAAGGATGCATCGTTGGTAGAGTTGGTTTTGGAAACAGGACGGACACACCAGATAAGAGTTCATATGAAGCATTTGGGAAACCCGATTATTGGTGATCCTCTGTATCATGGCGAGTGTATGCAAGCAAGCTCTTTTGAAATGCCGCATCAGGCACTTCATGCGCACCGTCTTTTACTATCACTTCCCAGTAAAAGAAATTTGCACGTTCAGGCTGAATACAGCAAAAACTTGACGGAACTTCATAAACATTTAAGAGAGAATAAAGAGAAAAAGGTGATGGAATGAGTGAAAAGCAAAAAAAAGGGATAAGAAGACGTAAAAAGAAAAAACATATTGGAGCAAAAATACTCATTGTTCTTTTGGTACTGGGAATACTGGGAGCCGGAGTCATGTATTCCATCTATGCTGCAAATCGCATGGATATTTCAGGCTATCAGTATCAGGCAAAGGACAAAACCGAGATCTATTCAGCAGATAATGCCGTTATTGCCGAGTTGTACACAAAAAACCGGACCAACATTACCATCGATCAGATCCCGGTACAATTACAACATGCCCTGGTATCCGTAGAGGATTCGCGTTTTTACGATCATTTCGGGATTGATGTACTGGGGATTGGCCGAGCATTTTTTGCAAACATTGCTAGCAGTAGCATTAGTGAAGGAGCCAGTACCATTACCCAACAGTTGGCTCGAGTTCTGTTTTTGCCGGATATTGCAACGGAACAGAATTTTAATCAGAAATTGATAAGAAAGCTAAAGGAAATATCGATTGCACTACAGTTAGAAGAAAAGTATACCAAAGAGCAGATTCTGGAGATGTACTTTAATGAATACTATTTTGGCTCCGGTGCGTATGGGATTGAGGAAGCAGCACAAACTTATTTTAACAAACCGGTTTCGCAAGTTAACCTTGCTGAAGCTGCGATGTTGGCAGGTTTGCCCCAGGCACCTAGTGCCTATGCTCCTAATTCTAATTTTGAAGCAGCCAAAAAGCGTCAGCAGGAAGTTCTGACACGAATGGTTAAAGAAAAGTACATTACTCAGGAAGAAGCAGATGCCGCCTATGCATTGGAATTAGTAATCAGAGATCCGGCAACGATCAGTAATGACGATCAGATTTTGGATAATTACGAAGCATTTGTAGGAAAGGCTCTGGATGAATATGCTCGGATGAAAGCTTCATCCGTTATGCAGGAGCGTGGTCTTACAGAAGATCAGGCCATTGATTATATAAAAGAGAACATCGCCAGCGGCGGGTATCGTATTTATACCACGATTGACTCACGGATGCAGGCGGATGCCATTGACAGTCTATATACTGGTCTTGATGATTATGGAATGAATGAAGAAACAGGAGCTGTTGTCACTGTGGATTTAGATGGAAGTGTCAAAGCTTATTATGGAGGGAACACTAAGATAGATATGGCAGATGAGCGAAGACAGCCGGGATCAAACATCAAACCGCTCTATTATGCAGCGGCTATGGATAAGGGATTGATTACGCCGTCAACGACAATTCTCGATGCCTATACCGATTTTGGTGGCTATGCTCCGAGAAATTACGATGGTGGTTATCATGGAACCGTGACGGTACGAACTGCGTTAATAAATTCTTATAATATTCCGGCGGTTAAAGTGTACGATAAGGTCGGAGTTGAAGCGGCCGTCGCATTTATGCAGACGATGGGAATCTCAACCTTTGAAGATACTGATTATAATTTAGCAACTGCCCTTGGTGGGATGACCTATGGGATTAAACCGGTGGAAATGGCGGCGGCCTTTAATGTTTTTAACAATGCCGGGGTTTACAATCAACAGTATTATGTTACAAAACTGGAACAGATCAATGGTGAGGTTCTTTATACAAAAAATGCATCCAGTACGACCACCAGAAAAGTCATGACCGATACCACGGCAGCTAATATGATGGGCATTCTGGAGGGGGTTGTCAGTTATGGTACCGGTACCGCCGCATCTCAGATTTATACAACTGCCGGGAAAACCGGGACAACCCATGATAATAAAGATTTATGGTTTACCGGTATTACGGGTAATTTGACCACAGTTGTCTGGATTGGTAGTCCTGAAAATTATATTTTATCGGGTGGCAGCTATATCGCGGCAGGTATTTATGGGAATTACATGAGCTCTGTCATCAATCAGGATCTGCTGACGATCACAGAAATGGAGCGAACGTCGAACGAAGGCGAAACATCGGGAGCCTCTACCATTGACGCAGGCACGACCAAAAAGACAACAGAAGAGGAAAAGAAGACTGAAACGGAAACGCCGACGACGAAACCGACAACACCGACTGAGCCGACAACACCGACTGAGCCTGTCAAACCGCCGGAGCCAACCGAACCGACGGAGCCAACCGAACCGACAGAACCAACCGATCCAACCGAGCCAACGGAACCAACGGAGCCAACGGAACCAACGGAGCCAACCGAACCAACCGAACCAACAACGCCTACTACCTAACGGAGGAAGATGATGATTGAACAAAGCAAATCAAAAAGACTGGAAATTAAACAAAACATGCGGGGTGGCAAGGGTGATATTGAAATTACTCATATCACCAATAATGAAATTCTGGGTAAAAATTGTCGCCTCTTTGCCCAGATTACGGTGAAACCTGGAGATTCCATTGGGGAGCATCAGCACATCAATGAGCGGGAAGTGTTCTATTTTATACAGGGAAAAGGCATCGTTATCGACAATGGCAAGGAGGCTGAAATTGGGCCCGGAGACGTGATGGTGACTCCCGATCAAAGCAGCCATAGTGTTATCAATACGGGTGATGAAGATCTTGTGTTTATGGCACTGATACTCAATGAAAACGCATGACAAAAAAGAAGATCGAACAAATCTTAGCCACACTGGAAAGCCGATACGGCCAGGAACAGTGTGGCTTAGATTTTAAGTCCCCCTTTGAATTGCTGATTGCGACCATCCTTTCGGCACAATGTACGGATGTCCGCGTGAACATTGTCACTAAAGATTTGTTTGAAAACTACAAGACACCTGAAGCGATTCTACTTTTGGGAGAGGAAGCCCTGCTCACAAAAATTAAGACCTGCGGTTTAGCAAGAACAAAGGCGAAAAACATCATCTTGACCTGTCACCGTCTACTAATAGAATATAATGGCACGGTGCCTGATCAAATGGAGCAACTACTTACGCTTCCAGGCGTTGGTCGCAAAACCGCCAATGTGGTAATGAGCAATGCCTTTAATATTCCCGCGATTGCAGTGGATACCCATGTCTTTCGGGTTTCCCGACGAATTGGCTTAGCCCAAGGGAAAAATGTGCTGGAAGTTGAAAAAGAATTGATGAAAAACATTCCCAAAGATAAATGGTCTCAGGCCCATCATTGGTTGATCTGGCATGGTAGAAAATGCTGTACGGCAAGGAATCCCAATTGCAGTGGTTGTATGCTGCGAAGCCTCTGTAATTTTGGCAGGGGAAATAATAAAGAAGCGTAGGATGTGATCAATTATTTCTTGTGTTTTTCTTAAGAATGGTTTATGATAATCACTATAAATAATCATTGAAAAGAAAAAGGAGGAAAAAATGAAGAAAAGAGTGATTAGTGTTTTACTCGTAATGATGTTCACCGCTTCTATTTTTGCATTTGCAGGTTGTTCTACATCCGGTGGTAGTGCAGACGCAGATGTTGTCAAGCTTGGTTTTATTGGACCAATGACTGGCGATGCGGCCATCTACGGGAGCTCAGCTGAAGAGGGGGCCCAATTAGCCGTAGCGGAAATCAATGCGGCTGGTGGTATTGATGGGAAAAACGTCGAATTGGTTGCTTATGATTCAAAAGCTGATCAAACCGAAGCGATCAATGCCTACAACCGATTAAGAGACCAGGATGGAGTTGTTGCTGTAATTGGGGGAACCTTAAGTGGTGAGACCTTAGCAATGAAAGATATCATGGTACAGGATAATATGCCAGTATTATCGCCAACTGCTACGGCGGTTGAAGTAACACAAGAAGCGCCAAATGTGTTTAGAGCATGCTTCCTGGACGATTATCAGGGACAAGCTGCGGCAAACTTCTCAGCGACAACATTAGGTGCCAAAACAGCAGCTTTATTAATTGGAACTGGTAATCCCTATTCAGAAGGTGTTTCAGAAGCATTTAAGGCTGCATTTACTGCCAAAGGCGGTACCATTGCCGGCAGCGAATCTTATGGAACAGCGGATAAAGATTTTAGTGCTCAATTAACAAAGATCAAGGAAATGAATCCGGATGTTGTGTTTGTTCCAGATTATGTTCAAACAGTTGGTCCCATTCTTCAAAAAGCTAAAGAAATGGGCATTACCGCAAAATTTGTCGGAGCGGATGGTTGGGATGGCGTACAGGAAGAGTATGCTGATGCCGCGCAGGGAAATTACTTCACAAATCATTATGCAGCCGATTCACCCTCAGAAACCGTTCAGAACTTTATTACGGCCTACAAAGCAGAGTATAATAAAGTGCCAAACTCGTTTGCAGCTTTAGGTTATGATGCTGTTTATACCATGGTAGAAGCAATTACTGCGGCGGGAGCAACAGAGGCGGCAGGCATTATCACAGCATTAAATGCCACTGATCATGCTGGTGTTACTGGAACCTTAAAGTTTGATGAAGAAGGCAATCCCAAAGACAAAGAAGTTACCATTATTAAAATTGACGACGGTCAATTAAAATTTGATTCCACAGTGGTTAATAACTAGTCTTTAATAAATTTATTATTACACTAAACAAAAGGGATATAGGAGAGACACATCTCTTCTATATCCATTTTATGTTATTCTACATATGTTATTCTACAAAGGAGGATACATCGTGAATTTATTTCTGCAACAGCTGATTAACGGGCTAAACGTAGGGAGTATCTATGCGCTCATCGCAATCGGTTATACCATGGTATACGGCATTATAAAACTTATCAACTTTGCCCATGGTGAAATCATGATGTTCGGTGCGTATTTTGCATTCATTGCCGCTACCAGTTTTCAATTGCCGGTTTGGGCGGTTCTGTTATCTTCAATGGTTATTATGGCCATTATTGGTGTGACGATCGAATTCGTTGCCTACCGGCCACTTAGAAATGCGCCCAGACTATCAGCCCTGATTACAGCCATTGGTGTAAGTCTGTTTTTACAGAATCTGGCACTGATTATTTTTAAGCCGGACCCAAAGGTTATGCCCAAGATTTTTCCTGAAACGATTTATAAATTAGGTGAAATCGAAATCAGTTCAACCACTCTGATTACCATCGGTTTGTCATTGTTTTTTATGGTATTACTGGATCTTTATATCCGCAAAACAAAACAGGGTCGTGCCATGCGTGCCGTATCAGAAGACAAGGATGCTGCGATTCTGATGGGTATTAACGTCAATCGAACCATTTCACTGACCTTTGCGGTAGGTTCTGCTCTCGGTGCCTTGGGAGGTGTTCTATTCAGTGTTGCATATATTCAGGTTTACCCGACCATGGGTGTTATGCCTGGGCTTAAAGCCTTTATCGCAGCAGTTTTAGGTGGTATTGGAATTATCCCTGGGGCGATGCTGGGAGGGTTTATTATTGGTATGGTCGAGACAATGACAAAAGCATATCTTTCAACAACCTGGGCGGATGCAATTGTTTTTGCTATTTTAATCATTGTTCTGCTTTTCAAACCAACCGGTATTTTGGGTAAAAATACGAAAGAGAAGGTATAGACAATGGATCACAATAAGAAAAAAACATATTTAATCAATACAATTGCAGTCGTATCTCTCTATCTAGTATTTTTTGTGTTAATCCAGACAAAAATCATGAATAACTATTTTGTCGGGATTGCAATCATGACCTGTATTATGATTATCATGGCTATAAGTTTGAATATCGTCGCTGGATTTTTGGGCGAGATGGCATTAGGACATGCTGGTTTTATGGCCATTGGTGCCTATGCATCAGCCAGTTTTTCAATGGCTCTGATTGACAGTGGACTGCCATTGCCCCATCTGGTCGTTCTTATTCTGGCCATGATTGTTGGCGGAATTGTGGCTGGGATTTTTGGGTTTCTAATCGGAACGCCAACACTGCGGCTTCGTGGTGACTATTTGGGGATTGTGACGATTGGCTTTTCTGAAATTATTCGGATCTTTTTTATCAATTTCGGACCGACTGGTGGAGCTGCAGGTTTAAAAGGGATTACCAGACTAGTTAATTTTCATAATGTATATTGGGTTACAATTATCATTGTTTTTTTGGTTTTCACCTTGGGACGATCTAAGCAGGGGCGCGCGATTATTTCCATCAGAGAAGATGAGATTGCGTCAGAAGCAGCGGGAATTCCAACCACCCGATACAAGGTATTGGCGTTTTCATTAGCAGCATTTTTTGCCGGCATTGGTGGCGCTTTGTATGCTCATTACCAATCATTTCTGGAACCCAGCAAGTTTGGTTTTATGTTCTCAATCGAAATGTTTGTTATTGTTGTCTTAGGTGGGTTAGGAAGCTTAACCGGTTCGATCATTTCAGCCATTGTACTGACGGTGCTGCCGGAAATGCTCCGTAGTTTTTCCGAGTATCGGTTGTTGGTCTATTCGCTGGTGCTGATTATTATGATGATCTTCCGACCACAGGGAATTTTCGGACGATCAGAATTCTCGCTGACAGCCTTTATTGAATCGCTGATCCAACGCAAAAACATTAAGAATTCCATCGACGGAGGTGAAGCATCATGACCGTTTTATCAGCAAAAAATATCACCATGCAATTTGGTGGTTTGACAGCCGTTGATCAGTTTAATCTGGAATTAAATGCCAACGAACTGGTTGGTTTGATCGGACCGAATGGAGCTGGCAAAACGACTATTTTCAATATGCTCACCGGAGTTTATGTACCAACTATGGGTGAGATCATTCTCAATGATCAGAGTATCATTAAGAAAACACCCCACGAAATCGTTAAACTGGGTGCTAGCCGAACCTTCCAGAATATTCGTTTATTTAAAGATCTGACAGCGGTCGAAAATGTAAAAATAGCCTACCACAATTTCATCGACTATAACATGATTCAGGGGATGTTCAGAACAAAAAAGTTCTGGGACGAAGAAAAGAAGGCTCAGGAAGAATGTATGAAACTTCTGGATATCTTTGATATGGGCGAGTATGCCGATACCCTGGCAAAGAATCTGCCCTATGGACAGCAGCGAAAACTTGAAATCGCCAGAGCACTGGCTTCAGATCCTAAAGTACTGATGCTGGATGAACCGGCGGCGGGAATGAACCCGAATGAAACGGCCGAACTCATGGAAACCATCCACTTTATCAGAAATAAATTTGATATTACGGTGTTACTGATTGAACATGACATGAAATTAGTGATGGGAATTTGTGAGCGTATCATTGTAGTGGATTATGGCAAAACGATCGCAGAAGGCACTCCGGATGAAATCAAGAACAACCCTGAGGTTATTCGAGCTTATTTAGGAGATTAGGAGGCCACATATGCTTAAAGTAAAAGATTTGAATGTACATTATGGAAAAATTCATGCCATCAAAGGCATTAGTTTTGAGGTGAATAAAGGTGAAATTGTTACCCTTATCGGAGCGAATGGAGCCGGTAAAACGACCATTCTCCAGACTATTTCAGGGCTATTAAAACCCAGTGAAGGGATGATCTCCTTTGAGGGCGAAAATCTCAACAAGATCCCGGCTCATCAGATTCCGGTTATGGGAATAGCCCATGTTCCGGAGGGACGGCGTATTTTTGCCGAAATGACCGTTTTTGAAAACCTCCAGATGGGCGCCTATATCAGAAAAGATAAGATTCAGATCCAGGAAGATATGGAAAAAATATTTCTGAATTTTCCGCGCCTTAAAGAACGAATCAAACAAATTGCCGGAACCTTAAGCGGCGGTGAGCAGCAAATGTTGGCTATGGGACGGGCTTTGATGACGCGACCCCAGCTGATTCTTCTGGACGAACCATCAATGGGTCTGGCGCCGCTTCTGGTCGATGAGATTTTTAACATGATCCAAACAGTTAACGATGCTGGAACCACCGTATTATTGGTTGAACAAAATGCGAATAAAGCTTTGCATATTGCCAATCGCGCTTACGTTCTGGAAACCGGATATATTAAACTTTCAGGCAATGCCAGAGATCTGCTGGTCAACCCGGAAGTTCAGCAAGCCTATCTAGGCGGCTGATAGATAAAACTGTCTCGATTGGGACAGTTTTTTAATGAGTAGGGTATCTTTGCTAAATATGATCGCATAATACCCAAAACTTTCTTAAACACCTTGATTTTCATCCTTGATATGAAAATATACCTATGATATACTGTTAAAATTGAATGTGAACATAATTTATAGTGAAAGTTACGGAGGATAACATGAGTGCTACAGTAGAAAGTATTGAAAAAAATATTGCAACCTTAAAAATTGAAATTAGTCCGGAGGAATACTCACAGGCTGTTAAAAAGTCCTATGATAAAAATAAAAAACGTTTTTCGGTTCCAGGATTTAGAAAAGGAAAAGTGCCTAAACAGGTGATTGAATCCTACTACGGGAAAAATGTCTTTATGGAGGATGCCATTGATTTTGCATTTGCACCAGCGTATACAAGTGCATTGGAAGAAACCAACGTTAAACCGGTAACTCGACCTGATCTTGATAATATTGAAAAGATTAGTGAAGAAGAAGGAGCAACCTTTATCGTTAAGGTGGGGGTTAAACCTGAGATTAAACTGGGTGAATACAAGGGTGCTGAAATTGATTCATTAGAAGCGGTTATTAGCGCTGAAGAAATAGCAGAAGAGCTGGCCAAAATGCAAGATCAAAATGCCCGACTGATTACTTTAGAAATGGGTGAAGTTAAAGACGGCGCAACAGTTACCATTGATTATGAAGGGTTTTTAAATGATGAGCCTTTTGCTGGTGGAAAAGGCACCGATTACGATCTGGTTATCGGCAGTGGAACCTTTATTCCGGGCTTTGAAGAACAGTTGATTGGGGCAAAAATCGGTGAAGAAGCAACCGTTAAGGTAAACTTTCCAGACGAATATCATGCCGATTCGCTTAAAGGTCAAGCAGCTGTATTTAAAGTAGCGGTTAAGGGAATCAAAGAAAAAGAATTGCCGGAATTGGATGATGATTTTGCCAAAGATACCAGTGAATTTGATACTCTGGATGAACTGAAAGCCAGTATTGAAGGACGTTTAAAAGGCGATAAGACAGCCGAACTGAGAACAGCGGCAGAAACTGCAGCCGTTAATTTTGCAGTGGAAAATGCCGAAATTGATGTGCCTTATTTAATGATTGAAGAAGAAGTTGATAATAATCTGCAAAACTTCGAGTCACAAATGAAAAAGCAGGGAATCTCGTTAGAGGACTACTTTAAACATACCAATGTTAATCGTAATGATTTTAGAAATAATCTAAAAGAAGATGCGGAAAGAAACATTAAAACTGAATTAGTTCTTTCGAGAATTGGTGAAATGGAAGCGGTAGAAGCCTCTGAAGAAGAAGTTGACGAAGAAATTAAAATATTTGCAGATGCCTATGGTCACGATTTTGAAGAATATAAAAAAGGGCTTCAGGAAAGAATGTTAGACTATATCAAAGCAAATATTATCAGAAGAAAGACAGTCGAAATACTGGTAGATGCGGCTACTACTAAAATTTCTGAGTAATAAATTAAGAAAGCAGGAAAATGTATTCATGCTAACAAGTAAAACAAAACAATCGCTAATTTCCAATAACCTGGTACCGATGGTCGTTGAACAGACCGGCCGGGGAGAACGATCATATGATCTGTTCTCAAGGTTGTTGAAAGAACGAATTATTTTTTTAAATGGCGAAATAAACGAAAATCTTTCATCGCTGATCGTTGGACAATTGATTTTCTTAGAAGCGGATAATGCTGAAAAGGACATCCAGATCTATATCAATAGTCCCGGCGGATCGGTCACTGCCGGACTTGCCATCTACGACACCATGAACTATATCCGCTGTAATGTATCCACTATCTGTGTGGGATTGGCGGCGTCGATGGGGGCATTTTTATTGGCAGCTGGAGAAAAGGGAAAACGCTTTTCCCTTCCCAACAGTGAAATTATGATCCATCAGCCGCTCGGAGGCGCCCAGGGTCAAAGTACCGATGTGGAAATTTATGCCAAACGGCTGATCAAAACACGAGAAAAATTGAATTTAATACTTAGCGAGCGGACAGGTCAACCCCTGGAAACTATTGCTAAAGATACTGATCGCGATAATTTTATGGATCCTGACGAAGCGAAGGCCTACGGATTGATTGATGAGATCATTGTGTCAAGATAGGAGGCTTAAAAATGGCAAGAAAAGAAGACAGCATCGAAAATGCCCGATGTTCCTTTTGTGGTAAAAGCCAATCTCAGGTAAAACGAATGGTCGCAGGACCAGGTGTTTATATTTGCAATGAATGCATTGAGCTCTGTGAAGAAATCATGGATGTGGACACCATGCCCGATGATATCGTCTTTGACGAGGTCCCCAAACCGAAAGAAATTAAACAAAAACTGAGTGAATATGTGATTGCTCAAAATCGCGCCAAGCGGGCGCTGGCGGTGGCCGTTTACAATCATTACAAACGGATTACGGCGATGGATGAAAATGATGCCGAAGTCGAATTGCAGAAGAGTAATATCCTTTTAATTGGACCAACTGGATCTGGTAAAACGCTGCTGGCGCAAACATTGGCGCGGGTTTTAAATGTTCCATTTGCAATTGCCGATGCGACCTCATTAACTGAAGCCGGCTATGTCGGTGAAGATGTTGAGAATATTCTGTTAAAGCTTCTTCAGGCCGCCAATTTCGATGTCGCTAAGGCTGAAAAAGGTATCATCTATATTGATGAAATTGATAAAATTGCCAGAAAAGGTGACAATCCATCGATCACCCGAGATGTCAGCGGTGAAGGCGTTCAGCAGGCGCTATTAAAAATATTAGAAGGCACGGTGGCTAATGTTCCGCCCCAGGGTGGGCGTAAACATCCCCACCAGGATTTCATTCAAATTGACACCAATAATATTCTATTTATCTGTGGCGGTGCATTTGACGGTATGGATAAGGTGATTGAACAACGAACCGAAAAAAGTTCGATGGGATTTGGAGCTGATATTCGCAGCTCTAAAGAAAAAATCGAAGATGACAATCTGAGTTCTGTTACGCCCCAGGATCTGTTGAAGTATGGCTTGATTCCTGAGTTTATTGGAAGAATCCCAGTGATTGCTTCGCTCGAACATCTCGATGAAGAGTCACTGATTCAAATATTGACAGAACCGCGCAACGCATTGGTGAAACAATATATAAAAATGTTCCGAATCGAAGGAGTCGAGTTGGAGTTCCATCAGGATGCTCTCGTGGCAATTGCTAAAAAAGCGATGGATACGAAAACCGGTGCCAGAGGTCTTAGGGGGATCATTGAGAATATTATGCTCGACATTATGTTTGAAGTACCCTCAAATGAAAATATTGAAAAAGTAATCATTACCAAAGAAGTCGTTGAGAAACAAGTTGAACCGATTATGATTTTAGGACAGAAAAATAATAGCAAAAAAGAAAAAAATGATGTAGTATCTTAGATTTTATTATATGGCCGTTCAAAAGACCAACTACTCTTTGGTATCTAATACCGTGTATTTGAAATTTTGCACGGCCTTTTTTTAAAAGTTTGGGTATATACACAAATAGGTAATGAATATAAAAACTAAGAGAAAGCCATTCTTAATAAAAGAGGTAAGGAGTTGATTAATTTGAGTATCGAAAAAAAAGAAATTCCAGAAGAAAATACTGACCATATGGGAATGACTGAACCGGAATTATTTGTTCAGGAAAAAGAAGCCTTACCATTAATACCACTACGTGGAATGAGTGTGTTCCCCGGCATGGTGGTTCATTTTGATGTCGGTCGTGAAAAGTCTGTTAAAGCGTTAGAAGCTGCGATGGAGCGGGATCAAATGGCTTTTTTGGTCACTCAAAAAGAAGTTATCAAAGAAGATATCAATCCGGATGACTTTTATAATATTGGGTGCCGAGTCAAGGTCAAACAGTTACTGAAAATGCCGGATAATCTTGTCAGAGTTCTGGTTGAAGTCCAGGAAAGACGGGAAATCATTGAATTTGAAAGCTTGGATCCGTATTTTCTGGTAACGACCAGACCGGTGCGTTCAGTTTATTATGATACAAAAGAAAATCGCACATTAGTCCGAATGATTCGAGAATCATTTGCCAATTATATGAACGTTACCAGAAAGGTTGCCACGGATCTGATTCTGGCCATGGATTCTTTAGATGATCCAGATCAGCTTATCGATATCATCGGAGCAAATTTATTCTTGGATCTGGAAGATAGCCAGCGTCTGATCCAGGAAACGGATGTCAATAAACGTTTGGTGCTGACCTACGAGATTTTAGTCGAAGAAGTCGAAATGATTAAAATCGAACACAATATCGATGAAAAAGTTCGCAGTGAAATGTATAAACACCAACGCGAATATTATCTGCGAGAACAGATAAAGGTGATCCAAAGTGAATTAGGTGAAGGTGACGTTCAAAATGAACTGGAGGTTTATCGGGAACGTCTGGCTGCCCTGGATGTACCGGATGAAGTTCGGGATAAGGTACTGGGAGAGCTTAACCGATTAAATAAAGTCCCCCAGGGTTCTTCGGAAGCGGGATTAATTCAAACCTATGTGGAATGGATACTCGATCTTCCCTGGAATACGCTAAATGAAGAAACCGTTGATGTTTCGCTGGCCAGAAAAATATTGGATGAAGACCATTATGCCTTGAAGAAGGTTAAAGAGCGAATTCTGGAATATATTTCAGTGCTGCAGCTTTCAAAAAGCCTTAAATCTCCGATCATTTGTCTGGTAGGACCGCCAGGCGTCGGAAAAACATCGATTGCAAAATCCATTGCCAGGGCATTAAACCGTAAGTATGTTCGGATGTCATTGGGCGGGATGCGTGATGAAGCCGAAATAAGAGGCCACCGACGAACCTATATTGGTGCCATTCCGGGACGGATTCTTTATAACATTAAAAAATGCGGAACTAGAAATCCACTTTTCTTGCTTGATGAGATTGATAAACTGGGACAGGATTTCAATGGTGATCCGGCGTCAGCACTTTTGGAAGTCTTGGATCCGGAACAAAATAATACCTTCACCGATCATTATCTGGAGCTGCCTTTTGACTTATCCCAGGTATTGTTTCTGACAACTGCCAATTCTTTATCGACAATTCCCAGACCACTACTCGATCGAATGGAAATTATTGAAGTTAATGGCTATGTGGAAAGCGAAAAGGTGGAAATTGCCCAGCGCTATCTGATTCCAAAACAATTGGAAATTCATGGGCTAAAAAAATCAACTTGTAAATTCAGTGAAGCGGTAATTAAGAATACCATTGAGTATTATACCCGAGAGTCAGGAGTCCGTGAACTGGAGCGAAAAATAGCTCAGGTTTGCCGGGTAGCTGCCAAAGAAATAGTCGAACACAAGAAAAAGAGTATCAGCATTACCCAGAAGAATCTCGAAAAATTTTTAGGAAAGCATCGTTATTCTTTTGATACCGTTGGTGATAAAAAAGAAGTAGGCCTGGTCAATGGCTTGGCCTGGACACCAGTAGGGGGAGACACCCTGCAAATAGAAGTAATTGTTGTGGACGGCACCGGGAAGATTGAAATTACCGGACAGCTGGGTGACGTGATGAAGGAATCGGTAAAAGCGGGAATCAGTTATATTCGTTCGCAGGCAGGTGTATTGGGGATTGAATCTGATTTCTACTCAAAAAAAGATATTCATCTCCATGTGCCAGAAGGAGCTGTCCCCAAGGATGGACCATCGGCCGGAATTACTGTCACCACGGCGCTGATTTCTTCACTGACCAATAAGCCGGTACCGCAAAATCTGGCGATGACCGGGGAAATAACCCTGAGCGGTCGAGTTCTGCCAATTGGTGGACTGCGGGAAAAACTGACGGCTGCCCATCGAGCCGGAATCAAAGAAATTATTTTACCAAAAGAAAATGAAAAAGACCTGGAAGATGTTCCAAATGTGGTTTTGGAGGCTTTACATATTCAGTCTGTTTCAAAAATGAGTGAGGTCACCGAAATCGTCTTTAAACAGTTGCAATAGCGTAGCTTGACCAAACTCCCAGGAAATGGAGAAATCAATGAAAGTAACAAAAGCGGAGATTGTCATCAGTGCGGTAGCGGAAGCTCAGTACCCGGATGACAATCTGCCAGAAATCGTGCTGCTGGGGCGTTCGAATGTCGGTAAGTCAACCTTTGTCAACACCTTGATCGAACGTCGAAGTCTGGCACGAACCAGCTCGCAACCGGGAAAAACCCAAACGATGAATTTCTATCGGATCAATGATCGGTTTCATTTTGTCGACATGCCAGGCTATGGCTATGCCAAAGCATCAAAAACGGAACGGGAAAAATGGGGAAAAATGATCGAGAAGTATCTGCGGAATCGGGAAAACGTCGTGATGATTTTCCAGCTTATTGACTCACGGCATGAGCCTTCCGAAGACGATCTGCTGATGTATGAATGGCTGGTACATTATGGCCTGAATCCGATGATTATCGGTACTAAGGCGGATAAGATCTCAAAGACAAATCAGAAAAAGTCAATTAGCGGCATTGCCAAATCGCTGAGCCTGAGCAGTTCCCGCGAAGTGATCCTATTCTCAGCAGAAACAAAGCTGGGAAAAGAAGAGGTATGGGAACATATTGAAAAAGTATTAAAGTAAAACAAGGGCTTCCTTTAATCAGGAAGCTTTTTCCAGTTTCACAGCAGTTTTGAAAGAGAGAAAAAATGATTGGTGATGAATTTCGCAAACTGGCTGAGCAATCAGGAATTGATCTGATTGGTTTCTTTTCGGTAGAACCACTGAAGGAATGTCTGCCCTATCTGATCAAGCGCCATCAGGCTGGATTTTCAACTGGTTTTGAGGGTGGCGAACCCGAGCAAAGAATTGATTACCTCAGAGTGTTTCCGTCGGCCAAAGCCGGTATTGCTATAGGTATCAGCAATTATCAGGTGTTTGAGGCAGTGGTGGATGATCGGGTTCGGGGTCAGTTTGCATCAGTGTCATGGGGTGAGGATTATCATCGGGTACTGAGCCGAAAAATGAATGAGCTAATGGAAGCCCTCAATGATGAAAGACAGAAATCAGGAGCTTTACCAATACAATACCAGGTTTTTGTTGATAACAGTCCGCTGGTTGACCGGGGGTCAGCATACCGGGCCGGTTTAGGTTTCTTTGGCAAAAACAACTGCCTGATCAATCATCAATTGGGTTCTTTTTTCTTTATCGGGCAAATTCTGGTGGACTGCCATATTGTCTTTGAACAGCCCCAATTGGTTAAAAATGGCTGTGGTAATTGCCAGCGCTGCCTGGACGCCTGTCCCAATCAGGCACTTGGGGAAGGTTTCAGCCTCGATCCGTCAAAATGCATCTCATATCTCACGCAAAAAAAAACATTAACATCGGATGAAGAAGACCGGATTTCTACCTATCTTTATGGATGTGATATCTGTCAGAATGTGTGTCCCTATAATCAGCAGCTCAAACAAACAAGGGAAGAAGCCTTCTTAGTCGATGGCGACACCGCCTCACCGTCTTTAGAAGGTATCCTGACACTGACGAACAAAGTATTCAAAAGTTGCTATGGAAAAACAGCAAGTGGATGGCGAGGAAAAAAAATTCTTGTTCGAAATGCCCAATTGATCTGGAAAAATAAAAAAAGACATGATTAATCAAAGATTAAATGCTATAATAATTAAGTTAAAGAACTTTTTTTAGTTATTTTAGTTAAACATGGAGGAAAAATGGTAAGAGATCGCTTTGCACCGAGTCCAACGGGAAATGTTCATGTTGGAAGCCTACGGACAGCACTATATAATTATTTATATGCAAAAAAAATGAACGGAAATTTTTTACTCCGCCTTGAGGATACCGATCAAACCCGGCTTGAACAGGGCGCAGTGGATAATTTGCTGGATGCCCTAAACATGACTGGTGTGATTCCAGATGAAGGCTTAATCAAAGAGAACGATAACGTGATTCAAAAAGGACAGCATGGTCCTTATATTCAGTCCGAACGTCTGGACATCTACAAAAAATATATTGAGTTGCTTCTGGATCAGGGACAGGCTTATTATTGCTTCTGTACCAAAGATCGTCTGGAAGAAGTTAGAAATGCCCAGAAAGAAAAGGGCGAAACCCCTAAATACGATGGAAAATGCCGAGAATTGGCAAAGGAAGAAATCGCGGCGAATATCAAGGCGGGGCTGCCCTATACCGTCCGCTTAAAATTACCGGAAAACCATGTGATCACCTTTGATGATCTGGTTCGGGGTATCATTGAGATGAATACCAACGATTTGGATGATCAGGTGCTGTTAAAAGCTGACGGATTCCCGACATACCATATGGCGGTCGTCGTTGATGATCATCTGATGGCGATTACTCACGTCATTCGTGGCGAGGAGTGGCTGCCATCGACACCAAAACATGCCTATCTTTATGAGTGTTTTGGCTGGCAGATGCCGCATTTTGTTCATTTACCCAATATCCTTAATGACGATCGTAAAAAGCTCAGTAAACGCCAGGGTGATGTATCAGTAGGTGATTTTCTGGCGAAAGGTTATTTGCCCGAAGCGTTAGTCAATTTTCTGGCGCTACTCGGTTGGAGTCCAGAGAATGAACAGGAAATATTTTCGATGGATGAATTGATTCAGGCCTTTGATCTTTCCCGAATCAATAAATCTGGAGCTGTTTTTGATCGGGCCAAACTTAACTGGATGAATGCCCATTATATCAAAGAATTGCCAATGGAAGAATTGGTTAGCCATCTGACACCATTTTTGGTAAATGCCGGGGTGATAACCCAGGAAGAAGTGGTAGCAAAACAGGAATGGCTATTCAAAATCGGGGAGCTTTTAAGAGATCGGATTGAATACTTTGCCCAGGCGCCTCAGGAACTGGAAATGATCTTTAAAAGTGATGTTGTCATTGTGGATGAGGAAGCATTGGCGTTATTGCATGAAGAGTCATCAAAGCGTCTCTATCTGGCTTTGCTTGCTAAAATCGAGGCGACCGAAGTATTGGATGCCGCTCGGGGTAAGGCTATCCTGAAGGAAATTCAAAAAGAAGAAAAAATAAAAGGCAAAATGCTCTTTATGCCAAGCCGGATCATGATCACGGGTGAAATGCATGGACCGGATCTGACGTTAATTATGGATGTACTGGGAAAAGATGAGGTTTTAAACCGGATCAAGTCAGTGGCATCGATGATGCAATTATAAATAAATTAGACAAGGAGGAAAGTACATGAGTAAGCAAAAAACAAATAGTAAGACGAAAAGCGGAATTTTATTAATCCTGATCACGCTGTTTATTGCGTTAGTGGGATATGTACTCTTTA
>Ga0265295_1002524_pt1 | contig 28747 bp, 27 predicted proteins | sample Munlansysbiofilm_FD_192503 | JGI IMG/M metagenome (GOLD analysis project Ga0265295, IMG submission 192503) | Leachate microbial communities from a municipal landfill in Southern Ontario, Canada - Methane capture system biofilm | ecosystem: Engineered > Solid waste > Landfill > Unclassified ... | reverse complement strand
CTTATAGGTCTCATTTTATATTATCAGTTTAAAATATACAAGAAAGAAAAAAATAAAAACCTATCTTAAGATAGATTTCTATAATTTATTATACCATTTCTTAATCTCATTCAATTCTGTTAACGATAAACTGTGTCCTTCGCTAAAGCTTAAGTGTATTACTTCACCGCCAGCTTGACTTATGATATTTACTAATTCATTTGTCTCACTATTTGATACAAGTGGATCATTGATACCAGAAGTAATTAATATTTTACCTTCATTTTGATTTGCAACTGGGAAATTTTTTATTGGAATCATAGGATGCATCAAAACTGCTCCGTTAGATATTTTTCCATAATGATAAAGCATCGATCCTAAGATGTTAGCTCCATTAGAGTAACCGATGATAACTATATTATCTTCTGTAAACCCATTTTCATTTATAAACTCCGATATAAAACTATATAAGTTCTTAGTTTCTTCAATTAAGTTATCAATATCAAAAACACCGGGTCTAAATCTTCTAAAGAATCGATTTATTCCATTCTCGCTGACATTACCTTTTATCCCCAAAACAGAAGCATTTTGATCAATATATTTGGCTACTTCTATAAGTGATTTTTCATCTCCACCAGTGCCGTGAAGCATGATTAATAGATTTGAGTTAGAACCTTTAATATAGATATTTTTCATTATTTCTTACTCAATTTTCCAATTTTAACCAATGCTTTTTGTAAAGCTATTTCTTCTGTTTCTTCTAGGACATCTAAGATTTTTCTCATGTTGGTTTTATGAATTGGGAAAATCTTATCCATTAAATTTCTTCCAATATCGGTTAAAGATAAAAGATAACTCCTCTTGTCTTTCTCAGATTGCACTTTTTGGATGTAGTTTTTAGCGACCAAGTTTTCAATAACATAAGACATAGAGCTATTAGGAACTAATACTTTATCAATTATAGCTTTAACACTTAATTGCTGCTTATGATATAAAGCTTCCAATACCCCAAATTCAGAAACATTTAATCCATACTGAAACACATCATCTCTAATAATTTTTTCTAATGAGTTATAAGCTCTAAATAAAATTGTGATTGTTTTTAAATCATTCATAGTAATACTCCTTTTTTATATCTAAATTACTTCTTACTGTATTAATTGGCCTGACTATTTTTTCAATCGCTTCCCTTTGGTTTCTGAATTTTGGAGGTAGAGCCAATGTTTCACCTAAAAACTCGTACTCTTCTTGATCATCAATAAATCCAGGTCCTTCTGTAGCAAACTCAAAAAGAATATTTGGGTATAATCTAGTATAAAGTGATTTGAAGTAAAAACGATCGACAAAACCAGAGTGCCTTGCTTTGATACTATTTAGCCTACCAATCCATTCATATAACTCTTTCTCATCTTCAATTCTAAATGCAACATGATGAACTCCGCCATAACCTTGCCATGTCCTAGGTAGATCTGACTCTTCAATAATCACTGAAGCACCATTGCCGCCTTGACCCATTTCGTAAAGGTATAGATTATTATCTTTTTTTATTTTTTTCATCCCTAAATATTCTGTAAGAACAATTTCAATTTTATCTATGTCCTTAATTCTCAGAAATATTGGTCCTAGACCAATGATTGCAAATTCATCAGGTACGGGTCCCTTCTTCCAAGGTATACCACCTTTGATACCGTCAATATTCTCATCAGAGATTAAAGCGTATTCTTGCCCATCAAAATCTTCAAAGAAAACTGCTAATCTATCAAACAAATTCAACTCCTGATACTGAACTTTATAAAAATCAAATCTCTTTTTCCAATATGATATTGCCTTATCAGACTTAACTCTTAAACCAATACGCCCAATCTCATCTGTACCTTTTGTGTGTTTATTAATTCCTTGAAAATCAAAAAATGTAACATCGGTTCCTGGACTGCCTATATCATCTGCAAAGAACAAATGATATGTGTTGATGTCATCTTGATTGATTGTTTTCTTTACCAATCTTAAACCTAATATGAAAGTAAAGAATGCATATATTTTTTCAGCGCTACTTGTAATGGCAGTCACATGATGAATTCCTTTTAGCTTGTTCATAATAAAACCTCCTTGATTACAATACAATTATATTTCGAATTCGAAATATTTTCAAATAATATGCTTAGAAACCTAATTCCTCTAAAGCTTTCTTGTTTGGTTTGACACTTAAATCTAATAAATATGGAGTAAAATTCACTAAATATTCTTTATTTTTAAAAATTAAAATCCATTATAAAAATATAAAAACCGCAATCATTAATTGACAGCGGTTTTTGCCTATATTTAGGCATAAAATATAGAATTAAATTTTTTAGTTTTTTAATTTTAAATTAACAAATAAACCGTAAGCAGATTATTTATGTCCCTCTTTCGGTACTATACAGATAAACTTGAATGTTTTGTCACCAACATTTCTAAATTGGTGTATGTGATCTGCAGGAACATAGGCAAAAGAACCAGCTTTAACTGGATTGTCAAAGTTGTCAATCATCAAAACTCCTTCACCTTCGATAATATAATTAATATGTTGCCAAGGATGTGAATGTTTTGGAGTAAATCCATCCTTCTCAACTTCCACTACTCTCATAACATAATCTTGCCAACCTGTTTCTGGTGAAACCAAAACCTTCATAGCTGCATTTCTCGCTTCAGGCGAATCTATTTTTTTCGCTAATAAATCATTAAAATTCCCTACAATCATATTCAATACCTCCAAGTTATATTATAACATTTACATTGATTATTTCGATACAAATGCGTTAGTTTTTTTTACTTTATTTTTAAATAATCATCTTATAGAGATTTATAGGTTAGCATATGCTAACTTATAGAGCATATGCCTTCGGTTATTTGAGCAAATATCATATAATATTAGTGTAAGAATGATTTTTTAATCATTACAATTTTTAAGGAGGGTTTTATAAAATGTTATTCGAAAAGTATGATCCTTTAAAAGGCGAAATGCTACAAATATTAGATCATGAAGGAAAAATCGTTAATGATAAATTAGAACCGAAAATCAGCAAAGATACCTTATTGAAGATGTATCGTACTATGGTTTTGGGTAGAGTTGCTGATGAAAAGGCGTTGCAGTTTCAAAGACAAGGTAGAATGTTGACTTATGCTCCGAATATTGGGCAAGAGGCAGCTCAAGTAGGTCCTATGGCCGCTTTAAAGGATAATGATTGGTTAGTACTTGCTTTTAGAGAGTTTAATGCAATGCTATATAAAGGAGTGACTCTCGAACAAGCCTTTTTATATTGGTATGGTAATGAAAGAGGATCAAGATATGCCGATGAAGTGAAAGTCTTGCCAATTAACGTGCCAATTGGCTCTCAGATTAATCATGCTGCTGGCGTAGCATATGCAAGCAAATTACAGAAGAAGGACGAAGTAGCAATTGTCTTCATTGGTGATGGGGGTACATCTCACGGAGAATTCCATGAAGGTATGAATTTTGCTGCTACTTTTGATGTTCCTATGATAACAATTATCCAAAATAATCAATATGCTATCTCAACACCAAGACATAAAGCTACAAAGGCTAAGACTTTAGCACAAAAAGCAGTTGCGTACGGTATTCCTGGCATTCAGGTGGACGGAAATGATCCTCTAGCTATGTATCTAGCTGTTGAAGAAGCTAGAAAAAGAGCTATTAAAGGAGATGGACCTACACTAATCGAGGCTGTGACATATCGTATCGGGCCTCATACAACTTCTGATAATCCTAAACTTTATCGTGAGGATGAAGAAGTTGAAAAATGGATGGAAAAAGATCCAATCAAACGTTTTAAGAAGTACTTGATTGATAAAAAGTTATGGTCAGATAAAAAAGATGAAGAACTATACGAAGAACATAAACAAAATGTTCTTGATACATTTAAACATGTTGAAGAAACTGGCGAAGTATCGCTAGAAGAAATTTTTGAGTATACTTACGAAAATATGACTCCGAACTTGATTGAGCAGATGGAGTATTATAAAGAGTACTTGAAACAAGGAGGTAACGAATAATGCCAAATAAAACTATTTTACAATCGATTAATGAAGCTTTAGATCAATCGATGGAAAAAGATAAAAGCGTAGTTGTCTACGGTGAAGATGTTGGTTATGAAGGCGGTGTATTTAGAACTACAGCCGGTCTGCAAAAAAAGTACGGTGAAGAAAGAGTGTTTGATACGCCAATCGCCGAGGCAGCTATCGTAGGTAGCGCTGTTGGAATGGCTGTTAATGGTTTAAAACCTGTAGTAGAAATGCAATTTTCAGGCTTTAGCTTACCTGCTTATAATCAAATAGTAACTCATGTTGCTAGATTCAGAAATCGATCAAGAGGAAAATATCATTTGCCTATGGTTATAAGAATGCCCTATGGAGGCGGTGTAAAAGCCCTTGAACATCACTCAGAAAGTTTAGAAACTCTATATGCACACATTCCAGGTTTAAAATTAGTTATCCCTTCAACTCCTTACGATGCAAAGGGATTGATGATAGCTGCGATTAATGATCCTGATCCAGTAATATTTATGGAGCCTAAGAGAATTTACAGAGCTTTTAAACAAGAGGTTCCAGATGAAATGTATGAAGTACCAATTGGAAAAGCAAGAATAGTTAAAAAAGGTAATGATATAACAATAATTGCTTGGGGAGCTTTAGTTAGAGAAGTCGAAAAAGCAATGGATTTAGTTCCTGATGTGAATGCAGAAATAATTGATTTAAGAACTATTTCGCCTATCGATCAAGAAACTATTATTAACTCAGTAAAGAAGACTGGTAGAGTATTAATCGTACATGAAGCGGTGAAGTCTTTTGGACCGGCTGCTGAAATTATTTCGTTAATTAATGAAAAAGCTTTTCTATATCTAGAAGCAGCGCCTAAGAGATTGACTGGTTTTGATATTACCGTTCCCCTTCCAAAGGGTGAGCCGCATTTCATTATTGATCCAGAACAAATAGCTTATGAAGCCAAAAACATAATGGCTTTTGAAGCTTAAGGAGGTATATTATGTATAAGTTCAAATTTGCAGACATTGGAGAAGGTATTCATGAAGGTAAGATTCTAGAATACAGTTTCAAAGTTGGAGATAAAATTAAAGAGGGAGATACTTTAGTATTAGTCGAAACCGATAAGGTTAATGCGGAAATCCCTGTCCCTGTAGATGGTAAAATCATTGAATTAGGACCTAAAGAAGGAGAAATCGTTCATGTAGGCGATGTTTTAGCTGTAATAGATGACGGAACTGAAGATACCGAAGAAAAAGCAGTGCCAGTTGACGAAAATGAAGAAAGCGAAAGTGATGAAGCTGGAGTAGTAGGTAAGTTGGAAGTGTCTGAAGAAGTAATAGCATCCTCTAATGAAGAAATTGTTTCTTCTAGCAAATCTGAAAGAGTTCTAGCAACTCCAGTAGCAAGAAAACTTGCTGGTGACTTAGGTGTTGATATTAAGACAGTTAAAGGTTCCGGAGAACATGGTAGAGTATTAAAAAGTGACTTAGAAAAACTAGAAAACCAACCTACTAAAAACACATCTGTTGTTCAACCCACCAAGATTGAAGTGCCGACAGTTAAAGAAAATAATGGTGATCGCAGAGAAAAAATTTCAACGCTTAGAAAGAGCGTTGTAAAAGCTATGACTCTATCAAAACAAGTTATTCCTCATACAACTCTAATTGACGAACTTGATGTTTCAAAACTTGTTGAATTTAGAAACGAATATAAAGAAATGGCTAAAACAGAAGGTGTTAAGCTGACATATATGGCTTTCATAATTAAAGCTTTAGTTAAGTCTATTAAAGAATACCCTATCTTTAACAGCTCTTTCGATTCAGTAAATGAAGAAATAATTTATCGTAAAGATATCAATGTTGGAATAGCTGTTGATACACCTGACGGGTTAATAGTACCTAATATAAAAAATGTAGATAAGCTAAGTTTATTTGAAATAGCAAATGAAGTAGAGAGACTGTCTACATTAGCTAAAGATAGAAAAATTCAATTAAACGAACTACAAAACGGCACAATAACAATTACTAATTTTGGAGCTTTCGATGCCATATCAGGTACGCCTGTTATCAAACATCCTGAAGTCGCAATTTTAGGCATTGGTAAAATCATGAAAAAACCTGTAGTTGAAAACAACGAAATAGTCATAAGAGACATAGCCCCTCTTTCATTAACATTCGATCATAGAATAATTGATGGAGCCGATGGTGGAAGATTTATGATTGCTTATAAGAAGTATCTAAAAGATCCTCTACTATTGTTAATGAGTTGATATTTATGAAAGAGTATGATGTAGTAGTATTAGGAGCTGGACCCGGAGGTTATGTTGCAGCTATTAAAGCTGCACAAAATAACCTTAAGGTCGCAATCATTGAAAAGGAAGCTATCGGTGGTGTATGTTTGAATTGGGGCTGCATACCAACAAAAGCATTGTTAAAAAGCGCAAAAGTGTATACGGAATTCATGAATGCTAAAGATTATGGAATCGATGTTGAAGATAAGTCTATCATTAAACCAAATTGGGATAATATCATAAAAAGAAAAGATCGTATAGTCAAAAGATTGACTGGCGGAGTGAAGATGTTATTAGACAAGAATAAGGTTGATATTTTCACAGGCGAAGGTGAAGTTGTCTCAAAAAATGAAATAATTGTAAATGATACAAAGATTAAAGCAAAAAACATTATCATTTCCACTGGAGCTTCACCAATTTTACCACCTATAGAAGGTTTAGAAGATGCATATAAATCAAAATTTTTAATGACATCTAAAGAACTACTTGATATTGATAAAGTACCAAGCGAGTTAGTGATCATTGGTGGTGGAGTTATTGGTTTAGAGTTTGCGACAATATTCTCTGCTTTCAACAGTAAGGTCACAATTATCGAAAGAGAAAAAGAAATACTGTTAAACGTTGATGATGACGTACGGGAAAATATGCTAAAAATTATAAAGAAAGCAAAAATAGATGTACTAACAGAATCAACAGTTACAAAAATAACTGATAGTGGAGTTGTCTATAAAGATAAAGATAATAATGAAAAAACTGTTTCCGCACAAAAAGTCTTATTATCGGTTGGGATGAAGGCTAACACAAATTCATTTTCCAAATTAAACTTAAAAACTAAAAATAAATTTGTTGAAATAAATGATTTTATGCAAACATCAATACCTAACATTTATGCTATTGGTGATGTTAATGGCAAGATGATGTTAGCTCATGTGGCGAGTCATCAAGGAATAATCGCAGTAAATCATATACTAGGACATGAAGAAAAACTTAACTACGACCAAATTCCTTCAGCCATATATTCATTCCCAGAAATTGCACAAGTAGGTTTAACCGAAAAAATGGCTAAAACAAAAGGTTTAGATTATAAAACTTCTGTATTTCCTTTACAAGCAAACGGTAAAGCCTTATCCGCAAATGAACGTGATGGATTTATAAAAATTATCGCTGATAAAAAGTATAATGAAATTATAGGAGTTCATATTTTAGCGGATAATGCCAGTGATTTAATCTCTGAAGCAGTTGTAGTAATGAAACTTGAAGGTACTGCAGACGAAATTGCAAAATCTGTACATCCACACCCTACAATTTCTGAAATTTATCATGAAGCTGCTCTTGGAATTATTGACAAACCGATTCATATTTAAAAAATGAAACTGCACTTTTTAAAAAAAGTGCAGTTTTCTTATATCTGTTTAATTTTTTCAAAATAATCTTTGCTGTAATACTGTAACCCTATTAAGTGGTCAAATTTCTTACTGGTTACATTTTTGATGATGCCATTCTCTATAAACAGCTTTGCTTTACTTGAACCAAACTCCATCTCTACTTCAAATGGTTTTGTCTTTCCGAAATTCCATTCCCATGTAGTATATTTCGATTTCACTAAATCATTTATTAAAGAGAGTTCTTCTTCTTTTAAACTAAATAAATGATTGTTCAAATTCATTAGCTTTACTGCCTCGTCGATAATATAACCCATAAGTTCATTGACTCTACATGGTTCTTCCAGAAATTGATCAATATTTGCGACTATTTGCTTGTTAGAAAGTATGTGATTACCTTTTGTATTGAAAGTGTAATTAACTAGCGCTTCGTTTATGATCTTTAAATCTGAATCAATTAATAAGGTCCCATGATGAAGAAGTTTATTGTTAATAAAAGCTTGTGCGTTACCTGATATTTTATGTTCACCTATATATAGATGTGATTTCGGTTTAAAAGATACATTTAGATTATATCTTTTTAGAGCTTTTATTACTGGATTCAAAAAGTACTCATAATCATTTATTTTCTTTTCATAGTTTTTGGTTATGAAACAAAAAACTAAATCATTGGAACTATGGAAGATTGTTCCTCCACCCGAAACTCTTCGGATTATCGGAATATCTAAATCAAAATATTTTGGGTTTATTTCTACAAAAGGATTTTGATTACGGCCAAAAACAAAAGCTTTATCACTTTGCCAAAACAAAAGAATATCTTCATCAAGAGAACTGTTCTTTAATAAGTATTCTTCTAAAGCTAAGTTGAAATAAGGGTTTTTATTATCACTAAAAATTACAGCCATGGTTAATCAGCTAAAGAACCCATTGGATCCCAAGGTTTTAACTTAATAGGTTCTTCTTCCCATATTTTTAATTCTTCTTCTGTGAGATACTTCTTATTGATAACTGCTTGATAGACAAATCTGTCAAACCATGAGTCTGATGCTAAATAGTAACCTTTTTTTCCGGAAGTATCTCCCCATGAGTTTTGGATTTTATATTTGATTGGTTTCCCATTTTTTGAAGCGAAACCGGTAATAACCATAGCATGATTCATTTGCGAATGCCCATAATCTAACATAGATTCTTTATCTAGCTCAAAGCTAGTCTCAAAGATATTACTATAATCGTAGCGACTATCATCCCAAACACCTAGATCACGATCGCCAAAATAACCAACATCACTACCAAACCATACAACTTCATCATCGCTTAGTTGTTTTAGGACTTTATCTTTTAGTTTAGACATCTCTAAGTTTAAATACTTAATTGTTCTTCCTTCTACTACATTACCTAAGTATTCCACCGTAAAAGTTTTATTGAATGGCTTATCTTGAGTAGGTGCGTTAATAATGCTTACATAATCGCCTAATGAACTACCAATATATTCAGTAAAGAATTTGTGTGGATCTAAATCTTCAATTAAATAATAGTTATTCTCTTTATCCACGTATTCAAAATCAAATTTCTTGGGCGGATTACCAAAATTACTTAGTAGAAAATCATACAAGACTTTTAAGGTTTCTTCTTTGTATTTTTCTCTTCCTTCAGGATTCTTTCTTGCCATTGAAGCATACTTTCTTAATTTAACATTTATTAATTGATTAACTATTCTTGTGGATGAACTATTGGCTGTTTCGTCCATAGCTTCCTTTGGTACAACACCATATTTCTCCACTAACGAAACAAACATGTCCCATTGACCACCATCTTGGATACCAGTTCTTACTATATGCTGAAGTGTTCTATCATCCTTATCAGCATCTAAGAAATCATCAATGCTTTCAATAAAATAATTAATCTTTTCCAACTTGTCATAAAATGCAATGTAATTTTGAGAAAGTTCAAAATCTTTTAGTCCGTATTTTTTTGCAATTATTTCTCTTAACACATTCAAACCGGCAAAAATCCAACATCTACCGGATTTTTGTTGGTTAGCTACAGGTAAAGTCTGAATTTCTTTTGAAAACTTGAAACTTGTTTTTGGTACGTTTTCTTGTTTAATGGCTATTGTCTGCAATTCATTGTTATTGAGTGCTCGTCTCAAAATTGTTTTTTGAATGTTGTCTTTAAACTCTTGTTCCCATGATTCTAGTAAAATTAAATCTACTTTTTTCATAACTTATTCTCCTTTTAATAAGATAATTTCATATCTAGAGGTATCTTCTTCTTTAAATCTTTCATTTCATATTTAAACACTATATATGATAAGAATCCTGCAATTAGATCCGAAGCCATAAAAGTAAACCAAATACCTTGTACTCCGAATAAATATGTAAATAGTAAAACTAATGGTATAAAGAGTATAAACTGCCTAGACATAGCAACCAAGAATGCTCTAACCGGATAGCCCATTGCTTGATAAACACTTGACAAAATAATTTGGAAACTAATCAAAACAAAACCTAGACTGACCCACCTCAAAGCAATTGGTCCAGCTGTCATGAATATTTCATTCTGTTCTTCCGAAAAGAGTAGAAATAATTGTCTTGCAAAAACTAAAGAGACTGTCATTGCACCTATAAAATAAATCAGCATCAACTTCTTAGTATAAGAGATAACATCGTAAAGTCTCTGATATAGTTTTGCGCCAAAATTGTAACCGACAATCGGTTGTAATCCTTGGACTAAACCAAAACCAGGCATCAACAAAAACATCAACAATCGATTGACTACGCCAAAAATAGAAATATATATATCTGGATCGTCTATAACATACTTACCTATTAAATTATTTACCAATATTACTAGTACTGCTCCAAGACCATTTCTGATAAATGAAGGAAAGCCAATAGCAGTTATTTCCCCAATCATTTTGAAATCAACTTCATGGATCTTTTTTAGATTAATATGTAGTTTTGAACGGCTAGACAATGATGCCGCAAAAACATAAATAAATGAGGCTGTTTTAGCAATAATCGTTGCGATTGCTGCTCCCTTGACACCTAAATTCAATCCCCAGTCAAAGATAAAAATCGGGTCTAAGATTATATTTACACCGGCTCCAATAATCATCGAAACCATTGCTATTTTGGCCCTTCCTTCCGCTCTGGCGAGATTGTTAAAAATTACAGAAAGAGAGAATGGTATCAAGCCAATTAAAATGTAGAATAAATAATCATGTGCATAACCTATATTACCTTCTGTAGCTCCAAAAAAATATAACATTTCATCTAAAAATATTAATCCCAGTACTGCAAAAACGACTGACAAAACGACACCCATTAATAAAGCGGTATTGACACTACGTCTCATAGTTTCGTTGTCATTTCTACCATAAGCACGCGAAAATATTGATGATGATCCAATACCTATCATTAATCCAAAAGCCATGACAATCATTTGTACCGGATTAGCAATTGAAAGAGCACCAATGGCAATATCCCCTGCGCCTCTTCCTACAAATATTGTATCAACAAGATTATATAGAGCCGTTACTATCATAGCAAATGTTGCTGGAATAGATAATTGTATCAAGGCTTTTTTTACATCATATTTTCCTAATAAGTCCGATCGTGCTTGTTCCATAAGTCCACCTCATTAAAAATTATTATAGCAAACAAAAAGCTATAATTAAAACATTTGACTCAAATAATAGTCTTATTTATTAAAACTCGCATATTTTCGGATGATAAATTCGGCTGTTTTAATTCCGTCTACTGCAGATGACATAATACCTCCTGCATATCCAGCTCCTTCACCCATTGGATAAATTCCATTGATATTGGTTTCATGGAGATTGTCTCTAATTATTCTAACTGGAGATGAAGACCTTGTTTCTACCCCAGTCATGATAGCGTCAGCCATCGCAAAACCTTTTATCTTTTTATCAAAGTCTAATAAAGCATTCTTTAAAGTTGAAGTGACAAAATTAGGTAATATCTCATTAAAATCAACTAAGGTTACTCCTGGTTTATATGTAGGTAAAACCGATCTTATTGTATTGCTTCTTCTATTCGTTAAGAAATCTCCAACTAGTTGAGCAGGCGCATCGTAATTATTTCCACCCTTTTCAAAAGCTATTTTCTCAAGATTTCTCTGAAAGTACATCCCAGCTAGTACATCATCTCCAGGAAAATCATCAGTTTGGACGTTGACTAAAACAGCTGAATTAGCATTATGATTATCACGTTTACTTTCACTCATTCCATTGGTTACTAATCCACCTACTTCAGATGCACCACAAACAACATATCCTCCTGGACACATGCAAAAAGTATAAGCCGATCTACCTGAAGGGTCATGATAAGATAATTTGTAATCAGCTGCCCCTAGAGCAGGATGATTGTATGATTTACCATATTGAGATTTATTGATCATCTCTTGTGGATGTTCGATTCTAACACCAACAGAAAATGGTTTTCTTGTGATATTAAAGCCTGAGTTCTTTATTAGATCGAAGGTCTCTCTAGAACTGTGTCCTATACCTAATAATAAAGTCTCTGTTTTCAATACCTCTTCATCGTTAATCTCAATTCCCACTAGAGTGTTGTTTTCGATAAGGAAGTCAGTCAACTTACAATCAAATCTAATCTCTCCTCCAAGAGAGATTATTTCTTTTCTAATATTCTTAATAATTTCTTTTAATTTGTCAGTGCCAACATGGGGCTTGTTAATGTAAATTAAATCTTCTTCTGCACCATGTTCCACCAAAGTTTTTAAGACATATCTGCATCTTAAATCACTGATTGAAGTTGTTAACTTTCCATCAGAATATGTTCCGGCTCCCCCTTCTCCAAACTGAATTGAAGCATGTTTATTAAACTTTCTAGTTGCTAAAAACTCAGAAAATTTCTGATCTCGATTATCAATATCTAAACCCATTTCTATAATTATTGGTTTGTACCCTCTTCTAGCTAAAAGCAATCCAGCAAAGATGCCGGAAGGACCAAAACCAACGATTACTGGTCTATTAGTTAATTTAATATGCCCCTGAGTTACTTCTTGATAATTCATATTTGGAGTAGCAGTAAAAGCCTTCTGTTTTAGGCCTAGAAGTTGTTTTTCATTAGGTGTGGTAAAATCAACTGTGTAAACAAAAAGAACCCTATCAGCTCTTCTAGCATCAATGGCTTTTTTATATATACTAACATTATCAATTTTTCCTACATTATACTTTTTGTTGATATATTTTATAATATTTTTAATTTCTAACTCTTTATTTATCGCTTGATCTAAGTCAAGTTTTACTTCATTTACTCTTATCATACCTATAAATCCCTTGTTGCATGAATAGCAGCTACATGACCGCTTGACCATGCCCACTGCAAATTGAATCCACCGCATCTACCATCAACATCAAGAACTTCACCACAGAAAAATAACCCTTTGCAAAGTTTTGATTCCAATGTTAACTCATCAATTTGTGTAATGTCTATTCCACCTGCAGTAACTTGAGAATCATCGAAACCTAAACTGCCAACTACTTTTAAACGCCAATCATACAACAAATCGATTAGTTTGAAAAGCTTAGATTTAGGTATATCGGATATTATAGTATTGTTTTTTTCGATTCCCGCTTGTTTTATAAGAACGTTAATAAATCTCTTGTTAACTAAACCGACTAAACTCTGATCGATTTCACGATACTTAAAAATCTCAAATCTTTCAACTATCTTTGATTTAGGTAGCGATTGGATCAAAACTATTCTAACCCCTACATTAGATCCTTTAATTATGTTATCATTAGCTTTTCTGCTTAACTCTAAAACCGTTGGCCCACTGATCCCATAATTTGCAAATAAAATATCTCCATTTTCTGTTTGAATAACTTTATCGTTAACTATCAAATCAACTTGCGTACTTATCTTTACCCCAGATAATTGTTTTAAGTAAGGTGATTCAATTCTTAATTTCACCAATGCAGGGAAAACTTCAGTAATATGATGCCCCAAAGTTTTAGCTAGTTCAAATCCACTACCATTGCTTCCAGTTAATGGCATTGATTTACCACCTGTAGACAAGATGACTTTTTTACTCATAAATACCCTATTATCATTTGAAGTTAACTTAAATAATTCATTCTTCTTATTAATACTAATAATTTCTTGATTAAGTTCCACAGAAATATTTCGTAATTTTAGTTCATACAAAAAGACATCAAGAAAACTAGAGGATTGTTCACTCAATGGATAAGTCTTACCTTCATCTTCAAATTTTGGTTCAATACCCAAAGTTTCAAAAAAAGCTATTGTGTCTTCTACAGAAAATTGATTCAATGTTTGCTCAACAAAACTAGGATTATTAAAATCCGTGCTTTTCAACAAAGTATTTGTGTAATTACATCTTCCGTTCCCTGTAACCAATACTTTTTTTCCGATTCTATTATTTTTTTCAATTATCAATACTTTTTCTGAATACTGACTTGCGGTAATAGCAGCCATAATTCCACTTGCTCCACCGCCAATAATAATCAAATCATATATGTTCAAGAACAATCACCTTCATTCACTTAAAAATTATATCATATTTATAATATCTCATTCACTAATAAACAAACAAAAAGGCTCAATAATATTTAGCCAACTGAAATTCTATAATATAATTGTCTTTTTGCCCTTATTAAATAAATGATCTTTCAATATTCTAGTAGAGTCTAGTATAGTTTTTCCGATTACAATACTTAAAAAAGCCATTAATCCCATTTTACCTCCATAACCATTAAAGAAAATAAAAAAACTTAAAAATATTATTGCCAATATTATGCCTATAAATAGCGATTCATAAATATTTTTAATAGTAGAATTATTTGCCATACCAACAAAAGTTGCAGTAAAGAAAACATAACTATAAATTAGATAATTCGAGAGTAATTGACCAAGTATTAAACCTATTATCAAACCGGGTAAAGCGGATGATAATACAGGTGATTGCTTAAACTTGTTATGCAATATCCAAGTGACGAAAGTTCCACCAATTGAAAGTAAGAATATCAACAAAATATCATAAGATTGATGAGCGATTAAAGATTCCTTATTAAAAACAAAACTAATAAATGATGTAGATATAAATGCAATAGTGCCAAGACGCCCACCATATCCATTGAATGCTGTTTTTACTATTTGATATAAACTAAGGCGGTTAATATAGCTATAAGCAGTATTTCAAGTCTGTTAAACAGCAAATGAGAACTCATACCTGCAAAGCTACCGGTATAAATAGCAACAGAATATTTATTAAAAATAAAGTATCCTATTAAACCAATTAAAGCTGAAGATATGACAATAGAAACTCCAAAACTGGAAATTTCATATGTTAGAATTGTTCCAAGAACTAAGAAGTTTATGTTTAGATCGAAGATTCTTGTCACTTTGTTCTCTTCATTCTTCACGAAAATGTAAGATCCAACCATACCAGCAATATAAACTAATGCCATAAGATAACTAATCCAGTCATTGTTTGTTATTATGACTGTAGCAATTGTATATGCGGTAAAAACCATCACAAGAAGAAAACCAATCCACTTTTTATTGGTTTTAACAAAGGATTCAGTTTTATAAATTAACCCTTTTAATTTCATTATCTACCACCGTTTACTTATTTTAACATATTATATTGTGTACATTTTTAATTTCCATTAAAAAAGCGTATTCAAACGAACACACTTAAATGTGATTTGATTGTCTTGATTTCAAATACTGCTCTAATTCTTCTTTAGCCTTTTTTCTTGATGTTTTCATCTCATAAAGATTTATATCAGCTTCAATAAGAACCTTTCTGAACTTGTTTTCCGAGAAACTATTAAATGCATATCCATATGAAAAACCTATATGCTTCGATAAATCATTATGTGAAGTGTTTTTCTTTAAATCATATAATATCTCTTCGATATCATTCATATCTTTATTTAACGCTATTAATAAAAACTCATCTCCACCCATCCTTATTGGAATCAAATTTTCATAAGCATGGGCTATACCTTTTAATGCTTCAGCGAATCTAATTAACAAACTATCACCTTCACTATGACCCAAGTAATCATTAAATAATTTTAATCCATCTAAATCAAACATTATCAGAGAATAATTATGATAATTATCTTCAATATCTTTTTCTAGACTCTCAAAATAATTACGGTTATATATTTTAGTCATCAAATCATGTGTCATAACATAGTTAATATCGTTGATGTTTTTTTGGTTTTGAGTTTCATCATAAAACAGATAGAATTTACCCGAGTGTTTTAAGAGTGGGAGATTAATTTCCTTTTCCATCATATGAAGATAAACTTTATTCTTGTCGTAGTAATTTTCTATTGTTTTAGGATCTTGATAAATTACCGCTTTATCAACAACTAATCTTTTAAAATCTGAAAATGTCAGTTCATCTTCAATTTTTAATTTAAATCTATTAACTAGTTCATTTGATGCAGATATAATTATTCCTTGCTGATTAACTAAAAGATACATTTCTCTTAGGTTATTAAGAATAAACTCATTCCCGTTAAACTTGAAAATTAGTTTTAAATCCCTAATATAAAAGATAACATACAATAAAGTAATCATAAGAACTAAAGCAATGTAAGTTGGGTCTAAAGCAATACTGTAAACAAATAGATGAATTACGTTTGCAGTAATACCCAAGACAATTGCTAAAACCATAGTAATGAAAGGAAATATGTCTTTTTCTCTTTTGAAATTGTTAAATAATCTTTCAGTAATAGCGACAATCGCAACTATTAAAATGCTATAACAAATTGCAGTATGTATATAAAAAACTGTTCCGTGATTTGCAGTCGATATCATCTCATAGGTTAGCGATTCACTAAATCCAATGTCTAAAACTAACTTATGTAATGTATTGGTATAAGAAAACCCTATGTCTAAAACAAATACTAGTATAAAAAGATAAATAATCCACTTAGAAACTTTTTTATCTAAATACCTCATTATTGCTAAGAATATCAAGGCTGTCAACAAGAAAACAAGTGGATAAACTGTCAAAGATGCATAATATATCACATAGGCATTGTTTGCAACATATCTAACTCCAATAATAATTGTCCATAGGAACATAAAAATGCTCAAGTACTTAAAGTAATTATATCTTGGATTTACGTTAAAAAAATCCAATCTTGCCAGAGGCATTACGGATAAGGATGCAACAAACATATATAATAACCATAAGTATATACTCATTTAGATATCCCCTTATAAACAACAATTTATATCAATATTATACACTCAAAATCTTTTATATTGAAGTAATCTTTTTTTATGTAATAAAAAATCATAGTAAAAACAATAATTCTTTGTTATACTTTAATATATTCAATGGAGGTTAATTATGAAAATTGGTATTTATGGCGCTGGAGCCATGGGCACTGTTTTAGGAGCTTATATAACAAGAGCGGGATATGACATAGATTTGATTAATAGAAATCTAGAACATGTACATGCATTAAATGAAAATGGAGCCAAGATTATAGGTAAAATCGAGTTCACTCAAGCTGTAAAAGCAATAACACCTAAAGAACTTAAAGAAAAGTATGACATTATCCTATTAATGACTAAACAAAAGTACAATAAAGAAATCAGCGAATCTTTACTACCGTTTTTAAAAGACAAATCTTTAGTTTGTACAATGCAGAATGGTCTCCCTGAAAAATCGGTGGCTGATGTAATTGGGAAAGATAGAACATGTGGTTGCACAATGAGTTGGGGTGCCACATTTCACGGCAAAGGCGTGAGTGAACTTACTTCAGAGCCAACAAGAGAAACATTAACTTTTAGCATTGGAAAATATGGCGATAACGATGATGTTTTATTTAATTATATTGTTGAACTATTAGATTCTATGGGAGAAGTAAAAATAGAAAACAACTTCACAGGTGCAAGATGGGCTAAATTAATGATTAATTCCGCTTTTAGTGGTTTATCAGTTGTAACAGGAGCTACTTTTGGTGAAATTGCAAAAAATAAAAACTCACGTCTTTTAGCACTGAAGATTATAAAAGAATGTATAGAAGTCACTAAAGCCGGAAACATAAAAGTCGAACCCTTACAAGGAAAAGATATTATCAAACTTTTAGATTACAACTCTAAATTCAAGAAATGGATTTCTATGATGCTAATACCTATTGCAATGAAAAAACATAAGCTTATTAAGTCAAGCATGCTTAGAGACCTTAATGAAGGAAAGAACACTGAAATCGACTATATTAATGGTATGGTATGTGAATATGGAGACTTGTTTAAGGTAGACACACCATTGAATGATAAAGTTGTTTCAATAGTTCATTCTATCGAAAACAAAGAACTGCAACCAAGCTGGAATAATCTTCTATTTTTCAAATAACTAATAAAGGCAAAAAATCCCAAAACCTATTTGTTTTGTGGATTTTTTCTTTATAATGGATTTATTTTTAAAATCTGTTGTGTTATAATACGTATGTTATAGCAATGAAAGAAAAAGGAGAATCATTATGAAAGACGTTTATCAAAAACTTAGTAAAGATTTCTCGATTGATGAAATAGCGGAAAATTTAGTAAATGTTCCTGGAGAAGAAATCGCCAATTTTTTAAATGAACTAGACATAAATATTCCTAGGTCAATCCGTTTTAACTCTTTACAGAAAGTTCTATTTCCAGTTTTACAACAAGAATACAATGATTTGCTTAAATCTGACAGTGATGCAGACGGTCCAGAAAGACTAGAAGAGTCTAGAAGGCAGACACGTTTAACTTGGATAGATTCTTTTTCAGAAACTCAATTCGAAAATGAGATTTACAAGTTCAATAACAAAGACTACGAAAGAGAGTTTTTGTTTGAATTTTGGAAACGTCTCTTAAACTTCTTAATAAAAGAAGCTATTCCTAAAGAAGACATTGCTGCTTTTATTGAAAAAGTATCTCGTAAATATGAAAACAACCAAGGCACTCCACCTTTAAGACTATTCAACAAAGCGATTGAACCGCTTATTTATGATGAAGTGGATACATTTGACGGCTTAACGAGAAGCGTTTTTGCTAGTCGTGTAGTTTTAAGTGCTACGATTAGCGAAATCAAACAAATAGGCGCTAAGTACAATATCAAAGTTCCTACAAGATTAACCAAAACACAAGTTATGGAAATTGTAGTAAATGAATTAAAAAAGCGAAATGAATATATCCCTGATATACATTCAGAATTAAATGAGTTCAATTTAAAAGAATTAGAAGACTTTGCAAGATTGAACAATATCATAGCTTTCGCTTACATTAACAAAGATCAAATGATTGAATACATGTATAAAGAGCATGACTCAAAAAATATTGTAGCTAAAAGATACCTCACAGATCCTGAAGCCTTGGAAAAACTAGATCGTGAAACTGAAGAAATAGTTACCGAAATAGAGACTATTATTGAACACGCTCCTGATGAGCCTGATCTTGGTTTCACACCGGTTGATAAACCGGTTGAAGAACCAGTAAAAGCTCCTATAGAAGTTCATGAAGATGTAATTTCTGATATTAAAGAAGAAACATTACCTGAAGAAAAACCAATTGAAGAAAAAATCGAAAAACCGGTTATTCTTCAACAAGACTCAGAAAGTATTGAAGAGATTAAACATGAGCTACAATCGCTAAAACAAATAGTTTTAGAGCTTCAAACAAAAGTCGAAAATCTACAAGAAGACACAACTAAGAACGGTTCTAAACTTGAGTATATTTCCAAGAGAGTTATTCCTAAGTGGGTTAAAGTTTTAGTTCTTATACTATTTATCATTACAGTTTTCTTCATGATATTCATTCCATTATCAATAACGTATCCAGACGCACCTGTAATTAGTCAGATTGCTTGGGCTTTAGATCAAGTACCATTCATTGGCGATAGATCTTTACTAGAATTCTTGCAAAGATTTTTTGAAAGACTTTTTATAGGTTAAACTAATTCATAAAATTAAGAGAACTAAATTTTTAGTTCTCTTTTATTTGCATTTTTCACCAATAAAATATAGTATATGTTCGTATATAAGAATAGCTATATCAAATTCGAGGATTAATATGACTAGACATATAATCAAGAAAATCTTCATAATCTTTTATTCGCGATTGTTTTCAGTATCGCTGTTTTTTCTCATGGTTTTATTAATGAAAGCAATTATCTTTCTTCACCATCCGGTCCGCCTTGGGAGCAAGTCCCATCGAATGACTATACTTCAATGCAATATAACCTAGACTTGGTTGATGCATACCAAGCTTGGCAATTAGAAACAGGTGATTCTAATGTGGTTATCGCTATAATTGATTCTGGTGTTGATACCGATCATCAAGAACTAGTGGGAAGAATCTCTGATTTGTCTTATAATGCGTATACTGAAGAAGTCGGTATAGAGTATGTCGAAGATGATTTGGGTCACGGAACTAACGTTGCTGGAATAATAGCTGCTAAAAGAGATAATGATTTTGGAATTGATGGTTTGACAGATAACGTACAATTAATGATTATCAAAGTAAACAGACCAGGTGAAGAAGGTTATCTCAATAGTTTGATTGTAAAGGGTATTTACTATGCTGTCGATAATGGAGCAAAAGTAATTAATTTATCTCTTGGAGGAACATCCGAAGATCCTACTGTTTTAGCCGCAGTTGAATATGCACATGAGAATGAAGTATTTGTAGTTGCATCATCGGGAAATGATGGGGATGGTACACTACTTTATCCCGCATCCTATCCTACTGTAATATCTGTCGGCTCAGTTGGAGAAAATAGTGAAATTAGTGACTTTTCAAATTACGGTGAATATGTCGACCTTGTAGCCCCAGGAGATTTACTTTATACTACAAATCTTGAAAATGGGTTTGCTAAGGTGAGTGGAACATCATTTTCAGCTCCTCATGTCAGTGCATTAATAGCACTTCTAATAAGTTATGGATCATTCTCATATGAGGAAATTCATCAAAACTTAAAGCAAAGTTCGATTGATTTAGGCGATTTAGGCAGAGATGATTATTATGGCTATGGTCTTATAAATTTTAATAACTCTTTATCAACAGACTTAATTAAAATTACATTACAGAAAAACAATGGGGAAGAAAATGAAGCTCTTTGGATAGATATAAACTCATCTCTACCAAATGTTACCAACCCTATTTTAGAGCACTATGAATTTGATAAATGGTATCTTGATGAAGAACTTCTAACTCCGATGCCAATTGATTATATATTCACCACAGACACAAATCTATATGCAAACTATAATCCTATTTATTATACGGTTACATTTATAAACAATAACGAGATATATGATCAAATTACAATAATGAATGGAAATAATATCGAGAGTCTCCCAGAAATAACAATAGATGGAATGAGATTCTATGGATGGTACTATGAGTCAGATTTTATTACCAAATATTCTTCAGAAACAATAACAGAAAACTTAACATTATATGCTAGGGTAGAACAATTCAAATATATAGTAACTTTTTTAGATCAAAATAATGATTTTTATCAAGAATACTTGGTTGAACCCAACGGAACAATAGAGTCTCCAGAAGGTCCAATCAAGGAAAGTGATGATTTGTTTGATTATCTATTTGTAAGTTGGGATAAAAATCTAGAAAACATTACCTCTGACCTGATTGTCAAACCTATTTACAAAAAAATCTTATTTTTTCAAATGGTCAATTTAAACCCAGGAATAGACACAATTCATAAAAATGAAGAGTGGGTTGATGAGGGTATTTCACTTAATGATGATAGATTAACATATGTAATAAAAAACACTATAAACACCAATATTATCGGTGCCTATACTATTGAATATGATGTCATCTTTGAAGATGAAATAGTTTTTACAGCAGTAAGAATTGTAAATGTGATTGAAAAGGATCAAGAAGTAATAATTACTATAAATGAAGGTGTGACAACTGTATTAAAAGGTAATGATTATATTGAAACAGGAGCAACTTCAAATATTGGTGAAGTAATTATTGAAAGCAATGTTGATACTGAAAAAATTGGTGTTTATAAAGTTACCTATAAAGTGAATATTGATGGTGTGATATATCAAAGGTCTAAATTTGTTTTTGTCATTGATGCAGATTTTAATCCGTTGACTGATTTGCAGTGGTACTACTATAAGGGTGATGAAAATGAATAAAAAGATAATAATAATTCTCCTATTAGTTCTATCACCAATTATTTTATTAGCTTGTAACGCAAAGATCGATGACATCGATTTTTATCTGAATCCTGGACTTGATACAGTAAACCTAAATGGCGAGTATGAAGATCCTGGAGTGACGGCTAAAGTTTTCGGTATAAGAAGATCGACCGAAGTGTTAGAAAACACAGTAGATACTTCTCAAGAAGGAACTTATTATATAAAATATAAATTTGATTACCAAGATTTTTACTTTGAACTGACAAGAATAGTTATTGTATTAGATGAAACTCCACCTATTATCAGTTTGCATCCAGGTTTAGATACAATAAAAGTCGGACAAACATGGATTGATTCTGGTGTTAATGTTTCAGATAATGCAGGTACTGATTATACATTAAGTGTTTCGGGTAATGTCAACTCAAGTATTGCAGGTTCATATATCATATCCTATATAGCCACAGATTCAGCTGGTAACACTTCAGTATTAACTAGAGTAGTAAATGTCGTTGAATAAAAGAAACACGAAGCGATTCGTGTTTTATTTTACTGCAGTACAATCAATTTCTACCAGTGCGTCTAGAGGTAGTCTAGCAACTTCCACCGTAACCCTAGCTGGTTTATGTTCACCAAAGAAGTTTTTATAAACTTCGTTCATATCCTTAAACATGTTCATGTCTTTTAGAAAAACACCGCATTTAACAATGTTTTCTTTTTTCATTCCCGCTTCAACTACTATTGCTTCTAGATTTTGCAAACACTGTAAAGTTTGACTTTTAATCTCTGTAGCATCAACTTTTTTTGTTCTTGGGTTGATTGGTGTTTGACCAGATACATAAAGCGTTTTTTCAACTAAAATTGCTTGCGAATAAGGCCCAATTGCTTCTGGAGCATTTGGTGAATGTATAAATTTCATAATTAATCTCTCCTTTATAATGTCAGCTATTTATAGCTGATTTTTTTCTTTTTAACAAAATACATGATGGAACCGCCTACAAAGTAAAGCGCCGAAAACATAAGGGTTGTAAGTGAAACACTGTTATAAAAAATCTTTAGATTGTAAACATCATTTGGTATGTTAAATACTTCGATTTCGAGATTGTTTTGATCTGGATTATCATCTAATCTAAAGAATTGCATGTCATAAACAGCATTTTCTTCAAGCAATAGATTAAACAAGTAAGCGTCAATTTCATCGATAATTATTAGTTCGTCAGAATAGATGTTTTTTACAACTGTACTATCATAGATTTCATTATCTTTTTTTACCCGAATACCAAAAATCTTTTGTATCTCTTCAGCTTGATTGTAAGTAGTAATTTTTAAGTATTCAGAAGTTGATTCAACTCTAATATAGTAGGCATCAAAATCAATATTTCTGATGATTGCCTGATATTCACCCCCATATTTAACTAAGGTTTCAGTTCCATCAATTTTTATCGATGCAGAATCTATCTTATCTTGTTGAAGACTAGATAAAAAGAAAAAAACAATCGAAACAATAATTAAAATTATCGGAATAAGAATTAATTTAAGTATTTTCATAATCTCTCCTCATTTATTCACTTCTTCTACGTATAAAATGAATTGCTATAATTGTGAATCCTGATATAGCTGCAAATACAAGTGTAGTGAAAGAAACGCTTTCCATCAAGGATTTTAAATTATAGATATTTTCAGGTATGTTAACTAAGGCAATATTAAGCTTATCTCCATCAGAGTCAACTCTCGATAAATTGAAACTATAGTTTTTGTTAATCTCCAAATTGACGAAGAATAAGTAATCTTCCATTTCATCAATAATTATCATTTCTTCTGATAAAGTTGAAATAACTATATCCCTGTTATATTCACTGCCTTCTTCAGTTATTAGCATTTCAAATTCACGAATAAGATTACTGGATAAATCATATGTAGATATTGATAAAAAATCATCTAAAGATTCGATACGAATATAGTACTCTTCATCCATTAAATTTCCGATAATTGCAAAGTATTCTCCCGCATATACTGGTGTATACTGATTTTCATCTACATAAATATATCCCTTATCGAGTTTGTTTGATTGATTAAATGCAATAATGGAAGTAAATATGGAAACTATAACTAAAATAATTGGCAAAAAAATAAATTTTTTAAGTTTCATAACTAGTACCTCTATAATATTTTATCATGTATATTACAAAATTAGTTAACATATTATTAATAGATTTAATTGATATTTATTGGCTAGGCTTATTGACATGATTTTTCTGTTGCTATATTGTTTTCTCTGCCCAATTGCTTTAAACTTATTTCTCCTGATATTATCAATCTTACATACTCATATTTAGCTTCTTTGCTCCAATATTTGTTTGTTCCACCTTTTGGTCTTCCCACTTTCTTAACCTCCTCTTTTTATGGTTTTTTGACGTGCCTCATTTTGCTTTTTGTTGATAACTTCGTTATCCAAAAAGCTTTCTTTCTCATAAATATATTATATCTCTTACCATATAGAAAAAGATGCTAGTATTTCACATAACGTTTTTTATGTGTCTACTAACATCTTATCAGTTCACTAACTATCTATACTGTATACTATTTCAAAAATTAATTCGCTATTTTTCTTAATCATGTCAGCAATAAAATTACTAGCTACTTTCCATACATTATTGTTTTTGGCTAGATCGGAGTAATCTGAACTGTATTCAAGGAAAGGTTGAATATAATCGCCTCTAATAACGAATGAGTCAATCCCTAAAATCCATATATAATATTGCTTACATCTTTCTATAACTGCTAAAGCATCTTCTTTATTATATAGAAATAGATTATTTTTCCTTATAGCTTTCTCGAGAAATTCCTTTTCAATAATATCCATATTGCTATTCCACAACTCTCAGATTTTCTGTAATGTTTATAAAAAACTCTGCACTCCATATATCTAGTTTTCTAATGTCCTTAACAAATGGTAAGACATCTTTTTTCGCCTCTTCAAAGTCGACATATAGAAATCGATTACTAAGAAGTGCTATCAATGATTGTCGATTCAGCAAGAACTCAGAATCAATAAATCCAGACTGCATCAATCTTGCCTTCAAATGTTTAATATTTACTGGTATATCCATTGCCAAAAAGAAAATATAATCATAAAAATCTCTCCCTTTTATCCTTGTTTTCCAATTTCTTCTAAGAACAGCGTCAATTTTACCAGCAAATAATGAAGGCAAGTCGTATACCCTTACTTGGTAAGGAGATGGCAAGAGTCTAAATTTCATTTCAGTTGTCGCAAAATCTGGTGGATTTATATCTATTTCAAATTTTACTTTAATTTTTTCGTTTGAATGCAATATGGATAAATCTTGATCCATATTTGGATAAAACAATAAGAAGTGCTCTTTTGTATTGCCTTTCAAGAAAACCGACTTGATACTTGTCTCTTGTGCTTTTATTTTCTCCTCAATATCAAGTTTAAGACCTAGAGACTCGACCTCTTCTCTTAAAATTGGTATAAAATCTTCGTAACAAAAATCTGGATTACTTACTAATAAAGAGAAATCTAAATCTTCTGAAAATCGATCAAGATTATGGAATATTCTTAGAGCTGTCCCACCATAAAATGCTGCTTTAGAAAAGAAATTGGCTCGTGATAGACCAGCTAACACAATCTCTTGTATTATTTCTTTTATAGCATTTTTTTTATCTTCTAATGTTGTAGTATCATATTTTTTCAACATTTGATCTATAATTTGCATATGCTTCTCCTTTTATGTATTTTTTTAGTAACATTAAATTTTTTGACTTGTATTTTGGTATTAACATACTTAACTTGTCTATATCTAGAGAGAAAAACTCATCCGGGTAAACTCGCAAATCTTCAAAAATCATTTTTTCCAACTGTTTTAAACTTGTCACTGTTTTTAAGGAATACAATTTGTCACACAAAGCTTTTTCCTTCGATGCAATATAATATACATAATTACTCTCTTCAATTGCCAAAATATCAAATGGATAAGCTGCTTTAGGGATGTCCCTATAAATATAAGTTCCAAATGGAGTAATGTATTTTTTTGTTTTTTGTTTGTTATAAGTTGCGGAAGTATAGTTTGTGACTCTTTCAGGGATCATTCCATAATAAGATAAAGCATAATCAAAAGACAGATACGAAGGTCCATATATATAAGATGCTAAGTAATATCCAGGAATAGTTTTGTCAGTTTCGTATAATCCTCTAATAATCGGTATATATTTCCCAGCCATTATTTCTCTTCGAATTTTACCGTTGATATCGCTATAATTCTTATATTTAATTTTTAGATTTTCAACAGTTTTTATCATTTTTTTCCTCCATTTAATTGTATTATATACCTTTTTGTGGAGATTTTCAATATGTATAACTATAATTTATATTGTATTTTAAAAAGAATTTTAAAAGTTAATTTGATTTAATATAGTAAAAAAAATAGTTCCTTCAATCAGAGTGGTATATTTAATATCCCTTATCTCCAACTTTTGGAAGCTACTTCATTCTTTTATGGTGGAACCAGAGGGATTTGAACCCCCGACCCCCTGCTTGTCAAGCATTTTCACACACACTCATTATTACCCTAAATTTAGCCGTTTTAACAAATGCCATGGCTAGTTTGACCCTTGTCTTGACTCTTGTAACATTTTCTAAATAAAATAATAACTACTAAACCGTCATATATTTAGTTAACAATTGCATTTCAAGAAAATATTCTATCATTATAAATAAGGAATCAAACTCCAGGTCCTGCAATAAAAATTATCCATATAGTTAATCCAATTATATTCAAAATTACAACCATCATATTTAATATTGAAATGTTTTTCAAAAGATTGATTCTATATTTTTCTTTATAGTTACTACTACTAAGAGTTAATCTTCTTTTAAGTAAATTATACAAAGGAAATGATGAAATAAGAGATAGGGTACCTAAAATTAAAAATGGATAAAATAAATAGACGGATACATGGATATTACTCATGTTAAAGTAATCAAACCAAATAATTGCTATATAAAGAAAAGAATATAAGGTAAAAATTAAAAGAAGTAAAATAAATGGTAAAAAATGTTTTTGGTTATTATTCATATTTTCAAATTATTCCTAACTGATGTGATTTTAATTTTTTCTATTCTAATCACTTAAATTTTTTCTTTTTTTTGCATATATCTGCAAAACCTAAATAATTATTCTAATAAAAAATCTTCAATATTCATATGAATAATTCCGTTTTGTGAAAAATCCACATTATCCATAGACAATACATACTTTTCAAAATTATCTCTAATACTTTCGTATACACCAAACTCTCTATCTCTTGTTTTTTCAGATTCCATAATATAACAAACTTGATAATACTTCGTTAATTTTCCTTTTTTCGCTACAAAGTCAATTTCTCGATTGTTTACTTTGCCAATGTAAACAGTATATCCTCTTCTTAATAGTTCAATGTATACAATATTTTCTAATAGCATTTCTATAATATTCTCATTGTTTCCAATAATTGCTTCTCTAATACCCTGATCTGCTATATAGTATTTCTCTTCAGTTTTTAAAATTGATTTGCCTATTAGGTCATTTCTTTTTACTTTATAAATTAAAAAGGCATTCGTAATAATATTTATGTAATTTAATATAGTATCAACCGATACATTCATTCTTTGAGATTTCAAATATTTAGATATTGATAAAGCTGAAAAAGTATTTCCTGTGTTGCTAAAAACATATTCTATTAACCTTTCCAAGATATCTGTATTTCTTATGCTATTTCTTTGAATAACATCTTGCAATACCGCTGATTTGAACTGATCCCTTAAAATATTCATCGATATATCATAATCAAATCCGAAAGTAATTGCTGAAGGCATTCCACCAAATACCATATATTCCCTTAATGTCCCTTGAGGTTTTAATTCTTTAAACTCCTTAAATGAAAAAGGATGAATTAGAATTTCAACATATCGTCCAGCTAAATAAGTTGATAAATCTGAAGACAGCAAATCTGCATTAGAACCAGTTACATATATATCAAAATTATTTAATGCATGAAATCCATTAACTGCTTTTTCCCAATCCTCTACTCTACCAACTTCATCAAGGAACAAATATAGTTTACCTGATTTTCCTTCGCTCCATTTCAACACTCTATTTGATAAATCTTTATAATCTTGGATATTGAAATTTTCTGGAAGTTCGAAATTGAGTTTTAAAACTTGTTCTTTTCCAACAGTATTGTTGTATAATTCATCAATAAACAAATCTAATAGGACTGATTTTCCAACTCGTCTTAAGCCAGTCAATATTTTAATGATTGGCTTATCTTTATATTTTAATAATTCATTTATATAATAATCTCTTCTTACCATATTATCACCTCCGTTTAGATTATACTCGAAATTAAAAGCTATTTCAAGTATATATTCGGTTATAATAGAAATTATCACTTTGTAACTTATTGTTTCCGTTCGATTGTACCGTGATTTGTGTTTCATTTACTACAAATCTATTAAAAATAAAAAAAGCTTCCTTAATTAGAGAAATATTAGTAGTATACTTTTCCCTCATTTTCGGAAGCTATTTCATGTTCAAAGAAGTTGAAACAAAGAAAAAGGGGATGTATTAAAAACAGTAGGGGTTTTAGATTGTTTGTGAAGTGTTTTATAAACAATTAAAAGACAAGATAAACACTAGAAGGGTATAGTTTTGATCTTATTAAAACTATTGATAATATGGATTATAAAAAAATGAAAAACAAGTTTTTCAACTAAAGAGTCTACGGACTCTTTTTTGATTACTTATTTTTTGATAAAATTAATATATGATAAACCCTCAATACGCATTTAAAGATGCCTTTAAACTACAG
>Ga0265295_1002523_pt1 | contig 28766 bp, 32 predicted proteins | sample Munlansysbiofilm_FD_192503 | JGI IMG/M metagenome (GOLD analysis project Ga0265295, IMG submission 192503) | Leachate microbial communities from a municipal landfill in Southern Ontario, Canada - Methane capture system biofilm | ecosystem: Engineered > Solid waste > Landfill > Unclassified ... | reverse complement strand
GATCCGGATCGGGCCCTTTGCGACGGGCCCAACAGCTTGGCTCTCAACCAACTGGAACCTCTGCTCAAGCACCTTCAGGCCATCTGGAGCCTCAATGACCCCAGTTGAAGAACTGGCCCGTGAAATCCGCCTGCTCGTCCTGGACGTGGACGGCGTACTCACCGACGGCGGGCTTTACTACGACCACGAAGGCAATGTCAGTAAACGCTTCCACGTGCAGGACGGCCTGGGCATCAAGCTGGCCCAGGCGGTCGGACTGGAAGTGGCCGTGATCACCGGCCTGAAGCACACTGCCGTGGAGCGCCGGGTGCGTGAACTGGGCATCGAGGAATACCACGCCGGGCGCGTGGACAAGGGCCTGCTCCTGGACGAGATGTGCCGAAGACGGGGCATCGTCCCGGCCCAAGTAGCCTACCTGGGCGACGACTGGGTGGACGCGGCCATCATGCGCCGCGTGGGTCTGCCCCTGGCCGTGCCCAACGCCCAACCGGAAATCCTGGCGCTGGCCCGCTGGAGTCCTGCCCGACCGGGCGGCCAGGGAGCGGTGCGGGAAACCATCGCCTTCCTGCTGCGCTGCCAGGGCAAGCTGGACGCCCTCTGGCGACGCTGGGCGGAGTAGCATGCGCCTGACGGGAAAAGCCTGGGCCGCCGTGGCGGCGATCTTCGTGGGCGGCGTGCTGCTGGGCACGCTTCTTTCCCGCGAGGAACACGACCGCGACGCAGCCAAGGGCGCGGCCAAAAGCGCGGCCAAAGCCGTGGAGCAGGGCTTGGCGTCCGGCGCCCTGGGCGGAGCGGACATCTCGGCCCAAGACATCGAGCTGGTCCAGGGCAAGGCCGGGCAGATCCAGTGGCGGCTCAAGGCCCGTAGCGCCCAGTACAGCCAGGAGAAAGGCAGGGTGGTGGTGGTCAAGCCGCAGATGCTCTCCTATGTGGGAGAGGAGCGCCGGGAAGTCTACGTTCAGGCCGAGCGCGGCGAGATCGATCAGCAGGGCGACAACCTGACCCTCTGGGACCGCGTAGAGGGACGTTACGGGCTTTTCGCCCTGACGGCGGACAATTTCGATTACATCGGGGCCATGAACAAGGTCTTTCTCAAGGGATCGGTGCAGGTGCGCCGTCCGGACATGTCCATCGACGCCGCGGCCGTGGAAATCGATCTGGCCTCCCGGGAGCTGGTGGCCGCCGGTGGCGTGACGGCCTTCATCGCCTCGCGCGATGTGAACCTCGACCTTCTGCCCCCAGCGGACCAGTCCAAGCCCCAAGGAACGACACCATGATCAAACGCTTTACGTTCGCCGCCATCTTGCTGCTCGTCGCCACCCAGGCATGGGCCTTCGGCGAGATCCGCTATGCCGACCGACCGCTCAACGTGCGCAAGGCCCGCAACCTGGAGAGCGAACACGTCAAGACCCTTCAGGCCGGGGAGAAGGTCCGCGTGGATCATCTCCGCGACGGTTGGTATGCCGTCTTCGACCTGAACGCCTCCGATCCGGACGAATCCAAGGCCTTTGGGTACGCCAAATCCAGTTTTCTCCTGCCCGTAACTCCGGAGGCTGCGTCAGCCCCTGCAGCCAAGGTGCAGATCCCCGCTCCGCCGACCAAAACCCAGGTTCCCGTCGGCGTCGGTACGGCGCAGCCGGCACCCGCTGAAACCAAGATTCCCGTAGGTGTGCCCATGCCGGAGATCAAAGCTTCGGCGCAGTCCGCCCCCATCGCCGCGCCCACAGTGGAAACGAAGCCCCTGCCGGTTTCCAGCATCATCCCTTCGGAGATCAAGGCCGCCGCCATAAAAGTCTCCGTGCGCACGGCCCGAGCGGTCAACTCTCCGATTTCCGCCACGCTGGCTCCCGGCCAGCGCGTCCAGGCCGCCTTCCTCCGCGACGGCTGGTTCGCCGTATTCAAGTTGGACGACAAGAACCTTGAAGAATCCAAGGCTCTCGGCTTCGTTCACGCCTCGGAACTGCTGCCCGAGACTCCCGGGGTGAAGCCCCTGGCCCAGCTTTCGACACCGGCGGCGTCTTCCAAATCGACGACGCCGGAGCCGACCGCTCCCGTCGCCTCGCGTTCCGAGATCACCGAGGCGGTCCAACCGGTCCCCGTGGTTCCCGGTGAAACACCGTCCGCCACGACAGAGGCCCAGACTCCGGTGAAAATCACCGCCGATCGGATGACCTATGTGGAGAAGGACCGCAAGGTGACCTTCTCGGGCAACGTCCAGGCCGAGCACGAAGGTTTGCAGCTCTGGGCGACCACCCTTTCTGCCTACTTCACCGAGGCGGGCAAGGGCGCCAAGGACGTGGCCGACAACATCGAGCGCATCGTGGCCGACGGCGGCGTGAAGATGAAGAAGGAAAAAAGCGAAGGCACCTGCCAAACCCTGATCTACTTCGTGAAGGACGGCGTCCTGCGCATGGAGGGCAACCCCCGGCTGAACGACGGCGCCAACAGCGTCGCCGGGGAAGTCATCAAGTTCTACGTCAAGGACAACCGCAGCGAGGTGCTCGGCGGACAGAACAAACGGGTGGAAGCCATCTTCCGTGTGCCCGAGGGGGCGAAGAAACCCTGATGGCCGGTCTCATCGCCACGAACCTGAAGAAGCGGTACGGCAACCGCGAGGTGGTCCACGACATCCACCTGAATCTCTCTCCCCGCGAGGTGGTCGGTCTGCTCGGCCCCAACGGCGCGGGCAAGACGACCACCTTCTATATGCTCGTGGGCATCGTCCGGCCCAACGGCGGGGAAGTGCTCCTGGAAGACCAGCCCATCACCGACCGACCACTGCACGAACGGGCCCGTCTCGGCATGTCCTACCTGCCTCAGGAAAGCTCCATCTTCCGCAAGCTCACCGTGCGCCAGAACCTCCAGATCATCCTGGAGCAGACCGCTCTCTCGCCGGAGCGGCAACGCAAGCGCGCCGACGAACTCATGGACCAATTCGGCATCAAGCGACTGGCGGACCAGCCCGCCATGTACCTTTCCGGCGGCGAACGACGGCGGCTGGAGATCGCCAGGGCGCTCATTCTGGACCCAAAGTTCATCCTCCTGGATGAACCCTTCGCGGGCATCGACCCAATAGCGGTCATCGACATCCAGGAGATCATCTCCATGCTCAAGAAGATGGGCATGGGCATCCTCATCTCGGACCACAATGTGCGCGAAACCCTGAATATCTGCGATCGCGCCTATCTGGTCTACGAAGGCACGATCATTCTCGAGGGCACCCCGGAAGAGATCGTGCGCGACAGCAAGGCCCGCCAGCTTTACCTGGGCGAAGATTTCAGCCTCTGACCGCCCAGCCTTTTCCGTTTGCCCGCCGTGCCGGCCCGATTTACATGCCTCGCCAGACTTGGTACACTTTTTTCATGTCGGCGGTCTTCATCGAAAAACCAATACGGACGGGGAGTTCCGCGAGATCCTTGGTTGCGCCGTCCGGGTGACTGTGGCACAATGAAGCCGTAACGTGAAAAAATAAGCTGAATCGGGCCGCCCAAACGGCCCATAAAGGATGTTTCGGGCGTCATGGGACTTGAACTGAGACAACAACTCAAGCTCTCGCAGCAGCTGGTCATGACCCCCCAGTTGCAGCAGGCCATCAAGCTGTTGCAGCTCTCGCGCCTGGAGCTGGTGGAAACGGTTCAGCAGGAGCTTCTGGAAAATCCTTTTTTGGAGGAAGCCGAGACCGAACGTTCGGACCTGCCCATGGAAGAAATGCCCGTGGAGGTGGACCAGACCACGGCCACGCCTGAAATGACTTCCCCGGAACGCAGCGAGGAGATGATCCGCAGCACGGACTGGGAGAACTACCTGGGGGAATTTTCCAGCATCTCCAAGCAGGCCCAGGTTCGCGAAACCGAGATACCGGAGGAGGGCGTCTCCTTCGAGGCCCGCTTGGCCAGCAAGCCTTCTCTGGACGGCCACCTGAGTTGGCAGATGCGCCTGTCGCACTTCACCCAGCGGGAACTGGACATCGGCGAGGCGGTCATCGGCAACCTGGATTCCGGCGGCTATCTGCATGCCGACATGGACGACATTCGGGCCATGGTGCCCGACGCCGCGGACGAGGAGATCGAGGCCGTCATCCACCGCATCCAGCGCCTGGACCCGGTGGGCGTAGCCGCGCGCACTCCTCGCGAATGCCTGCTCGTGCAGCTCGAGATCCTGGGCGAGACCGACCCCATCCTGCTCTCACTGGTGGACGAGCACCTGGAAGACCTCGAAAAGAAGCGCTACAAGCCACTGGCCCGCAAGTTCAAGATCGACATGGAGGAGCTCAAGCACTACCTGGAAATCATCCAGAAGCTTGATCCCATGCCCGGGGCCAACTTCTCCAGCACCGAGCCGCACTACGTCTCCCCGGACGTCTTCGTCTACAAGTACGGCGACGATTTCATCATCGTGCTCAACGAGGATGGACTGCCGCGCCTTCAGTTGAACACCTTTTTCGCCGACTCCCTGTCCCAGACCGCGGGCAAGGAAAAGGACTACGTCCAGGAGAAGATGCGCTCGGCGGCCTGGCTCATGAAGAGCCTCTATCAGCGTCAGCGCACCCTCTACAAGGTCGTGGAGAGCATCGTGCGCTTCCAGCGCGAGTTCTTCGAGTACGGCGTGACCAAGCTCAAGCCGCTCATCCTCAAGGAAGTGGCCGAGGACATCGGCATGCACGAGTCCACGGTCAGCCGCATCACCACGAGCAAGTACGTGGCCACGCCGCACGGCGTGTTCGAGCTGAAGTTCTTCTTCAACAGCGCCCTGGACCTGGAGGACGGCACCCAGGTCGGTTCCGAGAGCGTCAAGGCCCTGATCAAGAAGCTCATCGGCGAGGAGGATCCCAAGCACCCCCTGTCCGACGAGCGCATCGGGGAAATTCTCAAGGATCACCTCAAGGTGGACATCGCCCGCCGTACGGTGGCCAAATACCGTTCGGCCATGAACATCGCCTCTTCATCCAAACGCAAGGATATTCTCTGACCCTGGGCCCGTACACTCCTTACTCGAACAGGAGGATACATATGAACATTTCCTTCAACTTCAAGAACTTCGACCCGTCCGAGCATCTCAAGGAATACGCCGAGTCGCGTTTCGAGAAGCTCTCCAAGTTCATTTCCGACGCCGAGGATCCCGAACTGCAGGTCAACCTCTCCGTGGAGAAGTTCCGCCACAAGGCCGATGTGGTCTTCCTGGCCGACAATCTGCACCTCTCGGCCTACGAAGAGTCCGAGGACATGTACTCGACCATCGACATGGTCCTGGACAAGCTCGAAGCCCAGTTGCGCCGGATGCGCGAGAAGCAGAAGGATCGACGCCGAGCGGGCCGCGAACGGGCCGTAAGCATGGGCGTGCTGACCTTCATAGAGGAATCGGGGAAGCGCACCCCGTCCATCGCCGAGATGGACAAGTACGAGCCCAAGCCCATGAGCGTGGACGAGGCCGCCATGCAACTGGAGTCCAGGAGTTACGACTTCCTGGTCTTCCGCAACTCTGAGACTGATGGCCTGAACGTCATCTACCGGCGCAAGAACGGCGACTTCGGGCTCATCGACCCTGGAATCTGAGATGCGGCTTTCGGAATACCTGTCGCAGGACTTGGTCCTCTCGGACCTCAAGGCCACGGCCAAAGCCGATGTTCTGGCGGAGTTGACGGCGTCTCTGGCCGCCCTGACCCCGCCGGTCGATCCGGACGAGGCCGTGGCCGTCCTGCTTGAACGCGAAAGCCTCGGCACCACCGGCATCGGGGACGGCATCGCCATCCCTCACGGCAAGCTGCCGGGGCTGACCCAGATCGTGGTTGTGGCGGGGCGGAGCATCCAGGGCGTCGAATTCGATTCCCTGGACTTCAAGCCCTGCCACATCTTCTTTCTCGTGCTGGCGCCCGAGCAGGTGGCCGGTCTGCATCTGCGCATCCTGGCCCACATTTCTCGACTGCTCAAGGACGACTCCTTCCGGCGGAGCTTCATCTCCGCTCCGAACAGCCAGGCCCTCTGGGACCTGCTGAACGACACGTGAGGCGCTGGTGGGGGATACCCGAAGCTTCTCGGTCATCGTGGTCTCGGGTCTCTCGGGCTCGGGCAAGAGCACGGCCCTCAAGGTCTTCGAGGATCTGGGCTTCTTCGTCGTCGACGGCCTGCCTGCAAGCCTGACGCCCAAGCTGGTGAGTCTCTTCCGTGAGCAGGACAGCAAGCACCGGGGTCTGGTGCTGGGACTGGATCTGCGCCAGATGGACTTTCCCGAGGAGTGGCGCAAGGCTTTCGGAGAATTGAAGGAACAGGGCGTCCGGACGCACATCGTCTTTCTGGAGGCCAGGCTGTCCGAACTGGTGCGACGCTACGCCACCACCCGCCGACCGCATCCCCTGGAAAGCCGGAGCCTCGGCCTGGAGCAGGCCTTGGAGACTGAGAAGGTGCTCCTGGACCCTCTGCGCAAGCGGGCCGACCTGGTGATCGACACCACCAATTATTCCATTCACGACCTTCGCCGGACCCTGCAGGAGAAGTGGACCTCGCTGGAGCAGGAAGTGGGTGTGCTGCGGGTCCACATCATCTCCTTCGGCTTCAAGTACGGCGTCCCCATCGAATCGGATCTGCTTTTCGATCTGCGTTTTTTGCCCAACCCCTATTTCGACGAGAACCTCCGGCCCCTGTCCGGCAAGGACACAATCATCGCAGACTATGTTCTGGCCAATGACCCTGGGGCGACGTTCCGGAGTAAGTTCTTGGACTTTCTCTCCTATCTCCTGCCCTTGTACCTGGCCGAGGGACGCTATCGCGTGACCCTTGCCCTGGGCTGCACCGGCGGCCGCCATCGCTCCGTGGCGGTAGCCGAACTGGTCTGCGAAGCACTTCGGCGCACCGGATACGCCGTGACCCTGGAACATCGACACCTTGAACTGGGTTGAGCGACATGGCCAACAACGAGCGGATTGAGGAAAAGCACATCGGAGTGGTGCTGGTCACCCACGGCAACTTCGGTGAGACCCTGTTGGAGGCGGCCTCTCTGGTCCTCGGCCCCCAGGAAGGGTGCCGAGCCGTGAGCATGGCCGCCTCGGCGGGCATGGAGGAACTGGTGGAGGGCATCAAAGCCGCCGTGTCGGCCACGGATCAAGGCGCCGGCGTGTTGATCATGACCGATCTCTTCGGCGGTACGCCCACCACTCTGTCTCTGTCCCTGTGCAAGTCGGCGGCACTGGAAGTCATCACCGGCGTGAACCTGCCCATGCTCCTCAAGGTGCTCCAAAGCCGGAACCAACCCCTGGCGGAACTCTCGGCGCAGGCAAAGAAGGCCGGGCAGCAGGGCATCGTCGTGGCCGGGGAGATCCTGCGCCGCAACCGCGCGGAAGGCTAGACATGTCCTTGGAATCCCTCTGGGTGCGCATCGACAACCGGCTGATTCACGGCCAGGTCATTGAAGCGTGGCTCCCTTATACCGGAGCCTCCACGATCATCGTGGCCAATGACGAAGTGGCCGGCGACAGCATCCAGCAGGAAATCATGTCCCTGGCCATCCCCCAAAACACCACCAGCCTTTTCGTGCATGTGGAACGCACCCAGTTGGCTCTGGTCCAGGCCATGTCCGGCCACCCCCTCGCCGCGCTGGTGCTCTTCTCATCCTGCGCCGACGCCCGTCGGGCCTTCGAGCGCGGATTCCAGTTCGAGAGCCTCAATGTCGGCAACATCCACTACAAGCCGGGTCGGCGCCAAATATCGCCCAGCGTGGCCCTCTCCACCGACGACGAGTCCTGCTTGCGCTTTTTTTCCCAACATGGGGTAAGCCTGGACTTCCGCTGCGTTCCCAACGACCCCGTGCAAGCGAGGTTCAAATGATGGACTTCACTCTCGGCAGCCTCGCCTGGTTCGGCGCGGTCGGTTTTTTTTTGTCCTCCTCGGGCTCTGTCGCTCCAGCTTGAACCTGGGGCTCGTTGAACGCCCCCTGGCCATCGGTTTTCTCTGGAGCCTCTTTGGAGGTGACTGGAGCACCTCCCTGGCCGTTGCCGTCTTCTATGAACTTTTCTGGCTCGACGCCATTCCGGCCGGAACATACATTCCCCCGCATCTTGCCGCCTCGACCACAGCCGCCCTGGCGCTTGTCACGCATTTCGGTCTGACCCATCCAGCCCAGATCGCCGTGCCGCTCGTCTTGGCCATGCCGCTTTCCTGGCTGGGCGCCCGCCTGGAAGGTGCGCTGCGCGAATGGCAGAACCGGAGCTACAGCGCCATTCTCCAGTGGGCCCGGCATTCCGCCGACCCGGACCTGCCTCCCCGGCTGGTTCTTCGGGCGTTGCGCACGTCAGCGCTTTTTTCCTGGCTGTTCTTCTTTTCCAGCATCCTGGCCTTGGCTGTGCTCACGGACCTTTGCCTGCTGCGCTTCGGGCCGCAACTGGCCACGTCACGGCTGAGCTGGACCCCGTTGTTCCTGGCCGCCGGACTTGGCGGGGTGCTCTCCCTGCGATTACGCAAGGCGCAGGCCCTGTTCGCCGCCGGGGCGGTTCTGGTCATACTTTTCTCCTTCGCCGGGATTTTCTGACTTGTCGGTGTGCGAACTTTGTGATAAATCGAACGAGCTTTGCCTGGCCCTTGGTATCCCACGCGGGGTATTGAAAAAACAGGACACTATCGAGGAGGATGTCATGGCTATTTACGTTATCGGTCACAAGAATCCCGACACCGACACCATCGCCGCTTCCATCGCCTTCGCCGACCTGGCCGCCAAGGCCTATGGCGGAGAGTTCATCGCCGCCGCGCAGGGCGCCTGCCCGCCCGAGTCCGAGTTCGTGCTGAACAAGTTCGGCGTGAAGGCCCCCGAGCTGCTGACCGAAGCCGCCGGCAAAAAGATCGCTCTGGTGGACACCACCGACAAGACTCAGCTGCCCGCCGACATCGACAAGGCTGAAGTCCAGTACGTGGTCGACCACCACAAATTGGGCGACGTGACCACCTCCAACCCGCTTGAGATGTGGGTCTGGCCCGTGGGCTGCTCCTGCACCGTGGTCGCCGCCATGTACGACTACTTCGGCGTGGCCGTTCCCAAGCCCATCGCCGGAATCATGCTCTGCGCCATCCTGTCCGACACCGTCATGTTCAAGTCCCCGACCTGCACCGAGAAGGACAAGAAGGCCGTCGAGAAGCTGGCCAAACTCGCGGGCGTGGCCGACGTCATGGCCCTGGGCATGGAGATGTTCAAAGTGAAGTCCGCCGTGGAAGGCACCCCCATGCGGGACTTGGTCTTCCGCGACTACAAGGACTTCAACATGGGCGGCAAGAAGGTCGGCATCGGCCAGCTGGAAGTGGTGGACCTGGGCATCCTGGCCCCCTACGAGGAAGCTCTCTACGCCGAGATCCAGAAGGTCAAGGGCGAGGACGGCGGCCGTCACAGCGTGTTCCTGCTCCTTACCGACATCATGAAGGAAGGCTCCAAGATGCTCTACGTCTCCGATGACGCCTCCGTCATCGAGAAGGCCTTCGGCGTGAAGCCCGACGCCAAGAGCGTCTGGCTGGACAAGGTCATGAGCCGCAAGAAGCAGGTCGTGCCTCCCTTCGAGAAGGCCTTCGCCTAAATCCGCTTTGATCCGCGAGGCGGGGCTTCGGCCCCGCCTTTTTTTCGCACGAAAAAGGCCGCCTGAACAATCCGGCGGCCTTTTTCGTTGGTTCGGCTTCGATCGCTACTGGATCAAACCGTAGGCCTTGAGCACCGTCTTGAGCGGTTCGACATGTTTCTCCTCCAGCGAAGCCAGAGGCAGGCGGAATCCAGGCTGACACCGCTCCATATAAACCAGGGAGGTTTTGACGGGGATGGGATTGGTCTCCATGAACATGGCGCGGGAAAGGGCCTGGATTTCGATGTTCAGAGCCTTGGCCCGGACCTGATCTCCAGCGAAATAGGCGGCGCAGATTTCATGCATCTTGGCCGGAATGAGATTGGAAACCACGGATATGACGCCCACTCCGCCCACGGCCAGCAGGGGCAGAACCGTGAAGTCGTCGCCGGAAAGCAGCAGAAAGTCCGGCCCGCAGAGCTCCATGACCTCAGTGCACTGCTTGAGATCTCCGGTGGCCTCCTTGACGCCGATGGCCTCGGGCACTTCCCGGGCGATGCGGGCCAGGGTCTTGGGCGCGAGGTTCAGGCCGGTACGTCCGGGAACGTTGTAGATGATCATGGGCAAGGGAACGGCCTTGGCGATGGCCTGAAAATGTCCCACCAGCCCGTCGGGGGTGGGTTTGTTGTAGTAGGGAGTGATCTGGAGCGTGGCGTCGGCCCCGGCTTCCTTGGCCAGTCGAGTCAGCTCGATGGCCTCGCGGGTGCTGTTGGAACCGGCTCCGGCGATGACCGGCACCCGTCCCTTGACCTGGTCCACGCACATGCGGATGACCCGGCCCTGTTCCTCGTGGTCCATTGTCGCGGCTTCGCCCGTGGTGCCGCAGGGCACAAGGCCGTCGATGCCTTGTTCGATCTGCCACTCCACATGCCGCCGGTAGGCTTCCTCGTCCACCTGCCCCCCCTTGAAGGGGGTGACGAGCGCGGTGAACGCCCCACGAATCTTCATGCTTCCTCCCTCGGCGGCGCCTCTGGCCGCCGGTTTATCAGTCCGTCTCCATTCCCTCGAACAGGACGGCTATGGCCGGATCTTCCTTGAACTGGTCCGTCAACCCCACATTCAATGAGCGGATGTCCATGTCGTCGCTCCAGCGGAATCCGGCTTCACGCTTGGGCCAAGCAAGAACTTCCAGGCGATTCAGGGCTTTGCCCAGGCTGTAGGCGCGCATCCAGTAGGCACGCCCTTCGCCTGCGACCATGCCCTTGAAGCCGGGGCCGGGGCCGGAACCAAGGAGGACGTCCGGGAGCACGGCGTCATTGCTCCGCAGATAGAGCAGCTCCACAAAATAGCCCCAAGGGCTCAACCCCACCACGATATTGCTCTTTTTGCGCTGGGTTTCGACCGCCTTGGATATCTGGGCGATGAGATCCTTCGGCGCTTCCTTCTCCGTGGGCGTCAGGGGCGGAAAGAGTACGAACCCGACGGCTCCGCCACCGGGCAACGGCAGCTGTGTCTGGGTCACGGCTTCGGCCGTGATCCATTGGCCGGGCAAGTTGACGCCCGCCTTGCGCATGGCGCCGGCTTCACCCGGGGTCAGCAGTCCGAGGTCGAAGTTGATCATCCCATAGGCCTTGGCCAGGGCTTGCAACTTGGCTTGGTCCGGCTGCTTGCCGCTCTCCGGCAGGAACTCGAAGCCGCCGGAAACCGCGAAGACAGGCACGGTCTTGCCCGCACTCTGGCGAGACTGTTGGATGTAGGTCGCGCGCCGGGAAAGCCCGCCTATGATTCGGCCGCCGCAAACAGGGCAGGGCCGGACAGCACCTTCGGAGTTGGCTGAGAAGATGATCGACAACAAAGGCTCGGCCGACCAGGAGCGATCCGCGCCCAAAAGCAAGGCGGTCAGGATCGCCACGGTCGCGAAGAAATGTTTCATCATACGCCTAATTGTTGATGAATTCCTTGAGTTCCTTGCCGGGGCGGAAGAAGGGAAGCTTCTTGGGCTGGACCTTGACCACGGCGCCGGTCTTGGGATTGCGACCGGTATAGCCGCTGTACGATTTGATTTTGAAGCTGCCGAAGCCCCGGATTTCCACCCGGTCTCCACGCACCAGAGCCTCCTTGACCGCGTCCACGAAGGCCGTGACGATCTTGGTGGATTCCTCGACGTGCAGCTTTTTCTTCTCGGACAAAGCCTTGATCAGCTCACTCTTGTTCATGGCGTCCCCCAATGACTTTGGCGGCGAAAAAAGGGTTCCGTCACCGTTCCCCAGCGGTTGCCACCGCATTTGGACCGCTTATGCCGATATCTATGCCGAAAAATACAGGTTTTCGTCAAGGCATTAATCCACCTTGGGCCTCGGCAATCGTCCTAAAATATCGCCTTCGGCCAAGGCGTCAAGATTATCAGATCGAAATCGTTCAACTTTGACCGCCAGGGAAATGATGTCCCGAGCCGCGTCGGACTTGGGCGCGAACTTCAGCAATGGGGTCTGGTTCCGGACGGCCTCGGTCAGGGTGGGGTCCTGACGCACGAAACCCAGGTCGGTCAGATCCAGGTCCAAGAAATTTTTGCAGGCCATGGAGAGACGCTTGAAGGTTTCGCGGGCCTCGCGGGCGTCGGCGGCCTGGTTGACCACCACCCAGAAGTCGCGCACCCCGTGCTGGGTGGCCAACACCTTGATCACCGCGTAACTGTCCGTGAGCGATGTAGGTTCAGGGGTGACCACCACGAGGCGGTGCCGGGCGGTCTGGGCGAAAGACAAAACCGTGCGGTTGATGCCCGCGCCCAGGTCGAGCAGAAGGAACTGGTAGCGTCCCACAAGGTCAGCGACCTTCTGGAACAGCAAGCCTTGCATGTCCTCGTCCATTTCCACCAGTTCGGGCACGCCGCTTGCTGCGGGCAGGACGTCCAGGCCGTTCTGCTCCAGGGCCACCACCACGTCGCGGGGACGCACACCGTCGCGCAAGAGGTCCTGGAGGTTCCGTTCGGGCGAGATGCCCAGGAGCACGTCCAGATTGGCCAGCCCGAGGTCACAATCCATGAGCAGCAGACTGTGACCGGCGCCGTGGAGGGCATAGCCCACGTTCAGGGCCAGGTTGGTCTTGCCCACGCCGCCCTTCCCGGAAAGCACGGCCAGGGACAAGGTCCGGTTGACGTTCGTCATCTCGTGCCTCATTTGCCGAAGAGGAATTTTTTTTCATTGGCGTGAACCAGCGTGGCCTCGTTGGCGACCTTGTCCACGTCGGGCAGAGGAGCCACCGTCACGCGGTTCTTGCCCAACCGCTTGGCCCGGTACAGGGCCTCGTCGGCCAAGCTGACCAGCTCGGGCACGGCCAGCTCCACATTGCCCCGGTAGGAGGCGATGCCCACGGAGAAGGTGACTGAGAACGATTCTCCTCCGGAACCCTCGAAGCGCACGGTGGAAAAGGATTCCAGTATCCGCTCCAGGATTTCGGCGGATTTCACCAAGCCCACCCCGGAGAGCACCAGGGCGAATTCCTCGCCGCCGATGCGCGCGGCCAAGTCGTAGCGGCGCTTGCCTTGCTCCAGCACCTCGGCCAGACGGCGGAGCACCAAGTCCCCGGCCGGATGGCCGTGGGTGTCGTTGACGGTCTTGAAGTCGTCCAGGTCCAGAAGGGCGAGGCTTACCGGCACGCGGGAGCGCCGGGCGCGCTCAATCTCCAGATCCAGGGTCCGCTCGAAGGACCGCCGGTTGGCCAGACTGGTGAGCGGGTCATGGTCGGTCTGGTAGGTCAGGCGTTCCAGGGCATCCTGGTACAAAGCCAGATGGGGATACGCCTGCTCGTCCAGGGGCAGGGTCAGCCAATGACTCAGTCCGTGCTCCCGGGACAATCGGGACCAGAGCGAAAGGTCCACGCCTGGAAACAGACGGAAGACGCCCAGCGTGGGTGATCCGTTCCGTCCGGAGCAGGCCTCCGAGTACTGGCCGCAGAGGGCCTGTTGCAAGGCCGCTATATCGGCGAGAAGTGCGGTCCCGGCGGCGGGATCAGGCTTTTTTTCCGGCATGGGCATGGAGCAGTTGGCCGCGGATCAGGTCGTCCAGGTCACCGTCCAACACTGCGTCCACATTGGCGGTTTCCGTGTCCGAACGGTGATCCTTGACCAGACGGTATGGTTGCAGGGTGTAGGTGCGTATTTGGCTGCCGAAGCCGATGGCGTCCTTGGTGGCGTGATCGGCACGCTTGGCCTCCTCGATCTTCTGCAGCTCACGTTCGTAGAGTCTGGCCTTGAGGACTTTCATGGCCGTGGCCTTGTTCTTCACCTGCGATTTCTCGTTCTGGCACTGGACCACGATGTTCGTTGGCAGGTGGGTGATGCGGATGGCCGAGTTGGTGCGGTTCACATGCTGGCCGCCGGGCCCGCTGGCGCGGAACACGTCGATGCGCAGATCCTCCTCGCGGATGTCGATCTCGATGTCCTGCTCGATGTCCGGGAAGACGGCCACCGAGGCGAAAGAGGTGTGCCGTCGTCCCGAGGCGTCAAAGGGCGAGATGCGGATGAGCCGGTGGATGCCGGTCTCGCCCTTGAGCAGACCGTAGGCGTAGAGGCCCTCTATGGTCAGGGTCACACTCTTGATGCCGGCTTCCTCGCCGGGCAGGTGGTCCATGACCGCTACCGTGAAACCCCGCGCCTCAGCCCAGCGGGTGTACATACGCAGGAGCATTTCAGCCCAGTCCTGAGACTCCACTCCGCCGGCCCCGGAATGGATTTCCATGATGGCCGGGGTCTTGTCTTCCGGGCCGGAGAGCAGGGTGGCCAGCTCCGTGCCCTGGAGCCGCCGGGAAAGCAGGTTCAATTGCTCGTCGAGGGCTTCGAGAATTTCCGTGCTCTGGTCCTCGCGGGCCATTTCCAGCCATTCCTCGGCGTCGCGGCGGGCCGCGTCCAGGGCGTCATACATTTCCAGACGCGCCTCGAGGGTACGCTTCTCACGCAGCACGGGGGTCAACTTTTCCGGTCTGTCCCAGGCTCCGGGACGAGCAAGTTCGGACTCGATCTCGGCGAGGCGTTCCTTCACGTCCTGGTAGTCAAAGCCGCCTCCAAAGACTGGCGAACTGGGACAGCAGATCGGTTCCCTGGGACTTCAACTCGGGATATTGCAGCATGGTTGTCCGATTCCTTGTCAGACTCGAAGTTTTCGGCGCGGTGCGGCCTTGAGCGGCCGGACCAGGACGGTCAGGACGGCTGACGCCGCCACGCCGAGCAGAACCCAGGCCTGGATGTGGAAGGTCTGGTGGAAGAAGGTCGAACCGGTTTCCAGCCGGACTTGGCCCGTAACCGCGTCTTCGGTGAACAGGCCGCTTCGCGCCGTTATCCGGCCCTGGGGATCGGCCAGCAGGGATATCCCCGTATTGGTGGCCCGCGCCAGCCAGCGCCCCTGTTCCACGGCCCGCAGCAGACTGAGCTGAAGGTGCTGCCAGGGGGCCGAGGAATCACCGAACCAAGCGTCATTGCTGATGTTCACCAGCAAGGTGGCCCCTTCCTCCACGCGCTTCTGAGCCAGCTCGGGAAAGATTCCTTCATAGCAGACCAGAACCCCCAGGGCAATGTCGCCTATGGAGGGCGCGCGCTGGTTGCGGCCCGAGGAGAAGTCGCCCACGCTCTCCACCAGCTTTCCCAGGGGCAGCCATTCCCCCAGGGGCACATACTCCCCGAAGGGCACGAGGTGTTCCTTGTCGTAGAATCCGACCACCGCGCCGTCCGGCCCCAGGAGGTAGGCCCGGTTGAACAGCTCGGGTTTGGCCGGCGGGGTGGCTGGAATGTATGCCGGCGCTCCGGCCAAGAGGGGCGTCTTGTTCGTTCTGACGAAGGAGACGACCCGGTTGTGCAAGGGGCTCGGCTCCTGAAAATAGAACGGCAGCGCCGTCTCGGGCCAAACAAGCAGGTCCGGCTGGGCGGTCGCGATGGCCTGAGTGGAAAGTCCGGCGTAGCGCTCCATGGTGGCGATCTGGTATTCCGGATCCCACTTCAAGCTCTGGTCGATGTTGCCCTGGACCAGACCCACCGTGGCCGAGACGCCCCCGGGAGCCGCGCTCTCCATCACCCGCCAGCCGAAGACCGCGATCCCAGCGGCCAGCAAAACGGCCAGGGCCGGGGCCGGCCGCGAGGAGGGCGCCAGCAGGAGCCCCACGGACACCGCCGCCAAGACCCCGGAAAGGCCATACGCACCGATGAGCGATGCCCCCTGTACGGCCCAGGGCCAGGGGCTGAAGGCCGCGGAGAGAGTCAGCCAAGGAAAGCCCGTGAGCAGGTGGCCGACGCACCATTCCATGGCCGCCCAAAGAAAACCGGCCGCCAGCACCGTGGTGAATCCGGACAGGCGACGGACGGCGCGTTGCATGAAAAGAGCGAACAGGCCGTAGTAGACTCCCAGGGCCGAGGCCAGCAGGGCGGGGCACGGCAGGGCCAGATACCACGGCAGATTACCGTAGTGCTGCACCGGAATGTAAATCCAGTAGAGGCATCCGACGGCGGCCGATGTTCCGGCCAACCAGCCCATCTTCATGGCCCTGCGCGGCGTTTCGGCCAGCAGACCGACGCCGGCCAGCCCGAACGGCAGCAGCAACACCGCCGGAGGCAGCTGAAAATAAGGGTTGGCGAAACCCGACCAGGCCCCCAGGGCGCAGAGGAGGATGAACACAGGCACTGCCGCGGCTTTCCTTTAGCGGTCCCCCGCCAGCGGTTCGATGCGGATCATGCGGATATGTTTGGCGTCGGCGTCCTGGACCACGAACCGCCAGGGGCCAAGATCAAAGGTCTGTCCGTCGTGAGGGATGTCGCCGGCCATCTGGGAAAGATAGCCGCCGATGGTCTCCACCTCCTCGGACTCCAGGGAGAGGCCCAGCGTCTCGTTGACGTCCTCCAGCAGCGCGCGGCCGGAGCAGAGCATGGTCCCATCCTCGCGACGCTCGATCTCGTCGGGCTGCAACGTGTCGTACTCGTCCTCGATGTCGCCGACGATCTCCTCCAACACGTCCTCCATGGTCACCAGACCGGCCGTTCCGCCGTATTCGTCCTGGACGATGCCCAGGTGCATGCGTTCGCTCTGAAACTGGCGCAGCAGGCTGCGCACACTGGCGTTGGCGTTGACGAAGAAGACAGGACGCATGATCCCCCGCAGGGAAATCCGTTTTCCACCGCCTTCCGGCGCGGGAGTCAGCAGGGGCTTGAGCAGATCCTTGGCGTGGACGATGCCAACCATGCGGTCCTTGGAGTCCTCATACAATGGAATGCGGGAATGCCCACATTCCATTATCAGGTTGGCGACCTCCTCCAGTTCGGCGTCCACCTCCGCGCAGGCGATGTCGATGCGCGGAACCATGATGTCCTCCACCAGGGTCTTGCCCAGGTCCAGGACGTTCAAGAGCATGGATCCTTCCTCGGGGGGGATGGCGCCTTCGTCCTTGGCGTCCAGGATGTGCTCTTCCAGGTCGTGCCCGATGGATTTGTTGCGGAAGAGGCTGATGATGCGGGACAATAGTCGGCCCTCTGAGCCCTCGTCCAAGACATCTCTCCTTGCCGTCTCGCGGCCGGGGGAACTCCCCGCTGTTTTTTACGTATTCACGTAGGCTTGGGAATTAAATGGAGCCGGACGATCTGTCAACAGCGGCTTCAGGCCGTGGGCTCCACGCCCTTCTCCCGGTAGACCTCAAGGTATTTCTTCACCACCCAGGATTCGATGCTCTCCTCCCCTTTGCCCTTGAGCGCCTTCCAGGAGGGCAGTCCCGTGCCCTGGTCCCGGCCCTTGAGCCGGGAGGTGAACTCCAGCCCGAGTTCCTGCACACCACCGGTGTCGCGAAACACGCGACGCACCGTGGCGGCCAGCACGTAGCGCCGGGGGCGCTCGGCCAGCAGTTCAAGGGCCACGTAACAAGATGTTCCGGCCACGAGGTTCAGCCGTTGCAAGGATTCCTTGTCCGCGATCCGGGCTTCCACTCGGGCCCCGCCGCCGGAGATGTCCTTGATGGCGAAGCGACCGAGCGAAGGGAGGCGCGGAGGGGGGGAGGGCTGCTTGCCGTCCTCCTCCGGGGGGGGCAGGAACCAGGACAGGCAGTGCGCCAAGGTGGCGTCGTCGTGCGGCAGGATCTCGAAGACCGGGATGGCCGAGGAAGGCGGCGCCATGCGCAGGAAGGCTCTTTTCTGGGAAAGCACGATCTTGTCCGGGATGGCCACGGAAAGCACGGCGGCCTGCTTGCGGGCCCTCGGCACGGCGGCGATCTCGGAAGTGAAATGGTAGAATATCTTGCGGCTCTGGGTAGCCGGCCCCTTGCCGATCTGAAAGAAGCCGTCTACGTGGCGCCCTACCCAGGAGGCTCCGGGCTGGATTCCAGCGGGCAGTTCCAGGAGCATGGACTCAGGGCTCACCTCGAGCAGGGCGCAAGCCACGGCGCGACGGCGTTCGTCCTGCTGGTGAAAGCTCAACTCGACCTTGAAGCGATGCATCAAGGCGTTTTCCATGACCTCCATGATCGAGGGCCGGTCCATGAGCCAACCGATGGGCGGCTCCTGCCGCTCCCGTCCCGCCTGAATCTTCCGACGCATACGGACCAGGATGATGAGCAGGGCGCAGAACACCAACACTCCGGCCGCGATGACCAGCAGGGCGGGTGTCACCGCGCCGCCCCCGCCGAAGGACTCCCCGATCCGCTGAACGAAATGGCGGTCCAGGGTGGGCTCTTCCAGGCCCGGGGCCTGAGCGACCAGGAATTGCAGGATATGCGTCATGACGGTCCCGTGCGGGGTTCGTTTTTATCGGTGATAACGTCTTTCCCGGGGAAGGGAAAGAGTGTCGTACGCTGGATCAGCGGCGTCCGATCTTACGCAGATGGATTTCCAGGCAGGCCAAAGCAGCCGGAGTGACCCCCGAAATGCGCCCGGCTTGGCCCAAGGTCCGGGGCCGCAGGCGGGAGAGCTTCTCCACGACCTCGCGGGTCAGGCCCGCGATTCCGGTGAATTCCAGGTCCACCGGCAGAGCCGTCTCTTCCATGTTTCGGTGGTGCTCGGCCAGTTGGGCCTGACGATCCAGGTAGCCCTCGTAGCGCACCTGGGTTTCGGCTTCCAGGAGCACGGACTCGTCAAGCGTGGCCAGGGGCTCCCAGAAGATCGCCAGATCCCGGATGCGCACCTGGGGTTGGCGCAGAATCTGGGCCAGGGATACGGCCTTACCCGGAGCCGCCGCGCCGATGGCGGCGAGACGGTCGCGGGTGGCGGCGTCCGGCCGCACGACCACTTCGTTCAACGCCTCCAGCGCGGCGTCCAGCGCGGAGCGCTTGTCGGAAAAAAGGCGCCACTGGCGATCGCCCACCAGCCCGCATGCACGGCCCAGGGGCGTCAGCCGCAGATCCGCGTTGCCTTCGCGCAGAAGCAGCCGGTACTCGGCCCGGGAGGTGAACATGCGGTAAGGTTCGGCCGTGCCTTTGGTGACCAGGTCGTCCACCAGCACGGCCATGTAGGCCTGGTCCCGACGCGGCAGGAACGGCGGCGTCCCGCGCAGGGCGGCGGCCGCGTTCAGGGCGGCCCAAAGCCCCTGGGCGGCGGCCTCTTCGTAGCCCGAGGTGCCGTTGATCTGTCCGGCCAGGTAGAGCCCGGGCAGCACCTTGGTCTCCAGGGTGGGCCAGAGCTGGGTGGGCGGCGCGAAGTCGTACTCGATGGCGTAGCCCGGCCGCACGATCTGGGCCTGCTCCAAGCCCGGGATGGTGCGAATCATCGCCTTCTGCACGTCCAGGGGCAGACTGGTCGGAATGCCGTTGGGATAGATATCCGGGCTGTCCAATCCTTCGGGCTCCAGGAAGACCTGATGCCGGTCCTTGTCCGGAAACCGGGCCACCTTGTCTTCGATGGAGGGGCAGTAGCGGGCGCCGGTGCCCTGGATGATTCCGGTGAACAGGGGAGAACGGTCCAAACCCGCGCGGATGGCCTCATGCGTGGCCGCGTTGGTGTAGGTGATATGACAGGGAACTTGGGGCAGGGCCGGCGGTTCGCCGTGGAAGCTGAAGCCCGGAGGCGGGACGTCGCCGGGTTGGGACTCCAGCCCAGAAAAGTTAATGCTCTCCTTGAGCAAACGCGGCGTTGTCCCGGTCTTCAAGCGTCCCAGGGCAAGTCCCATTTCGCCCAGGCTGGCGGAGAGGTCGCGGGAGGCGGGATCGCCGAGCCGCCCCCCGCTGAAGTGGGTCAGGCCGATATGGATCAGGCCGGAAAGAAAGGTGCCGGTGGTCAGGAGCACGGCTCGGGCGGGAAAGCTCTCTCCCAGCGCGGTGCGAACGCCGGAGGCGCGGCCGTCCTCGCGCAGCACGGCCACGGCCATGTCCTGGCGAACCCAGAGATTCTCTTGGGCGAAGATGTCTCGCCGGACCACGCGCAGATAGGCGTCGCGGTCGATTTGGGCGCGCGTGGCGCGCACGGCAGGGCCCTTGCGCGTGTTCAATGTGCGGAACTGGATGCCCGCCGCGTCGGCCCACAGGCCCATGCTGCCGCCCAGGGCGTCGATCTCCCGGACCATGTGGCCTTTGGCCAAGCCGCCGATGGCAGGGTTGCAGGACAGATGACCGATGCGCTCGACGTTGATGCTCAGGAGCAGAGTGGACAGGCCCAGGCGGGATGCGGCCATGGCGGCCTCGCATCCGGCGTGCCCGGCGCCGACCACCACGAGATCGAAGCGTTGCGGCGGCGGAGTGCGGACCACGATATCCCCGCGTCAGCCCAGGAGCACGGCGCCCATGACCTTGGCGTCACCGAGGGTGTTGGCGATGCTGGACAGCTCGTTGGGCTGGTGGGCGTAGTGCATGAGCGTGGCCCAGACCACGGCCTGATAGCCCCTGCGGCGCAGGAACGCGGCCACGGTGCCGCCGCCCACGCCGACCGCCTTGGGGTCGCCGCCGTAGACCCGGCGCACGGCAGCCACGGTGCGTCGGACGATCTCCGCGTCCTCGGGAGTGGCGGGAGCTGCCTGTTCGCGCTGCACGGTCTCGTAGGCTACGCTCACGTCATGAGCTGCCTCCACCTCGCGTCCCAGCTCCTGGATGCGGTTCAGGACGGCGTCCAAGGAGTAATGGGGCAACACGCGCATGTCCACGTAGAACACGTCCCGTCCAGGCAGGGTATTGATGTTGCCCACGTTGGCTTCCTTTTTCGTGGGCTCGAAGGTGGACAGCGGCGGATCGAACAGTTCGTCATGGTCCGAGAACTCGGCATACAGTCCCCTGATCCTGAGGATCAGATCGGCGGACGCCACCAAGGAATTGCGGCCCTTTTCGGGCGTGGAGGCATGGCACTGGCGGCCGGTAACCGTGATCTTGAGCCAGAACATACTCTTCTCGGCCACTTCAATGAGGGCCGAATCCGGCTGGCCGAAATCGGGGATGAGGAACAGGTCATCCTTGCTGAAGATGTCGCCGTGTTCACGGAGCACGTAATCCAGACCAAAGACGCTGCCTGTCTCCTCGTCGGAGACGAAAAGCAGGCCGTAGTTCATGGGCGGCTGGACCTTGTTTTCCAGGAAATGGCGAGCCACCAGAAGCGAGGAGACAAGCCCCTGCTGGTTGTCGTCCACGCCCCGACCGATGAGGAGGTCACCCTTGCGCACCATGTCGTAGGGGTCGGAGTGCCAAAGGGACAGGTCGCCCGGTGGCACGATGTCCAGGTGGGAGATGACCCACATGGTCCGTGAACGGTCTTCGCCGGGAATGACGGCGGCAAGGTTGGGACGCTCGCCTCTGGGGACGGAGGGGTCCGGGGCCGGATAATCGCGAATATTCTCGAAGCCGAGGGAGCGCAGATGCCCGCGCAGGAAGTCGGCTTTCGCCCCCTCGCCCTCGCCGCCGTTCTTGGGGCCCACCGCCGGAATGGCCGTGAGCCTGCGCTGGATGTCCACCACGTAGTCGGTCTGGCCGTCGATGAAGGCGAAGAGGTCCTGCATGCTCCGCTCCATTGGGCGTCGCGGCCGGACAGATTCGGGCGCGGCCCGGCAGGATCAATGAAAAAAAGGGGCGGGGTCGCCCCCGCCCCTTGAGCCGAAATCCGGTCTTAACGACCCTTGACGGAGCGCTTGGACGCCTTGAGGGGGTTGACCTTGCTTTTGCCCTGCGTCCCGGTCTGGGTCTTCGCATGGGTGGCGAAGTTGCAGACACCCAGGGCCCACTTGCGGGCGGGCTGGGGGTAGCTGGGGCAGTAGTTCTGGTCCTCGAAGGCCACAATGCGCGCGCAGCCTTCGCACTTGTCGATGACGGGCTGCATGATGACGCCCTTGAAGGACAGCCCCTCGGGGGTCTTCACCGCGCCCTCGAACGAGACGGCTTTCACGTTGCCGTTGGCCATGGATGCTCCTCCTTGCCTCACGCCGCGCGCCGAATGGGCCGACGGCGGGGTTGTCGAAAAATTGGAATCAGCGCCAAGAAACGAGCTGAATATGCGCCGGGAACCTGTTTTGTCAAGCCCTGGCTTCAGGCCCGGTGCTCACGCATCCACCGCACGGCCCCGGCCAGTTCTCGGCGCAAAAGCGGGAGGTCGATGCCCAGCGGTCTGCCGTCCTGATACACCACGCGTCCGTCCACCAGGACCAACCGAACCTCCCCGCCGTGGGCCGCGTAGACCGCCTGGGATACGGGGTTGTGCAGAGGTTGGAGGTTGGGGGAGGAAAGATCCAGAACCAGCAGGTCGGCCCGGCTGCCGGGCTCCAGGCTGCCGATGCCGGGCCAGCCCAGGCAGGCCGAGCCCTGGCGTGTGGCCATATCCAGCACGGCCTGGGCCGGAAGGGCTCCGGGGTCCAGGAGGAGCAGCTTCTGCAGCAGGGCCGCGTGACGCATCTCAGTAAAGAGATTCAGGGAGTTGTTGCTGGCCGCGCCGTCAGTGCCCAGGCCCACGACGATCCCGGCGTCCAGGAATTTCTGGACCGGAGCCGCGCCATTGGCCAGCTTCATGTTGCTGCTGGGGCAATGAGCCACCTTGGCGCCCCTTGCGGCCACCAGAGCGATCTCCTCCTCGTTCAAATCCACGCAATGGGCCAGGATGGTGCGCGGCCGCAGGCAACCCAAGGAGTCCAGGTAGGGCACGGGCCGCAGACCGAACATCTCCAGACAGCTGGACGTTTCGGCCGGAGACTCGGCGCAGTGGATGTGCCAGGGGCAGTCCAGGGATTCGGCCAGGGCCATGCTCTCGCGCAGACTCTCCGAGGTGGTGGTGTAGGTCGCGTGGGGCATGAGCATGATCCGGGCGAACGGATCGTCCCGGGTGGCTTCGCGCAGGCCCTCCACCACGTCCCAGCAATGCCGGGCCGTTGGAAACATGGGAGAAGGAAAACCGAAAAAGCCTTCGCCCAGAACGACGCGGATGCCCGCTTCCCGCGTCGCCGCCAATACTTGCCGTTCATGGAAGTAGCCGTCCGCGAAGCAGGTGACGCCTGTGGCGAGCATTTCGGCGCAGGCCGCCTGTGCGCCCAGGCGCACCAGCTCCGGCGACAGCTTGGCCTCCAAGGGCCAGATATGCCGGGAAAGCCAGTCCATGAGCGGAATATCGTCGGCCAATCCCCGGAAGAGGGTCATGGAGGCGTGGGCGTGGACGTTGATCAGGCCGGGCAACACCAGTGCCGCGCCCAAGTCCCGGACCTCGGCGGCTGCGTGGCGCGAGGCCGTGGCCTCCCACGGGCCCACGTCCAGGACGCGGCCGTCCCGAACGGCCAGACAGGCGTCCTCGAAAACACGCCTGCGCGCGTCCTGGGTCACGATCCGGGACGCGCGCAGGAGAAGGTCGCAGGGAATGAGGGGAGTCGGCATGCCGTCGCGCCGGCGGGACTAGATCCGCAAGTTGCGGATGGTCTCCAGGAGCAGGCTGGTGACCTTCAAGGCGTTATCGGTGAATATCCGTACGATCTGCTCCCAGGTCACGGGCGCTTCGTCCTCCTTCCAGCAGTCGTAGTCCGTGCTCATGGCCACGGCCGCGTAGGGTAGACCGGCCTCGTTGGCCAGGGCGCACTCCGGCGCGACGCTCATGTTGATCACATCCGCGCCCCAGGCCCGGAACATGTGCGACTCGGCCCGGGTGGAGAAACGCGGTCCCTCGATGGTCACCACGGTGCCGCGCTCATGGTGTTTCAGCCCGAGCTTTCGTCCCGCGGCGATGAACTGCTCACGCAGACCGTCATGGAACGGATCGGCCATGGGCGTATGCACCGGATTGTGCGGCTGAAACTGGTCGTGGAAGGTGTTGATCCGCCGTCGGGTGAAATCGATGAACTGGTCCAGGACCACCAGATCGCCGCGTTCGATGCGCCGCCGCAGGGAGCCCACGGCCGTGGTCGCCAGAATGCAGTCGCAGCCCCGATCCTTGAGGGCCTGAATGTTGGCCCTGTAATTCACTTGGCCGGGCGGGATGGTGTGCTCCCTTCCGTGGCGGGCCAGGAGATACACCTCCTTGTCGAAGAGATGCAGCACGCGCAAGGACGAACTGGGCGGGCCATAGGGTGTGGATACCTCGATATCGTGCATGTCCTTGAGCGCGCGCTCTTCATGGCTTTCCTGAAGCACGTCCGCGCTGTCCAGGCCGCTGCCGCCGATGACGCCGATTTTGAGCATGGGGGGGTCCGATGTGGTTGTCAGATTTTGAGCAGACACTCGTAATAGTGCCCCAGAAGCTGCTTGGGGCCGTCCAGGAAACCAAGCTCCACGAGATAGCCGATGCCGACCACGTCGGCGCCCGCGCCCTGGGCCAGACGGAGCATGCCGTTGGTGGTGCCGCCGGTGGCCAGCAGATCGTCGATGAGCAGCACCGGTTCGCCCGGGGCCACGGCGTCCTCGTGCATGCAGAGGGTGTCCGTGCCGTATTCCAGGTCATAGGTCACGGAGCGGGTTTTGTAGGGCAATTTTCCGGGCTTGCGCACGGGCACGAAGCCGATGCCCAAGCGATAAGCGAGGGGCGCGCCGAAGATGAATCCCCGCGCCTCCGCGGCCATGATTTTGGTCGCGCCCTTGTCCGCGAAGCGCTCGGCCAGGGCTTCAATGGACTGCTTGAACGCCCGGCCGTCTCCCAGCAGGGGAGTGATGTCGAAAAAGACGATGCCTTCCTTGGGATAATTGGGGATGTCCCGAATCAGTTCGCGCAGGTCCATGCAATCCCTCCTCATCTCTGGATGGAGGGTTGTACGGCGGACCGGAAATCGTTGTCAACGTGCCGGACCGCGTTGCCAGTTGATCCGCTCTGGGCTAGAAAACCCCATGCCGTTCGCCAAGAGAAGCCTGGGGCAGAACTTCCTGCAAGACCCCAACACCGCCCGGCGCATCGTGGCCGCTCTGGAGATCGCCCCCGGAGACCATGTGCTGGAGATCGGCCCTGGGCGAGGGGCTCTTACGGAATGGATCATCGCCGCCGGCCCCGCCCGCTTCCAAGCATTGGAAAAGGACCGCGAGCTCGCCCGAACCCTGCCGGATCGCTGGCCAGGCCTGGAGATCCTGGCAGGCGACGCCTTGGAGCATCGCTGGGAATCCCTCGACGCCCCCTTCTATAAAATAGTAGGGAATCTGCCCTACAACATAGCGTCGCCCCTCATCTGGGACTTCGTCTCCCGCGCCCGGAACTATGGCCGAGCCGTTTTCATGGTCCAGTACGAGGTGGCCCGGCGGCTGACCGCCGAACCCGGCTTTGGCGATTACGGAGCACTCACGGCCTGGGTGCGCAACTTCGCCGCCACCTCGCTCCTGTTCAAGGTAGGGCCGGCCGTCTTCCGCCCCAGGCCCAAGGTCGACTCCGGCGTGGTGCTTTTTTCCCCGTTGGCGAAGCGGCCCGATCCGGCCCTGGCCGAGCGTCTGGCCAAGCTGCTCCACGGCTGCTTTCAGAAACGTCGCAAGCAACTTGCCAACATATTGAAATCACAATGGGAAGACGGTGTTGGCCAATGGTTCGCGGAACAGGGCCTGAGCGGAACCCTGAGGCCGGAAAACTTGTCTCCTCGCCACTTTCTGGGTCTGGCCGAGCGGTTTGGGGATCACTTTTTCGCTTGACTTCGCGTGGAAAATCTTGTTTTCAGGTGATGCAAATTGCGAAGGTGAGCAATTTCGGGCATCGCTGGGCCTTATGTTAGAATTGGAGCCCGCTGGACAGCCCGCGAAGTTTGCAGTACATGCACAACATGCGTTAATCGGCGAACTTCAAGGCTCCCGGCGGAAAAGTGGTCACGCTTTGACGAGAGTATCATCGTCGAAAACCTATTGAGGAGGAAGGACTGATGACTAAGGCTGAGCTGGTTGTCAAAATCGCGGAGAAGGCCAACCTGACCAAGGCGAACGCCGAGCGCGCCCTGAACGCTTTCCTGGAGACCGTGGAAGGCACCCTGGTCAAGGAAAAGAAGCTGACCCTCACCGGCTTCGGCACCTTCCTGGTCGAGCAGCGCAAGTCCCGCGTGGGCCGCAACCCCCGCACCGGCGCCACCATCAAGATCCCGGCCACCAAGATCGTGAAGTTCCGCCCCGGCAAGTTGCTCAAGGACGCCGTTAAGTAAAGTAGGAGTCCGACATGCTCCACGGTGAAACCGTTCACAGCCCTCTGCCCATGGACCTTCCCTGGTGGCAGGCCGACCATGCCGTGTTTTTCGGGGTTCTCTACATCGTGCTGGGCTTCATCGCCGCCGGCATGGGGTATTGCATCCTGAAAGCCTGGTGGGATTCCTGCGGGGACGGCGGCGCAAGCCACCATCACTAGGGTTTTCTCGACGGCAAAGCGTTTTCTGGTTTGAAGCCCGCCCGGACATCTCCGGGCGGGCTCCCATTATGGACACCGGAAAACGATGCGCTTCGCCTGACATCCTCCCAGCATTCGGAGGCGGTTTTTTCTTGCCTTCAGGCAAGAAAAGGCCTATTTGTCTCTTTTGCAAAATTTGCCGAGCGTCTTTCTTCAACCCTGACGCCGGCCGCGAGGAGGTGATGTCCCCATGCCCGGTATCGTTCTCGACGATTCCGATAACTTCGATGTGGCCCTGCGTCGTTTCAAGAAGCAGGTCGAGAAGGCTGGCATCCTCTCCGAGCTGAAGAAGCGTCAGCACTATGAAAAGCCCAGCGTTCAGCGCAAGAAGAAGAAGGCCGCCGCCAAGAAGCGGCTCGTCAAAAAACTCCGCAAAATGAAGATGATGTAATGGGCCTCCAGGCACGGATCGAAAGCGACTTCGTCGCCGCCTACAAGGCCAAGGAATCGGTCAAGGTGGCTGTCTTGAGAATGCTCAAGACAGCCATCAAGAACCGTCAGGTCGAACTGTGCCGCCCCCTGGAGGACGGCGAGATACTCGACGTCATCGCCAAACAGGTCAAGCAGCGCCGCGAATCCATCGAACAGTTCAACGCGGGTCACCGTCCGGATCTGGCCGAAAAGGAAGCAGCCGAGCTTGAACAGCTCGCCGACTATCTCCCCAAGGCTCTCTCCGACGAGGAACTGGCCGCCGCCGTGGACACGGCCATCGCCGCCTTGGGCGCCTCCGGCCTCAAGGACATGGGCCGTGTGATGCAGGCCGTCACGGAGGCCCACAAGGGCCAAGTGGACGGCAAGAAAGCCAGCGCGCTGGTCCGTGGACGGCTCTCGGCCTGACCGACACACATTCATGGAATCCAGAACCTTTCAGTTGCTGGAATTCCCCAAGGTGCTGCGGGTTCTCGCCGACCACGCGGTTTCCAAGGCCGGGGAAAACGCCTGTCTCGCCCTCGCGCCCCTGGGCGATGAGATGTCCGTGCGCCTGCAGAACCGCCTGCTGGAGCAGGCCATGTCCTGGCGCGCCGAAACCGGCTTCCGGCTGAATACCTTCGAACCCCTCGACGGCCTGGCGGCCATCCTTGAACGTCCTACGGCCATTCTGGATCAGGACGATCTGTTCGCCCTGCTGAAGACCCTGGAGCAGGCCAAGTCCGCCCGCGAAGCGCTGCAATCCTGCGGCGAACGGGAATGGGAGGAACTGCTCGACGCCGTGGCCCGAGCCCCCTGGCCCGCCACGGTCTGGTCCGCCGTCCGGCGCTGCCTGGACGACGAGGGCCGCCTGCGCGACGAAAGCTCTCCCGGCCTCTTGGCCGTGCGCGGCGAAATCCGCTCCATCCACCAACGCTGCACCAAGAGGGTCAAAGACTTCATCCTGGGCGAGGATCTGTCCCGTTTTCTCCAGGACGAGTTCATGACCATCTCCTCGGACCGCTATGTCCTGCCGCTCAAGGCGAATTTCAAGGGCCGCTTCCCGGGCATCATTCACGACTATTCGCAGACCGGCGAAACCTGCTACTTCGAGCCCATGTTCCTGGTGGAGATGAACAATCAACTCCAGGAACTGAAGCAGGAAGAGCGCCGCGAGGAACGCAAGGTTCTGGAATTCCTCACCGGCATCGTGCGCCAGGAGCGAGACGCCGTCATCGGCTGTTACCGGGCCCTGGTGCGCCTGGACGTGCTTCTGGCCAAGGTGGGCCTGGGCTTGGCCCTGGGTGGCCGGACCCTGGACATCGAGCCGGATCTGCCGCCCCGCCTGCTGGAGGCCCGTCATCCGCTCCTGGCTCTGGACAGGGACCGGGCCGTCCCCCTGGACATCAAGCTGCAGCCCGGTCAGCACGCCCTGGTCATCAGCGGCGGCAACGCGGGCGGCAAGACCGTCTGCCTGAAGACCCTGGGGCTCATCGCGCTCATGGGACTCTCCGGCCTGCCCGTGCCCGTGGGCGTGGGCAGCAGCATCCCGGTCTGGCGCGACATCTTCGTGGTTCTGGGCGACGAACAAAGTCTGGAAGATCACGTGAGCACCTTCACGGCCCAGGTGCGCTACCTCTCCCGGGTCTGGGACCAAGTGGACGCGGAAACGCTCTTCCTTCTAGACGAATTCGGCGCCGGCACGGACCCCACCCAGGGCGCGGCACTGGCTCAAGCGGTACTGGACAGCTTGCTGGAACGCCGCGCCACCGTGATGGTGGCCACCCATTTCCCGGCCCTCAAGGCGCACGCGCTGGCCGCCGAGGGCGTACGCGCGGCCAGTGTGCTCTTCGACCCGGACACCAAGCGGCCGCTGTTCCGCCTGGCCTACGACCAGGTCGGCGCGAGCATCGCTTTGGAGGTGGCCAGGGAGCACGGCCTGCCCGGCGCCATCCTGGACCGTGCGGCGCAGTATCTTCTGCTGGACGGCTCGGACACCACGGCGGTCCTGGACCGGCTCAACTCCCAGGCCGTGGCCCGGGACAAGGAACTCCGGTCCCTGGCCGATGAGCGGGAACGGCTGCGCCGCAA
>Ga0265295_1002522_pt1 | contig 28789 bp, 28 predicted proteins | sample Munlansysbiofilm_FD_192503 | JGI IMG/M metagenome (GOLD analysis project Ga0265295, IMG submission 192503) | Leachate microbial communities from a municipal landfill in Southern Ontario, Canada - Methane capture system biofilm | ecosystem: Engineered > Solid waste > Landfill > Unclassified ... | reverse complement strand
GTCACCCTCATGCAGTTGCGCTTCACTTCGTTCGCTGTGATCAACTTACGGCGGGACTTACACCCGCAAGAGTGCGCCCATGCTGGGCGCACAAGAAAAAGGCAGAACCGTTTGATCCTGCCTTTATCATTGCATCATTAAAAAAGAGTTTATCTGTTAAATTTTTTCTTGAGTGTCAAAAGCCCTAACAGACCAGGCCCCAAAAGAAACAATGTGGCCGGGATGGGAACAGTAGGTCCATATCCGTCCAGTTCATAGATTCTTGGTCCCTGCGCGTCGCCATATACCCACGAACCTGTGCCGTATTGAGTAAATTCAGCTCTAAAGTATTGGGCTGTCGTCAGCGGTACATCTGCAAAAAGTTCAAGATAATTTAATCCTGAATAATCCGCTCCCCCGCCGTACACGGGTTGCCAATTTGAGTCCAGCACGGGATTGACCGTATAGTCATACAGTAATGTCCATGGTCCCGACAATCCGGTACTGGAGAATAATTTAAACCTGCTTATTCCTCGATGATTGATGTTGCGGTATTCACCTGTGTTCAGGCCATAGTCATGAATAGCGACCAGGTTGAAACTCTGCAGGGTAACAGGAGCTGACGTCTGCCAATTCACCCAATGAACGTAACCTTGAGGCTGGTAGTCTTTGAAGATGGTGTTATTTTTGGTGTCAGGATTCGAGCCGTAGGCACCACCGAACATATTCCGTGGGTCTGACCACCATCCTCCGGCCAAGGCGCCGCTGCTTGCGCTCACTGAAGTTCCCTGGCTGACATCCCATAAATCATCAAAGATGGCCATACGTGCATTGGCCGTCAGTGACGAGAAAATAAGGAGAACCGAAAACGTCATTGTAAACAATAGCTTTTTCATCTGCCTGCCCTCCTTCGGTGGTGCATTTAGAAAATGCGTCTTTTGGTACCTTTCGATAAAAAGATACGTCCCACCTTCTCTGCCGTAAATGAGACCCTATCACAATGTTTTGCCCGCTTTTTGCTCAATGGTGCCCAGGAATTTAAAGGCGAGGCATCACCCCCTTCATATAAGCAGAAGAAGTTATAGGTTGCTGTTATGATGAACGCTTCAGCAATTACATACCCCATATCAGGAGCACCGATTCAAACATTGAAAAAATATGGTTTCAATCGATGTTGATCCTCAAACAGTCATGCTTTTTGATCAACATCCGATCAAACTTTTTACGGTTCTTTTGGTAACAGGCCTATCTGTTGTCAATCAGATATTCCCTGGAATGAACATACACCAGGATGACTTGTCTTACAATCAGGTCTATTCATGATGAGTAGTTATCCAAATCCTTATGGCAGAATAATACTAGGCCTATCCGGATCAGCCTGAGGATTAATGTGAGGTTGGACGACGGCATGTCTTGGCCCTCAAAAAAATTATTTCTTGACTTTCAAAATAATTAAAGGCAGAAAATTGTAGACAAATTAGATAGTTTCAAGCAGTTGAAGACTATCATCCTTTTAACTTATTTTGAAAAGGCATGCCTTGGAGAGATGATTAAAATCTTGCTTCTAATTCAGGGGGCAAGTTTTTTTGTTTTCAGGAAGAGCTTTTTGTTTGAACCAGAAATGTGGTCTTTGTTTCTACAAATCTTTAGTCACTATCGATCGTGAGGAGGTGCTCCATGAAAACAGAAAAAGATCAGTTGTCATGCAGAGGTATGAGCAGGCGTTCCGTGCTCAAAGGGGCCATTGCCATGGGTGCGGCCATGGGAAGCGGCATGGCTCTCAACATGGCCACACCGGGAACAGCGGAGGCCATGGCTCGAAAACTTCCACAAAAATGGGACGAGACATGGGATGTCGTGATTATCGGCTCCGGATTTGCCGGGCTAGCAGCAGCGGCGGAGGCGGCAAAGGCAGGGGCCAAAGTGGTTATTCTCGAGAAAATGCCCACATATGGCGGCAATTCAGCCATCAATGGCGGCGGATATGCAGCCTGGAACGACAAGCTGAATCTCCGGGAGAAACTTAATCTTGGGAATGACAGTACGAAGCAGCATATGGAAGACACCCTCAAAGGAGGCGATTACTACAACATTCCCGAACTGGTTGAGGTTCTTGTCAATGGCGCCCCGGATTCCCTGAACTGGATGATGGATGAGGGCGGCCTTGAGATTCGTCAGGCGGTGAACAGGGCTGGCGGGCACAGTGCCTATCGGGCACATTTTTCAAAAACCAGTTGGGGTCGCGACTACACGGAAGCCCTCAGAAAAATCGCCGAGAAATACGGCGCTAAAATGGTTCTCAATTCTGAAGTGACCTGGATGTGGCGGAAAGATGCGGACCCTAAAAGCCCGGTGCTTGGATTGGAAATCAAGCGTGGCAGAAGGGTTTTAAATATCAAGGCCAGCAAAGCCGTTGTGATCTCATCGGGAGGCTTCAGCCGAGACGTCAAGATGCGGATGGCCCATTATCCAAAGCTGGTGGCAGAGTTTAATTGCACCAACCACAAAGGCGCCACGGGGGAGATGATTCGCTACGCCCAGGCCATCGGCGCCGATACGGTTCAGATGAATTTCATCCAGCTGTACCCATTTGCGGAGCCAGCATCAGGAACCCTTGACAATCCGGCTGTTTATGCTTTCAGCGCCCCAGGCCGCGGATGCATTTATGTCAACAAACTTGGTAAGCGCTTTGTAAGCGAATTGGAGCGCAGGGATGTCTGCGCCTTTGCCCAGATCAATATGGGCGACAAGATGAAGCCTACCTACACCATTTTCAATGCGGCCATGGTTCCTCTTATCGGGGAAACCCAGGAAAGCCTGAATGCCGGGCTGAAAAAAGGCCGGTTTACAGAGGCGGATACAATAGCCAGCCTGGCAGAAAAAATCGGTATTCCGGCCGATGCCCTCGTGAAGACGGTCACCGACCACAATCGCTATCTTCAGGAGGGAAAGGATCCTGAATTCAACAAGCCGATCTCAAAGGCCATGCTGCCCCTGGACAAGGGCCCCTTCTATGCCCTCCCACAGTGGCCCGCGGTCCATCACACCATGGGCGGTCTAAGAATTAACACGAATGCCCAAGTCATCGATGTGTTCGGAGCCGTTGTTCCGAAATTGTATGCTGCCGGTGAGGTTACAGGAGGAATACATGGTTCGAACAGACTCGGCACAAACGCGACAACCGATTGTGTAGTTTTCGGGCGCATCGCAGGCGTCAATGCCGGCAAGGAAAAACCGACGGCGTAAAGCTCACAGAGGGTGGGGGGAATGGGTATCATCCCCCCACCCTTGAAAAATGATGGATTTCATCAGAAGACGTCGTTTAATTCAGAAATAATCTCCGACTTTCCTTCCCTTCCGAATATTTAGATTCTCTGGCGTGCCTCCAATACAGATCGTAAATTGATAAATGGCCCGTCCGTTTCTTCTTGCCGAATATGTCAGAAATGATCTGGTATATATTCAGTAATCGAGCCGTATTGCTTATTATGAAGCAGGAGTTAGTATCTTCGGGTAATCAACAAATCCGAATTCCAACAAAGGTGCTTTATGAATCTAGAGTTGGAGCTGCTGGAAAAATCGAATAACGATTAAAGAGGAATAAGATGAAGTCCAAAGAAAGAAAAATGAAGCGGATGGAAGAACGACAAAAAGAGATGCTTCGTGAATTGGAAAACAGGGAAAGGATATGGAATGCGGCAATGGCTGGAGATGAAAAGGCTTGCAGGTTCTTAGCCAAGCAGTATTTGGGGCATGAGAATGTGCAGGTGGACGAAGCAGAGCGCTCTGCCTGATATACTGTTCACTGGTACCGTGTAACTAATCCCCTCTTTTGTCTGGCTTTTCAGCATATCAGCCTCCCCTGAACAACCTGTTCTGTAAACAGCCATACTCATCAATTCCCGAAGGTTTTGCAACCAAGCTGAGTTCAATCACACGCAAGTTCTAAACCGGACACTACCGAGTCCAAATCAATGATTGGGTGGCTCGATTTTCACGACTGAAATTGGCTCACTTTGAAATGACCGTTGATAACATTACAATATAATCAATTATTTTAATAATATAAGTTTGTAAAAAAGATTTAGTGACAGTTAGAGGCTTTCTAAGAAAATATGCGCGTCAATGGATCAAATACGCACCTAAAACTGCATTATCAAAAATACCCTGCCGGATTTCTCCATCGGGGTTTTTTTGATAATGCAAGTTCAGACTATTGGTTAATGATTTCTTTGATTATTTGTTCACATCCAGCCATGATTTCATCAAATACGATTGGGGGAACATCGAATCCCAATTCTTCGAAATGCTTTTCGCCTTGAATCTTAATTTCTTTCAATGTTGCCAGAGGGTCTTCGGTTGCCAAACATTCTCCTATAACATCGTTGAATGCCAGTATCACCTGCTTCTTTTGTTCTTTCTTCTTTTGCCTCTTGTTCATGTGAAGTATCTCCTTTGCCTTCTTATTATCATATCATCTCCAAGGGACGAAATAAATTAAGCTGTTTGTTCATATATTTTCCCGGTTTGATTATAATCGGCATAGGGGTCGATCATAAAAGGCCGAGCCCCTGCCACACCACCCGGCATGCGGGTCCGCACCGGGAGGTTCAAGAAGTTGAGGTTAGAGAGCCGGGGATTACCAAGACGATCAAAGTTCGTCAAGAATGTCATGATTAACCCGGGCAAAGAACTTCTCCAGGTCAAGCGCCACAACCATCCTCCTTCCGGACTGCACGTAGCCTTGCGCGGCCAAAACCGCATCCTGCGCACGTCACCCAGGCCGGAATCCCTGGCTATGCTCACTGAAGGCGGGGTCCAGAATCGGCTGAAGCACTTGCAGCAGTGCTTGCTGAATTAACCGATCCGTCACCGTCGGGATGCAAGCTCGCATTCACCCCCATCCGGTTGCGGAATCGTCACCCGTCGCAACGGTTGGGAGTGGTACGTCCCCATCAACAGTTGCTCGCGTATGCTCGGCGACTTGGTCACCCTCATGCAGTTGCGCTTCACTTCGCTCGCTGTGATCAGCTACGGCGGGACTTGCACCCGCAAGAGTGCGCCCATGCTGGGCGCACAAATAAAAAAGGGTTATGGCATACCCATAACCTCTTGATATTACTGGTCGGGGCGGGGTGATTTGAACACCCGACATCCTGCTCCCAAAGCAGGCGCGCTACCAAGCTGCGCTACGCCCCGTATTTATATGTTACTTATGAGTCTTTTTTGCTGGATATGACCGCTTTCTTAAATAATCCTTCAGTGCGTGCAGGGCTTTCGCCCGATGGCTGCTTCTGTTCTTTTCCTCGGATGTCAACTGCGCCACGGTTTTGCCGGATTCCTGAAGCAGAAAGACCGGATCATAACCGAAACCGCAGGTTCCTGCAACCTTTTCGCCGATGAATCCATCCCATCTTCCGTCAAAAGATTCGTAGTTCCCATCCGGATGATAAAGAACCAGCACACAGCGAAATGCAGCCGACCTGTCCTTCGCTGGAACCCCATTCATCAGCTCCATCAGTTTTTTGTTGTTCTGATTGTCATCCGCACCCTCACCGGCAAAGCGGGCGGAATAAACTCCCGGGTGGCCGTTGAGGACATCTACTTCCAATCCTGAATCGTCGGCCAGGGCAATTTCACCGGTGAATTCGGATATGACTCTGGCCTTTTTCAGGGCATTTTCGAAAAATGAACTTCCGTCCTCGACGACATCAGGGGCATCCGGATATGCGTCCAAGGACTGCAGGTTGACGTCCAGTTCCTCGAGAATCGCCCGGACCTCCCGGATCTTTCCTTTATTTTTAGAGGCAAAAACGATCTTGATCAGAACTGCCCTCCCAGGGTCTGCTTCTGAATTTCAGTCAGTGCCAGGATTCCCCTTCCGGCCAGCTCGATCATTTCCGCCAGTCTGTCCCGGGAAAAGGGCACTTTCTCTGCGGTCCCCTGCACCTCGATGAATTTTCCCATACCCGTCATGACCACATTCATATCGACATCCGCCTGAGAATCCTCGACATACTCCAGGTCCAGCATAAGCGTGTCGTTAATAATCCCGACGCTGACGGCACTGACGTAATCCAGCAGCGGCATGGAGCCGCACCTTCCCTCTTCCTTCATCTTACGGAAAAGGTCTGTCAGAGCGACGAAACTTCCCGTAATGGACGCCGTGCGCGTACCGCCGTCCGCCTGGATGACGTCACAATCGATGTATACGGTGTTTTCCCCGAAACTCTCCAGGTCGGTAACAGCTCGCAGAGAGCGCCCTATCAACCTCTGTATTTCATGAGTCCGCCCTCCGATACGACCCTGGGCGGCTTCTCTTTTGTTTCTCTCCTGAGTCGCCATGGGAAGCATTGCATATTCAGCCGTCAGCCAACCCTTTCCCGAATTCTTCAAAAAGGGCGGAACTCGCTCTTCCAGCGTGGCCGTGCAGATGACCTTCGTATCCCCCATTTCAATCAGGACGGAACCCTGTGGATGTTTCAGGTAATTCCGCGTGATTTTCACGTCCCGGATTTCATCGTATCTGCGGTCGTTTTTCCTCAAAATTAGAAGACTCCCTGAATTTATGACTGCGGCAAAGGAACGAAGACTGTTCAGTAAAGTTCTTTGATGCTCTTGCTGATGGCTCTGGCAACAGCGAGCTGGATTTCCTTTTCCAGCATCTGCTTCCTGTCCTCCGGGTTTGAAACAAAACCAAGCTCAACAACGACGGCCGGCTTGACGATGCCCTCCAGAACGGGGACCGATGCCTCTCGAAGCCCGCGGCCTTTCCTGGGAAATACCTGCTCCAGGTTCTTTTGCAGGATATAAGCGAACCGCACGCTGTCATTGAGATGTTTGTTCCTCGCCATATCCGTCAGGATCACAGATGAATCCTCTTTCTCACCTTGCGTGTTCCGCTTGAACCCCGGGAAATAAATTTCGAATCCCGATGCCTTTTTTCCGAACCCGGCGTTTACGTGCAGGCTGAGAAAAAGATCCGGGGCTGCATTGCGAGCGAATTGTTCCCTCTCGCGAAGGCTGAGCGTTCGATCCGAATCGCGGGTCAACTGTACGCGTATATTCTGAGCCGCCAGCAATTCTTTCTGAACGCTGCGGGCAATGGCCAAGGTCACGTCTTTTTCATAGACGTCGTCCGAAAACCGCACCCCTTTTTCTGAACCGCCATGGGCTGGGTCAAGGACGACCAGCATCCCCTCCCGCGCTGCCGATGCTGAAAGGGGCAGCATATACATGGCCAGAAGCAGCAGAATCAGCCATGAAAAAAAACTGTTACTGAGACGAACATACGGAAACGCCTGTCGCACCATCTTTCCTGTACTCTTCAACATAAAGTGAGCCTCTCATACAGCAAACAACAAATCTCTGTCAACACATATGTGGGAAACATCAGCCGGATAGGCGGGAATGCTCCTTTACCTTGTGCACTCTTTCCACTGAAATGACATCCTTGATCTGCTTAATCGCCGAGGTCAGTGTGTTCAGCTGCCTCAGTCCGGTGACATCAAGCCGGAAAAAGCAATTCACCCGCATGTCCCTGCTGGTATCGACTCTGGCGGTGCTGATGTTTACATCAAGGGAAGAAATCACCGAGCTGATTTCCGCCAGGATGCCCTTCTTATCCTTGCATGTGACAACCATATTCACGGAATAGGTCTGCGATGCCTTCGCGCTCCAGGCCACGTCCACAAACCTTTCGGAATCCAGCTCCGAAAGACGTTGACAATCGGCCGTATGAATGGTAACGCCCCGCCCCCTTGTTATGTAACCGACAATCTCATCTCCGGGGATAGGGTCGCAGCAGTGGGCAAACCGCACCATGATGTCCTCAATGCCGGTAATCAATATCCCCTGGGAGTCTTCTTTTTGGATCCTCTTCGCTGTCCTGTCGGCAGGGGCCCTTTCAGGGGCACTGATGTCATCACGGACAAAATGATGAACAACCCTTTTCGGGGAAATCCTTCCGTAGCCCACAAGGGCGAACAGATCATCCGGGGAATTAATGGATAATTCAGTGAAAAGATCCCGGATTTCATCCGATTTAACCGCCGAGCTCAACTTGAGGGAGTTCTTGCGGAACTCCTTCTCCAGAAGCTCCCTGCCCAAGGTGATGCTCTTTTTGCTTTCCTCTGCCTTGACCCAGCCTTTGATCTTTGACCGCGCTCTTGATGTGACGGCGTATTTCAGCCAGTCCTTGCTGGGATGGTGTCCAGCCTGCGTGATGATCTCAACGGCGTCGCCGTTTTTAAGCTCATATTTCAGGGGGACGATGCTCCGATTGACCTTGGCCCCGACACAGGTATGTCCCACGTCGGTGTGGATACTGTAGGCAAAATCAATCGGCGTGGCCCCCTTCGGAAAAGACCGGACATCGCCGTCGGGCGTGAACACATAAACCTCATCGGGAAACAGGGCCAGCTTCAGGTTCGTCATGAACTCCCGGGGGTTTTTCAAATCCTGCTGTATTTCCAGTAACTCCCGCAGCTTTCGGATCTGCTCCTCATCGGCGCCTGGAAGCATCCGTTTTTCCTTGTACCGCCAGTGTGCGGCGATCCCCTCTTCCGCCCATTCATGCATCTCTTTCGTCCGGATCTGGATTTCCACCCGCTGGCCGGATGGACCGATGACGGTCGTGTGGAGGGAGCGGTAGTTGTTCGCCTTTGGCATGGCGATATAATCCTTGAACCTTCTTGGAACCGGTATCCACAGGGCATGCACGATACTGAGGGCTTCATAGCAGTCTTTTTCCTTGTCGGAATCCAGGATGATGCGGAATGCCGTCAGATCATAGACCTCGTCAAAATCGATTTTCTGTTCGTGCATTTTCTTGTGGATGCTCCAGAAATGCTTTGCCCTGCCCTCGACTACGCCTTTAAGGCCGTACTCATCGATCTTTTCCTGGATCATCCTCTTGACTTCCCTGGTATATTGATCCCTCTTTTCCCGCGACACGTCTATGCGCTTTGACAGACTGGAATAGGCATCGTAATCCAAGTAGCGGAAAGCCATGTCTTCCAGTTCAACCTGCATCCGGTAGATGCCCAGCCGATTGGCCAGGGGCGCATAGAGTTCCATGGTTTCCTTCGCAATATACCGCTGCCTGTCCGGTGTGTGGAACTCAAGAGTTCTCATGTTGTGGGTGCGGTCCGCCAATCTCACCAGGAGAATCCGGGTATCCGCGGACATGGCCAGAATCATCTTGCGGAAATTCTCCGCCTGCCGTTCCTCCTGACTTCGGAAGGTAATCTTGCTGATCTTAGTCAACCCGTCGACAAGGAAGGCGACATCTTTTCCAAAGAGCTCTTCAATCTGTTCAAGAGTCGTCAGCGTATCCTCAACGGTGTCATGGAGGAGTCCCGTCGCTATGGACGCGGCATCAAGCTCCATGTCGGCAAGGATTCCGGCAACTTCCATGGGATGGGTCATGTAGGGCTCACCGGATAGGCGCACCTGCCCCTGGTGAACAGAGGCCGAAAAGATGTAGGCTTTTTCGATCAGCTCCTGTTCTCCCGGAGAGAGATATTCCTGTGTTTTGTCAAGGATGTCGATGATCCGCAGCATGACGTCTCTTTAATTCCAGCCCTTCATATTCCCGGCTAACTGACCTGGATTTATCTTTTTTGAAGTGCATCCCGGCGGCCTGAGCCGAGGGGCCCCCGACGAAGAGTGCTTTCATCGCAAAGTGGTCTGTAGATGCAGGCAGAAAGGGTTTCCGGCTATTCGCTGCCCGCTGAACCGCTGTTTTCCTGGTTCATTTTCCCGCTGATCAGTTTCCTGATGTAATGTTCGACCTCTTCCAGGGGGACGGCAGTCACCTCGCCGGTGTCCCTCAGCCGGACTTCAACCTTTCCCTCGGCCAGTTTCTTGGGGCCGATCGTCACCCGGACCGGGATGCCGATCAGGTCCGCATCCTTGAATTTGACGCCGGCCCGCTCATCGCGGTCATCGAGCAGCACCTCGACTCCGCCGGCGGTGAGTGAGCCGTAAAGGCGCTCCGCAGCCTCTGCAAGGGCGTCGTCGTTCATATTCACAGGAGTGATGATGACGTGGAAGGGCGCAATCGGCATGGGCCACACAATTCCATTTTCATCATTGTTCTGTTCGATGCATGCCGCAACGGTTCTCCCAGTGCCTATCCCATAGCAGCCCATAATCATCGTCTGCTCTTTTCCGTTCCTATCGAGAAAAACTGCCTCCATGGCCTTGCTGTATTTTGTTCCCAGTTTGAAGACGTGCCCGACTTCGATGCCCCTGGCGAAGGACAGCGCCTTCCCGCAGCGGGGACAGGCGTCCGTTTCCCTGGCGATCTTCAGATCCGCAAAAGCCTCAATCTGGAAATCACGGCCGGGATTGGCATTGCGCAGATGATAATCCTCCTTGTTTGCGCCCATGACCACGTTCTTCATGTTGATCAGCGAATTGTCCGCAATGATCCGGCTTCGAAGCCCGACGGCCCCGGCAAATCCGCGGGGAGCGCCCGTGACCTCTTCGATCATGTCATCCATGGCCAGTTCGAGCTCATCACATCCCAGGTAATTCTTGACCTTGATCTCGTTGACCTCTTCATCTCCACGAACCAGCACGGCCACAGGCTTCCCGTCGGCGCTGAAGATCATGGTTTTCACGATGTCCCGGGGGGACACCCCGAGAAAGGCGCAGACCTCTTCGATGGTTCGGATGTCCGGGGTGTGCACTTCCGTCAGGGACAGCGCCTCCACCTCATCCAGGTCCTCTTTCTCCGGCGGATGCACCTCCGCCTTCTCTAGGTTGGCCGCATAGGAACATGAACTGCAGAACACCAGCCCGTCCTCCCCCGAATCGGCCATCACCATGAACTCATGGGAAAAACTTCCGCCGATCGTCCCGGAATCGGCTTCGACGGGGCGGAATTTCAGTCCGCACCGGGAAAAAATCCTTTTGTACGCTTCAAACATCCTCGAATAACTGATCTCGGCCCCTTCCTCATCGGCATCGAAGCTGTAGGCGTCCTTCATCCCGAATTCCCGGCTCCGCATGATTCCGAAGCGGGGGCGGATCTCGTCCCGGAACTTGGTCTGGATCTGGTAGAGATTTTTCGGAAGCTGCCGATAGGTTTTGAGTTCATGGCGGACCAGGTCTGTAATGACCTCTTCGTGAGTCGGCCCCAGGCAGTATTCCCGGTCATGGCGGTCACGGAAGCGAAGGAGCTCTTTGCCATAATGCTCCCAGCGCCCGGACTCCTGCCAGAGTTCCGCCGGCTGGACCATAGGAAGAAAAACCTCCTGGGCACCGGCCCGGTTCATTTCTTCACGGATGATCTGCTCAACCTTTCTGATGACCCGGTATCCCACGGGGAGATAGCAATAAACCCCGGCTGACAACTTTCTGATCATCCCCGCTCGGAGCATGAGCTGATGACTGATGACTTCGGCATCTGAAGGGACTTCTCTTTCTGTGGGCAGGAACATTTCCGAATAGCGCATTTAGCCTCCTTGTCCTTGCATAGGCGATAGAATGAACGGAGTTAAGGAAGGATCCGGGCCGCCGCCGACACCGGTTATTCTTCTTTGATATTCCTTTTGTTTCTTGTTATTTCCGAAATTTCCTCAAGCAGAACTTTAACAAATTCCTCTTCCTTGATCTTGCGGATGACTTTTCCCTTTCTAAACAGGAGACCCGTCCTCCGGCCGCCGGCGATTCCGACATCCGCCTCTGCCGCTTCTCCCGGTCCATTGACGACGCAGCCCATGAGGGCGATCTTCAGGTCGTCCTTCATCCCGACCAACGCCTTCTCGACCTTTTCAACCAGGGAGAACAGGTCGATCTCACAGCGTCCACAGGTGGGACAGGAGATGATATCCGGTCCGACCCTGCGAATGTCCAGCGCCCGGAGAATTCCGTAGGCCAACCCGACCTCGGAAACGGGGTTGCCTGTGACAGAGACGCGAATCGTGTCGCCGATTCCCTCGTAAAGGAGCACCCCCATGCCGATGGAGGATTTGATAGCTGAATTTACCAGCGTCCCTGCCTCGGTCACCCCCAGGTGCAGCGGGCAGTCCGTTTTGGCCGCAACGATCCTGTAGGCGTCTATCATGGTGGGAACGTGGGATGATTTGAGGGAAAGCTTGATGCGATCGAAACCCAGATCTTCCAGAAGGGCAAGATTATTGAGGGTGCTTTCCGCCAGGGCTTCAGCGGTAGGCCCGCCATACTTTTCCAGTATGGGTTTCTCCAACGAGCCGGCATTGATCCCGACCCGGATGGCCGTGTTGTAATCCCTGGCGGCGCGCACAACGTCGGCAATGTTCTCTTTTCCCATGTTGCCGGGATTGATGCGGATGCCGTCCATATGCTGCTCGATGGCCATCAGGGCATAACGGGCATTAAAATGGATGTCGGCAATGATGGGGATGTGGATGGCCTTTTTGATCTCACCCAGGACCAATGCCGCTGCCTCATCTGGCACCGCCACACGGACGATTTCACAGCCGGCTTTTTCAAGGGCTTCGATCTGGGCTATCGTTTCAGGGACATTTCGTGTATCCGTGCACGTCATGGACTGAACGGCAACGGGTGCATCTCCTCCAATCTGAACATTTCCCACCCAAAGGGCCTTTGTTTTTCTTCTCCTGAAAAGGCGATTCAATGTAATTCCTTATATTTTTCGATTGGTTTTTTGTATAGCACAAAGATGCGAATGCCTTCAACGGGGAATATCTTTCCGAGCATTGAAGGTTGGTGACCTCGGGATGTCTGTTCTTCTGATTGAAATGAGGGGCTCTTGAAGGTGCGTTTTCTTTTCCGGTATTTCAGCAAAAAAGCGTGAGGAATCGGTCCTTCCCGGCAACGAACCTTCCGAAGACTTCGCCCTAGGGAAGTTCGACCCTCCGCTTTTCCGCAACAGGCCTGATCAGAGGTCACCCCCCCCGCCAGCAGTGAAGGCAAAGTTGATCTTGCGGAAGGCCGATCGCCTCGATCATGGCTTCAATATTCAAGTATTTCAAAGTCGTCACGTTGAGGTCCCTGCGGATCCATTCGACCATTCTTGAATATTCCTTCGAGCGGCAATCCAGATAGGGGGTGATATCGGAGGGCTCCTTTCCCTCGATGGCCAGGATCGCCCTCCGGGCAGCCAGCTCCGATGAAGAGCGCGTTGAAGATCCGTAAAGGCATGTAAACATGAGCGGGGGGCAGGCCGGCCGCACATGAATTTCCCTGGCACCATTCTCCCACAGCTTCTTCACTGTGTAATTCTTTAACTGTGTTCCCCGGACGATGGAATCATCACAGACAATCATCCGGTTGCCGTTGATGACGTCATGAACTGCGCTGAGCTTCATGGTGGCAACGAGGTCCCGGATATCCTGTGACGGCGGGGTATAGCTCCTGCCGTAACCTGGGGTGTATTTGACCAGGGGACGCCGATAGGGGATTTTTGATTCGGCTGCATATCCCAAAGCATGCCCGACACCTGAGTCGGGAATGCCGCAGACAAGATCAGCGGAAATATCATCCTGCCTGGCCATTGCCCGGCCGCAGCGCTCACGGGTATTCTCCACGGAAATTCCCTCGTAGGAGGAGGAGGGATAACCGGTATAGATCCAGAGAAAGGCACAAACCTTCCGCTGGTTGTTTGCGGGACGCAGAACCTTGTATCCGTCTGCGGTCAACAGGACAATTTCTCCCGGACCGATTACTTTGTCCAACTCATAGTTGAGGTTGGGGAAGGAACTGGATTCCGTTGCCACGGCAAATCCCTGCCCCGCCCGCTCCCTGCCTATTGCCAGCGGAAACCGTCCATATTTGTCCCGAGCGACATAAAGGCCCTCTTCCGTCAGGATCAGGACGCAGATGGATCCCTCGATGGCCTCCTGCATCCGCACAATACCTTCGACAAGGCTCGTCCCTCTGCTGATCAGCTTGGCCACGAGCTCCACGGTGTTCACGGCGCCGTTTTTAATCTCACTGAATGAGGTTCCCTCCCGAAGCAGTTCAGCCGTCAAAAGATCCTTGTTCGTTACCAGGCCTGACGCCGCGATGGCAAAAGTCCCGAATCTGGAGCGGATGATCAGCGGCTGCGGCGAATCGTCGTCAATGGCCCCAATTCCCGCCGTCCCTCTCATCTGCCGGTAGTGGTCGACGAACTTGGATTTGAACTGCGCCTGACTGATGCTGTGAATGGCCTTCTTGAAATTGTTTTCCCCGAATACGGCCAGACCGCCATTTTCCGTTCCCAGATGGGAGTGGTAATCCGTTCCGTAAAAAAGGGACTTGATGCAGCTTTCTCTCGCTACGACTCCAAATAAACCGCCCATGAAATAAATGCCCGCCCGTATTGATGTGTTAACATTGCAAAATTCCGCTGATGGTTCTCATTTCAAACGCGTCAGCGCATTTCCGATCCGTTCCAGTCCCTTTTCAATCAGCTCCATCGATGTTGCGTAGGAAATCCTTATGTAGCGGTCATCTCCGAAGGCAGAGCCCGGCACGACCGCCACCTCGGCCTCCTCGAGGAGATATTCCGCCATCGCACTGGAATCGTTGATCTTGCGATCCCCAAAGCCCAATCCATACAATGCGGAAACATTGGGAAAGACGTAGAAAGCCCCCTGGGGTTTCAGGCAGGAAACGCCGTTAAAGGAAGTCATGACGGAAACGATGTAATCCCTCCGCCTCTGGAACTCCTTGACCATTTCCGAAATGACCCGCTGATCACCAGTCAGAGCCTCAACAGCGGCCTTCTGGGAGATCGAAGCCGGATTGGAGGTGCTCTGGCTTTGAATCTTTCCCATGGCCGCGATGACAACCTCCGGACCCGCGGCATAGCCGATCCTCCAGCCCGTCATGGCATAGGCCTTGGAGACACCGTTGACAACGATGGTCCGGTCCTTCAGCGCGGGAGCAACGGCCGCAATATTCCAGAAATCCAGCCCGTCGAAGAGGATCTTTTCATAAATATCGTCAGAAATGACCATCATCGAATGGTGGAGCACCACCTCGGCCAGCGCGGCAAGCTCCTCCTTCGTATAGGCGGATCCTGTGGGGTTTGACGGGCTGTTGAGGATGAGCGCCCTGGTTCTTTCCGTGATGGCGCGCTCCAGCCCTTCAGGGGTCAATTTAAAGCCGTCCTGTTCCCGGGTGTTGACAATCACAGGTTGCGCCCCGGTATAAAGAACCAGGTCCGGATAGGAAACCCAGTAAGGCCCTGGAATAATGACCTCATCCCCCTCCTCAAACAGAACCTGGGCAAGATTGAAGAGCGTGTGCTTGGCCCCGCAGGAGACGACGATCTCCGAACGCCTGTAGGAAAGGTAGTTATCCCTATGAAGCTTCCGGATAATGGCATCCTTCAGTTCATCAATGCCTCCGACCGCCGTATAGCGCGTAAAATTTGATTCCACCGCCTGTATGGCTGCGGCCTTGATATGTTCCGGAGTATAGAAATCCGGCTCTCCCGCCCCGAAATCAACGATGTCCCGGCCCTCCGCGCGCAAGGCGGCCGCTTTGGCCGTAATGACAAGGGTTGGAGACGGTTTGATCAACGACACTCTCGATGCTAGCTTCATAGTAGTCTCTAAATTTTGATCATTTTGGGAAACTTATCCTGCATTTTCCGATAAACAATCTCCGGAACAAGCCCTTTCGGAGAGCCGCCGAGACGGGCAACCTCCTTGATGATCGTAGAGCTTGTATAAAACCATTTGTAGCCGGTCATAAAGAAAACCGTCTCCACATTGCGGTTGAGGCGACGGTTCATCAGGGCAAGCTGAAACTCATATTCAAATTCCGACATGGCTCTCAACCCCCGGAGGATGATGTTTGCTCCGGCATTTCGGACATAATTGACAAGCAGACCGTCATGACTGTCCACCAGAACCCGTTTCCGGTCATGAAGGGCCTCTTTGATCATCTCCATCCGCTCCTCCACGGTAAACAGGGACGTCTTGCTGGCATTGTAGGCGACAAGGACGATGATTTCATCGAACATGGACAGGCCTCTTTTGATTATGTCAAGATGGCCGTTGGTTATGGGGTCAAAAGAACCGGGATATACAGCAATCTTTTTCATATCATCCTCTTTTAATTTTCAGAATGCCTCAAAAACGACAACAGGGTATCTCCATATTTTCTCTCATCGACCAGCGTCATTCCCGGATTTCCTTCGATTTCCAGGGGCTCTTCCCGGGCGCGTTGGAGAATGGCCACCCCCCCCGGAGCCAGCAGGAACAAATGAGAATTCAGCAGACCCACCGTTCGGGCAATCTGCCCCTTTCTATACGGCGGATCGGCGAAAATCACGTCAAATTGAAGCTCTTTCTCAACCATGCGACGGACGGCCGGTCCTATGTCCGAGGCAATAATCTCATACCCTCCGGAAAAGCCGAAGACCTCCAGGTTCCGCCTGAGGGGCATAACCAGGGAAGGAATCCTTTCGACGAAAACCACCTGCCGGGCTCCCCGGCTGAGAGCCTCCAGGCCCACGTTTCCCGTACCCGCGTAGAGATCGAGAAAGGTCTGACCTTCCAGGGACCCCAGGATATTGAACAGGGCCTCCTTGATCCGGTCGGAAGTCGGACGGACGGGATAACCGGGCGGTACGGCGATGCGCCTGCCCTTTGCCCGCCCTCCGATAATTCTCATAGATAATCCCGGATCAGCACCTCGGCGATCTGAACGGCGTTGGACGCCGCGCCCTTGCGGATGTTGTCCGCCACGACCCACAGGTTGATGCCGTTGGGAATGGATTCATCCTCCCGAATCCTGCCGACAAAGGTGTCATCCTTTCCTGCCGCATGAATCGCCAGGGGATAAGCGTTTTCTTTCGGATTGTCGATCAGCGTTATTCCGGGAGCCGTTGCCAGGAGCTTTTTGACCTCTTCAGCCGAAATCTTCTTCTCGGTTTCGATATTCACCGATTCCGAATGTCCATAAAAGACGGGCACCCGGACCGTCGTGGCCGTTACCCCGATCGACGGATCATCGAAGATCTTCTTTGTCTCGTTGACCATTTTCATCTCTTCCTTGGTATAACCGTTATCGAGGAAGACGTCGATATGGGGGAGACAATTGAAGGCAATCTGATGGGGATAGACATTCACTTCGACCTCCTGGCAGTTCATCAGCGCCCGGGTCTGTTCAGCCAGTTCGGTAATGGCCTTTTTTCCTGTCCCGGATACCGCCTGATACGTGGAGACAACGACCCGCCGGATGCGAACGGCATCGTGAATCGGCTTGAGGGCTACGACCATCTGGATGGTGGAGCAGTTGGGGTTGGCTATGATCCCCTTCTTTTTGTACTGTCCGATGGCCTGGGGATTGACTTCGGGAACGACCAGGGGAACTTCCGGATCCATCCGGAAGGCGCTGGTGTTGTCGATGACCACGCATCCCGCCGCTGCGGCGATGGGGGCATAGTGTTCGCTGACGCTTCCTCCCGCCGAGAACAGCCCGATCTCGATTCCTTTGAAGGAATTTTCATCGAGGACCTTCACCGGTACAGGTTTACCGCGGAAATCGATTTCAATGCCTAGTGAACGCTCAGATGCCAGAAGCGTCAGCTCCCGGACAGGGAAATCGCGTTCCTCCAAAACCCGGATCATTTCATTGCCTACCGCGCCGGTCGCACCAACTACGGCTACGTTATATGAACCCATTAATCACTTCTCCTTATTTCACAGGTCTGATCTTAAAAGCTTTTAATCTGCCCAACATCCCATCAAGCAGCCGATGAGAATGCTAAATCCGGCCCACGGCATTGTACCGTTTGTACACTCCTCATCTTCCGTACCTGATGAGCCCGCCTCTACATGCTTTGATCCTCCGTTGTCGGCTGGCGATAGCGCTTTACTCTTGTCAGAAGAAACCAGACAGGACCCGAAAGGGCATACCCCGTCATCATCGTAAACAGCATGACTTGAGGCTCAGCAACAACAATCAGCAAAGCCAGAACAATCACCAAAAACGACATGAACGGCTTGCGGGCAAAATAATTCAGGCTCTTGAAACTGTAATATTTCATATTGCTGACCATCAGAAGAGACAGAATGACGACGGCAACAAGAATAAGAATATGGGGATAGGGCCCCTTACCCACTTTATCTTCATAGAGCAGAATTCCCGTCACAATGACCGCAGCCGCTGCCGGTATTGCCAGACCCTTGAAGACCTTGCTTTCAACAATGCCGATCTGGATATTGAACCGGGCAAGGCGCAGAGCCCCACAGAGGACGAAAAGGCAGGCCGTCACCGATCCCCACTTTCCAAAGGATGAAAGAGACCACAGGTAAATGAGCACTGCCGGCGCCACGCCGAAAGCCACCAGATCGGACAACGAATCGTATTCGATGCCGAATTTGCTCACAGAATTGGTCATTCTTGCGATCCGGCCATCCAGGCTGTCCAGAACAATGGAAATCAGGACAAAAAAAGAGGCCTCGACAAAGGCTCCGCGGATGGAATAAAGAATGGAATAAAAGCCAAAAATGAGGTTCGCCGATGTAAAAAGGTTGGGTAAAATATACACTCCTTTTTTCATGTGGCTTTTGCCCAGTTTTCCTTCTTTTTTCATCAAAACGTCCCTATCGGCGTCTGCCCTGCCTGTACTTTATCCCCTCTGGCTACGCAGAGTTTTGTCTCCATCGGCAGAAACACCTCCAGACGGGAACCGAAACGGATTAATCCGAAGCGTTCGCCCCTTGTGAGATCATCACCCTCTTCTACCCAGCATACGATTCTGCGGGCGATCAACCCGGCGATCTGAATGGTCAGAATTTCCTTCCCGTCGTCTGTCAAGATCAGAACGGATTTTCTTTCATTCTGCTCCGACGCCTTGTCCAAATTTGCAGATATAAACAGACCCGGGTTGTAAACGATTCGGGATACCTTCCCGGAGTAAGGAATGCGGTTCACATGAACATTGAAAATACTCATGAAAATGCTTACCTTTTTGCACGGCCCGGAAAGAAGTTCGTGATGGATATCCTCGTCGATTCGAATGACTTTACCATCTGCGGGCGATACAATCATTTTTTCATCCCCGGGAACCCGCCTTTCGGGATTGCGGAAAAACCATGTTGAAAAGAGTGTGGCTGCAAGAGGAACGGCTGCAATCAGAAGTGAGTTTAAAAAGACGGACGCCAGTAATGTCAAGGCGCCGAAAAGAGCGATGAAAGGAAGTCCCTCATGAGCAATCGGGCTGTCATGCTTCATCTCGAAACAATCCTAAATAAGATCATGATAATTCAAGAGGACTCCATTCAAAATAACTGGATCAATACGTCCCTGCTAATAAAATATATTTAACAACTTCCCCTTTTTTGCCTTCCAAGCCAGTGTGACTTATCTTAATTAAAAAAGCTTGTCAATCATTCTTGTCGGACTGCGGAAGCGCTCTGCCGGAAAGGCGTCATCCCTTCCTGAGGGGGATTCGCAGGGCATTTCAACCATCCTGATCCAGCTGCAGGCGCTTCACTTCGGCTTCAGAAAGGCGCAGGTAACGGGGCGTAAAGGTCAACAGATCAAGGATCTCGCCCCGGTGGTGGCTCTCTCTGCCCAGGAGGCCGACAGCACAGGCCCGGACGGCGTGAAGATGAGGGGCGGCAAAACAGGCCCGGTCAGGCAGGCATTCCACAATCCGCTGCCGGTATTTCAAGGCCCCGTCACCCAGGAAGAGGGTCTTTTCCGTAATCCGGGGCAAAAAGGCCTCCAGGTCGGCCAGCCTCTCTTCCCCGATTTTTCTCAGGGAGAAATCGCTTTCGGCGGTGTACAGGGCTGTGTAAACCTGGCTTCTCTGAGCGTCCATCATGGGGCAGATCACCCTTGAGGAATGGATGCCGTTAAACGCCAGAGCCTCAAGGGTGGAAACTCCGGCAATGGGCCGTCCCGTTGCCAGCGCCATCCCTTTCAAGGTGCCGAGCCCGATTCTCAAGCCGGTGAATGAACCCGGCCCCGTGGTGCAGGCCCACAGGTCGACCTGCTCCACGTCCATTCCCGCCTTCTGGAAGACATCCTTGATGGCAGGCAGCAGCAGGATGGAAGAATTGACCCCCAGATTGAAAAAGCTTTCCACAAGAGTCTCGTCATCCTCCAGGAGCGCAATCCCGACGGTCTTTGACGATGAGTCCAGAGCCAGAGTTATCATGAGAGTTTTTTCACCTGCCGATCATTTTCAGAAAATCATTGACAAAACCGAGATTCAAGCGGTCAATGTCCATGGCGAAGGCAAAGGCCATCAGGAGAATCAGGATGATGAGTCCTACCTGCTGCGCCCGCTCTCTCCAGCGGATACTGACTTCCCGGCCTATGACCGCCTCGATCATGAAGAACAGGAGGTGGCCTCCATCGAGAACGGGGATGGGAAGAAGATTGAGAATGGCCAGATTGATGCTGAGAAGCCCCATGAACATCACAAAGGGGGTAATCCCCTCCTTCACCTGGGCACCGGCTATCTGGGCGATCAGGATCGGGCCTCCGATGTTTTTCGGAGAAATGACCCCTTCGATCATCTTGACGATTCCCACCATGGTCAGCTTGGATATCAGCCAGGTCTGCTTCAGACTCATCCAAAAGGCGTCTATGGGACCTTTTCTCGAAACCAGGATATAGGAAGAGGCACTGATTCCGATCCGGTACTTTTCCACTTCCTCCTCGAAAATATTCTTCGCTTTCATGAGTTTCGGAACGAGGGTCACGTCCCGTTCGGCCTGGCCCCGCTCAATCCGCAGCGTCAGAGGCTTCCCCCCGCTTCGGCTGATCTCCCCGGCCATCTCATCCCATTGGGAGACGGTTTTTCCGTTGACGGCAAGAATGGTGTCATCCTTAAGGATCCCCGCCAGGTGGGCCGCGCTCCCCTCTTCGACCCCCCCCACTTTTGCCGAAAGAACGGGCACTCCGGTCATGTAAATAATCGCAAAGACAAAAATGGCGAAAAAGACGTTGAAGAGCGGTCCGGCCGCCACGATCATCATCCGCTTCCAGACATTCTGTTTCAGAAAGGACCGCTGATTCTCTTCAGGTGGAAGCTCATCGTCGGGAGATTCACCCAGAAGCTTGACATAGCCTCCGAGGGGAATAAGAGACAGGAGATATTCCGTCTCCCCCACTTTCCGTCCAATGAGTTTCGGTCCAAACCCCAGCGAAAATTTCAGGACGCCGACCCCGGCATATTTCGCCGCCAGAAAATGCCCCAGTTCATGCACGAAGATGAGTACGCCCAGCAGGACGATAACGGATAGAATGCTGATTCCGATCATTCTCTTTAATCCCTCATGTTCTCAAGAAGTTTCTGCGCTTCCCGCCGCGCCCAGGCATCCGCTTCGAGAATGTCTTCCAGATCCGGCAGGCCCTTGATTCCATGGGAATCCATGACCCTTTCAACAAGCCGGGGTATTTTCATAAACGACAAGCGTTCCGCTAGAAAGGCCTCAACGGCCACTTCATTGGCCGCATTCAGCACAGCCGGCATGGTCCCTCCCTCCCTAGCCGCCTTGTAAGCCAGTCCAAGGCACGGGAACATTTCGATATCCGGAGGGAAAAATTCCAAGGTGCCGATCTTGAAAAGATCGAGGGACAGCTCCGGACAGTCCATCCGCTCCGGAAAGGAAAGGGCGTAGGCGATGGGGATTTTCATGTCGGGGATGCCGAGCTGCGCCAGCACAGAACCGTCCGTAAATTCCACCATGGAATGGACGATGCTCTGCGGATGGATGCAGACCCGTATCTGATCGACCTCGACGCCGAAAAGCCATTTTGCCTCGATCACCTCGAGGCCTTTGTTCATCATTGTCGCGGAATCAATGGTGATTTTGTCTCCCATGCGCCAGTTGGGGTGCTTCAAGGCATCCTTCGGCCCAACCGTTTCCAGGCGTTCTCTGGAGCAGCGAAAAAAGGGGCCCCCCGATGCCGTCAGGTGAAGATTCCGTATACGCTGAGATCCCTGGCCTGACAGACATTGGAAAATGGCGCTGTGCTCGCTGTCCACGGGTAGAAGATTCACTCCTCTGCTTTTTGCCAGTTCAAGGACGAGGCGGCCCGCCATGACAAGGGTTTCCTTGTTGGCCAGAGCAATATCCCTGCCGGCCTCAATGGCCGCCAGAGTCGGCAGAAGACCTGCAGCCCCCACCATGGCCGAGATCACCAGATCGGCATCGAGCAGCGAGGCAACCTGGCGATAGCCGTCTGATCCGTAGAGTATTTCCAGGCCCGCCGGCTTGCGCAGTTGCCTTTTCAGCTCAAGGGCGTGGTGCTCATCGATAACGGAGACCACCGAGGGCTGAAATTCCTCGATCTGCCTCTTCAGTTCGAAAAGATTCCGCCCTGCGGCAAGGGCGATGATTTTGAATTTGTCCGGGTTTCCGCGAATCACATCCAGGGAATTTCGGCCGATAGATCCGGTAGAACCCAGAAGGGATATTGATTTTATGGAATGCATAACACACGATAATAATATACGAAAGGCACAAGAAATATCAGACAATCCAGACGGTCCAGCATCCCGCCATGCCCGGGCATGATCGTTCCGGAATCCTTGACGCCGGCAGCTCTCTTGATCATGGATTCAAAAAGATCCCCCAGTTGGCTGATGCCGTTGCCGACCACGGCCAGGACGGCGGCATGAAGGAGCGGCAGGGAAGCCAACACGAAGGAGGAATACGCCATTACAGCCAGAACGCTGCCCGCCATTGAGCCGATGGAGCCTTCAACGGTCTTCCCCGGACTGATCCTCGGATAGAGCTTATGCTTTCCCAGGGTCTTCCCGAAATAAAAAGCGGCGATATCGCCCGATATCGGCAGCACCAGGACGAAGAAAATCCACAAGACCCCGTTTCCCGTCTTCCGGAGAAGGATAAAATAGGAAAGCATCACGGGGAGGTACACAAGGCCGAACAGGACCTTTCCCACGGGTTCAAGCGATATCCCGCCCTCTTTGACGCGAAACAGGGAGACCAGGAACACCGCCGCGGCCAGCAGGGCAAACACGGCCATCAGAAGCTTTTCCCCGCCGAGGAAGGCTCCAAGAGGCAGAAGCAGAGCCCCGCAGAGGACTTCTCCTTTTTCCCAGGAAAACCCCTTCCCGAAGCTCAGAGCATTGTACTCCAAAGCGGCCACCAGGACGATCGCCGTCAATACGCCCGAAAAAAGCGCCTCGGAGCCGAAGAAGACCAGGGCAAAGACGATTGGGACTGCAATGATGGCTGTTATCCATCTCTTAAGGTGTGGTGTCATACTCGGTCTTCCCGGGGTTCAGGGTGGATCCTCCGTCTTCTGCAAACGGGCGGCGATTCCGCAATAGCCATGGATCTAGGAGGCTCCGCCGTTTGTCTGGACCTGTTCGCTCGTCATCCCGAAGCGCCTTTCCCGCGATTGGTAATCGGCGATGGCGCTCACAAGATCCTCTCGGCTGAAATCAGGCCACAATACATCAGTGAAATGAAATTCGGTATAGGCCATCTGCCAGAGACAGAAGTTGCTGATGCGCTGTTCACCGCTGGTCCTGATGAGAAGATCCGGGTCCGGCATTTCAGCGGTATAAAGATAACGGGCGAAGAGCTCCCGATCAAGTTCCTCCGGCTTCACCCTTCCGTCCATGCTGTCCCGGACGATCTTTCGAAGCGCGGAAACGATCTCTTCCCGTCCTCCATAACTGAGGGCCAGGGTCAACGTCATCCCCTTGTTCAGAGCGGTTTTTTCCATTACCTCATGGAGGATCTCCTTCACGGAATCTCTCAACTGTTCGATTTCGCCAATGGTTTTCAGGCGGATCCCGTTTTTCATCATCTCCCCGAGCTGACTGCGAAGATACTCTTCCAGGAGATCCATGAGCGCATGAATTTCGCTTCGAGGACGGGACCAGTTTTCTGCGGAAAAAGCGTACAGAGTCAGATACTCGACTCCCAGCTCCCGACAGGTCCGGACTGCGATGTTTACGGCCTCGGCTCCCCGTTTGTGTCCAAAGATCCGTCCAAGGGCATGCCTTTGCGCCCATCGGCCATTGCCGTCCATGATGATCGCAATGTGGCGCGGCATTTTTTTCGGGTCAAGATTCATTCGATATGATTCCCATCTTTGAACAAAATGGGGAGCCTCAAGGCTCCCCTCATGTAATTCCCAACGAACAGAGACCTCAAGAAACCGATCAGATCTCCATGATCTCCTTTTCCTTCTGCCCCAGAATCCCCTCGGCCCTGGCGATGTAGCCATCCGTTATTTTCTGGACCTGTTCCTGATAGTCATGCATCTGATCCTCGGAAATATCATTCCCCTTTTTCAGGGATTTGAATTCCTCGTTGGCATCCCGCCGGTCATTCCTCAGTTTGACCTTGCATTCCTCCGCCATCTTCCGCACAACCTTGACCAGTTCTTTTCTCCTGGATTCCGTAAGCGGGGGGATGGAAATGCGGATGACTTTGCCGTCATTGTTCGGCACCAGCCCGAGATCGGCCTTCTGGATCGCTTTTTCGACGGCATTCAACGCGCTCGTGTCCCAGGGGGAGATCAGGATCAGCCGGCTTTCCGGAACGGAAAGCGAGGCCACCTGGTTGAGCGGCGTCGGGGTGCCGTAATAATCCACCTTGATCCCGTCAAGCAGCGATAGCGAAGCCCTGCCCGTGCGGACCTTGTTGAAGGACTTTTCCAGGGCCTGCAGTCCCTTTTCCATATTCTGTTTCAGTTCTTCAAAGATAATATCCTTCATAACCTCAATCTCCAACAAGAGTTCCTACGCGGCTTCCGGAAACCCCCCGGACGATATTGCCTGACTTCTGCAGATTGAAGACCAGAACCGGCAGCCCGTTGTCCCGGCACAGAGAGATCGCTGTTGCATCCATCACTTTAAGATTCTTTGCCAAGACATCGTTATAACTTATTTTCTGGTACATGACGGCATCGGGATGCTTTACGGGATCCTTGTCATAAACCCCATCCACCTTGGTGGCTTTCATGATGACATCGGCCTTGATTTCCATCGCCCGCAGTACGGCGGCCGTATCGGTGGTAAAATAGGGATTTCCCGTCCCCGCGGCAAAGATCACGACCCTCCCCTTATCCAGATGCCTCATCGCCCTTTTCTGGATAAAGGGTTCCGCGATTTCCCTCATGGCAATGGCCGTCTGTACCCGGGTCTCGATACCCGCCCCTTCGAAGGCGCTCTGCAGCGCCAGGCTGTTGATCACCGTGGCGAGCATGCCCATGTAATCCGCCGAGGTCCGGTCCATCCCCTTCGAGCTGGCTTCCACCCCGCGAAAGATGTTTCCGCCGCCGATCACGACACCGAGGGAAACGCCCAGGCGGACAACCTCCCGTATGTCACCGGCAATGGCCTCGACCACAGCCGGATCGATGATGCTGCTTCCCCGGTATTCGCCCATCAGGGCTTCACCGCTCAGCTTCAACAGAACCCTTTTGTATACCATCGGTTCCAAGGATTATCTTCCGCTCCCCTTCATGTATGACCGTCGGTTCAGCACTCCCGTGAAATCCTTATTTCTTGATTTCCTCTCCGAGCTGAAATCTTGCGAAACGGCGGACAAGGATATTTTCACCCGTTTTTGCGATCAGGTTGTTGATCAGCGTTTCGACGGTCACATCGGTATTCTTGATGAATTTCTGCTTGGTCAGGCAGACTTCCTCGTAATATTTGTTCAGCTTTCCCTCGACGATCTTGTCCCATATCTTTTCCGGCTTCTTCTCTGCCAGGGCCTGGCTGCGATAGATCTCCTTTTCCCTTTCCAGAACATCTTCCGGGACATCGGCCGGACCTACGTAGGTTGGATTGGAGGCGGCCACGTGCATGGCGAGGTCCCTGGCGATCCTCTGGAACTCTTCGGTCTTTGCGACAAAGTCCGTCTCGCAGTTCAGCTCGACCATCACTCCGATCTTGCCCCCCATATGAATGTACGAGGCAATGGTTCCGTCCTTGGCCGCTTTGGAGGAGCGCTTCGTTGCCGCAGACATCCCCTTCTTGCGCAGAAAATCAATCGCCTTATCAAAATCCCCGTTTGATGCGCTCAGGGCTTCCTTGCAGTCCATCATACCCGCGCCGGTTTTTGTTCTCAGTTCCTTTACCATTTCTGATGTAATAGCCACTTTTATTCCTCCTCTACATTTGACTGCCCGGTGACACCCCGATCCGAACTTGACGCTGCGGAAACGCCTTCCTTGGTCTCGACACTCTCGGGAACATCCGATTCCGAATTTTCTGCCGCTTGCAACGCCGCAGGTTCAGTATCCTTGTCCGTTTCCGCCTGAAGTTTCTCTTCGTGGCGCCGCTTGCCTTCGAGAACCGCGTCCGCGAATTTCGAAGAAAAGAGCTTGATCGCCCGGATGGCGTCGTCATTTCCGGGAATGATGTAATCGATGGCATCGGGGTCGCAGTTGGTGTCGACAATGGCTACGATGGGGATGTTCAGTTTTTTGGCCTCGTTGACGGCAATGGTTTCCCGCTTCGGATCGACGACGAACACCGCCGACGGCAGGCGCTTCATCTTAGAAATGCCCCCGATAACCTTCGACAGCTTTTCCTTTTCCTTCTGAAGCCCCATGATTTCCTTTTTGGGAAAAGCCCGAACGCTGTCGTCCTCAAACATCTGTTCCAGATTGTTCAATCGGTCGATTCTTTTCTTGATGGTGACGAAATTCGTCAACATGCCGCCCAGCCACCGCTGGTTGACGAAGGGCATGCCGCATCGCCCGGCTTCGTCCCGGATGGAATCCTGGGACTGCTTTTTTGTTCCTATGAACAAGAGCTCACCACCCTCGCTGACGGTGTCGATGACAAAATTGTGGGCCGTCTGAAAAAGGCCCACAGTCTGTTGAAGATCGATGATGTAGATATTGTTCCTCGCCCCGAAAATATAGGGCTTCATCTTCGGGTTCCATTTGTTGGTCTGATGTCCGAAATGAACACCCGCCTCGAGTAACGCCTTCATGGAAATGATCGCCATAAAAATCTCCTTTTCTGTTTTTGGTTTTCCTCCATCCTCTTCATCCCGAGCGGAAACTCTTGTTTTTTCAAAAGCAACGTCCTCCCGGTCCAAGGATGTGTGAAGTTGGCAGGCGAATAGCACAAAGATCGATAATACGCAAGATAAAACAAAAAATGATCACCCTGCTGAAATGCGTCATTTAGAACAGGATGTCAAATTTCTTTAAATCGGCATGAGAGGCGGGTCAAACAGATCACCGATAAACGACCATTCCGCATCGCCGTTGGACGATATCCTTTCGATCCGCCTTTCAAAATCGTCCCACAGGGCCTCCGTGCTCAGTTCATAGCTGTGGCCCCAAAAGAAAAAGACCTCCTCCGTCTTTTTCGCACCTTCGTATTTCCGCCAGAATTCCGGGTCGAGGACGCGGCAGGAGGGAGAAAACTCAAGGGGATCAGCCGGCGGGAAACGGTGCAGCCCCTCCTTTTTGCCCCGCGCCCAGCGATAGCCGGCCGAGCGGACGGCGGAAAGCACCGAGTCGTTGTAGGCATTGAAGGGATAACTGAATCCCGTAACGGGTCTGGAAAAGAGCTGCTCCAGGAGATCCCGGCTGGCCCGGATTTCCCAGTCCAGCCGGCTGCCGTCGAGATCCGTCAGATAAGGATGGGTCATGGAGTGGCTGCAGATCTCAAATCCCTGGTAAACCGCCGGAAGCTCCTGAAGACCGAGCCTCCAGATCTCCCGGCCTTCCGAAAGCCATCCAAAGGATCGATTGTTCTGATACAGCCCGGGATTCAGGCTGAAGGTCGCCTTTGCCCCGTGGCGCCTCAGAAGATCGACGAGCCGGGCATCGCTGGCCACACCGTCATCCCAGCATTGAAGTATTTTCATGCAAGTCAGGAATTCACGAAATCTGCGCCGCTTCCCTCTCCCGGGTAACGCAGTACACGCCATCACCCTTAAATCCGGGCGCGAAGCAGAGATTGTCGGAGGTACATACCGCCCGGCGGCGATCTCCCGCCTTCCAGCGGCTGATCAGGTCGGGCTCCCGGATAAAGGGCCTGCTCATGGCGATGTAGTCGGCTTCCCCATTCTCCAGGAGCTCTTCGGCAACCTCCAGAGAGCGTATTCCGCCAACGAGGATCAGGGGAATGTTCAATTCCCTTTTAAAGAGCCGCGCATCCTCCCGGAAATAGACCTCCTTCTGCACCGTGTCAATCCGCGGCCGGCTGGGGGATGTCTTGATGCTCTTGAGCAACCCTCCGCTCAGTTCCAGGGCGTCGAGGCCCGCTTCTTCCAGGAGCTTCGCCATCTGGACGGACTCCTCCCGCACCAGCCCGCCTCTGCTGTAATCCTGTCCGTTCATTTTCATGAGAACGGGATAGTCCCTACCCACAATCTGCCGGATGGCCGAGAGGATTTCAAGGCCGATCCGGGCCCGATTTGATGGGCTTCCGCCGTAGGCATCCTTCCTCCGGTTATAAAGTGGCGAGAAAAACTGGCTCAGGAGATAGCCGTGAGCGGCATGAAGCTCCACGCCGTCAAAGCCTGCCGCCTTCGCCCTGCGGGCGCCGTCCGCGAAGGCGGCAACGAGCTCCGTGATATCCTGCAGGGTTATTTCCCTTCGGGGAGACTCGGCCAGGACCTCGTCATTCGACACGGCCAGGGGCGGATGGTCCATAAGGGATTCAACGGCAAAGGCGCCGGCATGAGCCAGCTGCAGGACGATCCGTCCACCGCATGCGTGTACCGCCTCAGCCATTCTTTTCAGGCCGGGGATCAGTTCGTCCTTGTAGATGCCCAGCTGCCAGGGTGTCGCCTGACCTTCGGGACTCACATAAGTGTGACTGCTGATGATCAGTCCGACTCCCCCCCTGGCGAGGCGGGTCATCGTTTCAATCAGTCGC
>Ga0265295_1002520_pt1 | contig 28803 bp, 23 predicted proteins | sample Munlansysbiofilm_FD_192503 | JGI IMG/M metagenome (GOLD analysis project Ga0265295, IMG submission 192503) | Leachate microbial communities from a municipal landfill in Southern Ontario, Canada - Methane capture system biofilm | ecosystem: Engineered > Solid waste > Landfill > Unclassified ... | reverse complement strand
CCAAGATGGCCAAATCAGTGCTAGACGCTGGCTGGGGCCAATTAAAAACAATGCTGGAATATAAGTGCGATCACGCAGGCATTGTCTTTAAGGAAGTTAACGAGGCATACACCACCCAAACCTGTAGCAGTTGTGGCGCTTTGCCCGACAGCAGGCCGAAAGGTATCGCAGGACTTGGAATAAGAGAATGGACGTGTGAGTGCGGTGTCACTCACAACCGTGATATCAATGCGGCACGTAACATTCTCGCGGCCGGGCATGGCCGTCTAGCGGTAGGAATCACCGTATCTTTAGGACGGTGAGGATGTCAATTCTTGTGAATGTTTTTCGGCAATTGCACCACATCGCTGCCGGAGTACATATCCGACCAGGTGCGTTTTTGTTTGTCGAACAGCATCCACCACACACCTAAGCCTGCCGGCAGCCACGCGAAAATGGCGATTAAAAAGCGCAACAGTGCTTGCCAGACGTCGATAGCGCTGCCATCAGGATTCTGTACGCGCAAGCCCCAGACTTGCATACCCAGTGTTTGCCCGCCATGTGTCCAGAATTTGGCAAAGAAGCCAAAGACTGCAAAAAACAACAGAGTCGAAAGCACCGGATCGATGTCGAGCATTTTGCTATCGGCCATCACTTGCAGCGCTTCTGAACCGTAGATCAAGCGCAGAATGCCTTGTTGGTAAACGAGAGTAATCACCATCACCAAGGCAATGCACAGCATAAAGTCATAAAAAACGGCGGCTAGACGTTTCCCAAGACCGGCTTTGGGGAAGTTGCCTGCGGGCTGTAATGCGTGTTTGGACATAACCTGTGGGTACCAAGAATTTAGGGTCGTATAGTGTAACCATACGGCTGTGTGGGTGCGAATGTATTTGTAAAGCCTTTATACTGACTGCAATACTGATGTGTAAAAATAAGGTGTTATCTAAATGAATGCTGATATCCAGCCTGATTTATCGGCGTTAACGCGTTTCTTGGATGCTGCATGGTTGCAGCGTGGCTTGGCGGATAATACGCGCATGGCCTATCGCAGTGATCTTGAGCATTTTGCACAGTGGTTATTGCCTCATGGGCTGAGCTTGCAACAGGTGCGGCGTGAGACCTTGCTGGAGTATTTAAGTTGGCGTTTAGAGACCGGCTATAAAGCCCGTTCCAGTGCGCGGTTTTTATCGGGCGCACGGGGGTTTTATCAGTATGCGTTGGAAGAAGGCTTGATTGTTGAAAACCCGACCTTGCAGATTGATTTGCCACAGATAGGCCGCTCGTTGCCTGATACCTTATCGGAAGCTGATGTTGAAGCCTTACTAGCCGCGCCGGATATTGAAGAGCTGCTGGGGCTGCGTGATCGCTGCATGTTGGAAGTGTTATATGCCTGTGGTTTACGCGTCACCGAGTTGATCAGCTTGACTTTAGATCAACTGAATATGCGCCAAGGTGTGGTGCGCGTGATGGGCAAAGGCTCTAAAGAGCGCTTAGTACCATTGGGCGAAACGGCTTTAGATTGGTTGGTGTTGTATATCAAAGAAGGGCGCGGGCAACTGCTGAATGCCTCAGCGACTGATGTGTTATTTCCCAGTCAACGTGGGCAACAGATGACGCGGCAGACCTTTTGGTATCGGATTAAAATACATGCCAAAGCAGCAGGTATTACTAAACCACTGTCGCCACATACCCTTCGGCATGCCTTTGCTACGCATTTATTAAATCATGGTGCAGATTTACGCGTGGTGCAGATGTTGCTCGGGCACAGTGATTTATCCACCACGCAAATTTATACTCACGTCGCACGAGCGCGCTTGCAAGCGATCCACAGCGAGCACCATCCACGCGGCTAAGTTGTATGCGTAAGCGTATTACGCTTGCAGAACAGCTGCTAGAGCGCCGTTTAGGTCGGCTGCTGAAGTAGCTCGTGCATGGTATTCAGTACTGCATTGAGGCCATTGCTGCGTGAGGGTGAGAGTTGTCGGCTTAAGCCCAGCTGATTAAACCATTCCACTGCATCGACTGCAGTGATCTGCTCTGCAGTTAAACCGTCAATGCGCAGTAACAACAAGGCCAACAAACCGCGCAGTAAGCGCGCTTCACTGGCCACTTGAAAGCGTAGCGGCTCAGTCTGTCGATCCAATAGCAGCCAGACCCGAGTTTCACAGCCATGCACTAAGTTGTCTGAGGTGCGCTGCGCTTCGGGTAATTCATCCAGCCGATTGCCCCATTGCAAAAGCAAACGCGCGCGTTGCTCCCATTGTTTGCAGGCTTGAAAATCATCAATAGCTTGCTGCGCGGCTGCACTGAGTTCAATCACTGTAAAATCTCCAAAGCTTGATCTAAGGCACTCAAGAATCGCTGGATATCATCACCGTCGTTATACATCGCCAGTGATACCCGCAGCGCACCGGCTAAACCTAAGCTTTTCAGTAAGGGCATTGCACAGTGATGACCCGCGCGTACCGCAATACCTTGCTCACCGAGCAGTAAGGCTAAATCAGCGTGGTGGATGCCGGGTGCATTAAAACTCACCAGCGCACAGTTAGGCGCACCAATAATCTGCATACCGCGTGTTTGTAAACCCTTCAGTAGTGTTTGATGCAAGGCGGCTTCGTGCTGAGCAATTGCAGAACTATCTAAACGCTGCAGCCAGTCCAAGGTCGCGGCAAAGGCGACAATATTGGCAGTGCTGGGTGTGCCAGGCTCAAAGCCTAAGGGTGCAGGTAAAAACTCTGCGTGTTGATAATCACATTCACGCACCATCTCGCCACCAAACTGCCAATGCCGTAAGGCACTGACTGCACGCTCGCGAGCAAATAAAATGCCGACGCCATCGGGCCCATAAAGCTTATGCGCTGAGCAGACAAAAAAATCACAGTCCAACTGCTGCAGATTCGGGCGTTGATGCACGGCGGCTTGTGCGCCATCAATCACCGTCCATACGCCCATGTCACGGGCAGCACTCAGTAGGCGTTCTAATGATTGCTGATGACCCACGACATTGGATAATGTGCTTACCGCTAATACTCGACTGCGCGGTGACAGCTGGCTGATGGCATGATCAATATCCAAATGCCCAGCGCTATCCATTGGTAAGATTTTTAATTTTAGGCCACGGCTGAGTGCCAATTGCTGCCAAGGCAGTAAGTTAGCGTGATGCTCATACGCACTGATAAGGATTTCATCACCGGCTTGCAATTGATGGGCTAAGGCCTGACTCAGCAGATTAATACCTTCGGTGGTGCCCTTGGTGAAAATCACTTGATCCTGTTCACCCGCCTGCAGCCAGCTGGCAATACTGCTGCGTGCCTCTTCAAAGGCGCGCGTGGCACGCTCCCCCGGTTGATGCTGAGCGCGGTGCACATTAGCCACACCTTTTTGATAATACTGGCTGAGCGTATCAATCATTACCTGCGGCTTTTGCGCGGTAGCGGCACTGTCGAGCCACACCTGTTGCTGTTCAGCCAGAGCCAGAATACCGGGAAAGAATTGACGCCAAGGGGAGGGCAGCAACATAACAAACGAATCCACTAGAAAAAATAATTAGCTGATAGGCAGACGAGTGATGCAGATATAGAGCGAGCAATAACAGACGGTGTTACTGCTCGCTGTCTAGGCGGTTACTGCGCCTGACGAGTGGTGCATTCAACCGCACCGGTTTCTGGATTGCGGCGGAAGGATAAATCATCCTGCAGAGCGAGTTCGCTGGCAATCACGGTTTTGCTGATCTGTCCGTTGTGATCGAGCACCTGCACTTGCGTATCACTGCTCAGCCACAGACCGGCTTCGACGCTATTGCGATTACCCAGTGAGATACCCACACCCGCATGACTGTTGATCACACAGTGGTGACCGACGCTGATCAATGGTTGGCTGGCAGTGCTGGACATCGAGCAGCCGCCTTCAAGGGTTGAATCCGCACCAATCAACACACCTGAGGCAATGTAGCCATCAATGGTGCTGGCGCCTTGGGTGCCGGCATTAAAGTTAATCGAACCTTCGTGCAACACTACGGTGCCTTCACCGACATACGCGCCTAAACGCACACGTGCCGCATCAGCAATATGAATACCTTTAGGTACCACGTAGTCGGTCAGTTTCGGTAATTTATCCACTGAGAAGACATCGAGCATACGACCTTTAATGCGCTCTTCTAATTGCATGGCAGCCACTTCATTGATATCCACTGCGCCACGATTAGTCCAAGCCACGTTGGGCAATATTTGATAGAGATCTTCTAGATTGATTTCATGCGGCTTGCATAAACGATGTGAAATCAGTTGCAGCTTAAGATAGGCCTCAGGCACTGAAACAGGCTGTGAATCATGCTCGAGCAAGCAGGCGACGGTCGGTTTACGGCTTTCTGCTAGACGTACTAATAATGCACTTTGCTCGGGGTCAATATATTTCAGAGCTCTGGCTAAATCCGCCGCTATAGCAAAGTTAAAATCAATAATTTGATTGCCGCCCTCGTAGCCTAGAATCGTTTTGATTTGACTCATCAATGCTGAGTTGGGGTGCAATATAGGGTTTGGAAATAATACCTCTAACCACTGGTTTTCACGGTTACGGGTGCCGACACCAAAAGCGATGCTAAACATAGATTGCGACATAAAAAATCCTTAGGTGAAAAAGTGGTTAAAAGCGTCCAGATGCGCAGCTTAATTGGCAAAAGCGTCTGTATATAAATCAGGTTTAAAACCCACCAAAGTGCGCTCGCCTAAATCCAGAACCGGGCGCTTGATCATCGAAGGCTGTGCCAGCATTAGGGTGATGGCTTTGGCTTGATCAAGATCGGCTTTGCTGGCGTCATCCAGTTTGCGAAAGGTGGTGCCGGCGCGGTTGAGTATTTTTTCCCAACCATGCTCGTTGCACCAGCGCTCTAAATGGGCTTGATCGATACCGTCTTTTTTATAGTTATGAAAGGCATAGGTTTTACTATGCTCATCGAGCCACGTTCGGGCTTTCTTCATAGTGTCACAGGCTGGAATGCCATAAAGAGTTAAGTCGCTCATACATACCTCCGCAGTAGCCTTTAAGAAATGGCCAAATTAACACGATAGACAATCGAGCCAAACATGCACAGCATACCCAGCATCAATAAGGCTACACCCCAAGAGCGTTCACGCCAGCTGTAACCAAAGGCTAAAAGAAACATGCCAATGGAGATTAAGGTGGTCATAACGTTAAGCGGGTTATCCATAAAATTCCTTACTAATAAGCATTTGATAAATGGGTGACTGTACCACTGGCACCGGTTGATAATTGTGCAATCATACTTTCTTGTAAGGCATGGCACAGCTCTGGATCAGATAAGGGCAGACCTTGGGCGTCAGTGATAAAAAACACGTCTTCGACCCGCTCACCCAAGGTGATAATTTTGGCTTTAACCAAGGCTAGATCAAACTCAAGAAAAATCCCTGCAATACGCGCTAATAAACCAGGGCGATCCGGAGCCACGACTTCCACTACGGTATAGGGACGCTGGGAATCATTATGAATGGTGATTTGCGGAGTAAAGGAGAAGTGCTTGAGTTGGCGTGGTACACGGCGCTGAATAATGTCTGGGTAGTCAGCCGGATTGCGTAACGCTTCGGTTAAACCCGTACGGATTTTTTGAATACGCTCAGAGTCATGACCAATACGGTCGCCATCGGCATCCAGCACAATATAAGTTTCGATACCAAACTGACCGGTTGAGGTCATAATTCGAGCATCCAGAGTGCTGAGATTGAGCTGATCGAGTGTGGCTACAGTCACAGCGAAAAAGTCATGGCGGTGGATGCCATAGACAAAGATTTGCGTTGCACCATCAAATTCACGTTGGGTGGTTTCACGCACTAACACCAGCGGCTCTGTACTGCTACCATGCTGCAAAATCGCTTCGCTGTGCCAAGCAATATCACCGGCGCTATGGCGTAAAAAATAGTCATCGCCGAGTTGGCTCCAGAGTTGCTCAACCGCATCGGGGTCAGCACCTTCTTCGACCAGCAAGCTTAAGGCTGTGGCTTGGCGTGTGGTGATTTGCTCTTCACGCTCCAGTGGGTTTTCTAAACCACGGCGTAAAGCACGGCGGGTTTCACTGTAGAGCTGGCGCAGTAATTGTGCACGCCATGAGTTCCACAACGTCGGGTTGGTGGCATTGATATCGGCCACGGTCAGCACATATAAATAGTCAAGACGAGTTTGATCACCCACCAGCATAGCGAAATTATTGATTTCGTCAGGGTCGGAAATGTCTTTACGCTGCGCGGTCACTGACATCACTAAGTGGCTGCGCACCAGCCATTGAATCAGGCTGGCATCGTCCTTGGATAACTTATGCAGGGTGCAAAACTCTGCCGCAATTTCAGCGCCCACTTGCGAGTGGTTGCCGCCGCGACCTTTGCCAATATCATGAAATAAACCGGCTAAATACAGCAGTTCAAGTTTCGGCAGGCGGTCAATAATGGCGCTGGCTAAAGAGAACTTCTCGGCAAAATCAGGGTGACGCAGTTTACGCAGGTGTTTAATCAAGTTCAGCGTATGTGCATCCACGGTATAAATATGAAATAAGTCATGCTGCATTTGCCCAACAATACGACCAAAATCAGGCAGGTAGCGGCCTAGAATACCGTAGCGGTTCATCCGCCGCAGATTCATATGGATGCCTTCTTTGCAGCGGAATAACGCTAGGAATAAGTCGATATTACGCGGGTCATGGCGGAACTCATCATCAATTAAATGACGGTGGTCGCGCAGCATGCGAATGGTCTGCGAGCGTACGCCTTTAATCTCGGGATGCTGTGCCAGCAACACAAAGACTTCCAAAATTGCCGAAGGTGTATCGCTAAATACATAGGGATTACAGGCTTCAATATAGCCGCCACGAATACGGAAGCGCTCATTGATAGGAGTGGGTAAATCCACGTTACCACTGCGTAAAATAGTTTCTTCAAAATACTGGCTGATCAGATCTGACAGCTGCGAAATACCCATCACCACGCGGTAATATTTCTGCATAAAGTGTTCAATGGCTTGTTTGTTCTCATCATCTTCATAGCCAAACATATGCGCAATTTTATGCTGGTAATCTAGTAGTAAGCGGTCTTCATTGCGTCCAGCCAGCATATGCAGGGCATAGCGTACCTGCCATAAAAACGTCCGCGCTTGGGCGAGTAGACGGTATTCACCTGCGGTTAAAAACCCCGGAGCTTCTAAGCTGCTTAAGGTGCGCATACCAAAGCGGCGGCGTGCCACCCACATAATGGTTTGCACATCACGTAAACCACCCGGTGAGCCTTTAACATTGGGCTCAAGGTTGTACTCGGTGTCATTGTATTTCTCATGACGTTCGCTCTGCTCAGCATGTTTGCCGATAAAAAACTGCTCGCTGGGCCACATATGTTGCGGGCCGGTTTGCTCGCGCATAGCATCGAGTAACTGTTGTTCACCGCTGACTAAACGGCTTTCCAGCAGGTTGGTCATAATGGTTAAATCATTACGCGCTTCTTCTGCACACTCTTTGACGGTACGTACGCTATGGCCCACTTCCAGGCCAATATCCCATAAAAGCGTTAGAAAACTGGCGATCTGCTCATGCAGGTGCTGGCTGTTGTCATGCTCAAGCAGAATCAGTAAATCAATATCTGAATAGGGGTGCAGTTCCGCGCGGCCATAACCACCCACTGCGACCAAGGCAACCTTGCAAGCGCCATCCGCGCAGGTTTGTGCTGGCCATGCGTGGATCAGTAGTTGGTCGATAAACCAAGCACGCGCTTCGATGACTTGGTGGATGTCGTGTTTATCCAGAAAACGCTGATCAAGCACCATGCGCGCATGTTCGATTGCGCTACGAAATATGCTGATGGGCTGGGGTTGCTCAGCCAATTTGCGTTGGAATTCTTCTGGATTAAACAGTTCAAGATCCATATGCAACATATTCAGCACCTCGCAGAGTCAGCGATTAATTTAGGGCACAACAATGGCATGCAATCGTTAGATGATGCTTGGATTGTATAGCTTTGTAGCGAGTTTTTGTGCTTAAGGTGCTTGTTGACCAAGCACCTCGATGCATCAACAGACTAAGAGGACTTAGCTGGGAAGGTTTCATCGTTACGTAGGGTGAACACTTCGTAACCGTCAGCTGTGACCACTAAGGTGTGTTCCCACTGTGCAGTCAACTTGCGGTCTTTAGTGATCGCAGTCCAGCCGTCACCGAGCAAGCGAGTTTCTTTTTTACCGAGGTTAATCATCGGCTCGATGGTAAAGGTCATACCTTCTTGCAGTACTAAACCGGTACCGGCTTTACCGTAGTGCAGAATTTGTGGCTCTTCATGGAAAACAGTACCAATACCGTGGCCGCAATATTCTCGCACAACAGAATAGCCATTGCTTTCTGCGTGTTGCTGGATGACTTCACCGATATCGCCAAGGCGTGTGCCAGGACGGACGATTTCAATACCTTTATACAGGCACTCTTGAGTGACGCGGCAGAGGCGCTCAGCCCACTCTGAAGTTTTACCGAGCATAAACATTTTGCTGGTATCACCAAAATAACCATCTTTAATCACAGTGATATCAATATTGATGATATCGCCATCTTTCAGTGGTTTGTCGTTAGGAATACCATGGCACACCACGTGGTTAATTGAGGTGCAAATGGATTTTGGAAAGCCGTGATAGTTCAGCGGTGCTGGAATGGCTTTTTGCACATTGACGATATGGTCGTGACAGATGGTGTTGAGTTCGTCAGTGGTCACGCCAATTTGAACGTGCTCTTCAATCATCTCTAACACTTCAGCAGCCAAGCGGCCTGCGATGCGCATTTTAGCGATGTCGTCAGCAGTCTTAATAGAAACGGTCATGCAATCCTCTAAGCGCATATCACGCAGAAGTAAAAAATAGAAGCGATAATTCTAACAGAAATCCATGATTCTGTGGGCGGCGCTGTGACTTGCTGTGCTTTATTACGCACGATTACGCATTAATGTACGCAGGGCAAAGCGGTTGGGCTGGCATTGCTGGGCGATATCTACGGGTAAAGGTAAGGGCTCAGTACAGATCCATGCGGCCAATAGTTCAGCCGCCAGTGGCGCACTAATTAAGCCGCGCGAGCCATGCGCAGTGTTGACGTATAAGCCGTGATGCCAAGGGCAGGACTGTTGCAACGGCAGGCGCGCATCTTTTCTCAGGTCTGCGTAGGTCTGCATAAAGGCATCATGCTGAGCAACGGGGCCGACCAAGGGTAGATAGTCGATACTGGTGCAACGAAACGCAGCATGGCCTTGCAGTGTGGTCACATCCAGAGCGTCGGTGGCGCAGTGGATTTTAAGCGAAGGTGAGATCTCATGCAGTAAATCTAAATTGCTGTAATGCTCGGCTAATGTGGCTTCCTGACTGTTCTCGCCAAAGTTAAAGCTGGCACCCAGAGTATGGGTGCCGTGACGTGCTGGAGAAATATAGCCATCAGCGCAGATTACGCAGTTAATGGCTTGGCTGGCCGTGGTCGCAGGTAATTGCGTGGTTTGCCCGCGCACAGGGTTCAGTGGCAAATGCTGCGTTTGGTTAAATTGCGCGACATTCGCCGCGTTACACAGCACCACGACCGGTGCTTCGGCAAGCAGACCCTTCTCGGTATGCACCTGCCACTGTTGTTCAGCATCTTGGCTCAGGGTTAAGGCGTGCTCGGTGTTTTTGAGCATGATCAGCGGATGCTGGCTGAGGACTTGGCACAATGCCGGCGGATTCACCCAACCGGCTTCTGGATAAAACAAACCGCTGTACTCAAGCTCTACCCCAGCCAATTTACTGGCTTGTTCAGCGCTAACTGCGTGCAATAAGTCTGTGGGAAAGTGTTCGGCCAAGGTGGCGAAGCGTTTATGTTCTTTATCGTTAAAGGCCAGTTGTAAGATGCCGCAGATATCCCAGTCGTCTTGGCTCAGCGTAGCTTGTGCGCTTGGGCTTGGCGTTGTTTTTGTGCTGCTGAGTGATTCGAGTAAACGACGCGTGTGGCCAAAGCCTGCAAGAATAAAACGTGATAATTCAGTGTGATGCGCGGAGAGTTTTAGATACAAAATACCTTGCGCATGGCCTGAGGCTTCTTGGGCAATTTTTGCGTGTTGCTCAATCAGAGTGACGCGCCATCCGCGTGCCGCCAAGCTTGCAGCGCTGGCACAACCGGCCAGGCCCGCACCAATCACAATGGCGTGGCGTTGTTCGGGCGCGAGATCGTGCTGTTCGGGACGGGCAAACCACGGTGCGCTGATTTTTTTAGGGGTGACTGCATCATCTGCTGGCTGATATGGGCCCGCGAGCATTTCACGCTTACGACCAAAGCCGGGTACACGCAGCATGGCAAAACCTGCGGCAATTAAGCCGCGACGGACAAAGCCTGCGCTGGTAAAAGTGGCCAGTGTGGTGTTGTTTGTAGCAAGGCGCGCCAACTGAGCGAAGACCTGCTCATTCCACATGTCAGGATTTTTGGAGGGCGCAAAGCCATCAAGAAACCACGCATCAATCTGGCCATCCACTTGTTGCAACATTTCCAGTACATCACCAATCAATAAGGTCAGGGTGATGCGACCGTGATCCAGTTGGATATGTTGAAAGCCAGTATGGATGGCGATGTATTGTTCGAGCAGTTGTTCACTCAGCTCACTGAGTTGCGGCCATAAGGCCAGGGCTTGGCTGAGGTCGCTGTGCTGGAGGGGATACTTTTCAACGCTGATAAAATGTAGGCGAGTATGGGCCGGTGCATGTTCGTTAAAGCACTGCCAAGCGCTGAGAAAATTAAGCCCGGTGCCAAAGCCGGTTTCGCCAATCACAAAGGTTGCTCGGTTTTCTAGCGCAGCAAAGCGCTCTGGCAATTGGTTGTGCTGGAGAAAGACGTGCTGTGATTCAGCCAGTCCTGAGGCGTTGGAAAAATACACATCATCAAATTGATTGGATACAGGCTGGCCGTGTTCGTCCCAGTTGAGTTGTGCGTGATGGGTCTCTGTCATTTGGGGGCCTTATGCTTTAGATCGAAGTGAGAAAAGATGTGTATTGCTGCGTGCTTTACAAATTAGGCATGCTTTTTGCTGTAGTTATAGCAGTACAGTTTAAAAGACTGATTTTTGACGTTTTGAGTTGAGTATTGATTATGACTATTTCGCTAATAACCCAACAGAGTTCGTTAAAGTCGCCTGCCGATGATGCGTCTGCAGTGACTGAGCTGCAAGCCCAACTCGCTCAGTTTACTCGCTTGCGTGAGCAGTTTGCAGCTTCTTTGCAGTCGATGCAGGCTGGTTATAAGCAACTGCAGGCGGAGTTGAGCTAAGGCTCCTGTGTCTGAAAATATAGCTTCTTGAATAAATGTATCTTGGGTCGTCTGTGCCTGACGTACCGCACGAGTATTGATAGGGTTTGCAGGTCTGATGCGTGTTGCAGATGGTCTGGGTTTTCTGTGGGAAAATATACTGCCATCAAGCTCGATTAAGCTGCTGCAGTGCTAACAATACATAGGGTCAAGGAGTGCTTTGGGCTGAGTGTGGTGAGCGAAGCCATGGATGGCGTAGCGCCGGAGTTGAACCCCGGACGGGTTCATCGACGGATTAACACCCAACCCAAGGTACGACATACGCTGTACTCAGCAATAGACCAGATAACATGATATGCGCCTGATCTACGGTGCAAGAACTGGTTTAATCCTCAACCTTGCAGATCATTTTTTGCTACACTGCGCGGCTATTTTGTTGATGGTTATGGGCTGATTATGTTGCAGCACGATGCAGGTTGTTTAACGCATGGTATTGCTGATGCATTGGCGCAGCGTATTGTTTCCGGCGAGTTGGTGGGCGGCTATGCGCTGCGTGAAGTGGCGATTACACAAACCTATCAAGTCAGCCGCAGTTCCGTACGTGAAGCCTTGTTATTGCTGCAGCGCCGTTACTTAGTCGATATTTATCCGCGGCGCGGTGCGCAAGTGCGTGTGCTAACGGCACAAAATATCCAAGATTTATACGACATCAGCACACAGCTGTATATTTTACTGGGCACCTTGCTGGCGCAACGTTGGCAAACTCAAGCGCAGTTACTGCCGTTCTTAGACGTGCGCCGAGCCATGCAAGTGAGCGTGCAAAACAACGATGTAGAAGGCTTTATTCAACAGAGCTTCGCCATTGTTAATATTGCCGCCCCCATTGTGAATAACCCTTATTTGCAGCAAGCGCTGGATAATATTATGCCGGCGGTCAGTCGTACTTATTATATGGCGTTTAAACAACGCAGTAACGAGATGGCGCAATTTATCCGTATTTTTGATCAGCTCCTCGTTGCGGTTCAGGCACGGCATCCCGATAAAATCCGCCAGCTCTTGCAGCTCTACGCGCAGAAAAACTGCCAGTTAGCGCTGCGTGCCTTACCGAGAGAGCGCTGATTTATGCGTTTAAAGAGTATCCGCCTGGCCGGCTTTAAATCCTTTGTCGATCCGACCACTGCTAGCTTTCCCAGCAATATGACTGCAGTGGTTGGACCCAATGGCTGTGGTAAGTCCAATATTATTGATGCGGTGCGCTGGGTGTTGGGTGAAAGCTCGGCGAAAAACCTGCGCGGCGAGTCGATGACCGATGTGATTTTTAACGGCTCAACCAGTCGCAACCCGGTTGCACAAGCCAGCATTGAGTTAGTCTTTGATAACAGCGACGGTTCCTTGCCGGGCGAATACGCCAGTTACGCAGAAATATCCATTCGCCGCCGCGTCACCCGTGAAGCGCAAAGCACCTATTTTTTAAATGGGGTGAAATGCCGACGCCGTGATATCACTGATATTTTTCTCGGTACTGGTCTGGGCCCGCGCAGTTACGCAATTATTGAACAGGGGATGATTTCCCGTTTAGTCGAAGCGCGTCCGGATGATTTACGCATATTTATTGAAGAAGCGGCGGGTATTTCCAAATATAAAGAGCGTCGCCGCGAGACAGAAAACCGGATTCGCCGTACTCAAGAAAACCTTGAGCGCTTACTCGATTTACGCGAAGAATTGGGCCGACAAATTGAGCGCCTACAACGCCAAGCCGATGCGGCTGAAAAGTACCAGCATTATAAAGCCGAAGAGAAAACCCTAAAAGCACAATTGATTGCCCTGCGTTGGCAGCAGTTTGATAGCCAAGCCAGCGAGCATCAGCTGGTGATTCATCAGTTAGAAACTGCATTAGAAGCCTGCATGGCTGATCAGCGCCAAGCCGATGCGAAAATTGAAGTGTTACGTGATAGTCATCATCAGCTATCCGATGCCTTTAACCGCGTGCAAGGTCGTTTTTATGCAGCGGGTGCTGATATTGCCCGGCATGAACAAAGTATTCAGCATGCGCAGCAACGTTTACGCCAGTTGCAGGACGATTTAAACGAGGCTGAACGGGCCCGTTTAGACACAGAACGCCACTTAGCCAGCGATCGTGAATTATTGCTCAGCCTGACTGAAGAGTTAGCCGTTTTGACTGAGCAGCAGGCGGAAGCTGAATTGACTGCAGAGTGTTCCGCTGCGGCCTTTATGCAGGCCGAAGAGGGCATGCAAGACTGGCAGGAACGCTGGAATGCCTTAACTGAGCGCAGTGCACAGCCGCGCAATGAAGCTAGCGTACAGCGCGCGCGTATTGAACAGTTGGAACAGAATCATCAGCGTTTAAGCACTCGTCAGCAACGTTTGCAGGATGAGCAGCACAGCTTACAAGACGATCCCTTGGCTGATTCGCCAGCTGAATTACAGCAGCGGGTTGAAGAAGGGCAAGCACAGCTGGATGAGCTGTCCGCGACCCAGCAATTACAAGCGGTGCAACTGCAGGACACGCAAGAGCAATTAACCACTAAGAATCAGCAGCAACAGCAGGTGCAAGGTCAGTTGCAGCGCTTACAAGGGCGTATTTCTGCATTAGAAGCTTTGCAGCAGGCGGCGCTGAATCCAGAGCAAGGTGTGCAAGAATGGTTAGACAGTCAGCAGTTACAACAGCAGCCGCGTTTACTAGACGGCTTAAAAGTTGAAGCAGGCTGGGAACTGGCGGTGGAAACGGTCTTGGCGGCTGATTTACAAGCGGTGCAGATTGATAGCTGGGCTGATCTTGATCTGAGCAGTTTACACAATGGCCATTTGCGTTTGGTCAGTGATAGCGCTGCGGTGACACCGGTTAAAAACAGTGTGCTCACTAAAGTGCAGTCTGCTGCTGTGGATGTTTCGCCTTGGTTGGCGCATGTCTATGCCGTAGACACTTTAGATCAGGCGCTGCAGTTACGCCCGCAATTAAACAGCGGTGAAAGCGTAGTCAGTCGGGATGGCTACTGGCTAGCGGCGCACTTTTTAACTGTGCAGCGCGGTGATGAATACAGTGGCGGTGTGCTGGCGCGTGCGCAAGAATTGGAAGAGTTGCTGTTAACTGTGGCTGAGCTGGAAGAACAGCAGCAGACTTTAGATGATCAGTTGCACACTCTGCGCAACGCTCGCCATCAAGTGCAAGAACAGAGCGAACAATTACGTCGTGATGAGCAGGTCGCACATCGTGTATTAAGTGAGCTGAAAAGCCAGCTCTCGGCCAAAGTCGCACGCGTAGAGCAATTGCAATTGCGTCGCACGGCTATCAGCGCAGAGCTTGCGGATGTGACTGAGCAGCAGCAGATCGAAGCTGAGCACATCGCCGAAGCACGCTTATTGCTGGACGCTGCGCTGGAACATATAACCGCGGCGGAACAACAACAGCAACACTTGCATGCCGAGCAAGCTCAGTTGCGCAGTCAGTTTGAGCAGTTACGTCAGCAGGCGCAGCAGGATAAAAACGCCCAACATCAATTGGCTTTGCGCATCAGCACTTTAACCACGCAACAGCAGTCAACCGAGCAGGCTTTGCAGCGTTTAGAACAGCAGTACGCTCAGGCCAATCAGCGCCGTGAACAATTGCAATTAAACTTAGCTGAAGGCGAGTCGCCGACCGATGAGTTACGTGCGCAGTTGCAAGCATTCTTGCAGAATCGTTTAGCCATTGATGATGAATTACGCTTAGCCCGTGCTGCCTTGGATGATGCCGATATGCAGATGCGCGAGGCTGAGCAACAACGCAGTCACGCTGAGCAAGGCGCACAAGGTGTACGCGAACGACTTGAGCAGCAGCGTTTAGCTTGGCAAACATTAGCGGTGAAAAAAGATACGCTCAATCAGCAACTGCAAGCGCTTGAGTTGAATATCCAGCAGTTACTTGAACAATTGCCCGAGGGTGCTGAGCCAAAAATATGTGAACAGCAATTGACAGCTGTTGCCGCACGTATTGAGCGTTTAGGCGCGATTAACTTGGCCGCGATTGAGGAATACCGCCAGCAGTCTGAGCGTAAAACTTATTTGGATGCGCAAAACGATGACTTGGTTGAAGCGCTGGATACCTTAAGTAATGTGATTCGTAAGATCGATCATGAGACTCGTAATCGCTTTAAAGAAACCTTTGATTTAATCAACAGCGGTTTACAAGAGTTGTTTCCTAAGGTGTTTGGCGGCGGTCATGCCAGTTTGCAAATGACCGGCGAAGATCTACTCAGCACCGGCGTCGCCATTATGGCGCGACCACCGGGTAAGAAAAACAGCACCATCCATTTGCTCTCCGGTGGCGAAAAAGCCCTGACGGCGTTGGCGCTGGTCTTCGCTATTTTCCAGCTCAATCCTGCACCGTTTTGCATGCTCGATGAAGTGGATGCACCACTGGATGATGCCAACGTCGTGCGTTATGCGCGCTTGGTCAAAGAGATGTCTGAAAAAGTGCAGTTTATCTATATCACCCACAATAAAATCGCCATGGAACTGGCCGATCAGTTGCTGGGTGTGACCATGCATGAGCCTGGCTGTTCGCGTTTGGTGGCGGTGAATATTGAAGAAGCCGCGGCGTTGGCGGAGAGTTAAAAGAGCGGTTTGTGTTGATGCTGTTACAGCGGGCAGGGTAAGTGGTGTGCTCTATCTCTTGCAGGGTAGTGTCTTGCCTTCTATAAAAAATACTTGTATATACAGATACTTAAATTAATAAAAACGAGGTAGCTTCGAGTGGTAAAACGAGCATACCTACTAATAAGTGGTTAAGTGTCTAGTCGAGGTTTCATATGATTGAAGTAGTATCAGAAAATAATATTGATGAAGTGCTGCCTTTAATTCGTGCTTACCAAGAGTTTTATAAGGTAGCTGAAATATCGGATTCTAAAAATAAAGAGTTTTTTTCTCAATTTGGCGAGTCAAACCCAGCAGGGTGTCAGTTTGTTTATCTAGATAATGGCGCTGTCGTAGGCTTTGCTACGGTCTATTTTACTTATACATCTACTATTGCCGCAAAAGTCGCTGTGCTTAATGATTTATACACGATATCAAGTTTACGGGGTAAAGGCATCGGCAGAAAGCTAGTCGAACATTGTCATAAATATGCGTCGTCTAATGGTGCTGCAAGGCTTCAATGGGTAACCGCTCAAGATAACGAACAAGCACAAAAACTTTATGATTCAATGAATACAAGCAAGAGTTCATGGCACTTCTATACGTACAACACTTAATGTCATGCCCTTAGGGGCTATTCTTCTCATTTCTTAATCGGCATGATAAAAAACAATCGCCTAGCAATGGAGCATAGTAAATGAGAGCGAATATCAAGTATCCGTTTCTTGCTACGATCCTTGCCTTAATGCTGCTTGCTCATCCAGTATTCGCGCAAGACGCTTCATTTCGTAGTGTTCTGTTGGCCTACGGTATCTCCCTTGATGTTCCATCTCATTGGACTGTATTGTCTTTGGATACTCGCAAAAACCTCAACGCTGCAGGTCAAGCAGGGGTTGATAATGCTGGCATCGAAGGGCCAAGTGTTCGAAAAGAACCCTTGCTGGCGATAGTTTCCACACCCAGCCCAGCCGGTGCCGGGATTCGTGTCAATGTCACGTCCCCCTCGGATGACACACAATCCGATCTTGCAGCAGCTACCTCGACGGATCTCCAAGAGGCTGGAGCTGAGTTGTTAAAAATGTTCAGGCAGCTTGAGACGTCCGGCGGGCTAAAGATAATTGAAATGCAGCCTGTCCGCATTGAGTTGATCAATAATCACCGAGTGCTCGTAATATCTTACATTCGCGCAGGGACAAATGGCCCCTCGCCTTGGCAAGTGACGCAATATAAGATTCCTGTTTCGAATCATCTTATCGAAATAACTTTATCGCACAGGCAGTCGGATGCGATTGTATGGCGTCCGATACTTGAGCGAGTCAAACGCTCGATTAAGTTCTGATGTATTCCGCTAAAAAATAGCTCAATACGGACGTGCCGGCTATTTAAAACTTTAACTTTATATTGGAGTATGTTTTGTTGATAAAACAGTTTTTATACTATTGTTAGTGCTTTCTAGTATTGTTTTTACTTCAGTTAATGCTGGTGAAGAGAATGCTTTGGATGTTTTTTTTCAGCAAAGTACTCCTGATAAAACTTATCGAAATCAGTAATAATCCATTACAGAGAACGAGAGTATGATTTTGAACGTTTTTTATTTGAAGTTTTCACTGGTGAACTATCTTTAGATGAAAAACCTAATGAAAATGTATCAGCCCTTTCTAAGCTAGGGTACTTTTTAACTCAAAATCGTAATATAAAGTTTAACTCTTCTTATGTTTCTAAATTTTCTAAATGTTTAAGAGAAAATAAATCTAAATACAGAAATAAGAGACTCTGCATGTGTGAAATGTTGATTTTAGAAGTAGAATCACATGTGGAAAACACAACAACTTAACAAACGGCTGTACCGGACAAGTTTCTGTCGTCACCATTTTTGAAAATCACGCAAAAATACCGTCAATAAAAAATTGCTCGGTGAGTCGGACGTTATATCACCGTAATCTTTAGGATATATAAATGAGAAAAGTAATTGGTTTTTTTATTATCGCGTTAGCGATAGCCATTACAACTGGTTGTGCAACGAATCGGGGAATAGTTGATATTCCATATGAATCATCGATGAACCCAGATGAAGGGCAGGTCGTAAAATTTATTAGGATTACAGATAAAAGAGACTTTCAATTAAAGCCATCTCAAGCAAATATTCCTTCGCTTAAAAATGGTGAAATCAATGATTCAGCTATTACAGAAAGAGCGATAGCGAGAAAACGAAATACATATGGTAAAGCGCTAGGTGACATACTGCTTCCTGAGGGTAAAACAGTTATGGATGTCGTTGAAAGCCGCCTGTCTGCAGGATTTCGGGATAACGGTTACAAAGTGTTGAGCAGAGGTGATGATGGCTATAATGAGGCTTTACCAATTGAGGTCGATATAAAAGATTTTTGGGGTTGGTTTAGTCCAGGTTTTTGGTCTATAGGCATCAACTTCAAGTCATCTATTATAGTCACCGCTCCTCTGAATGAATTTTCTCGAGGTGTTGAATTCAATAGTGAAGTTCAAGAAAGGTTCCAGGCTGCTTCAGGTAGCAACTGGCAGAAAGTTATAAATCGATCATTGGCTGAATTAAATAACGATATAAGGGCTGGGATCCAACGAATAGAGATGTCTAACAAAGCAAGGTAAGGCGATCGCTAGCGCGATGCTTACTTGTGGTGTTAGCTATTTAAGCCTATGAAAATAATAACTTGGAACTGTAATGGGGCGCTGAGAAAAAAGCTTGTGCAAGCGAACATGATGACTGGATTTTGACCAGTCATCATGTTTTACCCTGTGCATCAACAGTTAACAAGAGAGTATTGTCGGGCGCACTTACACTGCGTCTGGCACGCCGTAAAACTAAGCGTGAGAGCACATGAGCTACCTATGATGCGCTTAAAAGGGCGCCCATTAAAATGTAGTGAGTTAAAAATCAAATAAGCGCTTTTTAAGGTTCTGAGCAATTTCAGTTCGCTTGATAAAATAATGGTTTTCCCTTAAGTTTCTATCCACTTTAAACCATTGACGACAAGAATCACCTTGCTTGAGCTGGGTGAGTTGAGGGCCACGTAACATTACCTTTACTAATGAAGTACAGCCGACTTGGGCGCTTTGCTCTAAGTGCCAAGGGCGTGGGCGGGTTCGTTTGAAAATCCGCAAAAAAGTGAAGCTGAGTTATCAGGCGGCCTTGCTGCAGTTTGAAAAGGAGGGCGGCACTGCGCCAGATCGGCCGAAGGCGCACTTCTCTCTTTGCCCTCGCTGTGGCGGGACTGGCTTGCTCGCAGCTGATCATCCTCCAGTAGCAGATACCGAAAATTATCCAAACGTTGCTATTATTGGTGGCGGTATTGGCGGCGTGGCATTGGCGGTTGCCTGTTTGCACCGTGGTATTCCGTTTACGCTGTATGAGTGGGATAGCGATTTTTCCGCTCGATCTCAGGGTTACGGCCTCACTTTGCAACAAGCTAGCAAGGCCATCGAAGGCTTGGGTATTTTCTCTCTCGATAAAGGCGTGGTTTCTACTCGCCATGTGGTGCACAGCACAGACGGTAAAATACTCGGCGAATGGGGCATGAGAAACTGGCTGCATTGCGATGCGACTAAGGCACCTAAGCGCACTAACGTGCATATCGCCCGTCAGTCGTTGCGCTTGGCTTTGCTGGAACAATTGGATGCCCATCCGCATCCGCACGAGGCGATAAAGTGGGGGCATCAGTTGGTGGACCTTAAAGAAACGCCAGCGGGGGTCGAGTTAAGCTTTGCGCTAGAGGGTGAGATAAAAACTGCAAATGCAGATTTAGTGGTGGGTGCCGATGGTATTCGCAGTGCGGTGCGCAATTTAGTCTTGGGTCAGGATTCAAGTTCATTACGTTATTTGGATTGCATCGCTATCTTGGGTATTTGCCCATTAAGTGCGCTCACCGATGTGGATAGTGACTTGTTGGATTCAGCCACAGTATTCCAAACCGCCAATGGCCATGAGCGCATTTATGTCATGCCTTTTGATGCTGATTCAGTAATGTGGCAATTAAGCTTCCCGATGACAGAAAGTGAAGCTCAAGCTCTAAGTGCTGAAGGGGCCGAAGCGCTCAAGGCAGAAGCTTGTAAGCGCACGCAATGGCACTCGCCGATTCCGCAGATTTTAGCGGCGACGCCCACCACTTTAGTGTCGGGTTATCCGGTCTACGACAGAGCTTTATTGAGCGCTGATGTATTAGCGGATATGGGTCCCATGACCCTGCTGGGTGATGCTGCCCACCCCATGAGCCCGTTTAAAGGCCAGGGGGCTAACCAAGCGTTGTTAGATGCACTGTCATTGGCACGAATTATAGTCAGAGGTTGTCGCTTACAACCCAGCTGGCGCGAGGTGGGTCTTCGCAGTAACGTATTAAACGAGTTTGAAGCCGAGATGCTTGAGCGCAGTGCCATTAAGGTGCAAGAATCAGCCGATGCGGCAGATTTTTTACACTCGGAGGTGGTATTGCATGAAAGCAATGAGCCCCGAGGCCGCTGCTTAAAATAGTGCTTCTTCAAACATAAAAGAGTGTCTTCATGCATAGTTTCGCCATACTTTTAGCCCAATGAATGCGCCTTTTACCCTGCGGCCTTACCAGCAGGAAGCCGTTGATGCCACGTTAAAACACTTTCGCAAATACGATGAGTCGGCGGTGATTGTATTACCGACGGGTGCCGGTAAAAGCTTGGTGATTGCCGAATTGGCGCGTCTGGCTCGGCGTAAAATTCTGATGCTGACCCACGTAAAAGAGTTGGTTGAGCAGAATCACGCCAAATATGAGAGTTATGGCCTAGTGGGCGGTATTTTTTCTGCTGGGTTAAGCCGTAAGGAAAACCACCATCAGGTGACCTTTGCCAGTGTGCAGTCGGCGGCGGCGAATCTTGAGCGCTTCCAAGATGAATACTCCTTGATCATTATTGATGAGTGCCATCGCGTCAGTGGTGAGGAGACCAGTCAGTATCAGCGAATTATTGAGCAGCTGCGTGAGCAGAATAAAGGTCTGAAAGTGCTCGGGCTGACTGCCACACCTTACCGTTTAGGTATGGGCTGGATTTATCGCTATCACTATCGTGGTTTTGTGCGCAGTGAAGAAGATAAGCCTTTTGTGCATTGCATTTATGAGCTGCCGTTGATCTATATGATTAATCGCGGCTATCTGACTAAGCCTGAGTTGGTTGACGCAGCGGTGGCGCAATATGATTTCTCGGCGCTGACGCCCAACCGCCTTGGTGAATACGCGGAAAAAGATGTGAACCAGCTGTTGAGCAAACACCAGCGCGTTACCCGCGCCATTATTGAACAGGTGGTGGAGCTGGCGCTCAAGCGTCAGGCGGTGATGATCTTTGCCGCAACGGTCGATCACGCGAAGGAAATCACTGGTTATCTACCGGCGGAGCAGACCGCTTTGATTACCGGCGCGACCGATCAGCGTGAACGCGATCAGCTGATTCAGCGCTTTAAGCAGCGCCAGCTCAAGTATCTGGTGAATGTGTCGGTACTCACCACGGGCTTTGATGCGCCGCATGTGGACTTTATCGCTATTTTGCGCCCGACGCAGTCGGTCAGTTTGTATCAGCAAATCGTCGGGCGTGGTCTACGTTTAGATGAAGGTAAAAAAGATTGTCTAGTAATTGATTACGCCGGCAATCATTTCAATTTATATCACCCCGAAGTGGGCGAGAAGAAACCCAACTCTGAAAGTGAACCAGTGCAGGTGCTGTGCCCAGGCTGTGGTTTCGCTAATATATTTTGGGGTAAAACTGACGGTAAGGGCCATGTGATTGAACACTATGGACGCCGTTGTCATGGGCTGTTGGGGAACGATGAAGATGACGAGCCCGTGCCACCTTTTGAACAGTGCGATTACCGTTTTCGCTTTAAAGAGTGCCCGCATTGCAGCGCTGAGAATGATATCGCCGCGCGTAATTGTCATCAGTGTAAAAAAGCCATTATTGATCCGGATGATCAGCTCAAAGATGCTCTCAAGCTAAAAGATGCGATGGTAATTCGTTGCGCTGGTATCACCTTAAGCATTGATGAACGCACTAAGCAGAGCAAGCTGAAAATCACCTATCACGCTGAAGATGGCGAAGAGCTCAGTGAGTCCTTTGATTTCAGCAAGCCTGCCCAGCGCAAGATCTTCAATACGTTGTTTGGTCGGCGTTTAGCCAATAGCCAAGCACCGCAAGAGTTCAACACGCTGGAAGAGGTGTTGGCTGTGCAAACATTGCTGACAGCCCCGGATTTTGTGATTGCTCGCAAGCAAAAGCACTATTGGCAGGTGCAGGAACGGATTTTTGATTACCAAGGTCACTATCGTAAGGCCTATGAAATATAGGCTTTTCAATCCATCGGCGCCTGTGCAAAAAGATCTGATAAATAATGTGCTGGGCACACTATGCAAAGGCTGTGGCAGGATCGAGAAGGTCATTGTCTTGCAAGCCCACGCCATACTGTCGATATGAGCCACATCCCTCAGCCCCCACGCTAATTGCCTGCAACTAACTAAAGCCTTATCGGTATATTCTGCTAATATCGAGCGCTAAAAATACCGTCGGAGATTACGATAATGCGAATCAAAAAATTGCTGTTACTCAGCGCCGCTTGTTTAGCTTTTAGCGCCACATCTACTTTTGCTCAAGAAACCCGCGAGTTTTCTGTTTCAACCGTCTTGTCCGAAGCCTTCCCTTGGGGACAGGCTGCAGACAAATGGGCTGAGTTGGTCAAGGAGCGTTCTGAAGGGCGCATGACTCTCAAGGTTTACCCTAACGCACAGTTGGTGTCGGGCGACCAAACCCGTGAGTTCTCCGCGATGCGCAGTGGTTTGATCGATATGGCGGTGGGTTCTACCATTAACTGGTCCACTCAAGTGCCTGAAGTGAACCTGTTCTCATTACCTTTTTTGATGCCTGATAACGCTGCGGTTGATGCTGTGACGCAAGGTGAAGCAGGCAAGATGGTTTTTGACGCTATTGAAAAGCGTGGTGTGATGCCCTTGGCGTGGGGTGAAAACGGTTTCCGTGAAGTTTCCAACTCCCGTGGTGTATTAAATGAGCCAGCTGATCTAAAAGGCTTAAAAGTTCGTGTTGTCGGTTCTCCGTTATTTTTAGATACCTTTAATGCCTTAGGTGCTAACCCAACACAAATGAGTTGGACCGATGCTTTGCCAGCACTCACCACCGGTGCAGTGGATGGTCAAGAAAACCCACTGGCTGTATTTGATGTGGCTCGTGCTGACCGTGCGGGTCAGAAGTACCTGACACTGTGGCACTACATGAATGATCCGCTGATTTTTGGTGTGAGTAACCGTGTGTGGTCGACGCTGTCAGCTGATGATCAGGCTTTGCTGAAGCAAGCAGCGATTGATGCGGGCGCGTGGGGAATTGAAAAATCCCGTTCTGAGTTGGGTGCAACTTTAGAAGCGATTCGTGAGCGTGGTGTCGAAGTGACTGAGCTTACGCCTGAACAGCATCAGGCATTTGTGCAAGCGACACAAAAAGTCTACGAGAAATGGACTCCGCGTATTGGTGCCAAGCTGGTTGAAACCGCGCAAGACGCCATTAAAAACCGCTAATTTCTACTCACTCTAAAACGCAGCATCGGTACTCCTCACCGCTGCTGCGTTTTAGTATCGCTGGTTGCAATTATTTATGTCAAAAAAACGCATCTCCCTTGAATCCTGGCTGGGCATCATTGCTTTAGCGGGGATTAGTATTATTAGTTTAGCGAACGTTGTGGTGCGCTATAGCACGAATGCGTCGTTTGCTTTTACTGAAGAATTTTCGGTGTTTTTAATGGTGGTGTTGGCTTTTTCCGGTGCAGCGGTAGCGGCTAGAAGTAACGAACACATTCGTATCACCCTGTTAGAAAACTATTTGGGCTTAACCGGGCTGCGCATTGTCTATGTCCTGCAGTGGCTCGGCAGTGTTGTGGTGCTGGGCTTGGTGGTTTGGTACGGCGGCTTGCTCACTTATGAAGAATACTCTTGGGAGTCACTGTCCCCAGGGCTGGGCTATCCAACGTGGGTTTATCTGATTTGGCTACCTGTATTAGCCAGCGCGGTTATCGTGCGCTGCACACAAAGCCTCTTTGATCGTTTACGTGATGGCGATCCAGCCATAGGGGAAGAGCAATGAGTGCTGACTTATGGATGCTGTTAATTTTTGGTGCCTGTTTAGTGATAGGTATGCCCGTAGCTTTTGCCTTAGGTTTAGGCGGTGCGGCAGGTATTTTGGTCGGTCTATCACCGGATATGTTGGCCACACTGGGTACCAACACCTATAACAGTATTGCTAAATACCCGCTGATTGCGATTCCTCTGTTTATTCTGACCGGTATTATTTTTGAACGGGCAGGGGTGGCCGCCAGTCTGGTTAACTTTGCTCAATCACTGATTGGTCGTCGGCATGGTGGCTTAGCATTAGTTGCGGTACTGGTTTGTTTGATTATGGGTGGTATGAGTGGCTCTGGGCCTGCGGATGCTGCCGCGGTGGCGATGGTGATGTTGCCGAGTATGACCAAAGCCGGTTACCCGCGTCCGTTCTCGGCGTCTTTGATTGCCGCCGCCTCATCCACCGCGATTCTTATTCCGCCGTCTATTGCGCTGATTTTGTACTCAGTGATGATGCCGGGTTTGGATCTACGTGCGCTATTTGCTGCAGGTTTATTTCCAGGGTTATTAGCCGGTGCATCGTTGCTGGTGCCGGCTTACTTTTTAGCCAGACGTAATGGCTGGGAAACGGTGAAGAGTACGGATGAAGAGCTGCCATCGGTTCGCAGTAGTTTTGTCAAAGCCATTCCTGCTTTGCTGGCGCCGGTTATTATTTTAGGTGGTTTACGTTCAGGTCTGTTTACCCCGACTGAAGCCGCGGTGGTTGCGGTTACTTATGGTTTGATCATCGGTACGTTTATTTACCGTGAGCTGACGTGGTCAAGTTTGATCGATATGTTTAACGAGGCCGTTAAAATCTCTGGTGTGGTGTTAATCATTATTTCCTTAGCCGGTATTTTTGCTTGGGCGGGGACCGCCTTAGGCACCTTTACGCGCTTAGCCGACGTTATACTTTCCATCTCTGACAGTTCACTGGTCTTGCTGTTATTAGTGATGCTATTGGTGTTATTGGCGGGGATGTTGCTGGATGCTATTTCCATCTACTTGATCTTAACGCCGATCCTTGTGCCGTTAATCCAGCACTTTGAATGGAATCCGGTTTGGTTTGGTATTTTGCTGGCCATGAATATTGCCATCGGTCAGTTCACACCGCCGGTCGCGATCAACCTAATGGTCACCACCAAAGTTGCCAATATTCGGCTCGAAGAAACCTTCGGCTGGGCGATGCTGTTTATGGTTACCATGTTCAGTGCGTTATTGCTGGTGATGTTTTTCCCGCAAATTGCCCTGTGGTTACCTGAGTATCTGGGGTATTCCACGACTTAATGGTTCTAGCCTAAGCTTTTTTGCAATGAACATTGGCAATCAAGAGAGCGCTAGCCTTTTACAACAGGCGCCTTGAACGTGGCGCCTTTCATCAATCGGCTGAATGGGTTTTCTACAGTCCCATGCAATTGGCGTAGTAGGTTGTGGTCGCAGGCCAGTCTGAAAAAATGCCGATCACGCCCACCTGCTGAGCCAACACATCAATCACTGTATACATGTCGCCATCATTGTTAATGGCATCGTTGATACTTTGATAATACCAGCCACCGCCTTCATTTAGCGGGCCACTGCGTTCCAATGACCAGCCAATCAGGTCAAGGCCCGCCGCTTTGGCGTTCATCGCATACTCGGACGGTACGATTTTCTCATTAGCGTCCAGAGTCAGCATTTTCCAGAGCGCTGGCGCTAGAATGTGAACCCCTTGTTTGGTGAGATTTTCCATGTACGCCATGGATATGTTCTGCGGATTGTGTGAGCTCTCATCCAGGAATACAGCTTGGTTACCAAACTCAGGTATCTGCTTCACCCAGAAAATGACGTCATCCAGCAGAAACGACTGCGGCCATACATCCTCGGGGTTTATTCCAGCTTCAATGTAGTCATTGATCATCTGACGGGCATAATTCTCTTGCGTGTAGTCGCCCTCAAAAGGCATGTCGACCACCGGTGTTTTCAATTCAGGGGTGAACTTGGCGCCCAGCTCCTTAATCAGTTCGATGCTTTCGCGATGACTTAACAGCGTGCCATCAGTGGCATACAGATCAGTACGCCACTCGGCGGTGCCACCAAGGTACTCTTCGGGGGTGCTTGCCGCTGGATTAAACGCATCCATTTTCCCCCTGAGTGACTTAAATTCAGCCAGCGTAATATCACTGGTGCGACACTCAGCTTCGGCTGGAGTGGTAGCAGTGGCGGCCTTAAAGGGTGTTGTGCATTTGGCGTTCAATTCCGGCACGGCCACGATGTTGGTGGTAGTGTGCAAATCGTCTTGAGCGTGACGACAGACTAACTCCCGGTCCTTAGTAAAGGCGACATCGCATTCGATGATTCCGGCCCCCATTCTGGCAGCCGCCACATAAGATTCGCGGGTATGTTCAGGAAACTGCAACGGCGCGCCGCGGTGGGCAATGGAAAACGTGGTTGAAGTGAGAGGCTTCGACGCACAAGCCTGCAGCGTGTTTTTTAGCTCACCGTCATCCATACCGTTGACTAGGAAGTAAGGCCTAGGGCCAAGCTGAACCAGCGCTGGGTTGTTTTTGGGAGACGTCACTTCTGGCGCATCGGCTTGGTTATCGCTGTCATTACAGCCGGATAGCATAGTGAGAGAACCGATGAGCAGCGGCAATATAAACGAACTTTTCATAACAGGGACCTTCTGTTAGTTATTTTGGTTTTGTCTCAGTATCACTTGAGTCGAGGAGAATGGTGTTGTTGATTAATCTCAGACTGTACAGATGCTCATATTGCCTACGCCTGATTAAGATCTTATGACAATACTGCTTTTGGCGGTTACAGGCTGAGTTAAGGAGTTATCAAACTGCTCACTTTCTTTGCGCAGAGGTACTAAAATCCTATTCTTAAATAAGCGTTTGTTTAAGATTGACCGCGTTAGAGTTCTCCGCTCATACTCAGGTTCTAATGTTTTCAAGCCGATCGGATAATAATAAAACCATGCTTTTAGACATTCAAACCTTATTGGTGGCTGTGACATTGACCACAGCATTTTGTGCGGGTGCCAGACTTTTACTGTGGCGGATGAATCTTGCTATTCCTGGGCTGGGCCGTTGGGCTTTAGCGGGAGGGAGTACTGTTATCAGTTTTCTTCTGATTCTTTCCTATGGAAGGTTTCATTGGCCACCCGCTTTATCATTGGCGCAAATATTTATCATGATGTCCCTCATTCTCAGTTGGGATGGCTTTCGACGTTTCCTTGGTAAGCCTCCCTTAACACCTTTGATTTTATGTGGTATAGCGGCGTTGGGTTTGTTTTGGATCGTGATCGCCCACGCTCAGTATTCCGTCGGGACTAAGGCTGCTGGCAATGCTTTCTTTGTGGCTATTTTGTCAGCATTGATTGCCCGTGATTTATTTAAGTCTTCTAGAAAAAATACACCTGCGGTACGTGTCACAGGTTATGTTTATGCCGTCAATGCGGCTGTTTTTTTGATACGCGCATTTGTTGCACAGGAATATCCAGATATCGTTGAGCCTGTGAACCCCAGCGGCGTGGCTGCTTTTATGTTGTTGTGGTTGTTGTGTTCAATTATTGCCATCACGCTGGGGATGGTGCTGATGGCAGCCGAACGCCTGCAAATCGATCTTAAAACTCAAGCCGATCATGATCCTTTAACCGGTGCACTTAATCGACGCGCCTGCAGTGTGCTGTGTGAGAAAGCCATAGCTCAGGCTCGGCGTCATACGCTACCGCTCAGTCTTTTAATGATGGATTTGGATGAGTTCAAAAAAGTGAATGACCAGTTAGGCCATGATCTGGGTGATAAAGTGCTGTGCAGGTTTGTTACAGTTGCCCAAGAGGAACTGAGAGAGGAGGATATATTTTGTCGCTTTGGTGGTGAGGAGTTTGTGGCTTTACTGCCCAACACGTCAGTGCAAGCAGCACTTATCGCGGCCAATCGATTGCGTAATGCCTTTGAAATAAATTCAGCCTTAATTGAAACCAAAAAAATTCATCAGCCTTTTGCGCTGACTGTCAGTATTGGCATTGCAGAACTGCAAGCCGATGAGGATTTTGAAAGTCTTCTGCGCCGTGCCGATAGCGCTTTATATCTTGCAAAAGATAATGGACGTAATCGTTGTGAAATTGCAGGGTAAATGAGGGGCATCCTTATGCTTTTTTGCTGAATAAAAAGCAAACGATTCGCTTGATAAGCTTGAAGATTAAGATAGGTGGTAAGGTCTGACACGTCAGAGTGGGTCTGAGTGAAGAAGGGTTTCAAGGTTTATGAGTGATCTATCGTTATCCAGCAGTCGACGCTTCTGGCTCGGCGCTTTGCATATTCTGCCGTTGTGTTTGGCGGTGCTGCCGTGGGGTGTGTTGGCTGGATCAATGGCTGTGACTCAGGGTTTTACTGCGTGGCAAAGTATTAGCTTATCGGTGTTTGTCTTTGCTGGAGCCGCGCAGTTGGTCACCATCAGTATGGTGGCGGCAGGCAGTGGTTTTATCGCGATTTGCTTGACCATTTTAGTGATTACCGCACAGCATTTGCTTTATGCGCTGATTTTGCGTGAGCATGTGTCGGATCTGCCGCTCAAAAAACGCTTACCAGTCGCCTTCTTATTGACCGATGAACTCTTTGCCTTGAGTGTCGGCAAAAAAGCCTATGACTTCGCTTATTTAATCGGCGCTGGATTGTGTTTTTATCTGGCATGGATTGCCTTCACTGTGATGGGTGTGCTGCTAGCCGCTTCAGTGCCCAACTTGGCCGACTACCACTTAGACTTCTCCATCGTCGCGAC
>Ga0265295_1002519_pt1 | contig 28812 bp, 22 predicted proteins | sample Munlansysbiofilm_FD_192503 | JGI IMG/M metagenome (GOLD analysis project Ga0265295, IMG submission 192503) | Leachate microbial communities from a municipal landfill in Southern Ontario, Canada - Methane capture system biofilm | ecosystem: Engineered > Solid waste > Landfill > Unclassified ... | reverse complement strand
TGATGCCCAAAGGGCGCGACTGGAGAAAAACGAGCTTCCCTTGTGCATCTTCAGCCCATTCTATGTCCTGCGGCGCGCCGAAATGCGCTTCAAGCCGAAGTCCGGAACGCACCAGATCAATGACGCCCGAATCCGCAAGGGCAGGCGTCACGTTCTCCGAATCTTCGTCCTTGGGCTGGATTGCGCGTCCGGCGATTGAAAACGTGTCGCGGTCAACCCTGTACACATCCGGCGAGGCGGACCCTCCGACCACCTGCTCACCCAGGCCAAGTGCCGCGTCGATCCGCGCCTGACCCGCCTGCGGCATGGAAGGATCGACCGTGTAAAGGACGCCGCTGGCCCTGGCGTCCACCAAATCCACGACTGCCACCGCCATGGGCGTGGCCGCGTCGGACAGCCCGTACCGAAGCCGGTACAGGATGGCACGAGGCGTGTACTTGCTGGCCAAAACAGTGCGAAAGGCCGTGGGCAAATCCTCTTCTTCAACCGGGAGCACGCTTGCATACTGTCCGGCAAAGGAGGCTGCCGTGTCCTCGCCCACGGCGCTACTACGCACGGCCAGTCGCGGCTTGCGCCCAAGCCGCCTGGACAGGGCGCGAAATTCATCCTGCATGGCCGTCTCCAAGGCGCTGGGCAACGGGGCGGCCAGAATTTTCTCCCGGATCTGGCTGCACGCCTCGTCGCTGTCGGGCCGGCCCGGATCGAATTCGGCCAGCATCTTCTCCACGGAATCAAGCAAGCCGTTTTCGCGCAGAAAAAGATCAAAGCCTGCGGTCGTGACGACAAACCCGTCCGGCGCCGACAGCCCGAGCACATTTGTGATCTGCGCCAGGTTGGCGGCCTTGGCGCCGGAGATGGGCATGTCCCTGGCGCCAAGTTGCGCGAAAGGCAGCGTCAGGGGCCCTTCGATGACGGGCCGCTCTCGCTGCATCAAGGCGTGAAGCTCATCGGCCACGGTGTCAAAAACGGGCAGAATCCCGTCGTAGCGATGGCCTGAGAGCTGATTCAGGGAGCCCACCAGTTCCCTGACCTCATCCAGAAGCTCCGCGCCACGGCGCTGGATGAAGGCCAAAGTGGCCAATCCGGCCCCACGGTCCAGCATTTCAAGCTCCGCGAGGATGCGCAGCGCACGATGATTGTGCTCCAGAAAGGCATTGTAATGCCGAAAACGTCGGGAGGCCGGACCGTCCTGGTCGGCCAGTAGCTTGCAAGAATCCTGCTTGGAAAAAAATGGCATGAAGTTCTCCTCAAGAAATAATGTCACCTGTATGGACTTTCACCTTGATCAAAACCCCGGCGCCACAGCCGACTCGATTTCGCAATCGGACTGACCTTGCGCATCCCTGCCGGACGTTCATGCTACAGCGGCCAGAACCAAACCAGAAGCGGAAGCCCAAGGGCGATGACGACCACGTCCATGGGCAGACCCATGCGCCAGTAGTCGCCAAAACGGAATCCGCCGGGGCCGAGGATCAATGTATTGTTCTGGTGTCCGATGGGCGTCAGGAAGGCGCAGGAGGCGCCAATGGCGACGGCCATCAGAAAAGTGTCCGGATTGACGCCAAGCTGAATCGCCGCTCCCAGCCCGATGGGAGCCATCACGGCCGCCGTTGCGGCATTGTTCATGAGATCGGTCAGAATCATGGTCGTGAGCATGACCACCGCCAGCGCGACAAAGGGGTTGCCCTGAGCCACGTTTTCAAGCAGCAGGCGCGCGATGAGATCGGCCGCGCCCGTGTTGCGCATGGCCCCGGCAACCGGCAGCAACCCGCCCAGCAGCACAACCACCGGCCAGTCCACCGCCTCGTAGACCGAACGCATGGGCAACGTGCGCAACGCCATGGAGGCCAGAACTCCGGCGGCAAAAGACACTTCTGCGGGAAGCAGGCCAAAGGCGGCCAAGCCCACCGAAATTACCATGATGCCCGTGGCCATGAGCGCCTTGCGCTTGTCGGGAATACGCAGATCCCGCTGGGCAAGGGGCACGCAGCCCGAATTGCCGGCAAAGCCGTTCAGACTGTCAAGCCGCCCCTGCATCAGCAGCACGTCGCCAGGCTTGATCAGCAGGGACCGCAAGCGGGCCATGGTGCATTCGCCCTGCCGGGCAACAGCGAGCAGATTTATGCCGTACCGGGTCCGCAACGCCAGATCGCTGGCCGAACTCCCGACGATCCTCGATTCCGGCAGCACCGCCATTTCCATCAGCGAGGCCTCCTCGCGCCCCGGTTCCTCGGGTTCCGCCTCGGTCTTCGCAAGCTCGGCCAGATCTTCGGATTCGCCTCCCGTCTCAATCGGCGGGGCTTCACTTTCGTCCGGGCTCATCATTTCCGAATCGTCGAACAGCTCTTCATCACCGGCCTCGGCATCTTCCTGTCCGCCACTCTCCTGCTGTTTGTCCTCTTCGAGCTTCAGATCAAGCCGGGACAGCACTTCGCTCAGCGCCCCCACGTCGGCCTCCAGAATCAGGACATCTCCGGCGCGCACGATCTTGCCGGGACGTGGAGAGCGAACGTGCAGGTCGTTGCGTACGAGATCCAGCATCTGGACATCGAGCTCCTGCAGAACCGTCCTTATTTCCTGGAACCGCTTGCCTTCGATGGCGCTGCCCTCAGGCACGCGGACTTCGGTGATGTAGGCGCTCGTCTCAAAACCCGATGCTCCCGCCTGCCTGCGCGCCGGGACAAGACGCCATCCAATGAGGGCGATAAATACGACCCCCGCCACGGTCAGCGGCAAACCGACCATCGAAAAGTCGAACATCTTGAAGGCGCTCATGTCCGGCCGGTCTGCGCGAAAGCCCGCGATGATCAGATTTGGAGGGGTGCCGATCAGGGTCGTGGTGCCGCCCAGAATCGAGCCGAAGGCCAAAGGCATCAGGACCTTGCCCGGAGGCAGATCAAGACGCCCCGCGACCTGGATCGCGACCGGCATGAGCAAGGCCAGCGCACCGACATTGTTCATGAAGCCCGAAAGCACGGCGCCCAAGGCGGTCAAGGCTGCGATACTCAGCGTCGGACCGGCGTTGGACGGTAATACAGTCCTGGTCAGCACATCGACCGCACCGGAAGCTTGCAGGCCGCGACTCAACACCAGCACGCAAGCCACGGTAACCACGGCGGGATGACCAAAACCGGTAAAGGCCGCCTGCGGCTCGACCAGACCGGACAGCACGCAGAGCACCAACGCCCCTACCGCCACCATGTCGTGCCGCCACCTGCCCCACAAGAACATGCCGATGGCGGCGGCTATGATCATCATGATGAGAGCCTGATCGTAGGTCATATTTACCTCTCCCCCCCCCAGGATAACCACTTCATGTACGGCGCAGACTTCGAAATGAAACAGCCAGGTCAGACCATCAATAAATTAACCATTTGTTGTTGCTGAAAATATTTGCCTGGTCATGCCCAAAGACGCGGCGATTTGACGGAAGCCTCAATCAATACGGAATCTGCCGCGATTGTCAGGAAAATTCAACCGGAAATGCCGTTTCACACGGTGCGACTTCGGCCCGGACATAACTGGCAGCCTTCTCACTTGTTTCAAGGAGTGAATCAGTCATCCGGACATCCTTTTTTCTGGATGCTTCCGTGCGATAATGCTATGTTGGATTCGCTCATGCTGTCATCACCCCCCCCCGGAAATCGAACAGTGGAGGTATTCGTGGACAAGGCCAAAAAGAAGAAAAAAAAGAGACGCGAGCCGACCTACGAGCGCAAAGCCATTGAAATGGCGCGCGAGCACTACGAAAAGCAAAAGCAGAAAGCCATCCACGAACGACGGGTTTTCCGCGGGCTTCAGATCATCCCGACAAAAGCCTATTACGACGATTCGCTCGGCCACAAACCCGGTGAAAGCAATTGGGTCGGCTACGGATTCGACGTTCACCCCCATGTCTTTTTCGGCGCGGGCATCCTTTTGCTGACGTTCATCGTCACGACCATAATGTTCAAGGAGCAGTCGGCGGTCTTGTTTCAAAGCGTGCTTGACGGCATCGGCAATACATTTGGCTGGTTCTACATTCTGGCGGCGAATTTCTTTGTCATCACCATGATCCTGATCGCCTCCAGCGACTACGGAAAAATCAGGATCGGCGGCCCGGATGCCTTGCCGGAATTCTCGACCTTCAGTTGGTATTCCATGCTCATCAGCGCGGGCATGGGCATCGGCCTCATGTTCTGGAGCGTTGGCGAACCCATCTTCCATTACATGGCGCCTTCACCCATGTTCGACGTCCCGGCCAGTACCCCTCAGTCGGCACAGGTCGCGCTGGGACTCACATACTATCACTGGGGAATTCACCCTTGGGGCATCTACGCGCTGGTAGGCCTCTCGTTGGCCTTTTTTGCTTACAACCGGGGGCTTCCGCTCACCATCCGGTCCATTTTCTATCCGCTTCTGGGAGAAAAAATATATGGATTCTGGGGCAACATCATCGACATCCTCTCCGTGCTGGCCACGCTTTTCGGACTGGCAACGTCTCTTGGCCTTGGCGTGAAGCAGGTCGCGACGGGGCTTACGTATCTCTTCGACTCGCCGAACACTGTTGAATTCGCCGTGATCCTGATCGGGGCGATCACCTTTCTGGCGGTCATATCGGTGACGGCGGGCCTTGATAAGGGGGTCAAACTGCTCAGCCTCGGCAACATGTACCTGGCAGGCGCCTTCATGATCTTCCTGTGTGCCGTGGGTCCGACGGTTTATATTCTCAAAGCCTTTACGCAGAACATCGGATTTTACATCCAGAACCTACCCCAGCTCAGTTTCTGGGTGGAGACATATTACGGAGCCGAAGGAAGCAACTGGCAAAATCCCTGGACCATCTTTTACTGGGGCTGGTGGATATCGTGGTCGCCCTTCGTGGGCATGTTCATTGCCAGGATCTCAAAGGGCAGGACCGTGCGCGAGTTCATTCTCGGCGTGATGATATTTCCAACGCTTCTCTCTTTTTTGTGGATGTCCGCCTTTGGCGGTTCGGCCCTGTGGCTTCAGATTGCAGGGAATGTCGACATCGCCGGCGCAGTCAGCAAGGACGTCTCGACGGCGCTCTTCGTGATGCTCGAGAATTTTCCCTTGTCGAAAATCACATCGTTCATCGGCATCACCCTTGTAATAGTCTTCTTCGTGACATCGTCCGATTCGGGATCATTGGTGGTTGACCACCTCACCTCCGGCGGCAAACTCGACTCTCCGATTCCGCAACGCATTTTCTGGGCCGTCATGGAAGGCGTATGCGCCGCCGCGCTGCTCATGGGTGGAGGCTTGGTGGCGCTCCAAAGCGCGTCCATCGCCACCGGCCTGCCGTTCACACTTGTCTTGTTGATCATGTGCTACAGCCTGTACAAAGGCTTGCAGGAGGAAGACTACCACGCACGAATCATAGAAAAGATAACCCCGGCGACGCAAACCATCCAAATCCCCCTGGGAGAAAAAGATGCGTCCGCCAAGATCGCGCCTCCCACGATCCCGGATCGGAGCTGATAGATAACGATTGAGCGGTTCCGATGCGGGTGTCGGTTGCCGCTCAATTCCACTTCAAAAATTACGGAGGTTCCGGGTCGTAGCAGCGCAACATGCCTAATTTTGAAACAGGGGCCATGATACTGCGTCATTTTAACCGACCAAATCGGGGCCAACACGTGACCAACACGTGGCCAACACGAACATGTCGGACGACCAGCACCGCGAACTGCTGGGCATATCCGTATTTATACTGAGAATAATCAAAGATTCCCTACGTAAATTTCCTTACGTATTTTCCTTGATCGTTCCATATTTCACATGCTAACATTTTTCGTATGAAAACGACTCTCATTATCACAATAACCCTCGTCATGGCAGCGGCAATCGCAATATGGGCAGGGACAAGACCAAAATTGGGAAAGCCCGGCCGTCCGATCAATGTCAGCTTTGATCAATTGAAAGACATGGAACATCGGGATCGATGACGAAATTCGCGATGCCGGGACGAAAGGCGAACTTTTCCGCGTGATTCGCCGATGCGTCTCGTTTTCGCGGCAAAGAGACACGAACAAAACCGGAGCTACCCATGGATGACATCCGCATACGCCCCATCGGCGTCATCAATTCCCCCTTCACGGACAGGGCCGACATGCCCATCCAGCCTTGCGGCGCGCGCGACGTGGCAGGTCGGATAGTCCTGGAGGAAGCCCTGGCCCCCGGCCTGACGGATCTGGAAGGATTTTCCCACATCTATCTGCTCTACCACTTCCACATGAGCCGGGGTTTCGACCTGACCGTCGTCCCGTTCATGGAACCAGCCGAACGCGGACTCTTTTCCACCCGCGCTCCAAGACGCCCCAACCAGATCGGCATGTCCATCGTGAGGCTTGAGCGCGTTGAGGGCAACGTCCTGCACATCCTCGATGTGGATGTCCTGGACGGCACACCGCTTCTGGACATCAAGCCCTACTTCAAAACCTTCGACGCCTTCCCTGAAGCCATTTCAGGCTGGGCCGAAAGCCATCAGAACGAAGCGGGCCGGGTCCGCTCCGACAAACGCTTCGTCGATCCCAAGAAATGATCAAGGCCGAAGACGGCCCGGAAGTCATCGCGCCGGGAACATTGACGCGCGGACATGACCAATCCGGCCATCCCGTCCAAGCCATCCGCCAAGGGCAACGTCATGCCCGCGACAGCATCAATCCTTGTCCTCTTTGCCTTCCTTGAGCCCCTGCCCGAATGCCGCCTTGGCCTTGGTAAAACTGTCCTTCCAGACCCTAAGCGACTCCTCCAGGCCATCTTTGAGTTCATCCCAGGCAGAACCGCCGGCCTCTTGCAACGACTTCACTTTCGTTTCAAGCTCATTGCGTTTTTCCTTGAGCTCCTCGATGCGTTCAAGGTAGCCAATCTTCAGATCGGCCTTGGACTGATTCGCCTTTGAGGCCAGCAGGTCGATCTCGGCGTTCCATTCGTCAATTTTGGCTTTGAGTTTCTGCACATAGACATCTTTTTTTTCCTGCATCAAAATCCACTCCTTGCAAAATTACGGATTAAGCTTTTCCCGCCATGCCCCTGGCGCGCATATCGGCCAAATTTTCCGTTTACGGCCAATTCCGAGGCTCGCGGCAACACACGACAGTCTGCTCCAGCCAAAAGAGGTCTGAAGCAAGACCTTGGCACAATTGCTTCATGTCCGCCACTTTCGGGCCATGCCAAAAATGACGAACCGATCTGAAAGTTCACCATTTCCAAAAAGGCGATCCAAGACCGCGCATCCACGCCGTCCGTGGCGGCCACTATTTTTGTTGAATTTTGAGCGGATGGACGAACAGAAATCACGGATTCGAATTGACCTTTTCGCGCAGGGTTTATAATTTTTCGGACTTTCCCGCGTCTGCCCGCGCGGCACCACCCGGCGGCAATGCCGACAACCAGGAGAAAAGATGGAGACACTGATCATTGGCGCCGGTGCCATGGGCGGATTGTTCGCAACCCTGCTCGCTCCGCTGGCTCCTGTAACCCTGTTCACCACCAATGCCGGGCACGCCGAGGCCATCAATCAAGCCGGGCTGGCCCTCAACTGCATGGACGGCCAGGTCCGCCGCACTTCGGCCTGTGCACTGACCGATCCAGACCGGTACGGCCGCCGCGCCGACCTGATCCTCATTTGCACCAAGGCCCGCTCGACCGGCCAGGCCGCCGAAATCGCAAGCCGACTGCTGGCCGAAGACGGCTTGGTGCTCACCTTGCAGAACGGGCTCGGCAACCTCGAACTCATCCAGGCCGCTGTTGGCGTCTCCCGCGCCGCCGCCGGAATCACCGCCCAGGCGGCCACCCTGCTCGGCCCCGGACAGGTGCGCCATGCAGGAAGCGGCCCCACGGTGCTGGGCGCAGGGCCCGGACAGGAAAAAAGGATCGCCGCCGTCGCCGCCCTGTTCAACCAGGCAGGCATCGCCACCACCGTCACCGAGGACGTCGCGGCCCTGCTCTGGTCCAAGCTCATCGTCAACGTGGGCATCAACGCCCTGACCGCGCTGCTGCGGGTCTCAAACGGGACGTTGGCCGAGATCCCGGAATGCGAATCCCTCATGGCCCAGGCCGTGGACGAAGCCGTGACCGTGGCCCGGGCTCTTTGCGTCCAGCTGCCGGACGAAGCGCCGCTGGAGAAGGTCCGAACGGTTTGTGCAATGACCAGCGGCAACCAGTCCTCAATGCTCCAGGACATCCTCGCGGGACGGCCTACCGAGATCGACGTCATCAACGGCGCGGTGGTCCGCGAGGGAACCAAGACCGGCATCCCCACTCCTGTCAATCAGATGCTGACGGAGCTGATAAGGGCGCTGGAAGTCACCGCCTCCTGGCGAATCAATTGACCTTACCGGGCCCGCATCAGACCAATCAATTCTTGCCATTCCTGATCCCTGGGACCGAAGCCTTGCTCAAAACAGACAAGCCGCTGAAAATTCTACATTCCAGCGGCTTGCCTGTCAGGGATGCGCAAACGCATCAAATCACAGTTGCGCCTGTCTGGCCTGATGTTCCAGCTCCATCTTGAAGGACGGATCCAGATTCATCTGGCGAGCCAGTTCGTCCAGATAGGCACGCTCCATGAAATTTTCCTCGTCCACCATCAAGAGGCTGGCCAGATACATTTCAGCGGCAATCTCCGGAGTCGTGGCCGAGGTCGCGACTTCTGCGGGATCCATGGGCTTGCGCAATTCCTGGTCGACCCAGGACTGCAGTTCCCGGTCACTGGTCAACTGCGCGATACTCTGGTCGATCAACTGCCGCTCACGATCGTCGATATGGCCGTCCGCCTTTGCAGCCGCGATGATCGCGCGCAGAACCGCCTTTCCGTGGAATTCGGCTTCCAGGGCAGGAACCCTGTCCACGGTCCGGGGTTGCGACACTTGAGGCGCGGAGGCGCTGTTCTGCTGCCAAGTGCTGAAAGCTTTGTAGGCCACAAGACCAAGCGCCGCCAGGCCACCGTACTTGAGCGCCGTACCACCCATCTTGCGCGCCTTTTTGCTGCCCATGAGCACCCCGATCGTGCCTGCGGCCAAAGCGCCGCCTCCCGCTCCCGTGAGCAGGGCGCCCAGCGGATTTCCCCCGGCTGTGGCATTTGCCCGGTTCCCGGCATTCTGCAATGCCCCCTGACCCGACTGAAGCATTTGATCAAGAAGATTCATGATACTCATTGAAAACCTCCACATAAGATGAAGTGACTATTCTCGAAAAATCAGACTCATAGCTCGAATCCGTATCGGTTTCGCATTGAAAAAGGCGTTGCGTCGCACCTACTCCAGATCAAGAGCTGCCCTCATTCGCATGAACCAAGGCGATTGCACAACGGCCCTCTGTAATCCATTACACTTCTTGCGATCTGCTTGCGCTGGAACAATACCCAGCTCAGGGGCGCCGTGGTCAGGACGAGCAACGCACTCACGGTGATGGAGACCCCGTATGATCCGGTGGCGTCGGCCATGATACCGCCCAAGGGCGGTCCGATGAGCGCAGCCAGTCCGTACCAGAGAAAGCAAATGGGATAAAGGCGGGGGAACAGCTCTATGCCGAGTTGCTCCACGATGGAGGCGGCATAGACGACGAAGCATCCTCCAAACCCGATTCCCGTAAACAGCACGGCGGCCAGCACAAGCGCGGGCGCGGGCGGCAGCAAGAAGAGCAGCATGCTCAGCCCCAGGAATGCCTGAAAAAGAAAGATGGTCAGGCGTGAACCAGCCCGGTCATGAACCTGCCCCCAGCCGATCCGGCCCATGGCATTGCCGAGAGCGAAGACCGATATGGCCAGAGTGGCAGCCGAGCTCTCAAGGCCCAGGGACAAGGCGATGGGCTTGAGGTTGCCCACCACCAGCAACCCGGCGAAGGTTCCACAGAACATGCCAAGGCACAGGAGCAGGAAATTGCGCGAAGTCAGCAAGCTCATGGGCAGGGCCGTCCTGCCGCTGTCCTGAAGGCTTTTGGCGTGTTCGTCCGAGGGCGGCTCGCGCATGAGCAGGGCGCTGCATATCGCGATGGCGCCGGAGCCAAGGCCGATAAAACGAAACACATGCATCACGTCCATGGCGCGGGTCACAAGCAGATGCTCGGCCACGACGCTCAGAAGGATGGCCCCTGCCCCGAAACCGGCGACCGAGACTCCGGTCACGAGCCCCTTTTTATCCGGAAACCATTTCATGGAGACCGTCAGAGGGCAGATGTATCCAAAGCCGATTCCGGCTCCCGTGACCACGCTGAGACTAAAGAACAGCAAAAAGAAGTTTCCTTGCGACAACGACGCCATCAGGTAGCCTGCCGAAAAAAGTAGCGCGCCGACCATCGCGGTCAAACGCGCCCCGCGGCGCTGCAGAAAACGCCCTGCGGGAATCATTACACAGGTGAAGACTGCAATGGTGGCGCCGAAAATGATACCACACTGGCTTGATGTTAATCCATATTCCGCTGTCAGCAGTGGAACGAACTCACTCCAGGCGTAAATGCCGCCAAGTATCATCTGGGTCAGACACCCTGCGCAAAGAACGATCCATTTCATCGTGCAGCACCCGTCAAGCGTTCCAGGACTTCGAGGACGTCGCCGATACAGCATCCGCTTTCCAGGGGATGCCGCAGGCGATGGTCGCGAAGGATGGTGTATCTGACCCGTCGGCCTTCGCGCTCCCCGACCAGATAACCGGCGGCGCGCAAATCGGCGACGATGTGCTGGACGGCACGCTCCGTGATGCCGACTTCGCCGGCGATGTCCTTCATGCGCATGCCCGGATCCCGGGACAGGCAGAACATTACGTGTGTGTGATTGGTCAAAAAAGTCCAGGAGGACGCTTGAGGTGTGTTGGTCATGAGCAATCTTCCGTGAGGATTGTGTAAAGTTTGATGTCTGGGAGAAGGACTAGGCGCCATGCAATTCACGAAATATAATTCGTGAATTCAAAAGCCTTTTGCTCGACATATTCTTTCGTGTCAAGCTGGAATCAGCCAGCCAAGGTTTGGCCTTGGGCGTCTGGGAAAAGCGAGAGGTGTTGCAAGAGGTAACATTTCTCGAGGATTGAACAGTTCGAACTTTTCCGGCAAGTCATCGTGACAGCAAGCTCGCCGAGCAGACAAGCGGCGGCTGAGAGGCCTCCATGCCATTGCCGAACGGAAAAGGAACGCGAACGACCGAAACGGCGCCGGCACGGTGGCTCTGTAATGATGACACTGCAAAAAATCGCGAATGAACCTGGGTGGCATTGCCGCGAACGAGTGCCCAGCATGGGTAGGCGGGCAATGGCGGGAACGATGACTTCTTACGGTGACGCTTGTAAACGCAGTGAATCACTTTTGACTCAAAAAATTATACCGCCCTAGCACCAATCAAGGGTGTTAACAATAATATAAATGCATGAGCGGGACTTTACGTGCGCAAAGAAACAATATTTTCAAAAAGCATATTTGGCATCGTGCTTCCATATTTTATTTTCGCGTGTCTTTGGATTCTTATCTCTGACAGTATTCTTGCCGTACTCGATCTTGATGCACCAATGGTAGTTCGGTGGTCCATTTACAAGGGATGGGGGTTCGTATTCGTCTCTGCGGCCCTCCTGATGACACTCATTCGCCTCCACTCGGCCAGTCATGAGGAACTTCTCACTCGTCTTGCAGAGAGCGAAGACAGGTTTCGTCTTGTGTGCGACAATCTTCCCGACAGCTATGTGTACCAATTTACCCTGGAACCGGATGGCACGCCCCGTTTTCTTTTCCTCAGCGCCGGCATCGAACGCCTCCACGGACTCAGCGCGGAAGACGTGATGCGAGATGGACGTCTTCTGTATAACCAAGTGTCTCCAGCCCAGTTTCAAGAGATGAAAGCCAACCTGGTCGCCAGTATCAAGGACCTCTCGGATTTTGTCATGAAACTCTCCATGCGCCGCGCCGATGGTGTCTGGCGTTGGTTCCAGATCAGCTCGCGGCCCCGCCGTCTGGCCGACGGCCGGATCATCTGGGATGGGGTCATTACGGACATCTCGGAGCAGATGGAATCGCAGCAGGAGATCCAACGGGCAAGCGAATTGCTGGAGCAGGCTGGAGAAATTGCCGGACTTGGGGGATGGGAGTTCAATGTGAAGACCCTGCAAGGCACCTGGACAAGCCAGGTGGCAAGAATCCACGACCTGGCATCCTCTGAAAAGGTGAGCGTCGAGCAGGGGCTGAGCTTCTACATCGAAACATCCAGGGAAAAAATAGCGAGTGCGGTGCAGGACGCCGTGGACCTGGCGCTTCCGTATGATCTGGAACTGGAGATGCTGACCGCCGCCGGGAATAAAAAATGGGTCAGAACCGTGGGCAGGCCCGTGGTGGAAGACGGCCAGGTCGTGAAAATCACCGGTGTCATTCAGGACGTCACGGAGATGAAGAAGGCCGAAATTTCACTGCGGGAGAGCGAACAGCGCTACAGAGAGATCTTCAACGCAACATCCGAAGCCATTTTCATCAGCGAAGCGGACACCGGCAGGCTTCTCGACGTAAACGATGCCATGCTCACTATGTACGGTTACCATTCCAAGGAGGCAGTACTGGCGGGAAACATAGGAGACTTGAGTTCAAACGAGGAACCATTCACCGAAGCGGAGGCCCAAAAGAGAATCGTCGCGGCGTTTCATGGGGAGCGCCTCCAGTTCGACTGGCAGGCCAAGCGACACGACGGCACTGTTTTTCCGGTCGAGATCACGCTCAGGCACTCGATCATCGGCGGTCGGAAAAGAATTATCGCCGCAGCCCGCGACATCACCGAACGCAAGCGGGCGGAAACAGCCCTGCGGGAGAGCGAACACCACTTCCGCACCTTGGCCAACGCCGGAACGGCCCTGATCTGGACATCGGGCCCGGACATGCTCTGCGACTATTTCAACGACGCCTGGCTGGATTTCACGGGCCGCAACCTGGAACAGGAGCTTGGGCATGGTTGGGCGGAAGGTGTACACCCGGACGACTTTGACCGCTGCCAGAACTTCTACCTTGCGAAATTCAACCTCCGTGAAGCGTTCGAGATCGAGTACCGCCTGAGTCATGCCGACGGTTCCTACCGCTGGATTCTCGATCTCGGCAACCCGCGCCACGACAGTGCGGGAGCGTTCATCGGCTACATTGGCCATTGCTACGACATCACCGAACGCAAGCACAACGAACAGGCCCTTATCCAGGCCAAGGAAGACGCCGAAGCAGCCAACAATGCCAAAAGTTCGTTCCTGGCCAACATGAGCCACGAAATCCGCACACCGCTGAACGGCATCATGGCCATGATGCAAGTCCTGGAGATGACGCCGCTGAACCCGGAACAAGCCAAATACGTCTCCATGGCCATGACGTCTTCGGACCGTCTTGCCCGACTTCTGACAGACCTTCTCGACCTCTCCCGCATCGAATCCGGCAGAATGGTCCTGCGCGAGGAGGAATTCGGGGCCAGGGAGCTGTGCGAGTCCGTATTCGAGCTTTTCCTGGTCGCATCCAGGGAGAAAGGCATCAAACTTGAGAGTTCACTGGACCCCGCACTGCCCCCAAGGATGCTAGGGGACGAATCGCGGCTGCGTCAGATCCTCTTCAATCTGATCGGCAATGCGGTGAAATTTACCAATACGGGTTCGGTAACACTGGAGATGACGCCGCTACGGTTCGAGAACGGGCAACCGCTCGTGCTCATGAGCGTGACCGACACTGGAATCGGAATTCCGACCGAGCGGTTGGACGAGCTGTTCCAGCCCTTCTCCCAGGTCGAAACGTCCTACACCCGAAAATACCAGGGCGCGGGACTCGGCCTGTCCATCGTGCGCAGGCTCGTTGAACTCATGGACGGCCACATCATCATGGACAGCGTGCCGGACGAGGGAACCAGCGTGCATGTCATCCTGCCCCTGAAACTGCCACCGGCACTCCTAAACGCCCGAGACCGGGAGAATTCCGGTCAGGACAAACCTGTGCGTGGGATGCGCATCCTGCTGGCCGAAGACGACTGGGCCAACGCCTTCGCCACCAAGACACTCTTGGAAAAAAGCGGCTACGAGGTCTCCTTGGCGGTGAACGGCCAGGAGGTCCTCGATCTGCTCGAATTGCAGGGATTCGACCTGATCCTCATGGACATCCAAATGCCCGTCATGGACGGGGTCGCGGCAACCAGGGCTATCCGCGCGAAGACAAGCCAGGCATCGAGAAAAGACATTCCCATCATCGCCATGACCGCCTTTGCCATGCGCGGGGACAAGGACAAATTCCTTGATGCCGGAATGAGCGGCTATCTCTCCAAACCGGTGACCATGAAAGATTTGCAGTCGGAACTCGCAAAGGTTGCACAAGGATTCGTCGGCTGAGGAGTCGCGCACGAAATCCGTGCGCCAGGGCCAAAAGAATAAATGTCGGATGCCGGACGCTGCCTACTGTTCCGGCTCCTGTTTCTGTTCTTTCCTGGCCAGCACGTAGAGCGGCTCTTTGACCCCCAGGATGGTTCCGAAATTTCGGATCAGTTCCAGCCCTGCCACGGTGATGCTCTGTCCCCTGTCCATCAGGACCGAACCTTTTCCGCTCAACACCGGATCCATCAGCAGCATGCCCTCGCGCAGATCGTCGATCAGGACACTGCGGATCTCGCTTTGCTGCCGCCTTTCCATGACTTCCGCCAAGGCGGACAAGACCCGCACGTCGTACACGTCCGGCATCTCCCGCATGCGCTGCAACGCTCCAGCGGCGGGGATTCCGAGATTGTCGAGATCCGCGAAATCCAGCGCTGCCTTGAGTATCCTTGCGCCTGCGCAAGGATTTTTACCCAATACCAGCTCCTGCTCCGAGATCATCTCGACCACGCTCTCCAGCCGGGGAACGTGCCGCAACAGATTGCCGGCGATGTCCGGATGCATCAGAAATATTTCCTGCTCGTCCTCCGACAGATCCTTACCGGAAATTTTCCGTTCGAGAATATCCATGGGCAGGGATATGCACCCGATCTGACTGAGCATGGCCGCCAGTTCGTATTTCCAGCTCCCCTCCAGGCCGAGAACCTGGACAATGCCCGCGACCAGGGGTTTGGCTTTCTCTGCACGCCCAAAGGCCTTGGGACTGACCAGCGCGAGAAGTTCCGACAAGACCTGGATACATCCGCGCAGGGTGCCGTGCAGAAGCTGTCTCTCGGACATTATGAGCCGGTACTGCTGCACGCCGTCGTTCACCGCCGAAAGCAGGGCATCCGGGGCGCAAGGCTTGGTCAGCAACCGGAAGATCGCTCCCTTGTTCACGGCCGAGATGGCCGTATCGAGGTCGGCGTGGCCGGTCAGCATGACGCGGACCGTATCCGGCCAGCGATTCTTGATGACGCCCAGAAACTCCACCCCATCCATGACAGGCATCTTCAGGTCGGAAACAACAACGGCGAAGGGCCCGCTCGACTCCATGAGCCGCAAGGCGTCCAGGCCGCTTCCGGCGGTCTCGATCTCGAAACGATTGCGCAAGTTGCGCCGAAACGTCTCAAGCACGAATTTTTCATCGTCGACAAAAAGAATCCGTTCGCTCATGAGCCCTCACCGTTGATTGTCTCGACACATCGTGGTCCCTTGTGCCCAAGGGAGCCTCGTCCACGGAGCCATGTTCCACGAGTCATGTCAGTTCGGAGATTCGAGTTCGGTCACCATCGCGGCCTTCCATTTCGCGAGCGTCATCTCTCCGTCTTCCACATCAAGAAGTGCTGACGCAAATGAATGCGGAGCGTGTCCGCTCTGCCGCACGTACCGGTTGTGCATTTCCACGTCCACCATGTGCACAACGGAGGAAAGATGCGACAAGGCAGGCCCCTGTCTGCTTCCATGGTGCTGGGCGATGGCGATGACGACATCCTCGGAAAATCCCCACAACCCCAACAGATACGCGCCGATCTCCGCGTGGGTCACCCCCAGCTCTTCCGCCTCGATGTCCGCCAAGGGAATATTCCGCGCCTGAGCCAGAAGCAGGATCCGCACAAACTCTCCCGGACACCCTTCGGCCAGAACGATCTTGCCCACGTCATGCAGGAGACCGCACAGAAACGCGTCCTCGACCGCCCTGCCATTCGCCCCGTCGCTCCGCGCCACCGCCCGGCAGCAACGCGCCACGTCGAGACAGTGGGTCCAGAGCTTCTCGGTATCAAATCCGGGGTACATGTCCGGATCCAGAGTCTTGAAAACTCGATCGGCGATCACCAGTCCCCCTGATCAGATTCACGCCGAGTATGCCCACGGCCTGAAGCATGTCGCTCACCCTGCGGGAAAGACCGAAATACGGAGTATTGATGAGCTTCAGGATACCCGTCGTCAGGCTCATGTCCTGGGAAAGGATTTTAGCCAGGGTCAGGTTCGACGTGTTTTCATCGCGTAGCGCCCGGGTCAGTTCCCGATAGACATTTGGCACCACGGGCAGATGTTCCATGCGGTGCACGACCGTTCGCAAACGCTCGTTCATGAGCAAAAAGCGCAGCCGCGAAGCCGATTGGATCGCCTCAAGGAGTTCCGTCGGACCGACCGGCTTGTTCAGCAGCTGATGCGCGGCGACGAGAAGACTTGAAACAACGCCATCCTCGGCTTCGGACGTCATCAGGATGCGCATGGTCATGGGCCAGCGCTCCCTGACGTGCGTCAACAGTTCCTTGCCACCCATGTCGGACAGTCTGGCGTCGGTCACGATGACGTCGCAGGCCATGGAGGAGAGAATCCGATCCGCCTCACTGGCGGAAGTCGTCAACAGAAGCTCGATGGGCAACTTTCTGGCCATGACGATGCGCCTCAGACTCTGCTGCACATGGATGTCGTCATCAACGAAGAGCACTTTGAGCTTATTCATAGCGCACACCTTCGCCCCCGCCCTCGACGGGCAGGGAGATGATGATCGTTGTTCCCTTGCCGGTTTCGGTCTCAAAGCCGATATCGCCGCCATGCTCCTTGACCACCACGCGATGGGCGATGAACAGGCCCTGTCCGGTCCCTTTGCCCACGAGCTTGGTCGTGAAGAAGGGTTCAAAAATATGAGCCCTGGCATGCAGTGGAATACCCGTTCCGTTATCCATGATCCGAATCTCCACCCGGTCTTTCATGTTTCTCGTACCGATCGTGATCTTGCCCAACCGGTTCGCGTCCCTGGATACATCCATGACCGCGTGCACGGCATTGACCACCAGGTTTAAGAGCACCTGGCCTATGGCCTGGGAAGAGCAGACAACGCGGGGCAGATTCGGATCGAGATCGACAGCCATTTCGGCCACGTATTTCCACTCGTTGCGGGACAGAGTCACCGTTTTATCGATCAGTTCGTTCAAATCGACCTCCTGATGCTGGTCGTGGCCGGGGTGCGCGAACTGTTTGACCGAATTGACGGTGGCGGAAATCCGGTCCAAGCCCTGCATCGTCTCGGAAATCGCCGGTGGAAGTTCTTCCAGATAAAAGGGAATTTGCAGATCAGTCTCCCTGACCGTCAATATCTCCCGGGCCTCGCTTCCCGTGATCAGAGTCCGGCAGGCTTCGAGGGCCAATTTCAGATTTTCAACCCCCTCCTTGATGAACCACATGTTGTTCATGACATATTGGGTCGGCGTGTTGATTTCGTGGGCGATCCCGGCAGCCAACTGACCTATGGCCTCCAGCTTTTGCGTCTGGAGAAGCTGGGATTCGAGCATCCTGCGCTCGGTGATGTCCAGAAACAAAAGCCAGTAGCCCTGCGGATGGCTACCCCCTGAACGTTGCGCCACAGGCGTGACCAGAACAAAGCGGATGTCCCGGTGGACCTGCAGGCGCAGATCGAACCGGGACCCCGGCAGGAAACAGGCCTCCTGGCCGAATATCGAGCCAAAAAGCGCCTTGTCCTCTTCATGCACCAGGGGCGTTATGGGCATGCCCATGAGCATATCCCTGCTCTGCCGCACGAGGTCGCAGAAATGATCGTTGCAGTATTCGACAGTGCCCGCCAAATCCACATGCACCAGCCCCTGGCTCATATTCTCGGCCAGACTTCGAAAAAGCTGCTCGCTGCGCGCCAGGCTTTCCCTGGCGCTTCGACGGCCGGTAACATCCTCGACGAACCCCTCGAAATACATGACCCTGTTCTGCGCATCACGCACCAGACGCCCACGCAGCCGGCCCCAGAATGTCGATCCGTCCGGTCGAACCAGGTTCACGTCCCTGGCGGGGACGATATGCCGTTCAAGGCCTTCTGCGATCAGTGCGACCCGGTCCGCCGGGTCAGCATACATCTGACGACCTATATCCATGTAATACCTGATCATGTCGTTGGTCGAACCAAACCCGAACATATCGGCCATGGTCTCGTTGACGCTCAGGAAGACGCCTTCGGGAGTGCTCTGGAATATTCCCACCGGCGCATGATCAAAAATGCTCTTGTACTTGCTCTCGATGGACTCCAGGGTGTCTCGGATCCTGTCCGAGGCGGTCACGTCGCGGGATACGACAACCCTGCCGATACGTTTGCCGTCCCTGCCCAGCAACTCGCTGCCGCGAACCATGAATCTGCCCGGCAAATTGGGGTACGTCACGGACATCTCCTGCGACAAATGCCCCGTGTTTTGCAGTCTGCACTCGGTGCAGCCCAAAATCTCCCGGCACGTCCTGCCGACCACGTCCGCGGGTAACAGCCCCAGTTTGTCCGCCAGGGCCCTGTTGGCCCGTTGAATGACGCCCGAGTCATCGACCAGAAACACCAAGTCGGAAATTGTGTCGAAGGTGCGTTCGAGTTCCTCCTTGGCTTTCAGGATCATTTCCTGATCTCTCAAGGACTCCGTCACATCCTGAAGAAAAATCGAAGTACCCGCGAATTGTCCGGACACGCTGGGCACCTTGCACGTCCAGGCTTGGAAGAGCCGTTCACCACCGGAAACCGGAAAAGCGACCAGGCGCTCCATCGCGTAGCCCGGTTCCGTTTCTTCTGGACTCAATGCGTCAGCAAGCCAGGGAAAAGCCTTCACGGCCGCCTCCCCGCAAAGGCTCGCCATCGCTCCTTTGGTGCGACAAGCGTAGTAATCTCGACCATGCACCGCGTTTTCGTCGAGCAATCTGGCGGCGGCGCGATTCAGGTTCTCGATGGTTCCATCGTGCGAAACAAAGATGACCGGATGAACGAGACTTTCGAAAAAAGTCAGATAGCGATTCTTCTCGTTAGTCATTTTCCGCAGGCTTGCGGCCAGGCGGGCGTTGGAAACCTGCTCCCCGTGCCCCGCCCATTCGGAGCAGAACGCCGTGTTCATGCGATCGAAAAGACGAAGCATGGAATATTCGAGGCTGTCCCTTTCTTCTCCAGGAGGCATGAACTGTCTGATGCAGTCCAGAAATGCCTGCCTGTAGTACACGAAAAGCCCCAGAAACATGCCGAGATCGACACCGCGCTCCCGATGCCTGCGGGCCGCCTGAAGCCCGAATCCTGCCACAGGATCCGAACTCCAGTCAGTATGCACCTTGATCTCGATGCCGGACGCCGCTCCTTCCTCAAAGGCCGGAGACAGGGCGTCGATCAACCCGGCAATGGAGATTCGCCACGCCTCGGGGAGTATGGATGTGTATTCGGCATAACCGTGCTCCCGGGCATAGAAGAGAATGCGCTCGACAAGCCAATCTTCCTTGGCTCGGAGCAGGTCAACGGGATTATCCATGCGAGTTCCTTGCTTTGAATGCGAATCCCGTCCTTCCGCAAAAAGAGGGGGGGCAAGCGCGCAACGCATGTGCTTCGGGCATAAATCAAATTTCACTTGTCATCATTCACGCCCATGCCATACGTAAGTTATCGAGCGGCAAAATACTGCAAGCGCCAGGATTCTGCAAGAACGTACCAAAAATAACGACATCTCAATCCGGGAACCGGAAATTTTCCGATACGAACGCGCATGCCGACAGGGAATTGCCAGCATGCGACCTTACCAATACGGCAACAACAGAGGTTTTGCGTGACCACAAACCAGAGGCATCGCGAACAGGCAGTCCTCTTCGTCGATGACGAACCGGCAGTATTGCTCGGACTGAACCGTTCCCTCCACAATGCCACTTTCCGACGCCATTTCGCCGGGTCCGCGTTTCAGGCCCTGGAGCTTATCGACTCGGGCGACATCGACATCGTGGTTGCCGACGAACAGATGCCCGGCATGTCCGGTTCCGACTTTCTGGCCATAGTCCGCAACCGACAGCCCCGGATCATCCGCATTATCCTCACCGGCCACGCCAGTCTTGAGCGCGTCATAGCCGCCATCAACACCGGACAGATCCATCGTTTTCTGACCAAACCCATCGAGACGCAACAGCTTGTGGAAATACTTGAGGAGTACCTCACGGCCCTGCGCCTGCAAGCCACCAAAACGGCCTTGAACAGCCGGACCGACACCGTCGGGCGCTGGGAATGGGACATTCTTGAAGACACATGCAGCTGGAACGAGAGTTTCGCACGCATCATGCACACCCGGATGGACGACGGGAACGCAAGACTCCCTTCCCTTTTTTCAAGCGTCCATATCGAAGATCGCGCGGAACTCCTCTCCATCATCCACAACTGCCGCGACAGCGGACAAACCAGAGAGGCCGAACACCGCATTGTCACACCCGATGGTGAAGAACGCGGGGTCATCCAATTCATGGATGTTTTCAGGGATGGCGACAGGGTCTGGAAACTTTTCGGCATGCTTCGCGACATCACGGACCAGAAGGAAAAGGCGACCCTCCTGGCGGAACGCATGGTCATGCTGCAGGCGACACTGAGCAAAACCGTGGAAGCCCTTGGCCGCGTAACCGAGATAAGGGATCCGTACACGGCCGGCCATCAGGCCCGTGTCGCCCATTTGGCCAAGGAGATGGGCAGGCGCATGGGACTGGATCCCCGGTGTCTGGAAGGGCTGGAAACAGCGGCCAAGCTTCACGATATCGGCAAGATCTATGTGCCTGCGGAATTTTTGACCAAGCCCGGAACGCTGCGCGAAGCGGAAATGAACCTGATGAAGTATCACCCGGAAATCGGTCACCAGATCATCCAGGACATCCCTTTCAGCATGCCCGTCGCCAACATCGTCCTGCAACATCATGAACGACTGAACGGATCCGGCTATCCGGGAGGCCTCAAGGAAGAAGAAATCCTTCCAGAGGCCAGAATCCTGGCCGTAGCCGATGTGTTCGAGGCCATGTCGTCCTACCGTCCGTATCGACCTGGACTTGGGCCGGAAGCGGCCATGAGGGAATTGCGCAAGGGGAAAGGGATTACGTTCGATCCGACGGCGGTCGACACTCTGGAGGGCATCATGGAGGAACACCCGGATTTTTTGAGCAACATCCGAGCGATGGACAACAGTGGCTGACTCCTTGAAGAAACGCTGTACCGCGACTGGCATGTACGGGAGGAACGTGCGCGAAAATGAGCTTGCCGCTCCTTGAAAAAGTTCGTATAAGTCATGAATAACAGGAAGATATGACTCTTTTGCCGAAGGATTGCCAACGTTATGAAATTCCTGATCGTTGAAGACGACCCCGCAGGAGCAATGCTGCTGAGGATGATCCTGACCGAATATGGAGACGTCGACGAGGTGAACGATGGACCCGGCGCCATCGAGGCCTTCGATGGAGCCTGGTCGGAGGGCAGGCCCTATGACGTGATCTTTCTGGATATCATGATGCCGGACATGAACGGACACGAGGTGCTCAAAATCATTCGGGAGAGGGAGCGGGCTCTGCGCCTGCCTCAGATCAGGGAAGTCAAGGTCATCATGACTACCGCCCTCGACAGCGCCGAAAGCGTGAGCCAAGCCTTCTACGAAGGCAGGGCTTCGGGCTATCTGGTCAAACCGATATACGGGCACAGCATCATCAATGAAATGAAGAAGCTTGGCATCATCTAAATGGCATCAATCCAGGGCCGACGCCTCGAACAAGGGTGCCCCGCGCATCCGCCAAGCGCTCACCGGACATGTCCGTCCGGCAATCCTTCAACCGGCCGCCAGCCTGTCACGAGACTGCTCCGCCATGAGATCCAGAATTTCCGACGGGTCCGATGAGACCGTGATTGCTTCACGATACGGCTGCTTCATGAACCCTTCCCGTTCGGCCATGCCGAGCATCAGCTTCAACGGTTCGTAAAAACCGTTCACGTCAAGGAGTCCGCAGGGCTTGGAGTGAAATCCCAACTGCCTGAGCGTGTAAACCTCGAAAAACTCGTCATATGTCCCGATCCCGCCCGGAAGGGCGATAAACGCGTCCGCCAGTTCGATCATGAGCGTCTTGCGCTCGTGCATCGTCGGCACGACATGAAGCCACGTCAGACCCCGGTGGAACTCCTCCTTGTCCTTCAAGGCCTGAACCGTAACGCCGACGACTTCTCCCTTGGCCTCAAGGACACTCTCGGCCAGCCGGTTCATGAGGCCCGTGCGGGAACCGCCATAGACACAGGTGATCCCGCGCCTGGCCAGTTCACGACCAAGGGCGTCGGTGGCGTGCATGTAGGCCGGATGGTTCCCGGAGCTTGAACCCAGGAACACGCAGACTGATTTCATGGCATATCTCCAATTGGCGACGCCCGGAAGCGCGCTCTTGTCCAGTCGTTAAGAGACGGTCAGCCGCAGTGCATGCCGGCTGACCGAAGCGAAGTCGCGCTCAACCGCAAAATCGTGCAGGACCCGTGTCCGGCAGGCATCAGCCCTGCCCTTCACGTCCTGCCGGGTGTCCGGAGTCCAGGGAAAACGCCAACGGCATCAGTTCCTGGATCGTGAAGGAACGCTCCGCGCCCGGGATGATGATCGCCGCATGCGAGGCAAGCTCCAGGATCCACTGCCTGCATGCTCCGCACGGCATGCGCTGTTCAAGCGGCGCGCCTTGCGGCGCATCCACGCAGGCGACGGCGATGGCCATGATGTCTCTCTCCCCGGCCGCATAGGCCGAAGCCAGGGCCACCCGCTCGGCGCAGGTGCCAAGGCCGAGGCTCGCGTTCTCAATGTTCGCGCCCCTGTATATCGTGCCCTTCCCGCCAAGCACGGCGGCGCCGACGCGGAACCCAGAGTACGGCGCGTACGCCTGCTCCGCCGCCGTTGCGGCCTCGGCAAGCAGTTTGTCCTGAAGAACGATGTCGAGACTTTTATCGGGATCGTGCAGCTTCATCCGTGACCTCCCTTATGCGCTGAAAGCATGTCCTCGTTCTGTCGATCTCCTGCCGAACGGCGGCTCTGTCATCCGTTCCTGCCCATGCCGATCCATTTTTGCAATCGCGGCACAGCCGGGACCACGAGTCTTGTTTCAGGAGAGCTGGATGTGGGCCTGCCACATTCGCATCAGGTCGCCAGCTCCAGATCGGCAGCGTCAAGCCGTCAGCTCCAGATCGCCAGCGTCAGGCCGTCAGCACCAGGCCAAGCTCGTCGGCCTTGCGCAACGCCAGGGAACCGACGGCGATGTCCTGCAATGCCATGCCCGAACTGTCGTAAATGGTGATTTGATCGGCGCAGGTCCTCCCCGGCGCCCCGTTCAGCACCGCTCCGATGGACGTGATGCCGCCGGAATCCGCCAGTCCGGCCTTGTGGGCCGCCTCGTATTCACCGATGGCCAGGGACTGCTGCACCACGTCGGCAAAAAGCGACGCACCGGCCACCAAGGCCGTGTCCAGCTCCTGCTTGCCCGGCTGATCCGCACCCATGGCTGAAATGTGCGTGCCCGGCCGCACCCATGCCGCCTCGAAGAGCGGACCGCGCGAGGCGGTGACCGTGACCACGATGTCGGCGTCGGCCAGGGCCGCCTGTGCGCTCACGCACGCGGCGTCGATCCCGAGTTCTTCGCGGATGCGCCGCGCGAACGCATCTCCAGCCTGCGGCGAGCGGTTGACCACGAAAACCTTGCCAATGGAGCGCACTTCGCGCACGGCCAGCAGCTCGAACCAGGCCTGGTGCCCCGCTCCGAACAGGGCCAGGACGCGGCTGTCCGGACGGGACAAATGGCGCACGGCCACGGCGTCCGAGGCCGCAGTGCGCAGGCAGGTCAGGTGCGAGGCGGCCACGAGGGCCTCGGGGTAGCCCGTGTCCGGGTCCAGCAGCAGGGTCGTTGAGGCATGGGCGGCCTGCCCGCGCGCACGATTCCCCGGCCAGTAGCTACCGACCTTGAGGCCCACTTTCCGGCTGGCTCCGATGAGGCCGCTCTTGATGCTGAACGAGGTCCCCTCGTCGGGTCCATGCCCCTGCGCCACCGGAAAAACCGTGGCCAGACCGCACCCGTATTCCTTGAACATGGCCTCCACGGCCTCTATGGCTTCGGCCATGCTCACGACCCGGGCCGCAACATCCTCACTGACGAATTTCATGCATCCCTCCAAAATTAATCTAAAATTCACTCCATCGAGACAGGGACCTCGCTTTGTCCGCCTGTCGATGCCCGCGCCCTCTGAAACCTCAAAACAACGCGCCACCACCAAAACCCAGCAGCCTAAACCCGTCACGGAAAAGCAGCAACGCCAAGACGATCAGCACAAGACCGAGCGTGCGCATGGTCCAGACATACACCGCGCCCCTGAAGAAGGATCTCGATGAGCCTACCAGGACGGCCAGTGCGATCTTCGCCCCGATGAGGCAGGCGTAGAAGCCCGCGACAAACGCCGCTGGAGCCCAAGGGCCCTCCACCAGGGCCTTCGTCATCGTCGGCGCCCCGACACTGAACCAGAAGAGATAGGGATGCGGACTCAGCATGTTGGCCAGAATGCCCTTGCGCAGCGAACGTTTCTGCGCATTCCCGACCTGAAGATCGAAGCCCTTAGCGCGCACGCTTTCGTAACCCATGGACAGAATGAAAACGCCACCAGCGATGGAGATGATTCCCAGTATGCCGTGGAAAGACGACAGCCTTGAAAGCACGAAAAGCGTCAGAAGGATGATCGGAAAATCGGTGACAACGGGGGCAAGGGCGACCCTGATTCCGGACCTGATGCCGTGCCGGAGCGTTTCCGAAATGACCAGCGTAAGCAGCGGCCCCGGCGCGAACCCGGCGGAAAGCCCCAGAACGGCTCCGATTGTCAGATAGTATCCCATGTCGATCCTGCGCAAAAGAAGGATGACCCGGTCAAGGCCGCACGAAGCGGACCCCGGGCCGTGAAGCCCGAGGACATAGTTCGCATCTTTGAAAGACACAAGCCGGCGCGCAATCCGACCGGCCGTTCCGGCGCAGCGTCGCCGCGCGCCCGAATGGCCGAATTTGTCGCAAGGCATGGGAAGGCGGCCGATTTCAGTGGAAATTCACGGAAAACGTCCCGTCCGGGACATTGATTTTGCCGCATGAAAAAGGGTCTGGTTTTCAATGGCCATCCGGCAAGTCGAGCCGACAGCTGCCGCCATCACGACCCGCCAGGATCGTCGCCCTCAAGCCGGGAAATGAGAATCTTGTCGAGCCGTTGCCCGTCCATGTCCACGATTTCGAATCTGAACCCGTGGTAGGTAAAAAACTGCGACTCACTGGGTATATCGCCGAGATGATGCAGAATAAATCCGCTGATGGTGTTGATTCCCGGAAAGGACTGATCCGTCGGCACGTCGATGCCCAGCCTGTGGAAGACGTCGTAAAGCGGCGCGTGGGCGTCCACCAGCCATGAACCGTCCTCGCGCCCGGCAATGAGCGGAACTTCCAGGGAGTTCTCCCTGATTTCGCCGACGAGGGATTCCAGAATGTCCGTCAGGGTGACGAGCCCCTGGATGTCGCCATACTCGTCGACGACGATGGCGATCTTGTTTCCGGTCTCCTTGAACGCGCCCAAGAGGGACATGGCCGAAAGCGTTTCCTGGATGAATATCGGTTCTTGGAGCACGCTGCGGATGCTCTGTCCGCCGAGGCTCTTTCCGTAGAGGTCCTTCACGCTCACGAAGCCGATCAGGTTGTCCGCCGAACCTTCCACCACCGGATAATTCGAGTGGTTTGCCTGGCGCAGGACCTCGGCATTTCTTTGCTCGCCGTCGGCCACGTCGATCTGCACCACGCGCGACCGATGCGTCATGACAGCCGAAACGCGCTGATCCGCGAAGTGCATGACGCGGTTGAGCATGTCCTTTTCCTCCGGTTCGATAATGCCCCTGGCCCGGGCCTCATCAATGACCGATCTGAAGTCCTCTTCAGTCAGCCCGCTTCTGCCTTCGCCAATCCCAAATATCCTCGCGAGGAGGTGCACATTTCGGGAGACGAGCACCACGACGGGATGGGCCACGGCCTGAACGAACGTGATGACGGGCGCAATGGCCTTGGCCCAGCGATCGGGATTGGAGAGGGCGAGCTTCTTGGGCAGAAGCTCGCCGAATATGAGCGTGAAGTAGGTGATCACGGAGACCGTGATGAAGACGGCGGCGGTCTCGGACACCTCGGCGGACACATCGAACGCCTCGGCGATTCTCAAGGACAATCCTCCCGAAATCGTGGCGCCGCTGAAAACGCCGGTGAGTATGCCGATGAGGGTGATGCCTACCTGCACGGCGGACATGAATTTCTCGGGATGACCAGCCAGACCCAGCACCAGGCGCGCCCGGGCGTTTCCCCTTTTGGCCTCTCGTCTGAGCGCATGCCGCCTGGATGTCAGGACGGCGATTTCGGACATGGAGAAGACGCCGTTGACCGCTATGAGCAGGAAAATAAAGAAAATCTCAAGCGCGAGTATGGTCATGACGACTCCCGACCTGTTGCAATGTTCATGAATCACGGGTCGGCATGACATACCTCATTCGATCCATCACGAAAAGCAGCCTTCCTCTGAAGATCCCGAGAAAAGCGATTGCGAGCCGCCTGACCGCGGCAGTTCATATCCAAGTTCGGACTCCTTCACCTCAACGTCGGAAGATGAAACTCGGCGACCAGAGCCTTCCCAAGGGGCGTGACCGAAGAGATGCCTCCATAGCCCACCGTGGTCAGGGTCACGATGGTCCAATACTCGGCTTGGGGGACCGTCGGGCTGGTGTCTTCCACCTGGCCCCAGATTGGCACAAACCCAATCATGGCCCTCATCCTTTCGTGATCGTTCAAATGCAACAAGGCGATCACGAGCGGCGTGTCGCTGGTGTTCACCCCGTTTCAATACGCCCTCATGATCCCTTTTCTGCGTCTTGGAGAAACGATCCTTGGCGTCGATCATTTCGAGACAACGGTTCCAGGCATCATAAAAATCGTGTTTACGGATCCGATCGGCTCATTCGCCGTTCTGGGCATCCCCCTTCTCCATGCAATACTCGGCTGGATCAGCGCCTGGGCCCTGGTCGGCCCGGCCCTGTTTTTCCCTACGCATTGGTTCATGCGACGGGTATCGAACAGAGTTTCCTGACCAGACTTTTCAATGCCGTTTAACAGCCCCCAGCACCTAAGATGCTGAGGTTGCACCCACGATAACGCCCGGCTTCGTTGTCGATCCTCCGCAGCATGCCTGCCGTGAAAGTTTCCGCCTTTCGCCTACACAAGCGTGAACAAGACGCTGCCTGAAAAGCTCGCCCGCAGGGGGCGCGTCGGAACGCCTCGAAGCGATACAGACTCCCCCCAATATCCCCGGCCTCTGAAATCTGGCACGATTCAAACTTTGAAAACCTTAACGCCAATCAAGGAGAATCAAGCATGCCATGGCATTACAATCAAAGATCAGACAAAATCGTCGGTCCCGGAGGGGAGGAATACCAGGGATACAGCGGGCGCGGAGTCCACAAGAATGAGCCAAGATCCGAAGCGATAGTCGATTCCGGCCCGATTCCCTGCGGCACATGGCGCATCAACCCCGACCATTACGACAGCGCCACTCTGGGACCTTTCGTGCTGAAACTGAATCCTGTCGGCCACTCTGCGCACGGAAGAACCCATTTCAGAATTCACGGAGACAAAACAGGTGCCTTGGGCACCGCATCCAAAGGGTGCATAGTCTTGAGTCGCGAAGCTCGAAAAGCCATTGTCAGAAGCGGCGAAACCACTCTTGAAGTGAGGTAGGAGCGTGAAGCACTTCTCTTTGATCCTCGCATCGTTACTCATGTTCATGGCGCTTCCAGCATTTGCGGATAAACATTTTGTGGACGAGACCATCGAGGAAAAAAAATTCGAGTTCATTGTGCATCAAGCCTGCAAAGATATTTTCGTAAACACAGATATCTTAATTGCGACACGAAAAGAATCCGACGCTGCTTTCAGCCTGATCTGGCAATTCTCTGTTGCTCGCAATATTCCAATCCAGCCAGTGGCTGCAATCAGTCTTTATACGATACTCGGGAGTGATCCGACGGACGAGTGCAGTCTTCCATTCATTGAAGAAGACATCGAAACGGCCATCGTATGGAGCCGCAGATCAATCGATGCTCTTCAATCTTTCACCATGAATGGCGAAAAGGAAGAACAAATGCGTAGAGCATGTCTGAGCAATATTGAGGCTATCTACCTAAAGATGATTGAGGAGGAGGAAAAAGTAAAATAGAATGAAAACAATAACCTATCCGCACTTGCTCTTGGAGATGCCAAAAATCACTGCCGCTTGGACGTGGCGTGACTCAAATCCTTAATCACGGTACTGCAAAAAGTCGTCATCCCCTTGAAGAAGGGGATTCTTTCCTTTTTAAATACCTGAAAAGAATTATTTTTTTGCCTTCGCAGGAATAACACTCAGGTTCTTTCGCGACTTTTCGCAGTGTCGTCCTTAATCACCTCCCCACGACACGCTCACACCGCTGCCCCTTCGTGTCTGGCCGAGCTTCCGTATCGCTATCTCACGCTGCCCGGAAATGCTTGCGATTCAAAATGAAGACCAGCCAAGCGGTCGCAACCTGAATCGCAACTGCCAGCACCGAAATTGTCCAGTATCCAAACGAGAACTTAACGATCAGGCCTGCGTCCACAAGCC
>Ga0265295_1002518_pt1 | contig 28817 bp, 23 predicted proteins | sample Munlansysbiofilm_FD_192503 | JGI IMG/M metagenome (GOLD analysis project Ga0265295, IMG submission 192503) | Leachate microbial communities from a municipal landfill in Southern Ontario, Canada - Methane capture system biofilm | ecosystem: Engineered > Solid waste > Landfill > Unclassified ... | reverse complement strand
TAAGAGTATCTAAAAACAGCTTCGCACCTTTAGTATTCAGATGGTCATCATCAAAATATATAGGTTGACCATCGATATCACCATAACAATGATTTTCATCACACAAGTAATCTGCAACCTCTAATGCTACTATTCCACAACGCTGCTCTAATTCATCAATCAGCTTATTAGCCAATCTATTTCTTTTTTCATAATACTCTCGGGAAACTGAAACTCTTACAAACTTACCTTTATATAATAATGACCGCCCCATAGTTTTAGGTACATGCTTAATTAACTCAGGTACAGGTCTAAACATATAAACCGGATTATTTTCAGCCACAGCACAAATACTACTCATATAATTTGAATTTATTTCATTTGTATAACTTTCATCAATTCCAGAATATTCTTTATCAAAGTATATAACCGGCATGGTTTTAGATTCTTTCTCGTTATCACCCACTAAAAACGCGGAATATCTATTGGATAGGTAAATAGGTATGTCTTTGTACTTTTCTAAAGTTTTAACACTTTCAGCAAGAAAATCCTTACACCCGTCCCCATATATTGAGTTCACACCAAATAAAGTTGGACAGCCACTGCGCGTTAAGTCCAGCACACTTTGTTCTCGCTCTGCGTAAGCTTCTACAACGGCAGGTAAAAAGGACATAGCATGGCTATCGCCCATAACAATTACACCGACATGCCCCTCTCCATAAATACATTCTTGATAGTTTTTATTACGTTTATTGTGACATTTATCCATGCCTTCAAAGCGATCATTCGCCGCATTTAATATACGATATACTTCACCCGAAAGACGCTCTATATAACCTTTGTTCTTTCTAATTTTTTCAGCTGGAAATAATATTACTGCCAAAGCTATCAGGATAACTAAAAGTGTTATCCAATTATTTTTCTTCGACAAATACTTGCGTAATGGATTTTCTATAATTGAAAAAGATAACCAGCCTAAAAAAACTGATAGCAAAATAAGTACTATGGAAAGCCATGTAAACTCATCAATACCAACTAGGATTAATGCAACTACGAGCGGCCAATGCCATAAGTAAATAGAGTAAGACCAATCTCCAAGCTTTTGCGCCACAATATTAGACAGAAAAATGTTATTTTTTCCTGCATAGATAACCAGCCCTGTTCCAAGAGTGGGCAACAAAGCAGCCACACCAGGCCAACGTGTTTCCGGATCATAAACAAATATTGCAAGCAGAATTAAAGTAAGCCCTATGTAAAAAATATTATTTTTGTATCTGTCTAAAAAATCAGTTCTTGATAAATAAAAAGCCAAACCACCGAGCATCATCTCCCAGGCTCGAGAAGGAAGTAAGTAGAAGGCGTAATTCGGATCTACATAGCTTTTATAAACAGACCAAGAAAATGATCCTATAAAAAGAATGCATATCGCATAAGGCAGTCTGTTCAATCCAAGCTTGGATAATCCAACTAAAACTAGTGGATAAATAATATAAAACTGCCATTCAACAGATAGCGTCCAAGTATGCAATAGCATTCTTTCATGGGACTCTGTATCAAAATATCCTGAATTTTTATAGTAATAATTGTTTGAAAGGAAGAGTAGCGCTCTATCTGCTTCTCGTGCAAGTTTTGAGTAATCATCAGGCGCTATTAAAAACCAGCCTACAACCAGTAAAACCAAGCACAATAAGGCAAGCGCAGGAATAATTCTTCTAGCTCGAGCAATGTAAAAGTCAATAATGCTAAATTTTTTATTTTCTAATCCTTTTACAATAATACCAGTCATTAAAAACCCTGATATTACGAAAAATATATCAACCCCAACAAATCCACCTTCAAAGCCTTGCAAGCTAAAGTGAAAAAAAACAACAGAAATAACTGCAATAGCTCGAAGTCCATTAATATCAGTTCTAAAGGTTTTATTGCTCATTTTTATCCAAACCATTTAAGATTGAGGTTATGCTATATCGCTTAATTTATTAGATTCTTTAAAATCATCTAAAAATCTTACTGCCATTACAGCAACTGTAATACAAATGGGTACCCATACTACAAACCACTCTAGTCGTGGCTGAGCAATAAGAGATGCCGAATCAAACTGAAAAGCTACACTGCTAAAAACAATCAACAAAAGATTAAATTTAGCTAAAAATAACTCTTTACTTCTATAGCAACAATAAAAGCAATAAAGCCATAAAGCACTAAAAAGAATGACACCCACGAGCCCAAGCCGAATAAATATATGCAAAATCAAATTATGAGCATGATAATACTCATAAGGAGCAGTATCTGTATACAAAAAATACTTATAATCAATTCCGTGACCGAACCATAAGTTCTCCATAGCCATAGTTAATCCAGAAACAATTAGCTCAGGCCTAGATGAAGTGCCTCGGATCATAATCTGATCTAAGAAAATATAACCTAGAAAAAAAGAAACACTAAGAAATGCGAAAGACGACCAAATAGCAAACTTATTTTTCCTAGCAAATACAATCACGTAAAATATCAAAGTAACAAGAACAGCAATATAAGCCCCTCTGCTTTGAGAGAAAAATATAAAAGCAGTAAATATAAATATAAAAGGCAACATATACAACTTTCTTTGCTCTGCAAATAAAGCAGAGCTAAGTATAAAGAAAAGCCCTATATAGTATGAAGCGAGTATAGGATGACTGACACCTAAAACACCCCACATTCTGCTAAAAACACTATTACCACCTAAGTAAAAAAAGTCATAAAATGAGCATAAGCAAATAAGAGCAACAGCCAATAAAATAAAAAAAAGCGCTCTCTCTAATAATTTTTCACCATAATCAAATAGTATTAAAAAAAAACCCAGCGCCAGAAAAATAATTATATATAATATATGTTTAACACTTTGTACTGCATTAAAAAAAAAACCGTTTACTGCTATGTATAAAAACAAAGCACTGCAAACAAAAGAAAAAATCTTATTATTAAATAAAAAACTCTTGAATAGCTTAAAATTTAAGGCCAAGATAAATATTAGCGGCAAAAATAAAAATACCACAACACCTTGCTGATATATTTTATTAACTGAAATATAAGCCACACCCAATACAAACCAAAAGACACCTACAAAAATAAGCCACTTTAAGTATTTCTCTCCTTTTAGCAAAGATAAATTCAGTATAGATTTTTCCATTTAACCAAATACTCTATAATTTAATTTTAAATAACGTCAAAAATAATTATTACTATAAATACTTAAACCCTAACAACCTGCAAATTTTCTGAGGGTAAGATAACTCTACTTTCTTTCTCAAAGGTGCCCGTAACGCGTCAACCACAGCCTTCCCCTGCTGAGCAAATGTATACTTATCCTCAGCTAATTTCTGGCCATTTTTGGCAATCTCAGCAGCAAAGTCAGCATCTGCTCGCAACACGGCTAACTTGTTTTTAAGGCTCTCTATATCTTTATACAGAACGATGTTATGCATATCTTCAAAACCAAGAGCTTTATTTTCTTCATGACCTTGATCGTAAGCAAAAAGAACACAGCCACAAGCCATAGCCTCGAAGTTTTTAATCATATACTCGCCCATACCAATATCTGCACTAACAAAAAACCGTATACGATTCAGTGTCTGTAGATACTCATCACCGGATTTGGTACGCGTTAGCAGCATATTCTCTTGCGTTGCAAGCTGCTCCAGAAACTCTTTACGCTGAGAGTAGGTGGCACTTTTAATACTGCCTACAAAGCCTAACTCAATATCACGCTCTAAGTTCATATTATATAAAAGCTGCTGATCGTAGCCCTTAGGTACAAACACTGCATCATAGCCTTCAGCTTGCAAACGCTTGGTTACTACAGCGCCAGATGTCAATATACGCGCCCATATTAGCTGCTTATAGTGCTTAGAGAACTTACCTTTATATTTACAATCGATATAGTTTTGATAAGCATCATGCTCAAGAAACACCAAATTAGGGATTGTTTTGATAAAAGAAACCTGGCGAATCTCTTTCTTAAAACGCAAAAACAACATAATACGATCATAATCAGCTACATTGACTTGCTGTTTAAAATATTTTTTTAAGTTATCTTGTTCAGCACTAGTCAGCCAACGAATATCCATATCACAGTGGGCATCAATGGCATCATAAAATCGATCCAGAATAATTCGTTGTTCTTTCTGCACTAAAAACAATACTTTCATAGGTAAATTCTTTTAATCAATTTGTTTGTGACATGATTATCTTACAGAACTGCCACTAAGCAATTCTGCTCAAATAACTCCGCATTATTATACTGTTGATATTGCAATTGCTGGCATTCAAAAAGTAGCTGCCTTACTTTAGCTGGACGATGTTCAGCACATACCTTACTCCAACAATCAGGGTCAATAGCGTCACAATAGACACCACTATCAGCTAACTGCTCTTTAAAGACCGGAAGATCGCTACAAATAACAGGCACTCCGTAATGTATAGCCTCCTGTAAAACGAGCCCTTGACCCTCTTGAAGTGAAGGTACTAAAAGCAGGTCAATATCTTGATAGAAGCTAGCAATATCTTTTTTCTGACCTAAAAGTTTGACTTGTTTACTTAAGCCCAGCTGATCAATTTTCCCTTGCAGTTCATTTCGCTGCTTTCCTTCACCAGCAATCTTCAAGCAAGCATTAATATCTTTATCTCTAAGCTGTGCCATACAATCAATCAGTACTGAAAAGTTTTTCTCGGCAACCAAACGGCCAACAGCTCCAAAAACAATAGGTTTCCTTTCCATTATCGGCTGTTTGTGCACCGCGGGCAGACTCAAATAAGTAGGTATGGCAAGCACCTGTAAACGAGGTAGATTTTCTTTGATTTGCGCTGTTAACGTGTTCGATACTGCAATTAATTTAAGTGAAAAACTATAGTGTTTATTCAGCATTTGAAGATCATACGCTTGAAATCGTGCCTGCCCATGAAAGTAAATTAATACCCTAGCTTGCCTGTATTTCTCTAACACAGGTAATAGCAGCCGAGCCATACCAAGACCATCTAAAATGACAACGTCCGGATTAATCTGTTGTATTTTACTCTGCCACTTTCTGCGTAAAAAATAAGAAGCTATTGTTTTTCTCGTTGCTTTCTTACTGCTATAAAAAGATTCAGCAAACTCTAAGTCTTTTTGCTTTGAGGCATCACCCAGTAAAAAAATATTAGCTTGATACTCTGGCTTAACCGCCGCTATAAAGTTGCTGTGCACTAAGTGCACCGACTTAAACGCAGCCTCAGCTGACCACAGACAGTTAAGGATTCGCATCAAGCAATTCCAAGCTGCCACAGCTGTGTGATTTTATTAAAATCATGCTTTACCGCTAGATCTGTAAATTGTCCTAAGCCTTTATTAGTTAGTCTTTGCTCCACTACAAGGCACAAAACTTTAGCTAGCTGCCCTGTATTGCCTAGCTGGAACCTTAGCTCAGGCTCTACAACCACCTCCTTTGCGCCACCACAATCAGTCGCAATCACGGGGACTCCTGCCGCCATAGCTTCTAGCAAGACCATGCCGAAGGGCTCATGGTCTGAAGTTAGAGCAAACAAATCAAAGGCTTTAAAATAACGCCGTCCATTGGCTACTTGCCCTAAAAACCGCACACTATCAGCAACACTCAGATCAGCTGCTAATTGCTTAAGTTGCTGTTCTAAGCGTCCGCTACCCATAATAGCTAGCAAACTGCCGGCAGGCAGATCGGGAAGAGCTTTGGCAAAGCCTTTAATGAGCGTGGCTTGGTCTTTATCGGGATGTAAGCGCCCCACGTTACCGACGATCCAAGCATCCTGCGGTAAATCAAGAAACTGACGCGCTTCTTCGCAGCTCACTTGTTCAGCCTGTACTGCTTCGACATCAATGCGGTTGTACAAGGTCTGAATATGCTCTGGTTTAAACTTAGGTAAACAGGCACGCATATCATCGCGCACAGCATTGGAGACACCAAGCAAGCGTAAACGGTCGCGAAAGTAGTTGGCTAACCATTGCCTGGAGCGACGTTTATAGTCACCAAAGGCGTGGTGCACACCGATCACGGGCAGTTTAGAGCCGAATAAAGCGATATAGATGGGTTTAAAACGGTGGGCGATGCACAAAGTAAAGTTACGACTGGCAAGGATCTTTTTAAAGTCTTTAATTGCCGCCAGCTTAAGACCACGGACTTGCTTACTGCTGTAGTTTAAAAAGATCACTTCATCGGAGGCGCTGCCTTGCGCAACCTCATCATTTGGCGCACCAGTTAGGTACACCGTACAAACTTTGTACGCTGTACCTTTAAATAACACCGCGTACTGCCGCGCACAATCCATAAAAGGCCCGTCATAGCCATGGCTAAACTGCAGAACCCATTGTTCTGCAGTTTTTTGTTGAGGGCTAGACGCTGGCATCAGCCTGACCGTCCTTGACCACCAAAATATCTTCCATAATCAAATACTGCAGATCCGAGCCATAGAACATATCCAAAGCATCTTTCGGCGAACAAACCATGGCTTCGCCGCGGCGGTTCAAAGAAGTATTCAGCGATACACCATTACCTGTGAGTTTTTCCAACTCCAGCATCAAGTCGTACCAGCGTGGGTTGTATTGACGCTCTAAGACTTGTGCACGCGAGGTGCCATCTTCATGCACCACTTCAGGTACGCGTGCTTTCCACTCATCGCTGACTTCAAAGGTGAAGGTCATAAAGGGCGAGGGATGATCGACTTTCAGCATCTGCGCCGCGACCGTGTCGAGCATGGATGGACAGAATGGACGCCAGCGCTCGCGGAACTTGATTTGTGCGTTAATTAAGTCAGCCACTTTTGGAATGCTGGGGCAGCCAATAATCGAGCGACCACCTAAGGCACGCGGACCAAACTCCATGCGGCCTTGGAACCAGGCCACAGGATTGCCATCCACCATAATTTTGGCGATGTGCTCAGGCACATTATCGATTTTTTGCCACTGCGGCTGGCCAGGGTGTTTGGCACAGGCGGCGATCACTTCTTCGTTCGTGTACTCAGGGCCGAGATAGACATGCTCCATCTTCTCCACCGGTACGCCTCGTTTCTGTGAAATATAGGCTGCAGCACCTACTGCCGTACCGGCATCACCCGATGCCGGCTGCACAAACAATTCTTTAACATTATCGCGTGCAATGATTTTTTGATTGAGCTTCACGTTTAGCGCACTACCACCAGCAAAGGCAATGCGGCCGGTTTCCTTGATGATGTCACCCAGATAGTAATCCATCATCTCCAGCGACAGTTTTTCAAACAATGCTTGCACGCTAGCGGCGTAATGAATATACGGATCGTCAGCGATATCACCTTCACGTTTTGGTCCTAGCCACTCAATCAGCTTCGGCGTGAAGTAAAAGCCTTTACCTTTCTCTTTATAACGGCGCAAACCGACCACGTTGACGTATTCTGTGTTAACCACCAGCTCGCCATCCTCAAACTTAGCGAGGCGCGATAAGTCATATATCTCAGGATCACCATAAGGGGCCATACCCATCACTTTGAATTCGCCATCAAGCATTTCAAAGCCTAAAAACTCGGTCATGGCACCGTACAGTCCGCCCAGTGAATCAGGGTCATAAAACTCTTTAATTTTATGAATCTTACCGTTTTCACCGTAACCAAAGAAAGTGGTGGCGTATTCGCCTTTACCGTCAATGCCCATAATGGCGGTTTTTTCTTGGATACCTGAGCACAAGTACGCACTGGCGGCATGGGCTAAATGATGCTCGACCGGTTCAATTTTGATTTTCTTTAAATCAAAGCCCAGTTGCTCTAAGCACCATTGAATTTTCTTGTAGTAGCGCTTGTAACGACGGTTGCCCATTAAGATCGCATCTAAAGCACGATCAGGCGCATACCAATAACGCTTGGCGTAATGCCAGCGCGCTTTCTCTAAAAGGCTGATCGGCGCAAAAGGAATCGCTACTACATCTACATCAGCGGGCGTGATACCAGCCTGCTCTAAACAAAATTTAGCGGACTCATAGGGCATACGATTCTTTGCATGCTTGTCGCGTACTAAGCGCTCTTCCTCAACAGCAGCAATTAACTTGCCATCAATATATAAGGCTGCCGATGGATCATGGCTGAGAGCGCCAGATAAGCCGAGAATAGTCAGTGCCATGGAAATTTTCGCCTCTTAGTCTTCAGAGCAGCTGCTGGGCAACTGCGGTAAACGCTGATCAAGTAATTTGTACAATGGGCTCTGTTGCGGCCAATTGCGTAATAAACGGGAGCGGTCTTTCTGATACGCTCGGGTGAAACGGCGCATACTGTGATGCTGCTGCATGGCATCTAAATCAATTAAATAGCAGCGTTGTTGGTGCCATAAAATATTGTGACCTTTTAAATCGCCGTGGCTGATTTTTTCACGAATAAGCGCATTCAGTAGCTCAACTAACGCGTTGATTTCCGTCTCTGGCACGACGTCGCTAGCTTGATAGCTCGCCAAGCGGGCGATTATATCCTGCTCACCGCAATATTCACTAATTAACCAAGCGCTGCCACGTAAACCACAGCAACGGTTTTCGATAACCGCCAAAGGTTGTGGCGTAGCGATGCCTAAGACGCTCAAACGATGTCCCTCGCGCCAGCTGTACCAAGCACGACTGGGTCGCCAAAAGCGTTTAAGCCAATGCATCACATTTTTAATATTGTAGCGCTTCACCACTAATGAGCGCTGACCCTGCTCAACTCGAGCAACTGTTGCCGCGCCACCAGTTTTATATATATGGCCGCGAGCAATCGCTGCATCAGGTTCTGCCAGCAAGGACTCAAGCTCTGCTTGCGCGTCACGCCAAACCACACGTAAACCAAACATATTAATCTTGGCACTAAAGAGAGTGCATTCGCGTCCAGCTTTATTTAAATAATCTTTAACGCGCCACTGCCGAATGCTTAGAATTTGCTTATGTAGGCTTTCTAAACGTAACGCATGCTCAGCATTGACCAACAAATAATGAATCAACAACTCTTCAAGGTGCGTATCAAAGGCACTGGGTAATTGAGCAAAAAATACCGCCAAGTTAGCAATGACGTTGTCTTGTGCGAGTGGCTTGCCTGCTTGCTCACTTTGCACGCCACCGCCATCGACAACATAGAGCTGCTCGCCCTGCTGTAAAAGATTGTCGAGGTGTAAATCACTTTGCCAAAGGCCGCGTAAATGCATCTGTGCCACTGTGCTCAACGCGCGGCCCAGCACATCGGTTTGTCGCCCACTGAGTGGCAAATCAGCACTGCATTCCTGCCACGCCTCAGCGAGGCTTTGTGCATTCTCGATAAATTCAAACAAGAGATAGGCGCTGCCATCGGCTTGTTGCTGAGCATCTACAACTGCAGCGCTGTTAATCTGTTGCTCAGTAAGCGCTTGTGCGCCAACTAACTCTCGCTGAAACTGACGTGCGGCTTTACTGCCGACGAAGATTTTTACTAATACGCTACGGCCTTGCCAATGCGCTTTGCCGACATAACGCTGCCCAGGTAAAACCCGCAGCCACTGCTCAATCACCAGTGTTTGTGCATTATCTAAGGTTAACCTCAGTGGTAACTGTGGCGTGCGTCCGCTTAATTGCTTGAGCTTCATCAACGCGCCTCCTTGTCACGACGACGCGAATCTAAGTGCTCTAGCCAATCAGCAACATGCTCGGGCTGATCCAAGTAGCGGTGCAAAAACAGTTGCACCTGTTCCCGACCCCAGATAGACCGTGAGCGTCGAAATAGCGGTTCTAGATCTTTAATTCGATCACGTCGAGCGAACAGCAAGCGACGAGTTTTTTCAAGATCAATCAGCTGTGCAGTAAAGCCGGCGTCCTGTTCTTGTAAAAAGATATGTTTAGGATAAAAACAGCCATGCATCTGTCCGGCATGGTGCAAGGTTCGTGCAAGTTGGGCGCAGGCGTGAATAATGCTTTGCTGCTGCAAACTGGAGAGTTGCGGCCACTGCTGTTGCCAATACTCTAAATCCTTCCAGCCGTCTAAGGCATGCGTCATTAAAATCGCACGCTGCTCACCTAAAATCTGGCGCTGGGCAAAGTACGCCGCACGCAATGCCGGAATACCCCGTTGTTGATAGCGCTGTATATTACGCATCTCACGAGCAAAAGTAGGCTCACCAAAGGGCTTTTGTATACTGCGTGTCAGGTGGTTAATTTGGCGCTTTAAATAAAAGGACTGCCCCTCTAACGTCAGCTTCGCCACACTACTCCAGCCGCCCCGCTCTGTGTTGGGCTCATCCACCGGATCAAGCTGTAAATCCCACAGTGCCGCAAAACTATTGAGTTGATGCTGCGCAAGTAGATCAGCAATAGCTGGATCAATAAAGTCGTTCATTCACGCCCCTCAAAAAATCGCACAATTTTGCCGATTTGTTTTTTATCGTAGGCATTGAGCCGAGCACGTTGACAGTACTGCAAGTAAAAGCGCAAACGCTGAGTGTTACTCAGGTGATATTTAGCCACTTTGTCGAGGCAGGCCAAGTCTTTAATAATCCGATAGCGCAGCATTGGCCCCCACCAAAAAGTACCGGCTGGGCAATCAATTAAATACACCTTGGTCTGCTCATCAACCAGTAAGTTACGCCACTTTAAATCATTATGGGTAAATCTATGTGCATGCATCACCCGCGTAGCAGCGGCGACTTGCGCACTGACCTGCTTAACCCAAGCTGGATCTTCGAGTAATGGACTATTCTGATTGGCTAAGTCGGCCAAGTCTCGGCTATTGAGGATTTCGCGGGTAATCATCGCCCCGCGCACAAAAGCCCCCGCCTTACGCTCTAAACCTTGCGCAACGACTTCAGCTGTGGCAATACCCCACTTAGCGAAACGTTTGAGGTTTTGCCATTCGGCTTTGATGCGCGGACGCGCAGCGTAGCGACGCAAACCTTTACCGGCATTACGGTAACGCTTCACATAGTAATCAACGCCCTGACGATTGACACGAATCACTTCAGATAATGGGTCATGGGTGATGCGCTCACCGTTTAAAGCAAAGACCTTTTCTAGGCTGCCAAAATCTGCATGCAGCATTTGATACTCTGCTGCTAACCGCCAACTCGACATTACAACGCATCTCCATAGCGCTCTTTACGCGCATACAGCTTGGCCGCCTTGCTCTCTAACCAAGCCAGCAATACCGCCTCATCATGTAAAATCTCCAGCAGCGGCTGTTGAAAATACTCACGTAAAAAACGTAATTTATCGCGACGGGTTAAACCAATATCCAGTGCGGAAAAATACAACGCGGCTAAGTCTTTATTGCGCCAGCGTTTTGGGGTGTGCTCGCGTGTTTGCGCACGGTGCAAATCAATCACCGACAAACGAAAAGAGTCTGCGCTAACGGGCTGATCAGTGTGCAATAAAAAATGACAGATATAACAATCGCGGTGATTCACACCAGCACGGTGCATACCTCCAACCATCTGCGCGACACGGCTAATCAATGCCCGTTTCAAGCGCGGTTCTGGTGGTTGCGTGCGCCAGTCAAGCGAATAATCTTCCAAGCTGATGGTGGGTGCGAGTTCTTCCGTGATAATAAACGAATGCTGCCGCGCCGGGTTACTGCCGCGCATACCAAAACCTACGGCAGTCATAGTATCAATCTTGTGTTGCTGCAAACGCTCAATGGCTATGAGCTCTTGCTCAGCACCCAAGACTGGCGTTTTGGCGGTCAGCCAGTTTTTAAAGATTTCTGCCCAGCCAATGCCGCGGTGAATTTTAACGAAATAACCACGCCCTGCGACTTCAGTACGCAGTGTGCGTCGTGCTTCCAGTTCGCGGTAAACCTCACCTTGTAATTGCTCAACAGCGACAAACGCATCTTGCCCTGCCCATAGGCTGGCAAAGGGTTCGTCTAGCTTAAGTTTCATGGTAGCTCCGCTAAAATAATATCGGCTGCACGCTCTGGCATCGAATACAGATCAGCCGTTTTGGCATAATGAAGCGCATTTTCCGACCAGCGCGCGCGCAATGTTGGATCGCCTAACACACGACTCAAAACCTGATCCAACTGTTTCTGCTGAAATGGACTCAGCAACACTGCACCACAATCAGCCTCTTCAATGTAATGTGCATAACCACAAATATCTGTGACCAGCACCGGCAAACCTGAAACTAAGGCTTCTAATAACACCGTACCGGTATTTTCATTATAGGCTGGATGCATCAGCAGATCAGCACCCAGCAAAAAACGCGGTATATCACTGCGCCCTTTTAAAATACGCAGCTGTTTTGATACGCCTAAGGTCGCAGCCTGGACCAGAAAGGGTTTAGGATCATCTTGACCAATGACGATCAACTGCGTTCGTTCACGCTGCTGCGTCGGCAAACTGGCCAGCGCTTTTAGCGTGCGTGCCAAGCCTTTAGTTTTAAAACCCGAACCCACCTGCAAGAGTAGATACTGATCATCGCGCAGATTAAACTCAGTACGAAATTCAGCACGAATCTCTTGTGCATTGCTCGGTGCTTGGCGATCTTTAGCTATCCCCGGCGGCAGCAAATGAAAGCGCTCTGCTGGCGTCTGGTAATGCTTTACAAATAACGGCTGCTGCACTTCAGAAATCATTAGAATCTGTGTGGATGACTCAGGTGCAAATACCGCACGCTCATAGCCAGCAAAGTGACGGTAACGATTACTGAATCGGTACAGGGGGTTACGCAGGGTTTGTGCTTTGTCTTCATAGCAGCCATCTGCGGCATAATACACATCAAGACCTGGCATCTTATTAAAGCCGATCACCCGAGCAACCGGCTGCTGCTGCATATCGGCTTGCAACCAGTGATAAAACTTGGTGTTGCGGCGGTGATTGGAGAAAGCTTTAATCGGCCCAATACGCACATCAAAACCTTCTGGAATATCACCCTCCCAAATCAGCGTATAGACACGAATCTGATGACCACGCTGCTGGCACTCTAAGGCGATGCGCATAAAGTCGCGCTGTAAACCACCAAAGGGAAAGTATTTGTACAGAATAAAGGCCAACTGCATCAGTACGCATCCTTAGTCGCCACAGCATGCTCTGCGCTGCCGATGTCTGTCTGTTGCATCGCACTTAACAGCGGCTTCAGTGCTCTCAGCACCTGCTCGGCAGGCAAACTGGCAAAACAATCGACATAGCGATTACCCAGTCCCGCATTAGGGCCTGGTGCGCAAAGATGCACTTGCCCTTGACCGTAAGCGCCGACCAGCCCCGGCAAAGTCGGACCATATAAAGATACGCAGGGCACATCTAAAGCCGCAGCCAAATGACCTAAGCCGGTATCCACCGCCACACAGGCCTGCGCGCCAGCAATCTGTGCGGCCACGCCGGTGAGATTCAAGCGCGGCAAGACCTGCACATGGGTCAAGCCGTCCGCGATAGCATGCGCGCGCGCCTCTTCGGTGGCATTGCCCCAAGGAATGCGTACCGCGATATCCTCTGTAGCCAGTAACTCAGCTAATGCGCGCCACTCGGCTTGCGGCCAATGCTTGCTAGGCCAGGTGGTGCCATGTAAGAACACCACATAAGGCGCATGTTGCTCTGCAATCATTAGACGTTCGCGGTGCAAGCTGTACTGCCCCATACTCAGCGGCAAAGAATAGCCCAACGCTTGGGAAAACAACTGCCGTGTACGCTCCACCGCATGCTGCCCACGTGCCACACTAATCTGCCGATCATAAAACAAACTGGCCAGTGGCTCACGCGCACTTTTACGACTAAAGCCTGCCACAGGTGCTTTAACACCACGCGTCAGCCAAGCACTTTTTAACAACCCTTGTGCATCAATCACCAAATCATATTTTTGCTGATGCACACGCTGTTTAAAATTATACCATTCGCCATTGCGCCAGGTTTGCAGCAAATTTTTACGCCAACGGCGAATCGCGACCGGAATCACTTGATCAACAGCCGGATGCCAGCGTGGGATTTCCGCAAAGCCTTCTTCGACCACCCAGTCAAAACGAATATTGGAATTGGCCCGCATGGCATCCGTGAGTGCAGGCAAGGTATGAATCACATCCCCTAATGAAGAGGTTTTAATTAACAGTACACGCACTAGATAACAGGCTCTTGCAATGAGAGAGGGGTACCCACTAAATCAGTTAACGCATTGATCACCTGTACCGGCTTAAGTAAGCGCAAACAATCATAGTGACCAAAGCGGCAGGTGCGATCAAAACACGGACTGCAGTCAATCCCTGTGCGCACCATAGCAACTTTATCGGCTAAGGGCGGGGTAAACTCCGGTGAGGTCGAGCCGTACACTGCTACCAAGGGCAGATTCAACGCCGCCGCCACATGCATAAGACCTGAGTCATTGGAGACCACCGCCGTGGCACAGGACATTAAATCAATCGCCTGCGCCAAAGAGGTTTCACCGGCAAGGTTATACACTTCTTCACGCAAACCTGGGATCAAAGACTCGCGAATCTCTTCGCCGCCGGGGTGATCATTTTTCGAACCAAAAATCCACACTTGCCAGCCTTCGCGAATTTTTGCTTCAGCCACTTCAGCATAGTGTTGCGCTGGCCAGCGTTTGGCATCACCAAATTCAGCCCCAGGGCACAGCGCCAGCACAGGACGATCACCGACGCTCAGCGCGAAAGTAGCTAAGGCGCGATCACGCTCAGCATGATCAATCTCTAAACGAGGTCTAGGATAAGGTTTGTGCAGCTCAGTACCTGGCGCATAAGCCAGCGCCATAAAGCGCTCGATCATCAGCGGGTAGCGCTGTTTATCTAAGAGTCGCAAATCATTGAGCAAACCATAACGCATCTCGCCTTTCCAGCCGGTGCGCTTAGGGATGCCAGCAAAAAATGGGGTTAATGCTGATTTTAAAGAGTTGGGCAGCAAAATAGCTTGCTGATACTGACCTTTGAGCTGCACACCAATTTTACGCCGCGCCACAATATCTAACACGCCATGCCCCAGCGGAAAGCTGAGCGCTTGGCGAACTTCAGGCATACGTTGCAGAATAGGCCGACTCCAGTCCGGCGCTAGCACATCAATGTTGCAATCAGGGTGCTGCTGCTTCAGACAAATAAAGAGCGTCTGCGCCATCACCATGTCGCCGACCCAACTTGGGCCTATAATCAATATATTCATAATGCAGAGTTTCAAGCATCTAAGTAGGCACGGCAAGTGTCGGCATGAAAAATGCCAACTCTTGCCTATATTTTACTCTTTGCGCACGCGAAACCATGCAGCATAGAGGGCTGGTAAGAATAATAAGGTCAAGACTGTTGCAACGATTAAGCCCCCCATAATCGCCACCGCCATCGGTCCAAAGAACACACTACGAGACAATGGAATCATAGCGAGCACTGCGGCTAAAGCAGTTAACATAATAGGTCTAAAACGTCGCACAGTCGCATCAATCACAGCTTGCCAAGGCGTATGCCCCTGGCCAATATCGGTTTCAATTTGATCAACCAAAATCACTGAGTTGCGCATAATCATACCTGATAACGCAATGGTACCGAGCATCGCGACAAAGCCAAAGGGTTGATTAAACAGTAATAAAAACAAGGTGACGCCAATTAAGCCCAGCGGCGCCGTGAGAAAGACCAAGACTGAGCGTGAAAAGCTGCGCAATTGAATCATTAATAACGACAAGACCACCAGCAAAAATAACGGCATACCAGCAACTACTGAACGCTGCCCGCGCGACGAGTCCTCTACCGTACCGCCCACTTCCAGCAAGTAACCGTCCGGTAATGCATCACGTACAACCTGCAAATGCGGCAAAATCTCCCGTACAACGTCCACCGCTTGATGCTTGCCATAAATATCAGCACGCACTGTGACGTTAGGTAAACGGTTGCGATGCCAAATCACGCCCTCTTCAAAACCGTATTCTAAAGTGGCCACCTGTGACAACGAGACACTCGTGCCATGCTCAGTCGGGATCGCCAAGCTGCCTAAACTGGCCAAATCTTCACGGTCCTCTAGCGTGCCACGCTGCAGAATCTCAATCAGCTCGTTACCTTCACGGAACTGCCCCACGCTCGCGCCAGATAAAGCACCGCGTAAAAACTGTGAAACTCCCGCGGTACTCACGCCCAACGCCCGTGCACGATCTTGGTCAATCTGCAGACGCACCACTTTACTCGGCTCTTCCCAGTCCAAATGCACATTACTCACATGCGGATTGTCACGTACCAGCGCCGCCACTTGCCGTGCCAGTTGGCGAACTTGCGGAATATGCTCACCGGTTATACGAAACTGCACCGGATAACCCACAGGTGGGCCATTTTCCAAACGGGTAATGCGCGCACGAATATCAGGAAACTGCTCTTGCATGGTTTCAATCAGCCAAGCGCGCACCTCTTCACGTTGCTCAAGGTTGTCAGCAATCATCACAATTTGCGCAAAGCTGGTTGCTGGCAATTGTTGATCTAGGGGCAAATAGAAACGTGGCGAACCGGAACCGATATAAGCCACATAACTTTCAATCCCCGGATGTTCTTTAAGTCGTTGTTCTATTTTTTCAACACTGGCTTGCGTGGCTTTTAATGAGGCACCTTCGGCCAGTTTAATATCCAACAATAACTCCAAGCGGTTGGAGTCAGCAAAGAACTGTTTCGGCACAAATTGAAAGGTAAAGATAGAGCCAACAAACAGTAGCACCGTCACCACAATAACGATTGTTCGATGACTGACACACCAGGTAATCACTGCCCGAATACGCCGATAGAGCGGCGTAGCATAAGGATCATGCTCGCCATCTTTGCTGCCATGCTTTGCCGCTTTAAGGCGGGCCAAATCTGGCAATAACTTAGCCCCCAAATAGGGCACAAATACCACCGCCGCAATCCACGAGACAATTAGGGCAATCCCCACCACTTGGAAAATCGAGCGGGTGTACTCGCCCACAGCAGACTGCGCGGTGGCGATGGGTAAAAATCCAGCGGCGGTAATCAGGGTGCCGGTCAGCATCGGAAAAGCAGTACTGGTCCACGCAAAACTGGCTGCTTTAACCCGATCCATGCCCTGCTCCATTTTAATCGCCATCATTTCGACGGCGATAATGGCATCATCCACCATCAAGCCCAGCGCCAACACCAACGCACCTAAAGAGATTTTATGCAAACCAATCCCAAAATAATGCATCACCGCAAAGGTCATAGCCAACACCAGCGGGATAGAAAATGCCACCACCAAGCCGGTACGCAAGCCTAAAGAAAAGAAACACACCAGCAAGACAATCAGCAGAGCTTCAATCAAGACCTGAACAAACTCACCAACACTTTCTTTCACCGCCGCCGGCTGATCAGACACTTTACGTAACTGCATGCCCAACGGTAAGGTCGCCTGCAAGCGTGAAAACTCGCTCTCCAAGGCTTTCCCGAGCACTAAAATATCACCACCATCACGCATCGCCACGGCAATGGCTAACGCATTATCCCCCATAAAACGAACCCGCGGCGCCGCCGGATCATTAAAGCCACGGCGTACTTCAGCAATATCGCCTAAACGAAAGGTACGCTCGCCCACGCGAATCGGAAACTCGCGAATCTCTTGCACGCTATCAAAGCGACCACTGACCCGCAATTGCACTCGGTCGGAGGCAGTTTCAAAAAAACCAGTAGCTGAGACGCTATTTTGTTCTGCTAGTGCGTGCTGCACAGCCTGCAGCGGCAAGCCTAAACTGGCCAAGCGCGTATTGGATAACTCAACCCATATTTTCTCATCTTGCAAGCCTAAAATATCGACCTTACCGACATCTTGCACGCGCTGTAATTGCAACTGCACGCGGTCGGCATAATCTTTTAATACCGCGTAATCAAAGCCTTCGCCAGTCAAGGCATAAATATTGCCAAAAGTGGTGCCAAACTCATCATTAAAAAAGGGTCCTTGCACACCTGGCGGCAAGGTGTGTTGGATATCGCTGATTTTTTTCCGAATCTGATACCACAACTCAGGAACTTGCTTAGCGTTCAGCGTATCGCGCGCGACAAAGGTCACCTGTGACTCACCCGGCCTAGAAAAGGAAATAACCTTGTCAAACTCACCGGTTTCCATCAGTTTCTTTTCGATACGCTCAGTGACCTGCTGCGCCATCTCTTCAGCTGTCGCACCCGGCCAGATGGTATTGATCACCATAGCTTTAAAGGTAAAAGGAGGATCTTCACTCTGGCCTAAGGAGCTGTAGGACATGCTGCCAATCAGCGCCAGCAAGATCATACTAAATAAAACTAAGGGGCGGTTATTGAGGGCCCATGCAGAAAGATTAAAGCGCATCGATCTTACTCCTTAGCGCTTAATGGCACAGGTTGATTGGCTCGATCCACTGGACGCACGGCTTGCCCTTCTTGCAAAAGATGCACACCGGCAAGGACAATCCATTCATCACCCTGCAAACCTTGCAGAATAGGCACCTGTGTTTGCCCAAACGGGCCCAGCTCTACATTGCGCCGCTGGACGTTTGAGTGACGGGGATCAACCACCCAGACATAGGCCTGCTCCGCCTCAGCCGTCACCGCCGACAAGGGGACCGAGAACTGCGCCTCGCTACCGGAACGCATATAAACCTTAGCGCTTTGCCCTAACTCAGCCGCAATAGTGGCGGTACGAAAAGCCACCCGTGCAGCATAGGTACGCGAACGCGAATCCGCCGCAGGAGCAATCTCACGAATTTCACCGGCAAAGCGTCGATCAGGCTGTGACCACAAGGACACTTCAACTGACTGCCCCACTTTAAAACGCTCAATGGCCTGTTCCGGCAAATTAATCGCCACCTCGCGCTCACCATCCACGGCCAGTACAAAGACAGTTTGTCCTGCTGCCACCACCTGCCCTGCTTCCACTTTAGCTTGGGCAATCACCCCATAATAAGGTGCGCGTAACTGGGTGTAATTGGCTTGATTTTTTGCTGTTTCTAACTCAGCCTGGGCTTGGCGTAGACGCGCCTCACCGGCTTTAAATTGATTTTGCGCATTATCGTAATGCGAACGACTGAGCAGCTGGCGATCCAATAGGGTTTTATAGCGCTCAAGCTCTGCTCGAACCAACTGCAGATTGGCTTGCGCGGCCGACACTTGCGCCTGCATCGCATCCAAGTGCAAGTGCACATCTTCAGGATCTAACTGAGCAAGGACTTGATCGGTACTGACTTGTGCGCCCACATCCACTAAGCGCTTAATCACTTTACCGCCTAAGCGAAAGGCCAGCTCCGGCTCTAAACGTGCACGCACTTCACCGGGAAAGGTCAACGTCAGATCCTTAGAGACCTGTGGTTTAACCACCATCACCGGACGCGTACTGCTGAGCACAGGCTCTTCACCACCGCAGGCACTAAGCGTAGCCAAGGACACATAAACAAATAGATAAACAATGCGATGCAACATAGTACCTGGACCTTTAAATGCAGCAGTTGGAATACATGACTGGAGAAGTATAGTAAAATACTACACTCATCAGTTCACTATTTATTTGTTATGTATAAACAAACGCCCAAAGCAGGCCCCGGTCGGCCGAAAAATCTAAACAAACGCGCAGCCATTCTTGATGCTGCGCAAGTGTTATTTCTACGTCAGGGCTATGAAGGCAGCAGCATGGACGCAATCGCACTCGAAGCAAATGTATCTAAACTCACGGTTTATAATCATTTTACCGATAAAGAACGCTTGTTTTGTGCCGCCATCGAAGCCAAATGTACAACCCAGCTGAGTCAATTATTTGCCAGCCCTACCGACAGCGCACCTGATAATCTGCGCGAGTGTTTATTAGCTATTGCCCATAGTTTTCAAGCCTTAGTCGACAGCCCCGAGTCACTTGCCATGCACCGTTTAATTATTAGCCATGCCCTGAGCAATCCAGCCCTATCGCATTTATTTTACGAAGCAACTGCGCTGCCTCTTATCCATAAGATGGAGCAACTGCTGACGGCCATCCATAACGCCAAACAACTTGAGATTACACAACCTAAACACGCAGCAGAACACTTTTTCAGTTTGCTCAAAGGCTCACGTAATTTACAGTTGCTCGTTGGTTATCAAACTGCCACCGTCAGCGCCAATGTGCATCAGCATATCGAGGATGTTGTTGATTTATTTATTAAGGCCTATCAGCCCAACTGATACAGTTCGAACACAAACCGCCTCACTACAACTCACAGCACTACAATCAACCGCGCCAAAGGGTTCTTTTTCAACCGCAACCCCTTACAATAGGACATTGTATCTTTTGATAACTGGGTATATCGCATGTCTGATCACGCTCTACTGCTCTCCAATCTTGGTTCACCACGCTCAACCTCAGTGAGCCATGTGCGCAGCTACTTGAATCAGTTTTTAATGGATCCCTATGTGATCGATATCCCTTGGCCACTGCGTCGCTTATTGGTCGGCTTAATTTTGCTCAATCGCCCGGCTAAATCCGCTGAAGCCTACGCCTCGATTTGGTGGCCTGAAGGCTCACCCTTAGTCGTAATCAGTGAACGCTTAACCGATGCCGTACGCCCGCTATGGCCCCATGGTCCTGTAACTCTGGCCATGCGTTATGGTGAGCCATCGATCAGCACGCGCTTAATAGAGCTGGCCAAGCAAGGCGTAAAGACCGTCACTTTCGCCCCGCTCTACCCCCAGTTTGCCGACAGCACTACCACCACCGCGCTCAAAGAAGCCGAGCAATGCATTAAAAAGCATCACTTAGCGCTAAAGCTGAATATCGTGCAGCCTTTTTATGCTGATCCGCTGTATATCAAGGCGCTGGCAAAAAGCGCTGAAGCAGAATTGCAAAAAGACTTTGATCATTTGTTATTAAGCTTCCATGGCCTGCCTGAAAGCCATCTAAAAAAACTCGACCCTACGGGCTCACATTGCTTAAGCGATAAATCCTGCTGCGCAACCGCCAGCCAAGCAGTATTGAATACCTGCTACCGCGCACAATGCATGCGCAGCGCTGAACTATTCGCTAAAGAAGCCGGTTTGCGTCCTGAACAATGGTCAGTGGCCTTTCAGTCACGCTTGGGTCGTAACAAATGGATCGAACCCTACACCGATGCCACCCTGCAAGCACTGGCGGCACGTGGCGTTAAAAAACTGCTGGTAATGTCGCCGGCATTTGTTGCAGATTGTATCGAAACTCTGGAAGAACTGGGCATCGAAGGCCGTGAAGAGTTTATCGCCGCAGGCGGTGAAGAACTGGTCTTGATTCCCTGCTTAAATGCCCAAGATCACTGGGCGCAAGCACTGACGCAGATCTGCCAGCACGCAGCCGTGTAAGCTCTAAATAAACATAGAGCAGCCAAGAAGGTCGCTATTTCTTAGCGACCTTTATTTAGTAAATAAATAGTCGACCTTTTTAGCTCTTCCAGCTTTGCATTTACAGCGCTATCCTAGGCACCTCATTTGTTAAGTAGGCACCTTTTAAGACCTTGAACACATCAACTGATATTCATCGTTTTACCCTCGATTCTTTTGAAGCTGCACGCTTTGCAAATTTGTGCGGCCAATACGACGAGCATTTACGTTTAATCGAACAACGATTAGATATCACCATTCGCAATCGCGGCGAACAGTTTGAACTGCTTGGCCCTCGCGAACAGGCCCGTGCGGCTGAACAACTGCTGCGTCGTCTGTATCGAGAGACCAAACACTCTGATCTAACGCCAGAGACTGTGCATCTCTTTTTACAAGAGTCGAGCATGCAAGAGCTGTCCAGCCCTTCTGCAGCACAAAGTAGTGCGCTGAGTTTGCGCACGCGTAAAGGCGCGATTCGCCCGCGCGGTGAAAATCAGCAAAACTATGTGAAGTCGATCTTAGCCCACGATATCAATTTCGGTGTTGGTCCAGCAGGAACAGGTAAAACCTTTCTCGCCGTGGCTTGCGCCGTGGATGCGCTTGAGCGTGAGCTGGTGCAGCGTATTTTATTGGTGCGTCCAGCCGTAGAAGCTGGGGAGAAACTGGGCTTTTTACCCGGCGACTTAGCACAAAAAATCGATCCTTATTTACGCCCTTTATATGACGCCCTCTACGAGATGCTCGGTTTTGAGCACGTCACACGTCTAATTGAAAAACAGGTGATTGAAGTCGCACCTTTGGCCTATATGCGTGGGCGTACGCTAAGCAATAGCTTTATTATCTTGGATGAAAGCCAAAACACTACAACTGAACAGATGAAAATGTTTTTGACCCGTATCGGATTCGGCTCCACTGCAGTGATTACCGGTGATATCACCCAAATTGATTTACCTCGCGGCACCGCCTCGGGACTGATCCACGTCACTAAAGTTTTACAGGATGTGCCAGGCATTGGCTTCACCTTTTTCAAATCCAGTGATGTCGTACGTCACCCACTGGTGCAACGCATCGTTGAGGCTTATGAAAGTTATGACTCAGCGGCACCCGCAGCCCCTGCTAGAGACCTACGGCCTTGATTGAGCTTGATCTACAAATTGCCAGTTCCGCCAACCAACTGCCCAGCCATGCTGAGTTTTTAGCTTGGTGCAGCTTAGCCTTACGCCAACGCAGCAACCCCTCGGAGCTGACTATCCGCTTGGTTGACGTTGAAGAAGGCCTAGAGCTTAATTCAACCTGGCGCGGCAAAGACTACCCCACCAATGTGTTGTCCTTTCCAGCAGATATTCCAGATGGCTTACTGGATATTCCGCTGCTGGGTGACTTAGTGATTTGCGTCCCCGTGGTGGTAGCAGAAGCCGCAGAGCAACATAAAACACTGAGCGCACACTGGGCGCATTTGGTCATCCATGGTTGCTTGCACTTACTCGGTTATGATCATATCGATGATGCCGAAGCTGAAGAAATGGAAAATCTAGAACGCCAGTTACTGGCTGAAATCGGCCACCCTGACCCTTATCGCGATAATCAATATACGGATTTAATACCATCATGAGTGAAGATAGTTCTAGTAGCGGGCATAAGTCATGGTTAGAAAAAATAACCCACGCTTTTGCCCAGGAACCTAAAACACGCCAAGAGTTGCTCGAACTGCTGCGCGAAGCAAACCGCAATAAGCTGCTCGATAATGATGCGCTCGCCATTGTTGAAGGCGCGATTCAAATCGCCGACTTACAAGTGCGTGACATTATGATTCCGCGCTCGCAAATGATGAGTATTAAAGCCTGTCAATCACCCGAAGAATTTTTGCCCGCCATTATTGATGCGGCACATTCACGCTATCCGGTCATCGGCGAAAACAACGATGAAGTGCTGGGCATTCTCCTGGCTAAAGATTTATTGCCGCTGATTCTAAAAAAACAAGACAGTTTTGATTTACGCAGCCTATTGCGTCCTTGTAACTTTGTCCCTGAATCTAAGCGTTTAAATGTTTTGCTTAAAGAGTTTCGCGCCAACCATAATCATATGGCAGTGGTGATTGATGAGTACGGCGGCGTTGCCGGTTTAGTCACCATTGAAGATGTGCTTGAGCAAATTGTCGGCGATATTGAAGACGAACATGATGTTGAAGAAGACAGCTACATCCGTACCCTGCCCACCGGTGATTACATCGTTAAAGCACTGACGCCTATGGATGATTTTAATGATTTCTTTAATAGCGGCTTCTCTGAAGATGAGTTTGATACCATTGGCGGTGTAGTGATGAGTGCTTTTGGCCATCTACCCAAGCGTAATGAAACCGTTGAAATAGACCGTATGCGCTTTCGTGTACTCAATGCCGATAGCCGCCGCTTACATTTGTTGCGCATCACACCTTTAGATAAAAAACCCAAGCACACTGGCTAATCACCACGCTTAAGTCAGCATGCTGCCAAGCGGTGCTGACTCACCTTAGGAATACACACGATGCAATGCCTGACTCGCAGCGGTTGGATCGGCAATGGCCTGAGTCTTATTGCCGGCGCTTTGATCACCTTAACTTTAGCGCCATTTGATCTGTGGCCACTGACGTTCATCTCTTGCATTGTTTTATATCTCAGTTTAAGTGAACTGAGCCCACGCCAGGCGGCATGGCGCGCGTGGTACTTTGGCTTTGGCCTATTTGCCAGCGGCACCAGTTGGGTGTATGTCAGCATTCATGACTACGGCGCCGCTTCAGCTCCTCTAGCCTTATTTCTCACCCTACTCTTTGTCGCTGGCTTAGCCCTGCTGTTAGCCTTATTTGGCTGGCTCTGGGCACGTTTTTTACGCCAAAGTGACCACTCCCTCAGCAATGCCCTAGCCTTTGCCGCCTTGTGGGTGGCGATTGAAGCCTTTCGTGGCTGGTTTTTAACCGGTTTTCCTTGGCTGTATATAGGTTATAGCCAATTACATGGTCCACTAGCAGGACTGGCACCCTTGGGTGGCGTTTGGCTGATTTCATTTGTGTTAGCACTCAGCAGCGCCTTGCTAGTCACACTATGGAAACACACACAATGGCCGTCACGTCTTGGCGCAGGACTACTCTTGATCGTCATCTGGGGTTTAGGCTTGGCCCTACAATCTTATCAATGGACCCAGCCCTCTGGCGCACCATTGAGCGTCACCGCGATCCAAGGCAATATCGAGCAAAATCTTAAGTGGGACCCGGCACAAATTGAAGCGCAACTGTTGCTTTATCAGTCACTGACCTTAAATGCTGCGCCCAGTGACTTGGTAATCTGGCCAGAAACTGCTGTACCTGTGTTAAAAGAACAGGCACAAGGCTATCTCAATAGCATGGATCGCCTGATGCAACAGCGCGACTCGGCCCTGATTACCGGCCTACCGCTGCGCCAACTGGATAGCTACGACCAGTTACGCTACTACAACGCAATTACCACGCTCGGCGATAGCCAAGGCGAATACCTGAAACAAAAGCTCGTGCCCTTTGGTGAGTATGTCCCGCTACAAGATCTGCTGCGTGGAGTCATTGCCTTCTTTGATCTACCTATGTCAGATTTTGCCCGTGGCCCCAGCCAGCAAGCGCCGCTGAATGCCAAGGGCTACAAGATTGCGCCTTATATCTGCTATGAAGTGGTCTACCCAGAGTTTGCCGCAGAACTGGCCGCGCAAAGCGATATTTTATTGACCATCAGTAATGACACTTGGTTTGGCACCTCCATAGGCCCGATGCAGCACTTGCAAATGGCACAAATGCGCGCCTTAGAAGCTGGGCGCTGGATGATTCGTGCCACTAACAATGGTGTCAGCGCATTGATTGATCCACATGGCGTCATCAACGCAACCGTACCGCAGTTTCAGCAAGCAGTACTGCGCGGTTCAGTGGTACCGATGCAAGGCTTAACACCCTATTTACGCTGGCAGTCGTGGCCATTAATTCTGCTTTGCGCTCTGTGCTTGCCCCCCGCGCTGTTACAGCGCAAGCGTCAGGCTCAAGGTGTCTGAAACCAACTGGGCAGATGCCGTGCGCTAATACCCAGAAACACAGCACGCAGTAGCATAAAAAACAAGAAAGCAATCCACAGGCCATGATTACCCAGTCCTTGCAACAACCAAGCGATGGGCGCGCACAGGATCACAGCCAACAGCATGGAGTTGCGCATTTCTCTAGCGCGCGTAGCGCCAATAAACAAACCATCCAAGACATAACTCCAGACTGTAATCAACGGCAAAAGCGCTAGATAAATCAGATAGTCAGAAGCCGTTTGTTGCACACTGACAATATTGGTTTGTAAAGCAATAAATAGATCACCAAACAACCAAAATAGCAGCGCAAAGACACTGCTGGCCAATAATGAATAAAGACTGACTAAACACAACGCACGCTGCAAAGAAAGCGGATTTTGCTGGCCTAAAGCATGCCCTGTCAGAGCTTCTAAAGCATGCGCCAAACCATCCAAAGCATAAGCACAGAGCAACAAGCCATTTAGCAATAACGCATTAGCCGCAACCGTGCTGTCGCCTAAACGTGCCCCTTGAAAAGTCACCATAAAAAACACGCCCTGCAAGGCCAAACTGCGCAGCAAAATGTCACGGTTCACCGCAAGCAGCGGTCGCCAACTGCTCCAGCGCAGCACATGCTGGGAAAAGTTTAGCAGCGGCCCTTTATCAACATAACGCCACGCCAACACAAGCCCCAGCACTGCCCCAGACCACTCAGCAATCACCGAAGCACGCGCGGCTCCAGCAACACCCCATTGCAGCCCGAAAACAAAATAGATATCTAAAGCAATATTGACCATATTACACAGCAGCAACATCCATAATGCCGCTCGCGCATTTTGTATACCCAACAGCCATCCGACTAACACATGCATCATTAGAGCCGCGGGCAGGCCATACATACGAATCAAAACATACTGCTGAGCCAATGCCTGCAAATCGCCCGAGGTATCCATCCAGGCTAAAACATGTGGCAATAAGGGTAAGGCAATCGCCAGGCACAGCAGGGTTAAAACCAGCACCAGCAATAAACTTTGTAATAAAATATAGCGCAGCGCGTGCTGATCATTACGCCCTGCGGCTTGTGCGGCAAAGCCTGTGCTACCCATACGTAAAAAGCCACAGGTCCACACCAATACGGTGTACAGGCTACCGCCCACAGCTACAGCACCCAATTGATAGGCATGTGGCAAACGCCCAACCACGGCACTGTCGACCAAGGCCACTAAAGGCACTGATAAATTACTCAGGATCATCGGAATCGCAAGAGCAAACAAGCGCTGACGCGTTCCCGCATGCTGCCACGCATCAAGCACTATAGCGCACAAATCTCGCATCACTGAAAGCACCTTATCTATGCCGCGCGCATCAATACAGTGCTTGGTATAAGCGGCGACGATAAGCCGTCACCAATGGGTGCTCAGTGCCCAGCAGTTCAAACACTTGCAGTAAAGTTTTATGCGCTATACCGTCAGCAAAGCTACGATTACGAATAAACAGTTGCAATAAACCCTCTAACGCCGGCTGGTAGTTTTGTCGTGCCAGCTGCTGAATACTAAGCTGTAACACCGCCTCATCGTCATGCGCATCTTTAGCTAAGCGACTTTTCAAGTCAGCCATATCAGGTAGTTCTGCAGCAAGCCTCAAAAAAGTTAACTGAGCACGCACAGCAGCAACCGCATGTTTTTGCGCTTCATCCATGACCGAGTTTAGCACCGCTTCTGCATCGGCTAGGGCACCACGCTCGGCCAAGCAACGGGCGAACAAAATAAGCGCCGCAGGCTGTTGATCATCACCTGACAACAACGCTTTAAGCACAGCTTCCGCTTGAGCAAATTCTCCGCTATCAAATAGGTTTTGCGCGGTCTGTAGCGGATCTGCTGCTACTGCTGCAGGCTCCGGTAGATACTTGGCCAGTAAAGCTCGAATATCTGCTTCGCTTTGTGCACCAGTAAAACCATCCACCGGTTTACCGTCTTTAAACAGTACGACCGTCGGTAAACTTTGCACGCCTAAACGGGCAACAATATCCTGCTCCACGTCACAATCAACTTTAGCCAACAACAACTCACCCTTATAACTGGCGGTGATTTTTTCCAATAAAGGCATCAGTACTTTACATGGCGCACACCACTGCGCCCAGAAATCGACCAACACAGGTTGTTGCAATGAGTTCTGTACAACCATCTGTTCAAACTGTTCAACACCTGCCACATCAAATACAACAGTATTCTCAGTCACGTTATGTCCTTTCTAAAAGAAAATAGTTTCGAATTGAAAATGCTATTCACGGCGCACAGCACGATACACTTTAAAGCCATTACGCTCAGCTAATACTGTACATGGCCCCAAATGCTGCTCAATCAAGGGGGGATACTTTAAAAAACTATTGGCAACAATGCGCAACTCGCCACCAGGCTGCAGATGCTCAGCTGCCTCACGCAATAAGGTTTCAGTGGTCTCATACTGAGTATGCACCCCCTGATGAAATGGCGGATTACTAATAATAGCCGCGAGCTGTTTGGGCGCAGCGTGAATACCATCACCCGCAATAGTCAGCGCTGTAAGCTGATTGGCAGCTAAAGTCAGCTGACTGCTGCGCACGGCAAAGGCATCAACATCCAGCAAGCTAACCTCTGCATTAGGGTAACGCTTTTTCAAAAACGAACCAACTACGCCAGCACCACAACCAAAATCGAGGTAATGCCCAGCAGGCAAGTCCTCTAAGCACTCTAAGAGCAATTGAGTCCCTAGATCAAGGCGCCCATGGCTAAAGACACCAGGCAAGCTGTGCACCTCGAGTGCCTGCCCTTCTGACTCAACGACAAAGACTTTTCTTGCTGCATCTAAGTCAGGTACTTGGGGCTTGCTCGTCACGTCACACTGCCAAAGCTGACAATGACGCGCACTATCAATTTTACGGGTGCGACCTAATGTGGCTAACTGCTTAGCGGCGCGTTCTGCACCTGCTCGCTTTTCACCCACAAGAAACAAAGAACCACTGGGTATTTTTGCAGCAAGCTCCTGTAATAAATACTCAGTCAGCTCGCGTGATTTAGGTAAGAATAAAACAGCGGCACTGTACTCAACCGAAGGCAATTGAGTTGAGTACACACAGCGCTCAGCAAAACGCTGAGTTAATTCAGCATATTCACCCGCATGCCAACTCCAGCCTTGCCCATCCGGCAACTGATCTAGTAATTGATCCGCTGGCAAGCCGGCTAATACAAGCTTGCCAGTAAATAACTCAATATTGCGCAACAGCACCTGACTTCTTGGATCCATAGCTACATACCTTAAAATATAAAGGCATTTTAGCAGCAAAGTGCTAGGTTATGCAGATGAGCAACAGGCTTTAATCTGCAAGCAGTTTAGCGTGGTTATGAGCTATATGAATCGCTCTGGAGCCTCAACTGGCGAATGCCCTTTATGCCACTACATATAGCCTCAATTCTGTAAGTCTCAGGCCAACCTAGCAACACTTATAGAACAACCACAGCAATCGCTCTCCTACATAAGCTTAGCCCTGCTCGTACAGATTGGTGTTGCGCATGCTTGAAGCAGATTAT
>Ga0265295_1002517_pt1 | contig 28835 bp, 24 predicted proteins | sample Munlansysbiofilm_FD_192503 | JGI IMG/M metagenome (GOLD analysis project Ga0265295, IMG submission 192503) | Leachate microbial communities from a municipal landfill in Southern Ontario, Canada - Methane capture system biofilm | ecosystem: Engineered > Solid waste > Landfill > Unclassified ... | reverse complement strand
AACGCGCACCTGGGGTGGATTGGTTGGAATTTCGGGCAATGCCGGCCTGGTTGATGGAGGCTATATCTCGGTGCCGCGCTTCGGGATTTTTGATGAAAACGAAGAGTGGATCATCGAAGGGATAGGAGTTTATCCTGATATTGAAGTCGTTGACAGGCCCGAGGATCTTGCCACAGGCAAAGACCCCAATATTGAAAAAGCAGTTGAGTTTTTGCTTAAAGCGCTGAAAGAAAATCCGGTGAAAAAAATAAACTCACCTACGCCACCTGATCGCAGCAAATGGATTGAAAAAGAAATTAAATAATATGGTTTGTGTTGGAAGTCGGGGCACGACTTTTTGTCGTTGCCGGATAGTCGCGGCCTGACTTGCGTTAACCAGTCGCACCCTGACTGACAAAAAACGCCCTGTTTCTCAATGGAAGCAGGGCGTTTTTTTTGTTTACGAGTTAACGAGTTTCCTTTCAATAAACACCTTAGAAGTAGTCTATGCCGCATCTCAATCTTTGAATCTTTGAATCAGGAATCTTTGAATTTTTGAATCAGGAATCTTTGAATCTAATAAAGTTTCATTTCCAAAGCTTTACGACTGTCCATCTTCTCAATAAACACCTTAGAAGTAGCCTATGCCTCATCTCAATCTTTGAATTTTTGAATCAGGAATCTTTGAATCTAATAAAGTTTCATTTCCAAAGCTTTACGACTGTCCATCTTCTCAATAAACACCTTAGAAGTAGCCTATGCCTCATCTCAATCTTTGAATTTTTGAATCAGGAATCTTTGAATCTAATAAAGTTTCAATTCCAAAGCTTTACGCCTGTCCATCTTCTCAGTAAACACCTTAGAAGTAGCCCATGCCGCATCTCAATCTTTGAATTTTTGAATCAGGAATTTTTGAATTTTTGAATCTTCGAATCAGGAATCTTTGAATCTAATAAAGTTTCAATTCGTTAAGTAAGAATGTTGGTGGCTTACAATGTATGAGGTATTGAAAGGAATATCATTGATGGCCTGTTCTTCCGGCATTTCAAAGCGAATTTGCATGGCCGAATCTGCAAGATATTGCAAAGCGATTTTTTCGGTATCAAACGGAATATCTTCAATGATTGATTCGGCTGAAGGGATAAAAGATGCCGTAATAGCTTGCTCATATCTTACCGAATCGAAAATTTGTTTGGTATCAAATGGAATGTCATTGATATAGGACTCATCTGTCAGGCGATAATCAGCGGCGAAAATTTGTGCTGAACTGACTAAGAAAAGAATAACTGCGGTTAAAAATTGAGTTGATTTCATGGTGTATATTTTTTTTGAGTTTTAGTGTTAAAGTTTGGTTGCTTGAGTGCTAATGATGTGCCAAAAATTATAATACGCAAGAAATGAGGTTATTAACCTTGTGTTTTCCTTGTTTTCAACGATAACTTCTTGTGTTCAAAGCGAACAGTTTTGTACGGGAGTGTACAATTAAGCACTCCTGATCTATCGTTATCTATAATTGTCGAGTAAACAAGTTTCCCGCAGATAACAAGTAATAACACGAAAGAAGAATACGCGGGATTCGTGGGAGAAAAAAATCACAATTGTCAAGGCCGTGACTCGTAAACCCAAAAGCTTTCGAGGGCTATTACACAGAGTTTCGCAAAGAAAGCACATGCGTACGGGACACAAAATAAATTCGTTTGAAAATGGGAATTTAAAACATTAACGCAATCAATACAAGGCATTTATATTGATACCAAACAAAAATTCTACTACCCATTCATTCTTGTCGAAAGCCCTGCTGATCCTGCCACCCAAGATAACTGGCGCGGGAAGATTGAAGAAATACCAGTCGGAATAGAGCTCTGCTCCGGCGCTGCTTAGGTTGGCGGAGTAGCGGCTGCTTTCACCAATAAAATGATCTGCAAAAAAGCCGCCCCGAAGCCGTTGCAAGTAGAAAAAGCTGGGTAAATTAATGTCCGGATAAACGATTGGGAAAACGTAATCTATCTTAAAGGAGCTCTTTTGGTCGAAAAACAAATTGTTGTAGCCGCGAGCCACCGAAACCAAATTCCCAAAACTATAAAACCCGCTGTTTTCCTGTTGATAGGCAGCATACAGCTTGATGCCGTGGTGTTTGAATAAGCCCGGGAAATAAAGATTAGCCCCTGCAAAAAACTGTTCGGAGACTTCATTATCCAGCGGACTATGCCGAAAAACCACTTGTAGGTTTTGTCCGAAACGCGGATAGATATCACGTTTGGAAAGCCGCAATTGCTGATAGGCAAATACATCGTAGGAAAAAGCCGTTGTGTTGTTTTCTCTGAAATTAACACCAACATCAGGATCCATTGTGCGTTTTAAATAGCGTACAGAAACGCCGGGTTGCAAACCTCTCAACCATTTGTCACGGGTAAAATTTAATGGCAGTTGCGCACTAAAATTCCAGTCGATTTCTTTCCATTTCAGCTTGTACAAAGTGGTGTCGATCACGGTTTCATCGCGACGCAGGCCGGTGCTGAAACCTGCGTTAAGTATTGGATAAAAGCCTCTGTATTGCAGGTTAACACTGGTTTTCCCGACTTGTTCGTTCAGATCGTAGGCATAGCCAAGTTCAGTAACCATTGTGCTTAGGCTGTTTTGCGAAAATAAACTTACGCCCGGTTTCAGGCTGATATTATCGACATCAATAAAAGCCGGCGACCAACTGTGAAAATTAAACAGATGCGCCAGTTTGCTGTATTTTTCTTCGGGATAAAGGCTGTCGCTGGTCTGTAGCGTGTCTATTACCAGGCTACCTATTTGCATCAGCTCGTCAGCTAATGGAAAATTTGTTGGAAGCTTAGTACCAACAGTTTCATTCAGAAAATCTTGCGCTTCGGCAGCCACCAACCGAAAACCATCGGCGGTATAATCTGCGAAAACCAGCTTCTGTTGCTGTGCGTCAAAAACGGCATCTGTGGCGCCAAAAGGCGCAGAAATCAGCTTTGTTGTTGTCCTGCTTTTTAGGTTTAAGGCATAAATTTGACTGACTTCGTCCTGCGAAGCACTGAAAATTACCTGATCTTCAGTAACATCCGACAACTGGATATCTGTGAAGCTAAAAGGACTAAGCTGCTCCCAACTGTTTAATTTGGTGTCGAAGAGAAACAAAGCTTTGCCTTCGTTTCCGGTCATCACCACCGCGACCTGGCGGCTGTTGGGATGCCATTTTGGAGTTGCCGGGAAATAGTTTTCAAGCGCAGACTTTATTAAAATATCGCCGTTTTTAGCATCTAAAACCACAACGAAATGCGCACCTTCTTCTGTACTGTTTACACAGACGATTTGTTTATTGTTTGCACTTATATCCGGCGCAAAATAGCGGCTTTTGAAGGTCAACTGCCGGATAGATTTTTGACCAAGTGCAGCTACTTTTATCACGGCATAACTTTGGTTTGTCCAGCGCAAATCAGGTTGCAACTCGCTCCAAACCAATAAGCTGTCGGTTGCTGAAAGCGAGTAAGGAAAAATCGCGCCTGGCGTATAAAGTACTTTTTCGTTTTCCTTATTTACCAATACCAAGGCGCTCACTTCATTGATGGCGGTACGCAAGGCGATAAAGCTTTCGTTAGCAATTTTTTGGGGAAAACGGTAACTGGTATAAGCTTTTTTCGTCGGGCTAAGTTGTTCAATTGGAGTGTAATAGCTCGTGTCGTAAGTGGTTTTCCAGTTTTCGTACAAATCGTACATTGTTTCCTTATAAAGCTTGTTTTTACCTATTCCGGTAATTTGTTTTATGCCGAGGCTGAACGGCACGAAAGTATAAGGTTTACGGGCTGTTTGGCGTAGCGCATTTTCCCAGAGAAGCGGGCCGTATTTTACTTTGTTGTGTGCCACGAGGTAATATCCCAGCTCGTAAATGTTTGGCGTATAATCTTTATAGGAGCCAAAATAAGCTTTGTCGTAAACGTAATATCCTTTTTGCAGCAGTTGTGCCCGCATCTTTGATAGGAAAATCCCATCGCGGCCACGGCCTGAAAAGCTTAGCATGGTTTCGTTGGTCACGGCATCGCCTTCCATAAACCACATTGGAATAAAAGCGCCCAGCAATCCCGCCGATGCCTGTTGGCCTAAAACAATATTCAGCGCATGACCAAAACCCTGATTTAGCTTGCTGATTTGTGCCACATGCCGCAACTCATGCACTGCCAGTTGCTTAAACCAATCCTGCGCATAGCCATCCTGTGCGGGCGTGGTGTAAAAATCTAAACGGCGCGGTGCCCAAGCCACTGAGGCATTGGAAATTACGGACTGGTTGTGTAAAATCAAATCGGACCTGAGCGCCGGACTGGCGATATCCAATCGGCTGGCCTGATAAGTTTGATCGAGCAAGCGGGCTAATTTTTGTGCCTGCGAAGCCGATTCTTGCGGATAAATAATCCTGAAATAGCTGGTGTTAATTTGTTTCCAGCGCAGGCTGGCCGGATCTTCTCCACTAAGATAATATTGAGCCGAAAGCCAAAGCGGCAACAAGAAAAGTAAAAATAAGACTTGGTGTTTACGGCTCATAAAGGGTGTGTAGCGCTTGACTGAAGCAACAAAAATAGTATTATTTCTGATGGTAAAAAGCGATCAGACATAAGTCAAAAAAATACGTAACTGCTATATACAGTTAAAAAACTGCCAGGGTTGGCCAGGTGGTGGTGGAGCTGTAACCGTAATTTCTTCTTTGCTTATAGGGTGCGTAAAAGTTACTTTCCAGGCATGCAAACTTATTGATCCATCGGGATTTGAGCGGTTGAAGCCATATTTTAAATCGCCTTTTATCGGGCAGCCGATGGCGGCAAGTTGGGCTCTAATCTGATGATGACGTCCGGTGTGTAAAATCACTTCCAAGAGAAAATATTGATCTGATTTTTCGAGCTGCCGGTAGCTCAGCCGGGCTTCTTTGGCATTTTTTGTGCTGGCTTTTACAACGTAAGACTTGTTTTGTTTTTCGTTTTTTGCCAGAAAATGTGTCAGGCTGTCAGCTGTTTTTGGTGGCATATTTTTTACGGCAGCGATATAAACTTTTTGCCAGTCGTGATTTTTGAGCTGGACGGTTAGTCGACTCAGTGCTTTGCTGGTTTTGGCCAGCAGCAATACGCCGCTCACCGGCCTGTCGATACGATGAACAAGCCCCACGAAAGCTTCGCCGGGCTTGTTGTATTTCCATTTCAGGTAGGCGCGTGCCTGATCCAGCAGGCATTCATCACCGGTTTTGTCGCCCTGCACCAGCTCAGAAGCTAATTTGTTGACCAGCAACAAATGGTTGTCTTCAAACAAAATGCGTTCGCTAAAGGATGACGACATAATTTGGGTCACTAACGACTTTTATTGTTGTTAATATTGTTCTTTTTCGCTCGGGAAACTGGCTGATTTTACATCGCCGATATAGTTGTAAACCGAGTTGATAATTTCGTCGTGCAGGTTATTGTAGCGGCGCAAAAAGCGTGGCGAAAATTTCGTGTTGATGCCTAACATATCGTGCAGCACAAGCACCTGGCCGTCCACCTTGCTGCCCGCACCAATGCCAATGGTCGGTATGCTTATCGATTGAGTAACTTCGGCAGCCAACTCAGCGGGAATTTTCTCCAAAACGATACCAAAACAACCGGCTTGTTCCAGGATTTTTGCATCACGGCGCAGCTTTTCAGCTTCTTTTTCTTCGGTGGCGCGCACCACATAAGTACCAAATTTATTGATACTTTGAGGGGTAAGTCCCAAATGGCCAAGGATTGGAATTCCGGCACTTAAAATGCGGTTTACAGATTCCACAATCTCTTCGCCGCCCTCTAGTTTCACGGCATTCACGCCTGATTCCTTCATAATACGGATGGCCGAGTTGAGCGCTTCTTTAGAGTTTCCCTGATAGGTACCAAAAGGCATATCAACCACTACGAGTGATCGTTTTACTGCACGCATCACCGAACTGCCGTGGTATATCATTTCGTTGAGCGTGATAGGCAAGGTGGTTTTGTGTCCTGCCATTACGTTGGAGGCGCTGTCGCCAACCAAAATCACATCAATGCCGGCCTCGTCAAGAATTTGCGCCATCGAATAGTCATAAGCCGTGAGCATGGCAATCTTTTCACCTTTAAGTTTCATTTCCTGCAACACGTGCGTGGTGATTTTTGGAATATCTTTAGATAGATACATAACCTTAATTTAGGAATTAGAAACAGCAAAAGTAAAGGATTTTTTGTCAATAATTACTTTAAGGCTGACTATGTCAGGGCTTGAAAAAGTGTTTAACAGAAGTAAACGTTTAAGTTAAGGCCTGCTTTATCCAAAAACCAAAGAAATATTTTCCCTTAGATAGCAAACTGGTTGGCTTAAACCGTTTTCTTACAAATTATTGTCAGCATTAAAATATATAGTAAATTTGGCCGTTTCCAGTTCTTAAACAAGGCAGCAGTAGCACTAAAAAATTGAAAATGCTGCTTTTCAGGCATATCACACAGAATTTACTATGAGGTTAAAAAATATTTTTGTTGGATTTTTTACAGGCTTATTATTTTTTGCAGCACTTTCTTCATGCAGCACCGATGTAGAATTGTATGCGGACTATAAAGAAATGATGGTTGTTTATGGTCTCTTAGATTCCGATCAGGACACCACTTTTATCAAAATCACAAAAGCTTTCACTGGTCCTGGCAATGCACTAGTGATGGCAACAAATCCTGATTCGAGCAATTATGCCGGCAAACTGGAAGTGCAGCTCAAAGGCCGCAAGAATAACAATGACTTGCCTGCTATTACGCTCGATACCATAACATTACACAATAAATTAGCGGGTGATACCGTGTTTTACTTCCCCAATCAGTTACTTTATTATACCACATCTCCGCTGGATGCTGCTGCCAGCTATGAGCTCGTCATTAACCGTGGCGATAAGCAAATCAGTGCACAAAGTGATATTGTAAAATCGTTTGGCGTTATTAAACCGGGTGGCTTTGTGTTCAACTTTACAGCAACCGTTCCCAGCCAAGTCGAATGGCGTTCAGCAGTGGATGGCAAACGTTACGAAGTAATCCTCACTTTTTATTATAAAGAGCTAAGGCCAGGCAATCCAGACACGCTTTATAAATCAATGGATTGGTATCTTGGAACCCGTATTTCTACTGGCATTGATGGTGGTGAAAATATGAGTGTGAGCTATTTGGGTGAAAATTTCTACACCTTATTAGGCCAACAAATGGATGATGAACTCAACGTAAAACGCTGGGCAGACGATGTGGTAATCACCATTTCTGCCGGAGGTTATGAACTGAATACATTTATTGATGTAAATGCACCCAGCAGCAGTATTATTCAGGAAATTCCGCAATACACCAACATTGAAGGTGGAACTGGAATCTTTTCATCACGCCGCACCGTTTCGCGCAGTTATAAATTACTAAGCACCAGCGAGGACAAACTCATTAACGACTACAACTGGGGCTTTATGAGAGTCCTTTAATTGCTGCGAACCTATTGGCTGACAGGAGTTTTTTAGATAACTGTCGTTTTGTCACTCTCCTTACTTATTTTTCACGAAAGAATGGTAACTGCTTGATATGAAACAAGTTATACCTTACTGTGGTAGGTTTCAACTGCTGCAAATGCCTGTAGTCAGCTGACTATAATGGCTTAAACCTGCTTTGGCATAATCATTGAAAACAATATGCTTACTAACATTTGAATAACAGACCTAATAATAAAAGGAGGAAAACTAAATGGGAAAAATAATAGGAATTGACCTTGGAACTACCAACTCATGCGTTTCTGTAATGGAAGGTAATGAGCCGGTTGTAATTCCGAACAGTGAAGGCCGCAGAACAACGCCTTCGATTGTTGCATTTACAGAAAATGGAGAACGCAAAGTAGGCGATCCGGCCAAACGACAGGCCATCACGAATCCTACCAAAACGATATCTTCTATCAAACGTTTTATGGGTGAATCGTTTGACCGTGTATCCAAAGAAGTTGGTCGCGTACCTTATAAAGTTGTTAAAGGTCAGAACAATACACCCCGCGTACAAATAGACGACCGCATGTACACACCACAGGAAATTTCGGCTATGGTGTTGCAGAAAATGAAAAAAACTGCCGAAGACTATCTCGGACAACCCGTTACAGAAGCCGTAATTACGGTTCCTGCTTACTTTAGCGACTCGCAGCGTCAGGCAACCAAAGAAGCTGGCGAAATTGCTGGACTTATTGTAAAACGTATCATCAACGAGCCCACTGCCGCAGCACTTACTTATGGCTTAGACAAAAAAAAGAACGACGTTAAAGTAGCCGTTTTTGACTTAGGTGGAGGTACTTTTGATATCTCAATCCTCGAGCTCGGTGATGGTGTTTTTGAAGTAAAATCCACCAACGGTGATACACACCTCGGTGGAGACGACTATGATCACAAAGTGATTGATTGGTTAGCTGACGAGTTTAAGAAAGACGAAGGATTAGACCTCACCAAAGATCCAATGGCATTGCAGCGCTTGAAAGAAGCCGCAGAAAAAGCTAAGATTGAGCTGTCAAGTTCTACAGAAACGGAAATCAACTTGCCTTATATTATGCCGGTTGACGGTGTGCCAAAGCACCTCGTGCGTAAGCTTACCCGTGCTAAATTTGAACAACTAACAGATTCGCTGACGCGCGCCACTGTTGAGCCATGTCGCAAGGCACTCAAAGATGCAGGCATGACGGCCAACGATGTTGATGAGGTGATTTTGGTTGGAGGCTCAACACGTATTCCTGCCATTCAAGATATCGTGAAAGAATTTTTTGGAAAAGAACCGTCAAAAGGTGTAAACCCTGATGAAGTGGTGGCTATAGGTGCTGCTATCCAGGGCGGTGTGCTTACCGGAGAAGTAAAAGACGTGCTCCTGCTGGATGTTACGCCACTTTCTCTCGGCATCGAAACACTTGGCGGTGTGATGACCAAGCTGATCGAATCGAATACCACTATCCCGACAAAAAAATCGGAAACTTTCTCAACGGCTTCGGACAATCAGCCCAGCGTTGAAATTCATATCCTGCAAGGTGAGCGCCCGATGGCCACTCAAAACAAGAGTATCGGACGTTTCCATCTCGATGGAATTCCACCGGCACCACGTGGCACGCCACAGGTAGAGGTTACCTTTGACATCGACTCAAACGGAATCCTGCACGTTTCGGCTAAAGATAAAGCAACCGGAAAATCACAGAGTATCCGCATCGAAGCTTCTTCGGGACTTACCGACAGCGAAATCCAAAAGATGAAGGATGAAGCTACTGAAAATGCAGAAGCAGATAAAAAAGAACGCGAAAAGATTGACAAATTGAATGGCGCTGATGCTTTGATTTTCCAAACAGAAAAACAACTTAAAGAGTATGGCGATAAAGTTCCTGCTGATAAGAAAGCAGAAATCGAAGCCGCACTTGAAGAGTTGAAGACAGCGCACAAGAGCCAGGAAATTTCAGCAATTGACGCCGCTATGGAAAAACTCAACGGCATTTGGCAGTCGGCCAGCGAAGAGATGTATAAAAATACACAAGCGCAGGACGGTGCCCCGCAAGATGCCGGCCAACCCGATGGCGAAAGCCAGCAAGGCGGCAACGACGACGAAGTAACCGATGTGGACTTCGAAGAGGTTGACGATAAAAAATAATTCGTAAAACCTATCATAATGTACAAAGGGTTGGTTCAGAAAGAGCCAACCCTTTTTTCGTGATTACAATTGGCTAACTTCCTGAATTAATATTAACTTTGCACATTCATTAAAAGCATATTTTAAACAAAAATCAGTATTATGAAAAAAATTATCTTTACCCTTTTAGCCTTGAGTTTAGTGGCCTTTTTCACGGTTTCACAAGCTCAGAACCTGGTCGTAAATGGCGACCTTGAAAGCTGGTCGTCCGACACCTCACCCACCGGTTGGACAAAAGCCGAAAGCATTACCAAAGAAAGCACAATGGTGCATGGTGGAAGCTTTGCAGCCAAGCAGACCTCCGGCGAATCTACCTTAAAGTTTTCACAGGATGTAGCTGGAATTGAAGCCGGAACAACCTACACCATCTCTTATTATTATTACGATAACAGCGACATGGCCCGCACCCGTATCTGGGCTTACTGGATGGATGCAGCGAATACTTATATAAATGACAATGAGGATGTTCTGCGCCCAACCACTTATAGCCAGGATCAGGATGCATGGATTCACTATGAACAAGTGTTGACCGCACCAGCCGGCGCTGCAAAATTTCGTTTTGAAGTACGTGCTTACAAACAAGATGGTGCCTTTGGAGGTGCAATTTATTATGACGATTTCTCCATCAGTGGCGACCTGGTTATTAAGCCAGAGCCTACAAATTACCCAACTGCTTTTACCGCAGAAGCTGAAGATGTTGGTGTGCGCCTAAACTGGACTGACGCTACCGGTGCACAGCTTCCTGATGCGTACTTGATCATTGGCGAAACTGGTGCTACCAAAGATGCAAACTTTGATTTGCCTGTTGATGGCACACCGGTTGCTAACAACACAGATATGTCGTTGGGATATATCGCATGGAACGTTCCTTTTGGACAATCCACGCATTTATTCTCAAACCTTGAAGCTGGTACAACCTACCATTTCGCTATTTTCCCTTATACCAATCTGGGCGAAAATATTGATTATAAAAATAGCGCCGGCTACCCGGAAGCTACTGCTGAAACCTCCAATGTTATTGTACTGCTTAACGAGCCTTTTGATAGCAGCCTTGGCGTGATGTCAGCATACAATGTTTTGGGTGATCAGGTTTGGGTGCATAGTGCTTTTGGCGACGATCAGTTTGCCAAAATGTCGGGTTTTGCCGGCAGTGCTCAGGATAATGAAGACTGGTTGATTAGCCCTGCTTTAGATTTTACTAACCTTGAAAAGGCAAACTTGAGTTTCAGAGCTGCCTACAGTTACGACGGTAACCCACTGCAATTGATGGTTTCAAGCGATTATAACGGAACAGGCAATCCAAATGATTTCACTTGGACAGACCTCACCAATCAATTTGACTGGTCGTCAGGCGGTTTTGAGTGGGTCGAATCAGGTGCTTTTGATATCCTGTCTTATGCCTCACCGAAGCTTTATGTAGCCTTTAAATACACTTCAACTACCAGTGCAGCCTCTACCTGGGAAGTTGATTATGTGCGCGTTATCGGTGAAGGTTCAGTTGGCGTAAGCGAAAACAAAATGCTTGATGTTCAGGTATATCCAAACCCTGTAGTTGATCAGCTTAATTTCACATTGGCAGAACAAGCCAAAGTGCAAGTGATCGACCTGAGCGGAAAAACGGTAATGCAACAACAAGCATCAGCCGGAAACAGCACACTCAACGTTGCTGAGCTCAACCAGGGGATGTATATTGTATATTTCCATTTTGCTGACGGATCGCAGGCTGTAAGCCGCTTTGCAAAGCAATAAATTGTTAAAAACTTATTTTATGCTGCATTTGGTGCAAACCGGGTGCAGCATTTTTTTTGCGGTTGTGCGAAGCATCCGCATTTGGGCGGGACTTCGTGGGATTATTTTGCAGCTTTCGCTGCTACTTCAATCGCTTATCAACAAGGCTACCCAACTCGATTTGCAATTGTTGTCGCTGCGTTGAAGCTTGTTATTGTCACTTAATCTTTATTTGATGCTGCTTTAATTACGCTTTCAATCTGGTCATACAATTCGGGAATTTTATTTTTAACCACGTCCCAAATTATTGAATAATTTACGCCCATATAATCATGGATTAATCTATCTCGCATTCCAGCCATATTTTTCCATGATATTGAAGTCCAATGATATTTCACGTCCGCAGAAATCTTTTTTGTCGCTTCACCAATAATCTCAAGGCTCCTTACCACTGCTCGCTTTAAAGTCTCATTTTCTAAGAAATCATTTTTTTCGAGTTCAGGTGTTATAACAGACTTAATATATTTACATTCGTCTAAAATATGTTTTAAATATTCAACGGGGTCTTTATGCATAAATTACTTCTTTAAGTATCTGAGGACCAATATATGGACTTAGTCCATTTTTTGTAACAATTTCAATTTTTTTGTTTCTAAACAGTTTTTCAAGTATATCACATACCGCCATATAATTATCAAAATTTTCTTTTTCGGGTTCAAATTCGATGAGAATATCGATGTCACTCTTTTCTGACTGTTCCTCTCTTGCATAAGAACCAAAAAGTCCAATCCTAACAACTCCAAGATTTTCCAACTCTCTTTTCTGTTGCTTCATTTCTGATAATATGTACTCTTTACTTGACATAACTTTAGTGTTTTAGCAAAAATACAATTCTTTTCTGTTGAAATAATTGATAACTTTCGCATTTTTAAATCGCAGGCAACAAAAATATATACTAAGTAAACCACCTTACCTTTAATTTCATAAAAAATAGAGGGTTGACTGCTTATAACGGCTTTCCTTAACCTGGGTTGAACAGTTGATGATGGAAATATATTTGGGTTTTTGCTGACAAGATCAATTTGCGTGGAGTATCCATTTTGATAGCGTTTTAACAAGCGGTTTTGTGTACTATTTCAATTATTTCGTTCCCGATTTGAAAGCATATTCGTCCTATAACCTTCATCAACCTTTGTTTTTCATTACCCTCATGGCATTAAAAATCGCTATCAAAGCTACGCCCATATCACCAAATACGGCTTCCCACATGTTGGCAATTCCCAAAATGCCTAGCACAATAAAAGCTGCTTTAACGCCTAATGCAAAACCAATGTTCTGCCATACTATTTTTCGCGTTCGCTTTGCAATCTCGATGGCATCAACAACTTTTGAGGGTGAATCGGTCATCAGCACCACATCTGCTGTTTCAATGGCAGCATCGGAACCAAGGGCACCCATGGCAATTCCTACATCAGCGCGGCTTAGCACAGGTGCATCATTTATACCATCTCCTACAAAAGCAATCTTGCCGTTCTTGTTTAGCAGCCTTTCTATATGTTCAACTTTGTGCTCAGGTAAAAGCTCTGCGTAATATGCCTTAATACCAAGCTTTCGGGCAAATATAGCAGCGGCAAATTGGTTGTCGCCTGTAAGCATTACTGTTTTTATGCCTTTCTTGTGTAAACGTTCAATTGCTTCTATGGAATCGGCTTTCAAACTGTCTGAAATAACAATATAGCCGGCGTATTTTTTATCGATAACTATATGAACAACAGTTCCCTCTATTTCGCATTTTTCATGCTCAATATTTTCCTTATGAAGGAGTTTGTCATTCCCGGCAAATACAACTTTCCCATCAATAAATGCTTTAATCCCGTGGCCGGGAATTTCCTCCAGCTTACCGATTCTCGAGTTATCAAATTCTTGATTGTAGTATTCGAGTATCGATTTAGCAATCGGGTGATTTGAATTATACTCGGCGTAAGCAGCATATTCAAGAACTTCATTTTCATCAAAATCATTTGAAGTCACAATTTCAGAAACCTTGAATTCACCTTTGGTCAACGTAGCTGTTTTATCAAATACCACCGTCTTGACTTGTGTTAGCGCATCCAAAAAGTTGGAGCCTTTAACCAAAATACCCCTTCGGGAAGCACCGCCAATTCCACCAAAATAGCCCAGTGGGATGCTGATTACCAGCGCGCAGGGACAAGAGATCACCAATACAACCAATGCACGATAAATCCAGTCGCTAAAAGTCGCGCCGCTTATCAAAAGTGGGGGCAAAACAGCAATCAAAAGGGCACCAAAAACTACTACCGGTGTATAATATTTCGCAAAAGTGGTGATGAACTTTTCGGTTTCGGCCTTTTTTGATGTAGCGTTTTCGACCATTTCAAGGATTTTCGAGATGGAAGATTCACCAAAAAGCCTGCTCACTTTAACAGTGATTAGACCGGTTTGATTTATCATGCCCGCTAACACTTCATCGTTTGGTTTTACTTTTCGCGGGACACTTTCGCCAGTGAGGGCAGAAGTATCAACAAAGGAGCTCCCTTCGGTAACCAGACCGTCCAGCGGGATTTTTTCACCGGCTTTTACAACTATCTCGTCACCAATCCTCACATCTTCAGGCGAAACTTTTATCGTATCCCCGTTATTCTTAAGGTTCGCGTAATCAGGTTTAATTTCAAGAAGCGATTTTATTGACCTTCGGGAACGGTTGACCGAAATATCCTGGAACAGTTCACCAACAACATAAAACAACATTACCGCTACTGCTTCGGGCATTTGATGTATGGCAAAAGCTCCCAAAGTGGCAATAGTCATTAAAAAATGTTCGTTAAAAACCTGACCCCTGATGATGTTTTTTATCGCCGCTGCAATGACTTTCCATCCCACAATCAAATAAGCTGTGACAAATACCAGATATTCAGCGATTTGATAAGGTGTATCGTGAAGCATTTCTTCGAATATCAGCCCGAAAACTAAAAGTAGAATACCTGATACCGCTTTAATGATGGTCCATTTGTTTTCGGCAAGCTCATTTGTTGAAACCAATGTTTTAACTTTATCATTGTCTTCCACTTCAACCTCCGGTTCTATCTCCTTTATTTTGCTTTTCACCTTTTCAAGGTCATTCGTATCTATGGTCATTGAAGAGGTCGCGAAATTGACGCTCACAAATTTTACTTCATCGAGTCTTTTCAGGCTGCCTTCAATCTTTGCTGCGCAAGACGCACAGTCCATATTTCTAAGTTTATATTTTTTCATACTCTAATTTTGGAGGCTCACAGCATTGTTCAGAAAGTGCCAAAATAAACAAAAAAAAGACCCGTCACAAACTAACGGGCCTTTCTTAAAAAATCAATTTAATGCTGATGGCCATCGTGTTCATCGCCATCTTTTGTGGTGTCCTTACGCTCATATTGGCAGCAGGCCGGCAGTTGTTCGTAAACCTCGTTTTCGGCTTCCATTTTCTCGGTATCGTGGCCAACTTTAACGATGGCTTTATGCACATCCATTAGTTCAACTTTTTCCGGATTGTATTTTACCTCAATCAGCTTGGTTTTCTTGTTCCATTCTGCCGATGCAACGCCATCTATAGATTTCACAGCTTTTTCGATACGTGCTTCACACATGCCGCAGTTGCCATACACTTTGAATTCTTCGATTTTTACATCCTGTGCCTGAAGGTTACCAAAACCAACCAGCAGTGTTGCTATTGCTAAAATGGATTTCACTGTCTTTTTCATTTTTCCTATTTTAAATTTATAATACAAATTAACTAGTAATCAATCTTCTATCTGTTGCATTATTTTCAAAAGGGGTTCTATATTTCTTTCATGTTATTTATCCGGATGCGCTTTACAATATCAAGCCATAAATTTTCAACCTCGATGTTTTCAGCCTGGAAACCGGCTTTCAGTAGGTTTTGGTATGTTTCGCGGTTAATGTTCGCCCCGACCAGGTGTAATGGAATAAAATTGAAAGTATCCATTAGCGGGCCAAGCACTTTTTTATTGCTGCGTACATGTTCGAGCATATAAATTTTGCCGCCGTTCTTGCATACCCTTCTTATTTCTTCTAGTCCCTGCACGGGGTCGGGCACCGAGCAAAAAACGCAGGAAGTTACCACCGTGTCGAAAGTATTGTCGTCAAATTGCATTTGCTGTGCATCCATTTCCAGCAATTGAATGTTTTTGCTTCCGCTTACTTTCTCTTTGGCTCTTGAAATCATTTTTTCGCTGAAATCAATCCCGGTTAAATCAACATTTTCGGGGTAGTAAGGAATATTTTTCCCAGTACCAATTCCTATTTCCAGTGTTTTCCCGGATACGTCTTTCAACATTTGCCTGCGCCATTTCGAGAAGATGCCCTCCATAGGTGTTTCCATTAAATCGTACATCCCGGCAACACGGTTATACCGTTTTTTAATTTTATTCGTCATGATATTCCTATTTTTCGCATCATTTCCATATCCTCGAACTTTTGGTAGTGATTGATAAATATTCCTTTTCAAGGAACAGCAAAATTTGTATAACACTAATTTACATCAAATCTTTCCTGCGCATTATAAACCCCTGCTTGTTGATTTCGCCACCATTAGCCATGCCCCAATTCCAGTTATTTCCGTGTATGATTTTTCCTTTCCTTTGAATTTTACCTTAAAGTTTCCCGCGTTTCACCGCATTTGAGCATCGCATCTCCGAAGTACGGATTCCGAATCTCTTTGGTTTCGCTCAACCAATAAGCTCCCTTATCACCAAACGCCATGGGGCAGTATTGATAATAGGCTGTTTGCCCATCCAGGCCAAAGCTTTTCAGGCTTTTATAAAAAACCAGGTTGAAGCGGGAGAATGCTTCGCGCTGTTTTTCAATGTCTTTCAGGCTGATGATGGATGCTATCGCGCTGTTCAAAGTTTCCAGTTGTTCCATCCACGCTATATGCGCATCGCCTTTGAGCAGGGACATATCAACTGCTTGCAGTGATTTTTTTACATTTTTTGCTTCACCGGCTGCTTTTTCCGGATTGGTTTCAACAAAAGCGTTTTTCATTGGCACATAAGCTTTGAAAACATTAGTGAGTTGTGCCGTAAAAGCAGGGTCGGTTTCGGTTTTAGCAAGGGCTTCGTTTTGGGAAGTGCCTTCAGCTGATTCGGACATATCCATTCCACCATGGTTGTGTCCGGTCATGGCAGGGCCGCCATCGGGATTCATCATGCTGGGCTTGCCGGCAAGTTGTGCTGCCGCATCAATGCTGAATGTGCCGTTAACCGCTATTTCTTCGCCGGTTTGCAGGCCGTCGTTTACCACATAGCTTTCGCCCAGGGCAGGGCCGAGTGTTATTTCTCGCATTTTAAAATTCACACCTTGCTCAGTAATAGATTTCACATAAACCACTGAGCGTTTGCCGGTCCACATCACAGCAGTTTTTGGAACTACAATCGCTTCAGACTTTTTGGGCAGCTGCGCCTGAACCGTTCCGGAGACGAACATTTCGGGTTTTAACTTCAAACCCGGATTAGCGGTCGCCACCCGCGCATTGGCTACCCTTGTTTTCGGGTTAATTACCGGGTCGAGGAACGAAATTGTACCTGAAAACGATTCCCCCGGAAGGGAAGCGACGGTAAATTCAACATTATCTCCTTTTTTTATCCAGCCCATATCCGACTCATACACATCAAAAAGTATCCACACTTTTGAAAGGTCGGCAATTTCATAAATCGTTTCACCCTTGGCGATATAATCTCCGGGATTCACCATTTTTTGGGTGACATAACCCGATACATCAGCTCTCACTTCAAAGCTTTCTGTGGGTGAACCCGATTTCAACATATTTTCAATTTGTCCGTCCGTCAACTTCCAGTTCTTCAATTTTTCTTTAGCGGAATTGAATAGTACAGGCTGGGTTTCTTTGAATTTTTGGGCTTCGAATAATTCGTTCTGAGCAGTTACCAACTCAGGCGAGTAAATGGAAGCAATTATCTGTCCCTTAGTTACATATTCGCCGGTAAAATTGAGCATCAGCGCTTCAATCCGTCCCGGGATATGCGACGACTGAGAAAAAACCAAGCGTTCATCTGACTGTACTTTGCCATTCAGGCGTAGCTGTTTTACAGGGTTCATAGAACCTACTACAGCTGTTTGAATACTTGCCAACTGCATAGCCGTTGGCGACATGCTGACTGCCATCGGGTCGAGTTCGTCGTTGTGGTCAGCTTCCAGCGGAATAAGGTCCATACCGCAAATAGGGCAGTCGCCCGGCTCATTTTGTCGGATTTGTGGGTGCATCGAGCAGGTCCAGATTTGCTGATTTGCTGATGATTCGATTTGCTGATTTGCTGATTCGGTGATTCCTGTCCTGAGCGGAGTCGAAGGGTGCTGATTCGGTGATTTGGCGGATTGGTGGTTTCCCACTAAATAGCCAATCAAACCTCCGGCGAACAAAATGGCAATCAGGATTGCTATGATTTTTTTATTAGATTTCATTTTATTGTTTATTAGATTTCGCAGATGATATTATTTTACTGAGTAACTTTTGGATGGATAGCATCAAGTCTTTCGTCCCTATAGGAGGGGATGGGTAATTTTTTGCTTTTTCGCATAATAGAAGCCAATAATCGGTTTCTATTGCTTCTTTATGGGCTATTTTAAGTTTATGAATAAAATCAGCCCTGCTTTCACTGCTTTGTGCTTCCCGGATATTCGCTCCAATACTTGTTCCCGATTTTAAAAGTTGGCGTGCAATCACATATTTCCGATTGCTTTCCAGTAATTCTGAATATTCAATGATCTCCAAAGCAAATTCAAAGCTTAAATCCAAAATCTCATTTTTACGTTCCATTATGTTTAATTTTTTCAATGTTCATATTATTTTTTAATCCTCACATCAGCACATCAGCACATCAGCACATCACCACATCCTCACATCAGCAAATCACCACATCAATACTCATAAGCAGTTAAATACTTCAACTTAGCCAACTCAATCTGATACTGCACTTCTGCCGTGACCTTCATTTTTTCGTATTTCAGCAGTTGCTGTTGCATGCGCAAAACTTCTTCGAATTGTTCCCCCGAATTGCTGTAAGCACTAAACAAAAGGTTCAGTGCCTGCTCTGACACCTGTGTTTGCTGGTTGTACAGTTCAATCAATTGTTGTTGACTTTGAAGTTCGAACCAAGTGGTTTCGTAATTTGAAATAAGCATGTTCGTGGTTTCTTGTTTTTGCAGGGAGTAGCTTTCTTGCATCAGTTGGGCTTCTTTTTCGGCGGCTTTGTATTTCTTCCTGAAAATGGGAATACTCACCGAAATCATTGGCATCAGCACATCTTTTCCGTCGTCGGTCATGCCTCCGTTGGCGTTTTTGTCCATGACCATATATTCCAGGCCAACACCCAATTTTGGGAAGCCTTGTTTTTGTGCTGCTATTTCGCTTGCCTTGCTTGCTTTCACTTTCAAATCGAGTGCCTCCAAAAGTGGGTTTTCTGCCAGCAGGGAATCCTTTTGGGTTTTGTTAAGTACAAATTCAATCTCCAGGGAATCAGCAATTTCAACTCCTGCATTTTCGTTTCTGTTGAGCAGTTTGTTGAAAGTGGTAATCAGAGGCTTTTCTTTCCGGTTCAGGATTTCAAGATTGGTAGTTGCGTCTTTTAGCATGATATCCACCCTCAAAACATCGACCATGGGAGCCATTCCGTTTTTGAATTTTATGTTCGCAATGGATTTGTAAGCCTCCAAAATTTCGATATTTTTTTGCTCAATCTGTTTCCAGCGGTTCAATTCGAACAAAGGATAAAACGCAGCCGAGACCTGAAAATACAGTTGATTCCGGGCATCTAAAAACGACTGGTATTTGGCTTCTGCCGTTAGACTTGCCACATCGGACTGTGCGCCGAGCGTGCCAAACCAGGGAAACATCTGGTTGATAGACAGTTCTGCTCGTTGCGAGCCCATTTTCGGAATAAAATAACCGAACGATAACACGGGGTCGGGAAGGGAACTCACTTGCGGTACTTTTTGCAAGGCTGCCTCAAACTCCTTGTATTTGGCTTGCAGGCCCGGGTTATTTTCGGCTGCTGTCTGAAAATAGTCATTAAGATTTTGAGCAGTGACAGGTGTTGTTGTTATCAATAAAGCTAATATCCAAGTGATAGAAGTTAGAAGATAGAATTTAGAAGTTAGAAGATAAAATTTAGAAGTTAGAAGATAGAGGTTAGAGGTTAGAAGAGAGAACGTAGAGGTTATAGAAAAGAAGAAAGAATAATAGGGATTGTTAATAAGATTATTATTCCTTTTATCTATCCGCAGATTTTCAAGTTCTAACTTCTGAGAAGTAATTTCTGACCTTTTGTCTTCTATATATAATTTATTTCTCATGGTTTTTCCAGTTTTTATGAAGAGCATACAGCATTTTTCCAATTTGATCCAATTCATTGTTGATGCGATTATGAACGGACTGATCCATATACTTGCATTCCAATGCAAATGCAAGCCAATTTTCTGTTTCAGAGCATGATCCTAAAGCATGAATTAAATGTTGTTTAAAAACCGGCTCATAGATCCTTTTGGCCCATCCCTCGGCTATGTTGGCACTTATTGAGCGTGATGATCTGTTAATTTGAGAAGTCAACGAGTAAACTTCTTCTTTAGGGAAATTTCTTGTTAACCAAAAAATATCCATTGCCAGCCTGAATGAGCGTTTATAAACCTCAAGATCTTTATATGATTTTATCATGTCTAAAATTATTTAATGATGTTTAAAAATAATACTAATCTCCATCCTCTAACCTCTAACCTCTAACCTCTAATCTCCCTTACCAATCTTTCTCTCCTCCCGCATGCTATAAAGCACCGGCACGATAAAATAGGTTACTGCTGCAAAAATCATCCCGCCAAAAGCCGGAATGGCCATGGGTATCATGATGTCAGCGCCGCGTCCGGTAGAGGTGAGGATGGGTAGCAACGCGATGATGGTTGTTGCCGAGGTCATTACAGCAGGTTTAATTCTACGGTAACCCGCTTCCACCACGGCTGCCCGCATTTCTCTCAGGTCATCGGGTTTATTCCGGGCGAAGCTTTGGTCCAAGTATGTAGCCATTAAAACTCCGTCATCGGTAGCAATGCCGAAGAGCGCGATAAATCCGACCCAAACGGCCACGCTCAGGTTGATGGTGTGCATTTGAAATAGCTCCCGCATATTGGTGCCAAAGAGCGAGAAATCCACAAACCAGCCCTGGCCGTATAGCCATATCATTATAAAGCCTCCGCTAAAAGCCATGGCAATACCCGAGAAAACCATTAGCGAAGTAGAGACCGACTTAAACTGGAAGTAGAGAATCAGAAACACGATAATCAAAACCAGCGGTACAATTATGGAGAGCCGTTTTTCTGCCCGCACCTGATTTTCGTAAGTGCCCGAGAACTTATAACTGATTCCGGCCGGCACGTTTAAATCACCGGAATCAATGCGGGCTTGTATCGTATTTTGCGCATCATTGACAACGGTTACTTCTGAAAATCCTTCCCTTTTGTCGAACAAAACATAACCCACCAAAAAAGTCTCCTCACTTTTAATAGCCTGCGGGCCGCTAACGTATTCAAAATTTACAATTTGTGAGATAGGAATTTGAACTCCGGTTGGTGTAGCTATCAAAATATTAGCAAGCGCTTCGGGGTCGTCGCGCAGTTCGCGGGGGTAGCGTACTCGTACCGGAAAGCGTTCACGGCCTTCAACCGTAGAGGTGATTTTCATTCCACCAATAGCCGTTTCGATGGTTTGCTGCACATCTTCCACATTCAGCCCGTAACGGGAAATTTCACTGCGGTCAATATTCAAGTGCAGGTAGGGTTTTCCTACAATCCGGTCGGCAAAAACCGCTTCGGCTTTTACCGAAGGCACCTCTTTCAGTATCTCTTCTAATTGCATCCCGAAATCTTCAATGGTGCTAAGATTTGGCCCATATACTTTAATCCCCATCGGTGCGCGCATGCCGGTTTGCAGCATCACCAGGCGGGTTTCAATGGGTTGTAGTTTTGGAGCAGAAGTTACGCCTGGTATTTTCGCTACTTTCACGATTTCATCCCAAATATCATCGGGCGATTTAATTTCGGGTCGCCAATTGCGGTAATAATTCCCTTTGCTGTCCGGTATCAGTTCCTGGCGGCTCGCTCCGCTGTGTAGTGCGTCTGTATTGGAAAGCGTATCGCCATTGCTAAATATAAAGCGGTCGTTTTTATCTACTTTAAACCTTGTGCGGTGCCCTTTTTCGTTGAGCATATATTCAGGCCGGTAATTAATAACGTTTTCATACATCGAGATGGGAGCGGGGTCGAGCGCAGATTCTACCCTTCCGAGCTTTCCTACCGTAAGTTCAACTTCGGGGATGTTGGTCAACAACATATCCAATTGCCCCAGAACTTTCCGGTTATATTCAAAACCTGAATGAGGCATGGAAGTAGGCATCAGCAGGAAACTTCCTTCGTTGAGTGAAGGCATAAATTCTTTCCCGATAGCGGGGAAGGTATGATTCATTCCTGACCACACTTTGGTGGTACGCACGTTCCATCCAAGCCCGTCGAAGCCTTTGGCCACAAAACCAAAAATGTTGTTGAATCCCATCCAGGTAATGGCTCCGAAAAGAATTAAAAAAGTAGGAATCAGCAGGAAGCTGACTTTATGGTTTAAGCACCAGCGGAGTATCGGCTTGTAATAATATTCAAGGATGATAAAAAATCCCAGGATAATTATAACCAGCAGGGCAACAAATAACACGTTCATCACCAGGCTTTTGGCGGGCCCCAGCGGAAGCCAGTATTTGGCCAGTAACCAGATTACACCAACAACAACAATGATGATTTCAGCATGCGCGAGTACCCAGGAGGCAAGAGAACCGAATCTTTGTTGCTTTGCTGAACCGCTTGTGACTGCTTCCGGTTTTTCTTTTCCAATAGCAAAGCGTTTTCCGCTGAATGCTTTCACTAGTCCGACAAGGCCAAATGCCAGCAAAATCAATCCGCCCCAGGTCTGTCCGACAAAAAGAGCGGCAATCCCGATGGGAATCAGCGTGATATTCAGCCACTTTCTAATTTTTTCGTTTTTAATTTTCGCACCAAAAAACCAATGCGCCAGCGTAGGCAAAATAAATAGTGAAACAATAAGCGCTGCAATCAGAGCAAAGGTTTTGGTAAACGCCAACGGGCCGAAAAGTTTGCCTTCGGCGGCCTGCATGGTAAACACAGGTATAAAACTGACAATAGTAGTGGATACGGCAGTAATGATAGCCGAACTAACTTCGGCAGCTCCATTATATATGGTTGTTATGAGTTTCTGTTCCGGAGGAGCCTCATTAATATGTTTGATGATATTCTCGGACATTATTATCCCCAAATCGACCATCGTACCAATGGCAATGGCAATACCTGACAGGGCTACAATGTTGGCATCCACATGAAAATAGCGCATGGCAATGAAAACGATCAGCACGGCGATGGGAAGCAAGCTGGAAATTAAAAAAGAAGCCCTGAGATTCAGCACCATTATAATTACCACCAAAATAACAATTAGAATTTGAAGTGAAATGGCTTCTTCCAGCGTTCCCAGGGTTTCGTAAATAAGGCCGGAGCGGTCGTAAAACGGTACGATGGTTAACTGGCTTTCTATGCCGTTGGCCAACATCTTTTTGGGCAGTCCGGGCGAAATTTCTTTGATTTTATCTTTTACGTTGTTGATGACCTGCAAGGGATTCGCTCCGTAGCGGGCGACTATCACGCCACCAACCACTTCGGCGCCGTCTTTGTCTAATGCGCCACGACGGGTGGCCGGTCCCAACGAAACCACCGCAATATCCTGAATGCGTACCGGGACATTTTCCTGCACGGCAACGACAGCTTTTTCAATGTCTTCTACTTTTTTGATATAGCCCAAGCCACGCACCAGGTATTCTGCCTGATTGATTTCGATGGTTTTGGCACCCACATCACGGTTGGATTTTTGAACCGCCTGCATCACTTTGTGCAATGGAATATTGTATGCTTTCAGCGCGTCAGGATTTACATCAATCTGATATTCCTGCACAAAACCACCAATGGAAGCTACTTCCGAAACGCCTTCGGTAGCGTTCAGTCCATATTTCACGTAAAAATCCTGGACAGTGCGTATCTCGTGCAAATCCCAGCCACCGGTGGGATTTCCGTTTTTGTCGCGGCCTTCGATGGTGTACCAGTAAACCTGTCCCAAAGCCGTGGCATTCGGACCGAGAGCAGGTTGCACCCCTTCTGGCAACAAATCGGCGGGCAACGAACTCAATTTTTCCAGTATCCGCGAACGCGACCAATAAAACTCAACATCTTCAGAAAAGATGATGAAAATGCTGGAAAATCCAAATATGGATGAGCTGCGGATTGATTTCACACCCGGGATACCCAATAAATAGGTGGTAAGCGGATAAGAAATCTGGTCTTCGATGTCCTGTGGCGAGCGACCTTCCCAGGGAGTAAACACGATTTGTTGGTTCTCGCCAATATCGGGGATGGCATCAACAGGAACAGGGTCTTTTGGCAAAATTCCGGTGTCCCAGCCGAAAGGTGAGGTTGCAATTCCCCAGCTCACAAAACCTAATAGCATGAGAACTGTGACTAACTTATTGTTTAAGAAGTATTTAATAATTTTATTAAGCATAATACAATAGAATTTTATGGAACAGAATAGCCTTGTTCAATGGCAGGGAATGCCATTAAATTCCTGATGCATGCAGCACAGGAGTGTCAAATTCTTGTAGTATGATTCTAAATTATAAAGGTCTGGAAAAGGACTTGAATGTCCTCGTCGGGCAGGGGAGCTCGATATTCGGTGTTTTGAGTAAAAGTTTGGTCAGCACTAATTATCGGCTGAACAAAAACAGCAATGAATGCAGCGAGAAAAACGGAGTTCGTTAAAATCGTGATAGGCTGAATAGTTGCTTTCTCATCCAGCTGCATAAGCTGATGCTGATTTTCGCAGCAAGGCTGAGGTATCAATTGTTCTTCGGCAGTTGGATAGGTTTCGCAGGTTCCATCCATATTATCCATGCCACAATCGGGATTATGAAGCCCTATTGAAAAGGAGGTTTCAACCGCTTCGCCACCGCAAAAATGGGTGTTCATCGAGAAGCCAACATTGGCAAACAAGATGATCAAAGCGAGTGATACGGATAATATTTTTTTCATACCTGACAAAAGTACACTAATAATTTAAGCTTGATTTACAGGATTTTGATTTTGTTTTACAAGATTTTGACTTGGATAAAACTGTTGACTGCCTTATAATTCATCCAGAAATTTTCGGTTAGGCTTTTGTTGTGCTTTAAACTGCGTTGGGGTCAGTCCTGTTTCCTTTTTAAATTGGTTGGAAAGATAAGAAACACTGCTATAATTCATTTTATCAGCTATCTCGGACAAAGACAATTGACCGTAAACTAATAATTCCTTTACTTTTTCAATTTTTTGACCGGCAATGAATTTTTCTATGGTGATGCCTTCAATCGAAGAGAATAAACGACTCAAATAGGAATAATCATGAGGAAGTTTATCTGTGATGAGGGTAGAAAAATTAACTGACATGGGTGCTGCCTGGTAATGAATCTGCTCAATGATAAGGGTTTTAATTTTCGAGATAAGCAATGATTTCCCGGGTTCGAGTAATTCGAAGCCAACAGCTTTGATGTTGGTTTCAAAGCTTAGAAGTTGTTCTTTGTCAATGCTTTTGGTCAGTATAACTTGCCCTAAATCAACACGTTGATACGGTATATCAAGCTTCTCTAATATGTCTTTCACCGCCATGATGCAACGCGGGCAAACCATGTTTTTGATATGTAATGTGTTTTCGTTCATATTGATTCGGGTAAATTGTGGTTATGGAATGACTTAGGTTGTTGTGCATTAATGGCACTATTTAAGAACGTAAAGAAGGGTTTTTTGTTTTTATAAAGAGACTGCTTAATAAATAATTTTCTCAACCATAATTTTTGCCGAATGCGTAACAATATGAGCTGAAACTCCTTCTTCGCAAACAGTTTATATGCTATCGGAATTCCTTTGTAAAACAATGTAATGTCTTTTTGAAGCCGGATACTCATCCAGGCCAATAAATACTGATTGAAGAAGTTGGAATTATATATTTTATTACATTTGATGAATAAAATAGACCTATCACCAGTGAAAACAACCTTACCCTTGATAATCCTGTATTTTTTCATCTTGCTTTTTGGAAAAGAAGTGATGGCGCAGCAAACAAAGCGGATGAATGATTCTGTTTTCGAGCAAAAAGGCAAGAAAATTGCCTTGGCTATGAATGCCAACCCGGCAGCTGTTATCGACGAGGCCATTGCTTTTGTTGTTTTTGCGGACACCAATGAGTTTGAATATCGAAGCAATGCCCCTTTTCAAGCACGTCAAGTTTTAGCTGCTTTGTATGGACGAACCGGCCAATTTGAAAAGGCAGTACAATTGCACAAAGAGTGTCTATCGATTGTAATGAATAAAAAAAACGATCCCTATATTGCAGCTACCTATTACAATCTTGCTGTTGCAAATTACCGCCATGGTTACCAGTTTATTGGTCAGCAATACCTCGATAGCGCGATGGTGTATTACCAAAAAGCTACAAATATCAATGGCTTATTAAAAAGTTATTCGTTGTATATGGCTATTTTCTCCGATAAGGAAGCGTATGATCAGGTGCTTGCCTATTCCGATGTTGCGTTGAAAATAATTGATACCATTCGTCCCATGCATCAAATGCACCAAAATTATCTTAATGAATTGAAAGCGGGTCTTTACATTTCGAGAGGCAAAGCATTTATGAATTTTGATAACATAAAAGAGGCTATCATTAATTTCAATATGGCTTTGAGATATGCCGAAGAAAGCGAGCTTTCGCAAATGACTTTATCGACTTCCATTAATATGGCAAGAATATATATCAAGCAAAAAAAATGGAAGAATTTTGATGTTTTAGTGCGTAAAAACATACAGCTGGCCAAAGAAATAGCGGATGATTTAAGTTTATTTGAACTCATAACTTTGCAAGCAGAAAAAGAATCGAAACAAGGTAATCACGATCTTGCACTTCAACTTCTGGAATCAATTGAACAGGAGGCAAATGCGCAGTCTGATCTTGATTTTGAAATCAATTTCAATCAAACTAAGGCCGAAATTTTGAAAAATAAGGAAGATTTCAAGGCTGCCCTGAGCTATGAAGGCCTGGTTGATTCACTGATGGAGCTGAAAACATCAAAGAAAAATAGCTTATTAGCCGAAGAGCTGAGTCAAAAGTTTAAACTTTCAGAAAAAGAATTGACAATCAATATCCTGAATAAGAATCAAGCCTTGCAAAAGCAACTTTTAAGTGAAAAAGAAAAAAGCCAGAAACTGTATCAGGGTTTAAGTGTGCTTTTAGCACTTATCATTCTCATTATCATCTTTTTGCTTCAAAGAAATTATCAAAAGAATAAAAAGCTGAAATTGCTAAACAACTTTCAAAAAAAGGTATTTACCGTTTTGTCGCATGACATCAGAAATTTTAGTAGTGCCATACAAATAAGTCCGGAATTGACTTTGCAATTGCTCAAAAAGAATGAGCTTGACAAGGCTAAAAATTTACTGCAAGATATGCAGGAAAAGCTTCAAAGGCTTCATCAAAGCCTAAGCAATATTTTGTTTTGGGCTGCACCTCAGATAAAAGAGGATAAAATGAAGGCCATATCGGAAATAAATATAGCCAACGAAATAGCGCAACACATTTCATTATATCAAAGTATATCTCAAAACTACGGTATTGAAATTTTGATGCCTGACACGAACAATGATGTCGTATTAATACACCGGGCTGCCTTTGAGGTGATTATAAGAAATTTGATTTCAAACGCTCTTAAACATAGCAAAGCCTCCTACCTTAGTTTTGAATATGAAATTGTTGGAAATAGTTTATTGCTTAAAGTAAAAGACAATGGTATTGGCCTACAGCAAGATCAGATTGATCGCTTGACAGCTTCAAACACAAAAGACACCCTAAATAACGGTCGTGGTTTTGGCTTATGGCTGATTAACTATTATTGTGGCATTGCCGGAGTAGCTATTCAATATGAAAAAACAGAACGATTTAATATTTTTGTGTTCACTTTTCCAATACAACACGTCTGACAATGCCCCTTAAAGTAATTATTATCGAAGATGATTTAGTCCACAGACTCAATGCCGAGATGCTTTGTGAGCAATTGGGGCATCATGTAAAAGGCTGTTTCAATAATAGTTACGATGCCTTAGCTCAAATTTTAAGGCATAAGCCGGATCTCCTTTTGGTGGATATCGAACTTGATGAGAACACCAACGGCCTTATGCTCATCGAAGAAGTTCTACAACACTATTCACCGCTGATTCTGGTAACAACCTCCTTCACTGAAAATGATTATATTAAGCAAGCCTTGAAACTCGGCATCAGCCAGTATCTTGTGAAGCCATTAGATATCAATAATTTAAGTGTAAATATTCAAATGGCACTTTTGAAAGACACGCAACAGACAAAGGAGAAAGATGCTTTGTTGCTTAAAACCGCTATGGGTTCAGACAGGGTATTGTTTGAAGATATTGATTGCCTTGAAACCGACGGTAACAGGTATTGCTTGATTCATGCCAAAAACAAAACCTATCGTGAGCGGACAACCTTGACTGCACTCTTGCAGAAATTGCCCTGCAATGAATTTTTTCGTATTCACAAGTCGTTTGCATTCAGGTTTGGCGCACTAAAAAGCTTGCACCACGACCAACAATCCATCACTTTACTCAATGGAAAAGTACTCCCCTTAGGAGAAAAGTACAAGCCACTGCTGATGGAAAAGCTCAAATAGAAAGTGACAAAAAACCGGCTTTCAGTGACAAATTCAGCTTTTTCGCGCATATAATTAGTTGTTCGACAAATTCTTAGGCTTTTCTCATCGTATTTTTGGTTTCAGATCAAGCAAAAACTAACCTCTATCAACTGTTTAGATTCTGATTAAAAGATTGGATTAAAATCCGGAAAGCACCGAGAAAAGAGTTCGCATCAAAAGGGAAGCTATCAAAAGGGAAGAGGTTCTTTTTCGCGAGATCACAAATAACCAATTTGTGAACCATGAACCTAAAAATTATCTTTCTTTTTATTTACAGCTTTTTCATGGCAGCTACCCAGGTCGTTGGGCAAGACGTTGAGGCCATCAACAAAAAAAACCTCCTTCAAATCAATGGATCGCTGAATCTTGGCTATTGGGTTTACAACGCCAGCGGTATCGAAGATAGGCAAAATCCCGTGGGATGGTACATTGCGGGCGCACCAAACATTACTGTTGCCGGAATTAACATGCCATTCACTGCTATCATCAGTGATCAGGAGCGAAGCTTTAGCCAACCCTTTAACCAAAT